>Ga0102590_1004898_pt1 | contig 10836 bp, 12 predicted proteins | sample AraplaMF_Col_mMF_FD_76859 | JGI IMG/M metagenome (GOLD analysis project Ga0102590, IMG submission 76859) | Arabidopsis root microbial communities from the University of North Carolina, USA - plate scrape MF_Col_mMF | ecosystem: Host-associated > Plants > Roots > Endosphere | place: USA...
TGCGAATGAAGCGGACCGGTTTTGCCGGCGCGAGCTGCCCGGTGGCGCGCGCACTCGACGCCATCGGGGATGTGTGGTCGCTGCTGATCGTGCGCGATGCCTTCGATGGCTTGCGCCGGTTCGGCGACTTCCAGAAGAATCTGGGCATTGCCAAGGGCATGCTCAGCGCGCGCCTGCACAGGCTGGTGGAGCTCGGCGTGCTTGAACCGGTTCCGGCCTCCGACGGCAGCGCCTATCAGGAATATGCGCTGACGAAGAAGGGACGCGATCTGTTTCCGGTCGTCGTCAGCCTGCGCCAGTGGGGCGAGGCCAATCTGTATGCCCGAGGCGAAGCGCATTCCGATCTGGTGGACGAAGCGGGCCAGCCGGTCGGCAAGCTCGTGCTTCCATCGCGGGCCGGCCGGCCGCTGACATGGTCGGAAACCAGGGTGAGAAAGGCCGGCCCGCGCAAGCGCTGAATGCGCGCGGGTCTCCTCAGCTGGATCTCAGCTGGATCGCCGACGTCAGTGCGGCAACTGATTCGCCGAGCCCTGCACGATCAGCCCGGCCTCGTTCACCCGCAGATATTCGCAGATCCGCTTGCCCCGCTCGTTCTCGTAGAACACGACCGCGCTGTCTGGACTGACGAACACGTCGATCACCGTGAAATGCAGATTCGGGATCAGCCCGAGCGCCTTGCCCCAATAGGCCCGCAACGCGTCCTTGCCGCGCACGGTGCCGCTGGAATCGAACCCCATCACGGGGATGCGGTCCGAGGTCATCACGGCGTCCTCGGCATAAAGCGTGAGCACGCGCTCGAGATCGCGCGCATTCCAGGCCTCGACCCAGGTGTGGCCGAGCGCGGCGAGCGTTGATGGCTGATGGTGTTGTGACACGAACGTTCTCCCTGATTGGGCTCCTGTGTGACGCGGAGCATATTAGGTCAATAATACTTACCTATTTCCGTTTGTCCATGCCCAAAGAAGAATGTGGGTGCGTGCCGCGCGCGGTTGCGGGCCGGTCGCACGTCGCGTATCTGCTTGCCATGACAGCAGCACAGCACGACCGCTCCGCGTCGACGCCCTCCGTGGCCTCGGCGCATGACAAGATTCTCATCGTCGACTTCGGCAGCCAGGTGACGCAGCTGATTGCGCGTCGCGTGCGCGAGGACGGCGTCTATTGCGAGATCGTCCCGTTCAACAAGGCCGAAGAGGCCTTCAAGGAGATGAAGCCGAAAGCGGTGATCCTCTCCGGCGGGCCGGAGTCGGTGCATGAGGCAGGCTCCCCGCGGGCGCCCCAATTGATCTTCGCCTCCGGCGTGCCGGTGCTCGGCATCTGCTACGGCCAGATGACCATGGCGGAGCAACTGGGCGGCACCGTCGAGGGCGGCCACCACCGCGAGTTCGGCCGTGCCGATGTCGAGGTCAAGGCGCCGAGCAAGCTGTTCGAGGACGTCTGGTCGCCGGGCGGCAAGAACCAGGTCTGGATGAGCCATGGCGACCGCATCACCAAGATGCCGCCGGGCTTCTCGGTGGCCGGCACCTCGCCGAACGCGCCGTTCGCGATCATCCAGGACGAGACGCGTAAATATTACGGCCTGATGTTCCACCCCGAAGTGGTGCACACGCCCGACGGCGCCAAGCTGATCCGCAATTTCGTCCGCAAGATCGCCGGCCTGTCCGGCGACTGGACCATGCGCGCCTTCCGCGAAGAGGAGATCGCCAAGATCCGCGCCCAGGTCGGCAAGGGCAAGGTGCTCTGCGGCCTCTCCGGCGGCGTCGATTCAGCGGTCGCGGCCGTGCTGATCCACGAAGCCATCGGCGACCAGCTCACCTGCGTGTTCGTCGACCACGGCATGCTGCGCCTCGACGAAGCCAAGACCGTCGTCGACCTGTTCCGCCACCACTACAACATCCCGCTCGTGCACGTGGATGCGTCCAAGCAATTCCTCGGCGAGCTCGAAGGCGTCACCGACCCCGAAACCAAGCGCAAGACCATCGGCCGTCTCTTCATCGAGGTGTTCGAGGCGGAGGCCAAGAAGATCGGCGGCGCCGACTTCCTCGCGCAAGGCACGCTCTACCCCGACGTGATCGAGAGCGTCTCCTTCACCGGCGGCCCCTCGGTCACGATCAAGTCGCACCACAATGTCGGCGGTCTTCCTGAGCGCATGAACATGAAGCTCGTCGAGCCCCTGCGCGAGCTGTTCAAGGACGAGGTCCGCAAGCTCGGCCGCGAGCTGGGCCTGCCCGAAATCTTCGTCGGCCGCCACCCGTTCCCCGGGCCGGGCCTTGCCATCCGCTGCCCCGGCGAGATCACAAAGGACAAGCTTGACATCCTGCGCAAGGCCGACGCCGTCTACATCGACCAGATCCGAAAGCACGGCCTCTACGACGACATCTGGCAGGCCTTTGCGGTGCTGCTCCCGGTGAAGACGGTCGGCGTCATGGGCGACGGCCGCACCTATGACTTCGTCGTAGGCCTCCGCGCCGTCACCTCCACCGACGGCATGACCGCGGACTTCTACCAGTTCGACATGAAGTTTTTGGGCGAGACCGCGACGCGCATCATCAACGAGGTGAAGGGCGTGAACCGGGTGGTGTACGACGTGACGAGCAAGCCGCCCGGGACGATTGAGTGGGAGTAGGGGGCTCTGCTGCCGAACGGTCTCGGATTAGCATGACTGTTGTTCGCCATCGAAACCGCGATGCGCCTTGCGATCTAATTCAACCAACTGGCGCGTCGGCTCGGTCGAGTGTGAGTTCTCGAATATAATTTAGATGCCTTTCCGCTAAGCGGACAAAATGAACCCCGATCTCGCGAGTTTTGGGCGAGAATATGAGAGCGGTCATGTGGCCTTCGCGCTTCTCTCTGGAGATCAGCGCACCTGCGAAAACTTCCCCATCTGGGATATGATTCATGACGTAGTAAAGCGAGTCGCTGCGATTGCGCTGCCATTGAAGGTGTCCGTTGATTGTGGCCATGTTGATTTGACAACGACCATTGCCTGTCTCCACGTGAACATCATCACGATAAACGTCCAAGGTGTGAGTGTGTGGCCATGACGGTCCAGCGGGGACGATGCCCTCCGGTGCCGTATAGGGGATAGGAAACGTCTGTGCCGCAGTAGCCGCAGGCTCCAACGGAAAGAGTATCTCGGTGGAGCGGAGAAGCAGTTCGTTCTGAAACTCGCCGAACGTTTTGTATTTGGGGTGCGCGTTTCCTAGGGCGTCACACATTTTATCGTTTGACTGCACCGAGAATGGCCCTTTGGCTTCCCGTGCAATTATTGAAAGCTCTGCGTTAACCCAGCAAAGCAGAATTTGGCTGCTTGGAAAACATTCCTCAGCGGTGCCCTTCATAGCGAAGGCAGGGAACTGCTCTTGCAGCGGCCGCGTCCACGGTTGAAGTCCGTAGAGGGCAACCCCATGTCGGGCTGCCTTAGACCGGGCACCTGAAGTAAATCCCGATGCCGACACGATTGCTCTGTGAGTCACCGACGGCATATCCAACAGCTTGAGACATAGCTGTTCAACCTCGGTGACGTCGAGTGGGCTACCCTCGTGCTTCACTTCGTATGCTTTGAAGGCATGAGTTATAGCGCCAGACTCAGTGACCGTGACCGTAATATCTACGTCCCGCGGTTTGTCGACAGCTTCATCGAGGACCATATTGCCCAGCGTAACGTTAACTGCATCTGGGTGCCATTTCAGGCAGCACAAACCGACGAGGTATTGAACCAGCATTGGAGATAGAGGAAGCTTAGACACTGCGCGGACCTCGAAGGGTAGTGACCGGTCTATGCTGAACTGTACCATGCGTGCTTGGCAAAGTTACGGTGACATGCTGGACTGCCCCCCTCAAGTGGGACACGATAATCTCGGTGACAGGGCGGTTGCCACGACGGGCTATCGTGCCTTGTTTTGCGCGAACGCTGCTTCGAACTCAAGGGGGCGATTGATAGCCGAGCGCCGAGTGCAGGCGTTCCTTGTTGTAGACGTCAGCGATGAAGCTATCGATCCGGCGGCGCGCGCCTCTGACGTCGGAAAACGCCTTGCCGTTGACCTCTTCGGCCTTGAGCGTCTTCATGAAGCTCTTAGCCTTGGCGTTGTCGAACGGGTTGCCCGGCCTGCTGATGCTGATCGTGATGTCACGATCGGCCAATATCTGGCGATAGGCGATCGGGGCGTACTGCACGCCGCGATCGGAGTGGTGGATCAGGCTGCCGCGCTGCGGCTTGGAATGCTTCAAGCAATAGGCGAGGCGAGCTTCGCTTCGTTCGAATGTCGCCTGATGTGGGGCGTCCGGGAGTCCTTGAAACATGGGTCACTTCAATATATAACTACTGTGGTCATATAGGTGTGCCATGCGCGAAATTCAGCTCCGTGATGCGAAGGCCAATCTCTCCGCGGTTGTCGATGAGGCCGTCGACGGCAAGCCGGCGGTGATCACCCGTCACGGCAAGAAACAAGCGGTGGTTTTGAGCTACGAGGAGTGGCGGCGTTTGTCGCAAGTCCCGAGCTTCGGACGCTTGCTGATGGCTGCTCCCGTGAGTTCAGGCGATCTGCCGGCGCGCAATCGTTCCAAGCTGCGCAAAACCGATCTCTGAGACGTGTACCTCATCGATACCAACGTCATATCTGCGGTCTCGCCGAACCGGCCGGCCCCCATGGCTCTGGCCGAATGGATGGATGCGCAATCGGCCTCCTTGTTCTTGTCCGTTGTGACGATTGCAGAGGTCGAGGATGGCTTAGCAAAGCTGCGCCGCGAGAAAGCCACGCGCAGGAGTAAGGACTTGACCGAGTGGCTTGACGCCGTGCTGCACCTCTATGGTGACCGCATCCTGGTATTCGACACTCCGACCGCGCGGCTCGCGGGCGAGCTGTCAGACCGGGCCCGGGGGCAGGGGCATGCGCCCGGATTTGCCGATATCATCATTGCTGCCACTGCACGCCAGTATGCGCTGACGATCCTGTCGCGCAACGTCAGGCACTTCGAGCCGCTCGGCGTGCCGGTGCTCGATCCCTTCAGAGGTTTGCCGCCGTCCTGATTGTCGCGCAAGTGCCCGGCGCGAGCGTTATGGTATCTGGCGGCGAACCGAACGGAGAAGGCCTTGTTGACCGATATGGGACTTCAGAAGCTCAAGCCTGGCGGGAAGCTATACACGCGCGGCGACCGCGACGGCATGGACGTTGCCGTCCTGCCCATCAATCGGCGCAAGCAGATCCGGGACAGTGGCGACCATACCATCAAGGACATGCATTGATGCGCGCCGCGTTGAAAGTGGTGATGGCCGCAATATTTTCCATGCCGGCTGCGGTGGCTCTGGCGAAGTCTCCGGACTGTGCGAGTTGGCCCACGAACATGGCCCTCGTGCACCTCAAGAACGCCGGCCTGATTGATATCCCATCAGTGATCGAGGCGCAGACCAGGGCCGTTCGTCTCGCATCCGAAAAGATCGGCAAGGACCTCCACCAGCAGGTTTACGACATCACGTTTCACACCAGGGATGGCAAGACGATCGAGGTCATCACGAAAAATCAGGCATCAAGCGAGGAATGCTCGATGAGTGGCGTCGACGTCTACGTGGTCTCGACAAAGATCGGCGGGTCGGTAGCGCTGCCATCCGAGGGCACGACTAAGAAGTGATCCGGCTGCACTGCAGGCTGAAGAACTGGAATTTACCGGTCGCAGTCTCGTAGGGCGGATTAGCCGTAAGGCGCAATCCGCCATCTCTCCGTCGAGTCGCGCACAACATGGCGGATTACGCTTCGCAAATCCGCCCTACGAGCTCTCTTCAAACGGCGCGCGCGCCCAGCTTTCGGCCTCCATCACCCGGCCGTAGATCGATTACGGCTCCTTCCAAAACAAATCTTGGAAGATCAGCTGGCCCCAGACGCGGCCGCGTGCGTGCACCTGAGCGCCGCTCTTGTTCAGCTTTCGCGAGCTTGATGGGTAGGTGCGAAGGTCACCGACTTTTGCAAACAGCGGGATACTAATCCAGCGTCTCGATTTCGCTTCGAGCGCCGGTGCTCAACCGTTGCACCGCCGGTGTCCGGCGCTTAGGTGCCCGGCACAAACGCGGGATGTCCGCCATTTCATCTGATGCTACGACATCGGCGCCGCACGTCTGGAGCCATTGTCCATGTCTACCGCCACACCCGTCGCCAGCCCATCCACCGCCAAAGAAACCGATCCCGAAACGCTCGGCTGGATGCGCGGCTTCCCGCCGTCCCCGGACCGCCTCATCACCTTCCAGGACGGCTCGTTCCGTAGCTTCCCCGAACTGCGCTGGGCCTGGAGCAACGTCCGCCAGCTGGTGCCGACGGTGAACGTCTGGCGCGGGGCAGGGCCGGCGTCGGTGCTGCCGCGCGAGGATCACGACATCGGCGCGGTCGCCTCGATTACCATGGACGGCCGGCCCATGACCTTCGCAGACATGCTGGAGGAGACCTACACCGACGGCATCGCCGTGCTGCATCGGGGCAAGCTGATTTATGAGCGCTATTTCGGCGCGCTGAAGCCGCACAAGCCGCATATCGGGATGTCGGTGACGAAGTCGTTCACCGGTGTGCTGGCCGGCATTCTGGTCAGCGAAGGCAGGATCGATCCGCAGGCGCCCGTCACGGACTATGTGCCGGAGCTGAAGGCCAGCGCATTTGGGGACGCGCGCGTGCACGAGGTCATGGATATGACCACGGGGCTCGCATACACCGAGGTCTACACCGACAAGAATTCACACGTTTGGGGCCTGCGGCGCGCCAACGGCATGGCGCCGATTCCGCCCGACTATGACGGCCCGACCAATATCTTCGATTTCCTCGTCGCGCAGACGAAGCAGGGCGAGCACGGCAAGGTCTTCGCCTACAAGACTGTCAACACCGACGTGCTCGCCTGGATCATCAGGTGCGCCAGCGGCATGACGCTGTCCGATGTCCTCTCGGAGCGCATCTGGCAGCCGATGGGCGCCGAGGAGGATGCGCATTATCACGTCGACCGCATCGGCACCGAAAGCGGCGGCGGTGGCCTGTCGACGACGTTGCGCGATCTCGCCCGTTTCGGCGAGACCATGCGCAACCATGGCCGCTTCAACGGTCGCCAGATCGTGCCTGAAACCGTCGTCGAGGATATCGCGCGCGGCGGCGACCCCGAAAAATTCAAGCCGGCCGGCTACACCACGCTGCCGGGCGCGTCCTACCGCAACCAATGGTGGGTTACGCACAACGCCCACGGCGCCTACATGGCGCGCGGCGTCTACGGCCAGGGCATCTACATCGATCCCAAAGCCGAGATGGTGATCGCGCGCTACGCCTCGCATCCTGTGGCGGGCAACGCCGCCAACGATCCCGTGACGCTGCCGGCCTACATGGCGCTGGCGAAGGCGTTGATGGCGGGCAGGTAGGTCGACTGCTGAATCGTCTCTTGGTGCAACATACTCGGTGTCATCGCCCGACTTTATCGGGCGATGCAGTATTCAGAGACGATCGTGAATGAGCCGAGAGGCTGCGGCGTCCTGGGTCGCCCGGTCGAGCCGGGCGACGACAGCGGAGGTCAACGGATGCCACGGGGAGCACCCTGGCAAACCGCAAGATCGGTCGAGCGCATCATGGCCATCCGCGTCTAACTGTATTCAGCCACGGAGCAGGGACGATGAAGGCGGCGCTGCAAAACTATCAGGACCGGATGCGGCGGGTGCTGGACCATATCGACCGTCACCTTGACGCCGATCTGGACCTCGACACGTTGAGTGCTGTCGCCGCCTTCTCGAAATTCCATTTCCACCGGCAGTTCACGGCGACCTTCGGGCTGTCGGTGCATCGCTACGTCCAGCTCGCCCGTCTGAAGCGCGCGTCGCATCAGCTGGCCTACGCTGACGCCCTCGATGTCACCGACATCGCGATGGATGCCGGCTACGACGCGCCCGATGCCTTCGCCCGCGCCTTTCGGCAACGGTTCGGGCAGACGCCGTCGTCGTTCCGGAAATCGCCTGTGTGGGAGCCGTGGCTTGCGGCCTTCCGGCCTCTCGACAACGCGAGGAGCAAGCTGATGCAGACGACTTTTTCCACCAACGACGTGACAATCCGCGATGTGCCGACCACGAAAGTGGCGATCATGGAGCATCGGGGGAGCCCCGAAGCACTTCGCGCCACCATCCAGAGGTTCATTGCCTGGCGCAAGGCGGCGAACCTGCACCCCAGCACAAGTCCAACCTTCAATGTCTGGCGGTCCGAGCGGAGTCCTGCCTCGCCGGCTGACTACAGCGTGGACCTCTGTGTCGGCACCGACCAGCCGATCGTGGGATGCGGCGAGGCGATCAAGGCCGGCGAGATCCCTGGCGGACGCTGCGCCGTGCTGCGCGTGGTCGGCTACACCGACAATCTGGAGCCCGCCGCGCTCTATCTCTATCGCGACTGGCTTCCGGCGAGCGGCGAGGAAGTGCGCGACTTCCCGATCTATTGTCAGCGGCTGAGTTTCTTCCCGGAGGTGCCTGAGCACGAGACGGTCGCTGACGTCTTTCTTCCTCTGAAATAGCGCTTTGACGGCGGCCTGCCTCTTCTTGTCGGGAGAGCGACAGGCCGTCGTCAATGATCAGGCTCGCGGCTCAGCCGCGCGCTTCCTGCCAATGGGGATAGGTGACATAGGCGGTGACCGCGCCTTGCTCGTGGGAGCGGATCGTGACGGTCTCGCCCTTCGGCATATAGACGATCTCCCCGGGACCTGCGGTGACGGTGTTTCCGTCGCTGGTGACCGAGAGCTTTCCTTCCAGGACGAGCATGACATCGTCGACCGAGAGCTTTTCGTCGAGATTCTGATTCGGTCCGTAGCGGCCGAAGCCGATGGTGATTGGCCCGCCATGGCGCTGGTCGATCACGTTGCCGGCGAAGATGTCGCCGTCCTGCCCCGGTGAGCGTTCGAGCGAAGCGTCGGCGATGGCGAATTTGCGAACTTTCATGAATGCTCCATCCTGTAAGAAGCGGGCGGAGTGAAGGAAACGTTCGGGCAGGCGCTTTTGTTCGCCTTGCGGGGCGGTTTGACGCAGGCGCAGCTGGAACGATTCAGCCGCGCTCCGGCCCGCGCATGCCACTGAAGAACTCGAGCAGGCTGAACGGCGCGCGCTCGCCGAGGCAGAGCTCGAGGATCTGATGCGCGCCGGCGGCGGCCGATCGGCTGCGGGAGAACATCACATTTTCGTAAGTCGCAAGCGCAGCTTCGATGTCGCGGGGACGCGCGGCGATCGCCTTGCCGAGCTCGGCGCCGTCGAGCATGGCGAGGTTCGCGCCATCGCCGGCGGGCGGCATCAAATGCGCGGCATCGCCGACGAGCGTCACTCCAGGCACGCGCGCCCAGCGATGGTCGTTCGGGAGCGTGTGGAGCATGCGCAGCACCGGTGGCGTATCGGCGTCGGTGATCAACGCGGTCAACGCCGGCGTCCAGCCGTCGAACTCCGCCGCGATGCGCCCGACCGCTGCGGCGACGTCGCTGAAGTCGAGGGCGGAGAACCATTCGGCCGGGCGTTTCAACGCGATGTAGGCGTGAAGGACGCTCTTGGGCTCGCGGTGCGCGAAAATGCCTTTGCCGGGCGCGAGCGCGAACAATGCGCCGCCGCCGACCGCTTCGGCCGCCGCTGCGTGCCTGATGTCAGCGTCGTGGAGATACATCTCGATGAAGGAGGTGCCGACATAGTCCGGCACGGCCTTCGACAGCAGCGGCCGCACCCTCGACCACGCGCCATCCGCACCCACAAGCAGGTTTGTGCTTGAGCTGGAGCCATCGGCGAATCTCAGCTCATGCCGCCCGTCGCCGCGCGCGACAACGCCGGTGAGCTTCTTGTCCCATCGGACCGCCTCGGCGGGCAGGGAATCCAGCAGCAGGCGCCGCAGGGCACCGCGATGCACCTCGGGCCGTCCGCCCGAGCCGTCGTCCGGTCGGTCGAGCAGCACGCGAGCCTGAGGGTCGAGCACGCGCGTGGCTTGTCCGCCTTCGTGGATGAGGCCGCGGAATTCGCTGAACAGGCCTGCGTCCTTCAACGCAAGCTGTCCACTGTCGTCGTGGATGTCGAGCATCCCGCCCTGTGTCCGCGCGATTGCCGAAGCTTCGGCCTCGTACACGGTCGCGGGAATGCCATGAAGGTGAAGGACGCGTGCGAGGGTAAGGCCACCGAGGCCTGCACCGAGAATCGTGACCGTTGGCGTCATCGGGTCCTTCACGAAGAGTTATGGAACGATGTTCCAGACTATTGGAGCAGCGTTCCATTCATGTCAAGATGGCGTCCATGGCGAAGAAGACTCATCGAATTGCACGCCGCACCGAGGCGCTATCCAGGGAGCGGATCGTCGCGGCCGCGATCGACATCCTCGACGCCGGCGGCGAGGGCGCTCTGACCGTCCGTGCGCTCGCTGCAAGGCTGGCAACGGGGAGCGGAGCAATCTACTGGCACGTCGCCGACAAGAATGAACTGTTGGCTGCAGCCGCCGATGACGTCATCGCCCGTGTCATCACCGTGGTGGCCGGCAGCAAGGAGCCGCAGGAGGCGATCCGTGCGATTGCGCTGGGCGTGTTCGACGCCATCGATGCGCATCCGTGGGTCGGCTCCCAGCTCTTTCGCGAGCCATGGCGGCCCGCGACGCTGGAGATCATCGAGAGCGTCAGCGGACAGCTTCACGCGTTCGGCGGCCCCCGCGCGGCGCAGTTCAACTCCGTGACCGCGCTCCTGCACTACATCCTCGGCGTCGCCGGACAGAACGCTGCAAACGCCCGGCTCGTCGCTCCCGGCACGGATCGATCGGCTTTTCTCGGCTCCGTCGCTGCGCAGTGGACCGCGCTCGATCCCGCGAAATATCCATTCGTGCGGCAGATGGC
>Ga0102590_1004902_pt1 | contig 10828 bp, 10 predicted proteins | sample AraplaMF_Col_mMF_FD_76859 | JGI IMG/M metagenome (GOLD analysis project Ga0102590, IMG submission 76859) | Arabidopsis root microbial communities from the University of North Carolina, USA - plate scrape MF_Col_mMF | ecosystem: Host-associated > Plants > Roots > Endosphere | place: USA...
AACTGCTGCGGATCGACTTTGGCAAGCTCGGGAATATAGTCCGCCACCTTGCCCTCGCCGATGCGCGGCTGGATCTCTTTGTGAATGCTGTCGAGGACTGCCTGCAAATCCATGATGGCTTCTCTCCAGGTACGAAAAAGCCGCCCCGAGAGGCGGCTTTTCCAGAATGCGAAACGCCTCGCGTATTAACGCGAATAGAATTCGACGACCAGATGCGGTTCCATGACGACCGGGTAAGGAACGTCAGACAGCGTCGGAACGCGTGCGAAAGTGGCAACCATCTTGTGATGGTCGACTTCGACATATTCAGGAACGTCGCGCTCTGCGAGCGAAACCGATTCCAGGACCGTAACGAGCTGCTTGGACTTTTCACGAACTTCGATGACGTCGCCGGCCTTGCAACGGTAAGAACCGATGTTGACGCGGACGCCGTTGACCGTGACGTGGCCATGGTTGACGAACTGACGGGCAGCAAAGACCGTCGGAACGAACTTGGCGCGGTAGACGATCGCGTCGAGGCGGGATTCCAGAAGACCGATCAGGTTTTCCGAAGTGTCGCCCTTGCGGCGGTCAGCTTCGGCGAAGATGGCGCGGAACTGCTTCTCGCGCAGGTCACCGTAGTAACCCTTCAGCTTCTGCTTAGCGCGCAGCTGCACACCGAAGTCGGAAAGCTTGCCCTTGCGGCGCTGGCCGTGCTGGCCCGGGCCGTATTCGCGGCGGTTCACCGGGGACTTCGGACGGCCCCAGATGTTTTCGCCCATACGGCGGTCGATCTTGTACTTGGACGATTCGCGCTTGCTCATCGTATTTCCTTTCAAAGTGTTAGGACGGTTTGTTGCCAAACCGCGCGAAGGAAACACGCCCTCCTTTGATCCCGTTTCCGGGAGCCGACAGGATCTTTCCATTACGCGAACGGATCTGATCCACGGGACATGTCAAATGAAACACCGGACATTGCTGCCCGGTGCTGGGGCGGTCTTTAGGGATAAGTCACAGGATTGTCAAACAGAATCTGCCACGGCGAGGCCGTTATCGCCGGTTCGCTCAAGGGAGCCTGCGAGCTTGCGCAGCAGAGCGGCAAGCGCCCGGCGCTCGCTTTCCTCAAGCCCGCCGAGATGGGCGAGTTCCCGCTTCATATCTTCGCGGAAGGCGGCTTCTGCGCGGTCAATGCCCTCATCGGTCAGCGCTACCTCGAAGCTGCGCTTGTCCTGGGCCGATCGCTCGCGCCGGATCAGCCCCGATTTCTCCAGCCTGTCCAGCCGATGCGTCAGCCCGCCCGACGAGATCAGCAGAAGGCTGTAGAGCTCGGTCGGCGTCATCTTGTAGGGCGGCCCTGCCCTGCGAATCGTCGCAATTACGTCGAACTCGCCCCGATCGAGATCGAATTCGGCGAATGTCGCCTCGATGGAGGGCCGAACCAGATTGGAGAGCCGGTAGATACGCCCGAGGATGCTCATGGGCGTCGTGTCGAGATCGGGCAACTCCTTTGCCCAAAGGGTGCGTAGGCGATCGACGTGATCTTCCGTTTCCATCATGGCTCCAAACTATCTTGACGAGAAGATAAATTGGGTAAAGTATCTTCTTGAGAAGATAAATTCATAGCGAAGTCCGTAGCGTGATCCAAGGAGGAAATCATGTTCCATGTCATACCGCGTGAAAGCCAGCAGCAATTCGCCAACAGGACCATTCGCTTCGAGGGCCGGGATTTCGGCGCCCCGGTCTCGATCTTCCTGATCGACAACGAGCCTGGCCAGGGCCCGGACCTGCATGTTCACCCCTATACGGAAATGTGGATCGTCCGCTCCGGCAAGGCGCGTTTCACCGTTGGCGAAGAGACGCTGGAGCCCAATCCCGGCGATATAGTCATCGTGAATGCGGAGACGCCCCACTGCTTCAAGAATGTGGGAACGACGCGGCTGGAGCTCACCTGCATCCATGCCAGCCCCGAGATCATCCAGAGCTGGGTCTGAAGCTTATTCTGCGGCGCTCTTCAGGGCGTCGGTATCAGGCGCATCGGCCGAACCCGGTGCGGTCTCAGCCTGCAGGTCCGGGAAGGCGACGATGCGCTTGCCGGTAAAGTCCGTGTGGACGACGATCAGCCCCTGCTCTTCGAAATAGCCAAGCAACCGGCGCGCGCGCCGGGCAGAATGCGTGCCATAAGCGCGGGCAATGCGGGCATCCGAAGGGCAGGCCTCGCCGCCGATCGCGGCCTTCGCCATCATCAGGAACACGCCCTGAAGATCGTCGGTGACGCCATTGGAGAGCGAAAGCGCCGTCGCCCAGGCTTCCCCTGCTGCCATGTCGGGATCGACGCCGGAGCGGGAAACCGCCACGCGCCGCCGGAAATCCTGCAAGGACATCGGCGCTCCCGGAACACGGCGCATGCGCAGCCGTACCAGGAATTCCTGATAGAGAACCGCATCCGTGCGGAAACCGGAGCCCGGATCGTCGAGGATCTCGGAGAGCACGCCGGAAAGCCGCTCCTCGCGTTCTTCGGCCGACAGTTCCGGCTGCGCCACACGCGGCTCGGCGGCCTGCATGGGGCTGGTGGCCGGCGTCGAGCGCGAGAGTTCGGCGAGAATATCGGTGGTCGGGCGCGGCGCCGGCGGAGTACGCCGCACGATCGGCCGCTGGAACTCTTCCGGATCCGGCGTGAAGATGAGGTCTTCGACATCCTGTGGCGAATCCGGCAGCGGCATCAGCTTCGGGCTGGAAGAGCGCGCCGATGTCTCGACATTGCCGATCTGGATCGGCAGCGGCCGACGCGACAAGGCAGGACCGAGGGCAACGAAATGGCCGCGCTTCAGATCTCGGAACATTTCCGCCTGACGGCGGTCCATGCCGAGCAGATCAGCGGCGCGCGCCATGTCGATATCGAGGAAGGTGCGGCCCATCAGGAAGTTCGAGGCTTCGGCCGCGACGTTCTTTGCAAGCTTGGCGAGACGCTGCGTGGCGATGACGCCGGCAAGCCCGCGTTTACGTCCACGGCACATCAGGTTGGTCATGGCGCCGAGCGACGCCTTGCGCGCATCTTCCGAGACATCGCCGCCGACCGAGGGCGCAAACATCTGCGCTTCGTCGACCACGACAAGAACCGGATACCAATATTCGCGATCGGCATCGAACATGCCGTTGAGGAAGGCCGCAGCCGCCCGCATCTGCTGCTCGATATCGAGCCCTTCCAGCGTCAGCACGCAGGAAACGCGGTGCTGGCGGATGCGGTTGGCAATGCCGGCAAGCTCGGCCTCGGTGCGCTCGCCATCGACGACGACATGGCCGAACCGGTCGGACAACGTGACGAAATCACCCTCGGGATCGATGATGACCTGCTGTACCCATTGGGCCGACTGTTCCAGGAGGCGGCGCAGCAGATGCGATTTGCCGGAGCCGGAATTGCCCTGCACGAGCAGACGCGTCGCCAGCAATTCCTCGATATCGAGCGTCGCCGGGTTGCCGGACGCCATTCCCATATCGATGCCAACCTGCACGCCCAATTCCCCTTACAAATTCCAGCCCCCGTCTCTAGCAGATTCGCAGGCGCTGTTGTCGTCAAACCTTTAAAAACCCACAGGGAAAGTCAGGCCTGGAAAGACGCCCTACACCGCCTCGCGCTCGACGAGATCGCCCGCCATGTCGTTTTGCGTCGGAATCAGCAAACGGGTGCAGAGCAGGCTGACGAAGAGTGGTACCAGCAGGACCGCGAGCCCCGCCCGCAAGCCCAGGAGTTCGCCGAGAAAGCCGATGATCGGCGGCCCGATGAGAAAACCGCTGAGCGCCGCGAAGGAGAGTATGGCAACGCTTGAAGCAGGTGGTCGGTCGGTCAGCGAAGCGACGGCCGTCACCGCAAGCGGAAATCCGACCGAGACACCGACACCGACTGCTGCAAAGCCAAGCAGGGCAAGCGGCGTCGCCGGCGCAAGGAGAATGACGAGCATGCCGGCAAGCGAGGCGATGCCGCAGCCGCGGGCAATGGCAACCGCGCCGAAACGGCCTTTCATGTAGTCACCGCTGAAGCGCCCCGCCGCAACCATGAAAGCGAAAACCGAATAACCGAGACCGGTTTGGGCACCTTCGGCATTCATGACATCGCGGAGATAGACCGCCGACCAGTCGGCGATCGCACCTTCGGTCATCGTCACACCGAAGACGAAGGCGCAGATCCCGAGCAGGGCAAGGCTTGGCGGCTTGAAGCCGGTCTTTGTCTGCGAATTCTCCGCATGGTGACTTTCAGGCAATTTCGGTAGGCGCAGACTGGCCACCAACGCGATCGGCAGGACGATCATCGCCGTGATCAGGATCGACCAGTGCGGTGAAAGCCCGATGGCGATGGCGCCAACGCCGATCAGGCTGCCGGCCATGATGCCGAAGCTCCAGAAGCCATGGCAGCGGCTCATGATGATCAGCCCCGTCGCCTTCTCCGTCACATCCGCCTCGACATTCATGCCGAGTTCCACCGTGGAAAGCGCGACCCCGACGATCATCAGGGCAAGGAACAGAAGCACGGCGCTGGGTGCGAAGGCCGGCAGCGAGACCACCGCAAGAAAGAAGATGAACCCATAGATGATCGCCATTCGTCCGCCGATGCGCGAGACGATCCGGCCGGCAAACGGGAGCGTGATCAGCGTACCAATAGGCAATCCCAGAAGGGCTACCGCGAGATCGGCGGTGCCGAGTTCGAGCTTCGCCTGGATATCGGGAATGCGCGGCAACCAGGCGCCAAAGGCGATCGGTTGCAGAAAGAAGATCAGCATCACAAGTCTTTGCAGCGGCACGGCGCATCCCTTTGCATCTTGAGCGGCAAACACCTGCTCGCGATTCCCCGTGGGGATCTTGCGTGATGAGACAGGGGAAATAAAGCGCGCAGTGCCCTATCGCGTGCTCAGGCCGAAACCTTGCATCAGCCGCCGCGTGGCAAAATCCGGATTGCCCGAGGTGAAGACGGCAAAGTCGAAATTGTCAGGATGAACGGCGTCCGCAACATGCGGTACCAGCGTGCGAGCGCGCCGCGCAATGGCTTCCGCCGGATCCAGCCAGTCCACCGGCCAAGGCGCAAGCCTTCGGAACATATTCGCCATGAAGGGATAATGCGTGCAGGCGAGCACGACGATGTCGGTCTTGCGCCCATCCTTCTCGACAAAACATTGGTCAATCTCGGTGAGCACTGCCTCGTCAGAAACGGCGTCACCGCGGATATAGGCTTCAGCCATGCGCGCCAGGTTTTCGGAGCCGACCAGCCGCACATGGCATTGCTGGGCGAAGGACTGGATGAGGTCGCGTGTATAGGCGCGTCTGACTGTACCGGGGGTCGCCAGCACCGAGACGAGCCCGGAGCGTGTGCGCTCGGCAGCAGGCTTTATCGCGGGCACAGTGCCGACGAAGGTCATCTGCGGAAAGGCGGCGCGCAGGTCGGCGCCCACAAGCGTAAAAGCCGTATTGCAGGCAATGATGCAGACCTCGGGATCGTAATCTTCAAGCAGCTTGGCGAAGAGGCCGATGATCCGCTCCTTCAGCGCGTGCTCCTCCCATCCGCCATAGGGAAAGCCGGCATCGTCGGCGATATAGATAAAGCCGCGCTCCGGCATCAGCACGCGCGCCTCGCGCAGCACGGTGAGCCCCCCTATGCCTGAATCGAAGACGAGGACGGGTTTCAGCTCATTCGTCGGCGCTGTCATCGGTGGGCGCTTCCTTGCGGGATCTGGTGGAACCGCCCTTGCGCGGGCTATTGCGCGAGAAGCGGTCGAGAGAGGAGATGACGCCGCGCAGCACGCTGATTTCCTGCTCCGTGAAGGCCCGGCGGGAGAGAACTGCGCGCAGGTTGTCGACCATTTTCGGCTTTTTCGAGGGCGGATGGAAATAGTTGCGGGAATCGAGCGCCTCTTCCAGCTGGTCGAACAGGCCGAACAGCTGTTCCTTGGTGGAGGGCCGCTGCTCAAGCGCCTGGAACGGCACCGCCTCCAGGTCCTCCATGCCGGATTTCATCCATTCATAGGACATCAGCAGCACCGCCTGGGCGATGTTGAGCGATGCAAAGGCCGGATTGACCGGAAAAGTGACGATCTCGTCGGCAAGCGCCACTTCTTCATTGGTCAGTCCCCAGCGCTCGCGGCCGAACAGGATACCCGTCGCCTCGCCTGCCCTGAAGCGGCTGCGCAGGTTTCCGGCGGCAAAGACCGGTGAGCGCACCGGCTTGTAATTGTCACGGCTGCGCGCCGTCGTCGCATAGACGAAGTTGAGATCGGCAATCGCCTCCTCGAGTGTCGCGAAGACCTTCGTGCCTTCGATGACGTGATCGGCCTTGGAGGCTGCGGCCTGCGCCTTCTCGTTCGGCCAGCCGTCACGCGGATTGACGAGGCGAAGATCGGCAAGGCCGAAATTCGCCATGGCGCGCGCCACCATGCCGATATTCTCGCCCATCTGCGGCTCGACCAGAATGATAACAGGCCCTTCGGCCAAAAGTTGACGCTCGCTGTTGGTGCCCGCCATGGTGCTTATTTGTACTTCCTATTCCTGATTTACGGGCGCAATAGCTTTGCCGGCCGCAAACGGCAAGTCCTGCGTCTCTGTCGGATAGAGCCGTTCGATGGTCGAGCCGATCATTTCGACGGCGAGCCGCGCCCCTTCCTGCCACAGTGGCAGGTGACGGCTGACGTGCCGCATCTGCTTGCGGGTGACGAGGAAACACTCCGAGCCGCGCTGCGCAAATCTGTCAAGAAGGCCGATATCTGCGGTGATCCGCCCCTTGAGATCCTCGTCGACGGCATCGGCCGTATTGTTGCGGGCCAGAATGCGCGACCAATAGGTAACCGAGAGGAAAATCGCCAGCGTCTGGCGAATTTGTCCCGGCCTGGTGACAATGGACCAGGTCGAGCCGAGCGGGCGCGCCGAAAGCGTGATGTCGCGATAGCAGGCATCGACCTTCTGCGAGATGACGATGAGCTCCGGCTGGCTCTTCTTTTCCGATACGGCCAGGAGCAGCTCCTTCAGGGCGTTGAACCACTTGGCGACCGCCGTATCGAGTGTCCCGCGCGTACGTGCCGGCAGGACGAGGAAGGCGACGAGCGTTCCCGCCACCGCGCCAATCAGCGTCTCCTCCAGTCGCAACTTGAGGAGATCGAAGGTGAGGACACCCATCATGCCATAGACCAGGCAGAGAACGATCGAGATGAAGAAGGTCATCGTCGCATAGGAAATCTGCAGGAAATAGAAGGCAAGGAAGACGCAGACGATTGAAACCGCGATGGCGATAGCCAGCTGGTGCGTCAGCAATGTCGCCAGCACCAGGCCGAAGGCGATGCCGAACAATGTACCGATCGAACGCTGCAGCGCCTTGATGGCAGTATCGCCGCGCGAATTGGTATTGCTGAAAACGAGGAAGGATGCCAGCACCGCCCAGAACCAGCGTTCGCGGGAGAGCGCCAGCCCAAGCGTCATGGCGATCGCCGCCGCGAGCGTGATCTGCAGGGCCGAGCGCATCAGCGGATTCTTCAGCGAAAAATCGATCGGCGTTGATGGGCTGGCCTCCTCAATCGAGGCAATCTCGGCAAAGTCGGACCTGCGCCCGGCATCGATCGTCTCCGCAAGCTGCCGGCGTGCGGCACCTAACCAGAGCAACGCCCGCGCCGTCTCGCCCTGCGGCTGGCCTTCCATGTCGGCGACCGCCTTCTCCTGGGCCGAGAGCACTGCCTTGTCATCCTCGATCACCGCATGGACGAGCACAAAGGATGGCGGGCTTTGATAGCTCAGCACGATGGCGCTTTCGGTCGCCAGATGCGCATCGAATAGCCGGATCGCCAGTTCAGCGGCCGGTGCGGAAGCGCCATCGAAAACACCGCCCGGCGGGCGCGGAATGAAGCTCTCGGCCATCAGCACGACTTCCTTCAGCCGGTCCTCCAGCTGGCGCAGTTCCTGCCGGTCGGTCTCATCGACTTTCCCATCAGCAGCAAGGGCAGCGAGCTTGAAGAGGATCTGGTTGATGCGGCCCCGCACGCTCTCGAGCGATCGCAGCAGGTCGCGCCGCCAGTTGTCGGGCAGAAGCACCGCCCTCACCCAATGGCTGACGAGCGCCGAGACAACAGGGCCGACCAGGACGACGGGCAATTCAGCGATCGTCGGGTGGAAGTAGGAGCCCATGAAATAGGAAGTGAAGGCAAACATCCCGATCGCAAAGCCGCGCGGGCCGTAGACGCGCGCGGATGATGCGAGGAAGATCACCACGAGGAAGATGAAATCCGAGAGAACGCGCTGCGACTCCAGCGCCGCCGCGATACCGACGACGACAAGGCTTGCAAGACAGCCGAGCAGCCTGGTGACGAGCTGGCTCGCCGAGCCCTTGTCGCGTACCGCGACTCCGCCTTCGATCGACAGCACGATGCCGAGACCATAGGACGCGATCGGCAACGGCACGATAAGCATGTGTATCGAAAGCAGGATCGCGAAGGAGAGCAGGATCGACAGAGTGACTCGTGACCCCATACGCAGGCGCGACAGCGCCGGGTCATTGGCAAGCAGCCAGTCTCGGAACTCAAAGCCGGAAATCACCCTTGCCAGTCCTCATGCACGCGGGATGGGCGAACCCGAGAGCGAGATACCGCCGCCTCGGCAAAAATCAAATCACACCAAGATGATGATGCCAAGAGTCATTAGCCGTCGTGTCCGCCGGAGTCGCCAGCCGGTGACCTCTTTGGCAGTCATTCGCCATTAGCGATCTGCACCATGGCCTCCTTGAGCGAGATCGGTCCCTGCCCCTCTTCGCCCTGGATCATGATGTCGTCGATGACGGCTTTGCCGCTCTCCTCGATTACCTCGAAACGCACGGTCGTGAAGGCATCCTTGTTGGGTGCGCCTTCCATGCAGGTCGCCGCCTTGAATTTCACCGTCACTTCGGTCGTGCCGTTTGCCGGCTGGCCGCTTTCGATGGAGAGATCCTGCAGCGGACAGGCATCCTGACCGTTGACGATGACGTCATAGTCGAAGGGCGAAATGCCGTCCTCGTCGGCCGCAGGATTTTGGGCTGCCGCCTTGTACTTGTCGCCGAAATCCTTGCTGTAGAGCCGGCCGAGCGTGCCTTCTTCGAAAATATCGATCCAATCGCTGTTCTCGCCCGCCCAGTTTTTCTTCGTATCATCAATGATCTCCTTGACCGGCGCAGTCGCATCGGCCGCAAGTGAAAGGCCGGGTGCAAAAGACAGGGCGGCAACGAGGCCGGCGAACAGAACGGCGATCTTCTTCATGGCAAAATGTCCGGGACTCGGGGGGGCTCCTGCCGGCGAGACTAGCCATTTTCCAGCACTTGGCAATGGCGGCAAAAACGCTACGTCCCTGCCCGTTCTGCTTTGCGTTCCCGGCTCACAATGCTATAGCGCTCCGGACCCACATCACCCACCCGGGACAGCTGTCCCTTTCCTAAGCTTACGAGGCAGATACATGAAGAAGATCAAGGTCGCCAATCCCGTCGCCGATCTCGACGGCGATGAAATGACTCGCATCATTTGGCAGCTCATCAAGGATAAGCTGATCCATCCGTATCTCGACCTCGACATCGACTATTTCGACCTCTCGGTCGAAAACCGCGACGCCACCAACGACCAAGTCACGGTCGATGCCGCCAACGCGATCAAGAAGTACGGCGTCGGCATCAAGTGCGCGACTATCACGCCGGACGAAGCCCGCGTGAAGGAATTCAACCTCAAGGAAATGTGGAAGAGCCCGAACGGCACGATCCGCAACATTCTCGGCGGCGTCATCTTCCGCGAGCCGATCATCTGCCGCAACGTTCCCCGCCTCGTTCCGGGCTGGACGCAGCCGATCGTCGTCGGCCGTCACGCTTTCGGCGACCAGTACCGCGCGACCGACTTCAAATTCCCGGGCAAGGGCAAGCTGACGATCAAGTTCGTCGGCGAAGACGGCACCGTCATCGAGAAAGAAGTCTTCAACGCACCGGGCGCCGGTGTTGCCATGGCTATGTACAACCTCGACGAGTCGATCCGCGAATTCGCCCGCGCCTCGATGATGTACGGCCTGATGCGCAAATGGCCGGTCTACCTGTCGACCAAGAACACCATCCTCAAAGCCTATGACGGCCGCTTCAAGGACATCTTCGAGGAAGTCTACGAGACAGAATTCAAGGATCAGTTCAAGGAAGCCGGCATCACCTATGAACACCGTCTGATCGACGACATGGTCGCCTCGGCGCTCAAGTGGTCGGGCGGTTATGTCTGGGCCTGCAAGAACTATGACGGCGACGTCCAGTCTGACACGGTTGCCCAGGGCTTCGGCTCGCTCGGCCTGATGACCTCGGTGCTGCTGACGCCGGATGGCAAGACGGTGGAAGCCGAAGCCGCCCACGGCACGGTTACCCGCCATTACCGCCAGCACCAGAAGGGCCAGGAAACCTCGACGAACTCGATCGCCTCGATCTTCGCCTGGACCCGCGGCCTCGCCCATCGCGCCAAGCTCGACGACAACGCCGAGCTTGGCCGCTTCGCTTCGACGCTCGAAAAGGTCTGCGTCGATACCGTCGAATCCGGCTTCATGACCAAGGACCTGGCGCTCTTGATCGGCCCCGACCAGCCGTGGCTGTCGACCACCGCCTTCCTCGACAAGATCGACCAGAACCTGCAGAAGGCGATGGCGTAAGCCTCCTCTTTCGGGATAGCATCGAAACGGCGGGGATTTCCCCGCCGTTTTCATTTTGGGAGAACAGCTGATGACGGCGACCGTACGCCCGCTGGAACCATCCGACCGCGCCGCTTGGGAAACCCTGTGGGAGGCGTATCAGCGCTTCTACGAAGTGGTCATCCCACCCGAAACCACCGATCTCACCTGGGGC
>Ga0102590_1004906_pt1 | contig 10814 bp, 8 predicted proteins | sample AraplaMF_Col_mMF_FD_76859 | JGI IMG/M metagenome (GOLD analysis project Ga0102590, IMG submission 76859) | Arabidopsis root microbial communities from the University of North Carolina, USA - plate scrape MF_Col_mMF | ecosystem: Host-associated > Plants > Roots > Endosphere | place: USA...
GTGACCAGGGAGTCCCAACGCGCCTTCGGTGCCAGCCAGATGAGGCCCCCCGCCCAGGACCAGGAGGACTTGTCGCCGCCGTACCGCGAGCCGTAGACACCGATCAGCTCGGTGAGGTTCCTCGTCGCGTACAGCGTCGTACGTCCGCTGCCCGCACCCTTGAGGACGACGTTGTCGTGTCCGATGCGGATCAGATCGTCGATGCGGTACGTGCCCGGCGGGATCAGCACCGTGCCGCCCCCGGCCCTCCCTGCGTCGGCGACGGCACGGTTGATCGCGGGGGCGCAGTCGGTGGTGCCGTCCGGCACGGCTCCGTACGCGGTCACATCGGCCACCACACGACGGCGCGGGAAGCGGGTGGCGCCACGGCCGTAGCCGGCCCGGCCGATGTACGGGATCTGCGGATGAGTGAAGGGGGTTCGGACGAACTCGCGCCACAGGAGGGGCACTTCCCCCTTGTCGCGAGTGGTGGCGGCGGCCGTCGCCGGCGTTCCGGTCACGGCGACGGCCGCCACGGCGATGGCGCTGCCGAGCAGGCTCCGTCTGGTGATGTCCGCGTGCCCCATGCCCATGTCCGAACCGCCTTCCAAGGATGTCGAGGACTCCGAGGACTCCGAGGACTCCGAGACGTGAATTTCCATGGATGTGAACGCTGTTCATGTCTGCGTTGGCGGTGAGCATGCCACGGCGCCCCTGGACGGGGAAAGAGTTGTGCAGCGGTTGATTGGTGCGGACCGAAGCGTCAGCTTTCGGAGCGCTCGGTCAAGTGACTGAACGCCGCCAGATTGCGGGTCGACTCGCCGCGCGACACCCGCCAGGCGTACTCCTTGCGGATCGCGGACGCGAAACCGAGCTCCAGCAGGGTGTTGAAACTGCCGTCCGCCGCCTCGAGCACCGACCCGAGCAGCCGGTCCACCTCGTCCGCGGTAACGGCGCCCAGCGGGAGCCGGCCGGTCAGATAGATGTCGCCGAGCGGGTCGACGGCGTAACCCACCCCGTACAGCTTGAGATTGCGCTCGAGCAGCCAGCGATGCACGGCCGGCTCGTTCTCGTCGGGGTGCCGGATCACAAAGGCGTTGAGAGAGAGGGAGTGCCTGCCGACGATCAGCGACACGGTCGTCGACAGCTTGCGCGTCCCGGGGAGTTTCACGACGTACGAGCCCGTCTGCGGGCTCTCCCACTCCAGTTCGGCGTCCTCGAGCGCCCCTTCGATGACCTGTGCCGCCTGCTGTTCATCGGACATGCGGGCAGCGTACGTGACGGGGTCGGCCGCGGCGCTCACGCCCGGCGCCGGTGCGCCTGCATCGCCTCCGCGTAGACGCCGGCCGTGGTCGAGGCCGCCGTGTCCCAGCCGAACGACTTGGCGTGCCGGGCCGCGGCCTCGCCCATGCCGGCGCAGAGATGCGGGTTGGCGGCGAACTCGCGCAGCACGCGCGCGTAGGCGGCGGGGTCGTGTCCCGGCACGAGGAATCCTGTCCGTCCGTCCTGGACGGCGACGGGCAGTCCGCCGACCGAGGCGGCGATCACCGGCGTACCGGCGGCCTGCGCCTCGATGGCCACAAGCCCGAAGGACTCGCTGTACGACGGCATGACCAGAACGGACGCGGCACGGAACCAGTCGGCGAGCCGCGCCTGGTCGACGGGCGGCCGGAAGTGCACGACATCGGCGATGCCCAGGCGGGCTGCGAGCTTCTGCAGCCCCTCCGGCTTGGCGAGGCCGCTGCCGCTCGGGCCGCCCACGACCGGCACCACGATGCGGGAGCGCAGCTCGGGGCACTCGTCGAGCAGGAGGGCGACGGCGCGCAGCAGCACGTCGGGCGCCTTGAGGGGCTGAATGCGACCCGCGAAGAGGGGGATCAGCGCATCCTGCGGCAGACCGAGCCGGGCCCGGGCGGCGGCGCGCCCGTCCGCCGGGCAGAACCGCTCCAGGTTCACCCCCGGATGGACGACGGCCACCTTGCCGGCGTCGGCCGCATAGTGCCGTACGAGTTCGGCGGCCTCTTCTGCGGTATTGGCGATGAGCCGGTCGGCGGCGGAGACGATCTGGGTCTCGCCGATGACCCGGGCGGCGGGCTCGGGGGTGTCGCCCTCGGCGAGCGAGGCGTTCTTGACCTTGGCCATGGTGTGCATGGCGTGCACCAGGGGGGCGCCCCAGCGCTGGGCGGCGAGCCAGCCGACATGGCCGGAGAGCCAGTAGTGGGAGTGCACGAGGTCGTAGTAACCGGGGCGGTGGCCTGCCCAGGCCTGCATCACGCCGTGGGTGAAGGCGCAGAGCTGGGCGGGGAGCTCCTCCTTGGCGAGCCCTTCGTAGGGTCCGGCGTCGATGTGCCGGACGAGGACGCCCGGGGCGAGCTCGACGACCGGCGGGAGGGCGGCCGTGGTGGCCCGGGTGAAGACCTCGACCTCGATGTTGATCTCCGCCAGACGCTGCGCCAGTTCCACGATGTAGACGTTCATGCCGCCGGCGTCGCCCGTGCCGGGCTGATGGAGCGGCGAGGTGTGCACGGAGAGCATGGCCACGCGGCGCGGCCTGCGATGCGGCAGCCGCAGCCGCGGGGGAGCCGTCGGGGAGCGACGCCCGAGCCTGCTGATGTACTGGCTCACGTGGCGTTTCCTCCTTGTTCCGGGCATGCCTTCAGGGAGGGCGCAGGACCCCCTCCAAGGTGCGAACGCCGGAGGACGACGCTCCATTTCCAGCACGGATGGCTTTGCCCAATCATTACCTATCGTCGCTCAACCGTTCGAGGCTGGTCGGCGTGGCGGGATCCGCGCGTCGGCCCTGCGCGACGCGATCACCTCTCGCCGCGGACCCCGTCGGATCGCTGCCCGATGCGGCGCGCCGGCCCCGTCCAGAGGTTGTCCACAGGCCGCTCGAGGAGTTGTCCACAGGCTGGCCGCCCCACCGTCCGGGCCGCTTACCCTCGTACGCATGTCAACCCGCGCCGCGTCCCGCCCCGTGGGTACGGTGACGCGCGGGACCACCAATCCGAACCGGCTGCGCCGGATGGACCGCTGGATCGCAGCGGTCCACGGTGCAGAGCTCCGCCGCGTGGCGGACCCCGTGGCCGTCGACCTCGGGTACGGCGCCGCGCCGTGGACCGCGGTCGAGCTGCTGCACCGGCTGCGCGCCGCGGCACCGCGGACCCGGGTGGTGGGCGTGGAGATAGAGCCCGTACGGGTCGCGGCCGCGCAGCCGTACGCCCGGGAGGGCCTGGTCTTCCGGCACGGCGGCTTCGAGGTGCCCGTGCAGGGCCGCCCGGCCCTCATCCGTGCCGCGAACGTCCTGCGGCAGTACGAGGAGCGCGAGGTCGCCGCCGTATGGGAGCGGCTGCGCGCCCGGCTCGCCCCCGCCGACCCCGGGGCCGGCTTCCGCGGCGGGCTGCTCGTCGAAGGGACGTGCGACGAGATCGGACGCCGCCATGTCTGGGTCGCGCTCGGCCCCGAGGGCCCGCGCACGGTCACGTTCGCGACCCGGCTCGGCTCGCTGGACCGCCCGTCCGACCTGGCCGAACGGCTGCCGAAGGCGCTCATCCACCGCAACGTCCCAGGTGAACCGGTGCATACCTTCCTGCGCGACTTCGACCGCGCCTGGGCCGCCGCCGCACCCTACGCCTCGTACGGCTCGCGCCAGCGCTGGATACGCGCCGTCCGCCGGCTGACGGCGGACTGGCCGGTCACCGACGGCCCGGCGCGCTGGCGTCAGGGGGAAGTCACCGTGACCTGGGGGGCGTTGGCACCCCGCGACTGAACCCGTCCGATCTGCGGGGAACGATCTTCCTGAGTCCTTCGTCACATTCGCGGGGAGATCGTCGTACGAAGACGGCCTGTGGGGGAGGGAGATCGTCGTACGAGGTGCGGCAGGAGAGGGAGTTTTTTGCGCCCCTAAGTCCTGCCTCTGTCACTTTGCACGCTGCCGTGACACGATCCCCCAGGCGTCTGGGAGTTACTGACAGTTAATCAGCTTTGGGGGCGAAGTTATGGGATCCGGGAAGCGGACCCTCACCACGTCGGCCATCGTTCTGGTCTGCGCAGTCACCGTGCTGGGCGTGCCCGCGGAGGCGTCGGCCGACCCGGGTCGGCCGACGCCCAGGCCGTCCGACCGGTCGGCGACGGCGACGGCGACGGTCGGGGATCTCGAAGCCGTCCGCGAGAAGCTGGACACGCTGTACCACGACGCCGCGGTCGCCACCGACGCCTACAACGCGGCCGAGGAGAAGAGCAAGGAGCAGTCGGCGCAGATCGTCGAGCTGGCCCGGGAGATCGTCAAGGGGCAGGACAGGCTCGCCGAGTTGAAGGACCGCGCCGGTGCCGCGGCCCGCGCGCAGTACCGCGGCGGGGGTCTGCCGCCAGAGGTGCGCCTCTGGCTGAGCAGCGATCCGCAGGCGTTCCTCGACGACGCGGGCACCGTCCGCCAGGGCGAACGCGCGACCAAGGGCCTGCTCGCCGACTTGACGCGCACACAGCACGACTTGGAGCAGTACGCACGCGACGCCTCCGACCGCTGGAAGGAACTCGACGCCAACCGCAAGGTCAGGGCCGAGGCCAAGAAGAGGATCGAGAAGCAGATCGCCGCGGCGGAGAAGCTCCAGTCGCAGCTGCAGAAGAAGGAACGGGAGCGGCTGCGCAAGCTCGAGGAGGAGGCCGCACACAAGGCCCAGACCGCCTGGCTCGACTCCGGGATACTGAAGGAGATCAAGGCCAAGGCCTCCCAAGAGGGCAGGAAGGCCGTGCGGTTCGCCACGCGCCAGATCGGCAAACCGTACGTATGGGGCGCAGAGGGCCCCAAGTCGTACGACTGCTCGGGCCTGACCTCCCAGGCCTGGATCGCGGCCGGCACACCCATCCCCCGCACCTCCCAGGAGCAGTGGAAGCAGCTCCGGCACGTCGACGTCAAGGACATGCGCCCCGGCGACCTGATCATCTACTTCCATGACGCCAGCCATGTCGCGATGTACATCGGTCACGGCGCGATCATCCACGCCCCGCGCCCGGGCCGGACGGTGACCATCGCGGGCGCGGGCTCGATGCCCATCCTGGGGGTCGTTCGCCCGGACGCGTGATGCGTCTCACGTGACGTGGCACACGACGGCCCCGCCCAAAACCTCAACCACACGTGACATTCGTCATCCCAAGTGGGGTCCGCCCTGTCCAACTGCGGTACCTGATGCGGCATATGACGGCGGCCGGTTGCCCCGAGCCGCCCCACCGGGCATTCCGTTGCCCCCTCGGCTACCGCTATGGTCCCCGTCGGTGGGTCGAGGTCCCTCGCCCCGCCGTGCCCTCGGGGGGAGGGAAGGAACCCAAGACGATGCCCGTACCCGTACCGCGGCAGAGGGCGATCCCGGCCGCGGAGAGTGGTCAGGCTCAAGCCGAGTCCCTGCCCGTGACCGCGGCCGCACAAGGGCCGGCCGCCCGCGGCACCACCGCGGCCGAGACGCTCACCCTGCTGGTGATCGAGGACGACCCGGCCGGTTCGCCGATCGTGCCCGAGATGCTCGACACCGCGGGCCGTCCCATCCGGCTGCGCACCGCCCGCAACCTCACCGAGGCCGGCCGGCTGCTCACGGACGACGTCCACTGCATCCTGCTGGACCTCGCGCTGCCCGCCCCCGGCCGGGCCGCGGCCGAGGACGATGAGCTGGCGGCACTGCGGCACGTCCTGCAGATCGCGCCCCGGCACGCCGTCCTCGCCCTCACCGCGTCCTGCGATGCCGAGCGCGGCGCCGAGGCCGTGCGCGTCGGCGCCCAGGACTACCTGTTCCGCGACGAGCTGGACGGACGTCTGCTGAGCCGGGCGATACGCTACGCGGTCGAACGCAAGCGCTCCGAGACGGCCGAGCGCCGGCTGACGGAGTCCAAGCTGCGGGCCCAGGAGAACGCCCGTCTCGAGCGGGGGCTGCTGCCCAATCCGCTGCTCGACGGCTCGTCGCTGCGTTTCGCTGCCCGCTACCGCCCCGGCCGCTCCCGCGCGCTGCTCGGCGGTGACTTCTACGACACCGTCCGCACGCCCGACGGCACGGTGCACGCGATGATCGGCGACGTCTGCGGGCACGGCCCCGACGAGGCGGCGCTCGGTGTGGAGCTGCGCATAGCCTGGCGTGCCCTGACGCTCGCGGGCCTGTGCGGTGACGAGCTGCTGTCCACCCTCCAGCAGGTGCTGGAGCACGAGCGCGGCAACGAGGAGATCTTCGCGACGCTGTGCACGGTGGACATCGCGCCGGACGGCCGCCGCGCCGGACTGTGTCTGGCCGGCCACCCGTCCCCGCTGGTCGCCCGCCCGGACCGGCCTGCAGAGCTGCTGCCGTACGACAACAACGGCCCGGCGCTCGGTCTGCTGCGGCACGCCCGCTGGCCGCGTCTGCAGGTCGAGCTGGGGCCCGTCTGGAGCCTGATGCTCTACACGGACGGGCTGATCGAGGGGCGTATCGGCGAGGGCCGCGAGCGGCTCGGCCAGGAAGGCATGCTGGAGCTGGTGCGACGCCGGCTGGCCGACGGCCTGACCGGCGAGGAACTGCTGCGCACCACGGTCAACGAGGTCCGCGACCTCAACGGTGGTGAGCTGGCGGACGACGTCGCGGTCGTCCTGCTCGACCGCGGACCGTGACGCACGGCGACAAGCGACGCGACGACGATCAACACGACGGCGGCGGGCCATGCCCGCCGCCGTCGTCGTACCGGTAGGACCGCTGTCCTCGTCTACCGTCCGCCGTTGTACGGACCGTAGGGACCGTCGCTGCTGCTTCCGCGCCGACGCCGGCCCCAGCCGCCTCCGGAGATCTGCTTGAGGGCGGGCCGGACGTCCACAAAGAAGACGATGCTCGCCACCAGGCCCGCGAGCTGCAGGAAGAGCATCGGCACCAGCAGGTTCACCGCGACAGCGATACCCAGGATGATCAGCCAGAAGCCCTTGTTCTGCTTGTCGGCCGCCCGGTACGCGTCATTCCGGTACAGCGCGGCCATCACCAGTGCCGCCACGGCGAGCACCAGCATGGCGAGGTACAGCAGCGAGAGAAAGCCGCCGAATGCCGTCAACAGCACTATGCCCACCACCCGGGTCGAGTCCTATGTACGGCCACCGTACCCGTGTCCGGCAGCCGTGTATCCGTGAGAACGGACCGGGCGCTGCGCAAGTGCCCGGTCCGTCCGATGTCACCCGATCCGTCGCACTTACTTACTTCGCCGGCGGCGTGGTCTTCTTCGCCGGGGCCTTCTTGGCGGCCGGGGCCTTCTTCGCCACCGGCTTCTTCGCCGGGGCGGCGGGCTCGGCCACGGCCTCGACGGGCTTCGGCTCGTCCTTGACGACGACGGGCTCCGGCTTGCCCTCGACGGCGACGGCCAGCTCCTCGATCTCCTCGGCGGCCTCGCCGCGCCAGGTCTTCACTGCCAGCTCGCCGTGCTCGGCGACCTTCTCGTAGGTCTCGCGGGCCTTGACGGCGTACTCGGCGGCGACACCGACGCTCCGCAGGGCGAGGTCCTGGGCGGTCTCACCGAGCTTCTTCAGGTCGGCGTCGAGGTTGGTGCCGAACTTCTTGATGTCGGAGTCCAGACCGTTGATGAACTCGTTGAACTTGGTCTGGAGGCTCTCCTGCGTCTCCTTGACGCGGGCACCGGCCACCTTGGCGCGGGCCGCGGCCCGCTCCTGGACGGCCTTCGGGTCGGTGTTGCGCACGGCCTCGATGCGGGCCGGGGCCTCGGAGCGCAGCTGCTCCACCAGGCCGGGCACCTTCCTGGCCTGCTGCAGCGCCAGATCGGCGGTGCCGGCGGCGAAGTAGAGCGGGGTCGGGTCGCTGAGGGTCTTGCGCAGGTCGTTGCTGATAGCCATGGGAACGGTCCTCCCGGATCGCATTTCGTCTGAGGGTTTTGGGTGGCCCGCGGGGCGCTTTCCAGTCGTCCCGTGCGTTTCGCTGGTCGTCACGGTCCTGAGGTCACCCCTCGCTCTTCCGCGGACCGGCATCACCGTCGTCGGCCGTACGGGGGCCGGGGGCTGCGGTGTCCTGGGCGTCGTCCGTGTCCGGGCGGGCGATCTCGAATCCGTTCTCCTTGCGGAAGGACTCGTAGATCTGGAGCAGCACCTGCTTCTGCCGCTCGGTGAGCGTGGGATCGGCGAGGATGACCGCACGTGTCTCCACCTCGTCCCGGTCCCGCTCGGCGTCGAGGATCCCGGCCCGCACGTACAGCGTCTCGGCGGAGATCCGCAGCGCCTTGGCGACCTGCTGCAGCACCTCCGCGCTCGGCTTGCGCAGCCCGCGCTCGATCTGGCTCAGATACGGATTGGACACCCCGGCGGCGTCGGCGAGCTGCCTGAGCGACAGCTGCGCATTGCGCCGCTGCTCGCGCAGGTACTCACCGAGATTGCCGACGTTGAGCGATGCCATACGTCCACCTTGCCGCACCCTTGCTAACAATTGCAAGCAGGCCGCTTGCAAAAGTGCGTCGTGTCACGTCCGGGGGGTGCCGCCCGTGCGGGGCGGCCCTGTGTCCGCGAAGGTCGGTCAGCCACGGTGTCGGACCCTTCCGCCTCCTGCCCGCCGTCGAGGAGCAAACTCTTCCGCCCGTGCCGGTGAGGTCGCATATCGTTCAACCACGGGACCAGGAACGGACGTTCGGCCGGCGACTGTGTCCCAGGAGAGCCGGTACGCGCTCGATCACATCGCCTTCGGCCGGCCTTCTCCCACCGACGGACATCCGCAGCCCCTCCCCGCGCCGAGGCGCCCAGCGGTGGTTCAGTTGTCCGCGGAGAGCCCGCCTACCCGTTGGGCTCCATGGTCCTTGTGTGGCAGTGCACGGACAAGATGGGGATTCGCAATCGATTTGACGCGCAATCCGAGTGCGGCCGTGGCCTCGGCCAGGGTCATCGCGTACGTGTCCACGGCCCGGCGCACATTGGGGGCATCCAGACTGTCGCCGGTCACGAGACGGTCGAGGTCCACGTAAGCCGAGCGGACGACCTCCATCCACCGATAGATGCGCCAGTCCTCCTGCCAGCCCCTCGTGTACGCCTCCGGCAGCGACCGGGACCACCGCGTGAACATCCTCCCGCGGATCTCGGGACGTGAGGGAGTGAGATGCATATGGCGGACCAAGTCGTACAGTGGGTCGCCCACCATGGCCATCTCCCAGTCGATGAGGGTGAGTCCGCCCGACCGACGCACCAGATTCCAGGGGTTCAGATCCCCGTGCAGCAGCGTGGTGGACCGGTGGGTCACCCGGTGCCGGGAAAGGATCTCCCGCAGGCGTTGCGCACCGGGCAGGCCCAGAACTCGGGCCAGTTGCTCAGACTCCTTGGGCAGATTTGCCACCAACAGGGCGAGTTGCTCACTCAGCCATCCGTAGAAGCCGTCCCCGCAGGGCACTTCGCAGGTCGTCGGATCAACGGAGGCGCAGTCGACCCGTGTCAGGGCGCACAGCTGGTCGACCAGCCCGTCCGCCTCGTGGGGCAGCAGACCGTTGACCGGATGGTTCGGCGGCCGGTCCCCCTCGGGAGGGCCGACGTATGTGTGGATGGCGAAGGGGTCGCCGGCGTGACTCTCGCCGAGGGCGAGCACCCTCGGGGCCATCACCGGGACACCGGACCGCTCGATGGCTGCGAGGACCGCGTGTTCGCTCAGGTAACCGCGCTCGCGACGAGAGCCGGATGCCAACCTGCGTCGTACCACGACGGGGAAATCGATGTCCGCCACGCGCACCACCGAGTTGAGGTGGCCGGTGCCCTTGAACACCCGGTTGGCCGGCGCGGATCCCTCGGCGAGCAAGGCGTCGCGAACGGCCGAACGCGGAAAGTCAGGGTGCTCGGGAAGCCGCTCGTCCGGCTTCCACCTGAGAGCGGTGGCCGTCCGGCGGACACCGCTCGCCTGCTCGCCCCGAGACGTCCGCCACCGGATGAGAACCCGCTCGATCTCGGCGACGTCCGGCACATGGGCCAGCCGAAGGGGTTCGGCCGCGGCCTGGAGAGCGCGGCTCACGCTCTCGGTCGCCGTGTCCAGGCTCTTCTGGTCGAACGAGTCGTCCAGCGACGTCGCAGCGCGGATCACATCGGGGTAGATGGACTGGGCGCGCTCGAATGCAACGTAGTGACGCAGATCCCTGGCCAGACCGTTGGCCGCCATCGGTCTGATGGCCTGCATGGCGTGCGCCCACCTGTCGATCACCTCGTCCCACTGGAACGCCGGGTACTTCATCCGGACCAGATGGGTGGCGAGGTCGTGCAGGGGGTCGCCGTAGGTCGCGAGCTCCCAGTCCACACAGATCAGGGGCGGGTCACCGCGGTAGGTGACGATCACGTTGTCCCGGTGCAGATCCGCGTGGAGCAGGCTGAAGGGCCTGCGGACCATGAGCGGCACTCGCTCGGCCAGCCGGATCAGTGCGTCCTCGGGGATGCCGAGCGCGGCGAACAGTCCGCCGAAGGCAGTCCAATTGGGCTGACGGATCTGCCGGTCGGCCCAAAGGGCGAGTGTCCTCAGAAAGCCCTGGCTGTCCTTGCGCGGCCACCCTTCGGGCAGTCGCGGCAGCGCCTCCCTGCGCACCTGCGACATCTGGGCGAGCAGTCCCGCCAGTGCGTCGATCAGCAACCTGTCGACCGGCTTGCCGTTGGGGCAGACCGTGGACAGCGGGACTCCTTCCACATAACTGTGGATGGACGCCCCCCGACCGCGGACCAGACAGGTGGGGACGTGCGGCAGCTCCCCCTTGATGGCGTCGAGGATCTCCGCTTCGTCCCGCCAGGTCCTGATCACGACCGGCAGCGCTTCCGGTCTGCGCATGCGCACGGTCACATTCGTGCCCGGCTTGCGTCTGACGCGGTGCGCCATGGCCTC
>Ga0102590_1004909_pt1 | contig 10807 bp, 7 predicted proteins | sample AraplaMF_Col_mMF_FD_76859 | JGI IMG/M metagenome (GOLD analysis project Ga0102590, IMG submission 76859) | Arabidopsis root microbial communities from the University of North Carolina, USA - plate scrape MF_Col_mMF | ecosystem: Host-associated > Plants > Roots > Endosphere | place: USA...
ATTGGTCAGGCTGCCGATATCACCGCCGGACAGGCCGATCTCGCGCAGCAGCGAATCCACCAGCGGCGCCTGGGCGCGATAGCGGAGTGCGCTGTTCACCAGATTGTCCGAGAAGCTGCCCGACCCCTCCATACCGCCGCCACCGCCGCGGCCCAGCGACGGTCCGCCGCCGCCGAGCCCATCGACCTGCAGGATCTTGATCCCGTCGATCTTCTCCATCGGTTTCACGGATTCGCGGATGATGCCTTCCAGCTTCTCGAGCAGCTTCAGGCGCATCGCCGAGCCGCGGGATTCCGGGGTCAGCACATTCGCCGCCTCGTTCATCAGGCGATTGCCCTCCGCCTCGATCTCGTAGCGCAGCCGCGCCGCCAGGGCGCGGATCTTCTCGGCCTCGGCCTCGCCTTCGGCCTCGATCCGCCGCGCGGCGCTGCGGTCGCCGGCCGCGGCCTTCTCGGATTCCGCCTCGACGCGGATGCGGATCGCCTGGCGCTCCGCGTCCTGCGAGGCGGCGATCAGCTCGATCGACTTGCGGCGTTCCGCAACTTCGGTCTCGCGGGCCGAGAACACCTTCTCCTCGGCGGAGACCGCCTTGGCACGCGCGGTTTCGGCGGCGGCTTGCGCCTCGGACTGCGCCTTCGACGCCTGGGCGACGGCGACGGCGCGGTCCTGCTCGGCCAGTTCCAAAGCCTTGCGCCGCTCCACCTCCAGGCGCTGGATCTCCTGCTCGCGCTTGATCCGCTCCTCGTCGAGCTCGCGGTCGACGGTGATGCGCGACTTCTCGACCTCGAGCCTTGCTGCGATCTGCGCCTGCTCGGATTCCTGCTCGCGCAGCGCCCGCTCGCGCGCCAGGTCGGCGCGCTGGACCGCGCGCTGGATCTCCAGCTCGCGCTCGTGCTGCAGCCGGGCCTGCTCGCTGTCTTGGTCGATGGCGAGCGAGAGCTTCTCCGCTTCCAGATTCTTGTTGCGGATCTGGATCATGGTGTCCTGCTCGATGTCGTTGCGGATCTTCTTGCGCCGCTCGATCTCCTCGGTCAGACGCGTCAGACCCTCGGCGTCGAAGGCGTTCGAGGGATTGAAGAACTCCATATTGGTCTGGTCGAGGCCGGTGAGAGAGACAGTCTCCAGCTCCAGGCCGTTCTTCAGGAGATCCTCCGCCACCGCGCCGCGGACCCGCTTCACATATTCGCCGCGCTTCTCGTGCATCTCGTCCATGGTCATCTCGGCCGCGACCGAGCGGAGCGCATCGACGAACTTGCCTTCCAGCAGCTCGCGCAAAGCCTCGGGCTGCATGGTGCGCTGGCCCAGGGTCTGGGCCGCGTTGGCGATGGCGTCCGGCGTCGGCTGGACCCGCACATAGAACTCGGCCACCACATCGATGCGCATCCGGTTCTTGGTGATCAGCGCCGATTCCCGCCCGCGCCGCACTTCGAGGCGGAGCGTGTTCATATTGACCGGGATCACGTCGTGGATGATCGGCAGCACGAAGGCGCCGCCGTTCAGCAACACGCGCTGGCCGCCGAAGCCGGTGCGGACGAAGGAAATCTCCTTCGACGAGCGCCGGTAGAGCCAGTTCATCAGCCAGACGCCGACCGCGATCAGGATCGCGGCGACGATGATCACGAAGATGATCGTTCCGATGGTCGAGCCAGACATGGTTTCCTCCCTCGGCCGTCTCCGGCCGGTTCTCCAATTACTTCCGCGCGAGCGCCTTGAACTTGCGCGTCTGTTCGGTGAGTGCGATTTCGGTCGGCAGCCGCTCCATGCTGGAGGCGCCGTAGAAGCCGTGACAATCCGGGCAATGCTTCAGGATATAAGCGGCGTCGTCCGGCATGGAGATCGGCCCGCCATGGCAGATGATGATCGCGTCCTTGCGGATCGCCAGCGCCGCCTTGGACCATTCGTTGATCTTCTCGGCGCAGTCGTCGAGGGTCAGCGCCGTCTCCGCGCCGATCGAGCCGCCGGTGGTGAGGCCCATATGGCAGACGATGATATCCGCACCGGCCTCGGTCATCGCCTCGGTCTCCGACTTGGAGAAGACATAAGGCGTGGTCAGCAAATCGAGGGCGCGGGCCTTGCCGATCATCTCGACCTCCAGGCCGTAGCCCATCCCGGTCTCTTCGAGATTGGCGCGGAAGGTGCCGTCGATCAGGCCCACGGTCGGGAAATTCTGCACGCCGGAGAAGCCGAGCTCGCCGAGTTCTTTGAGGAAATGGTCGGTCAGCAGGAAGGGATCGGTGCCGTTGACGCCGGCCAGCACCGGCGTCTTCTTGACGACCGGCAGCACCTCGCGCGCCATCTCGACCACGATCTCGTTCGCGTTCCCATACGCCAGGATGCCGGCGAGCGAGCCGCGCCCGGCCATGCGGTAGCGGCCGGAATTGTAGATGACGATGAGGTCGATCCCGCCCGCCTCTTCGCATTTGGCGGAGAGGCCGGTGCCGGCGCCGCCGCCGACGATCGGCTCGTTGCGGGCCATCATGCCGCGGAATTTTTCCAGGATGTCTTTGCGTGCAATTCTGGGCATGAGGTCAGCGTCCGTTTCGATCGATGAGGTCAAGGAAGGTCTTCACGAGCGCCGCCGCGAAGGCGGGATCGTTGAGGTCGTAAGGCAGGCGAATGATCCGGCGCCGATCGGTCTGGCGCACGGTCGCTTCCAGGGTCTTGAAGAGGGCGGTGTCGGCGGCCGGGTCGTGGAACGGCTTGCCCGGCATGTCGAGCAGCGAAACCCCGCGCTCTGGGATCAGGAACCGCACCGGTCCGTCCATGCGATTGAGTTTCTCGCCGATCCAGCGCCCCATGCGCTCGTTCTCGGCGACGGTGGTCCGCATCAGGGTGACCTGCGGATTGTGGATGTAGAGATTGCGGGCTTTGTATTCCGCCGGGACCGTGTCGATCGGCCCGAAATTCACCATGTCCAAAGCGCCGGCCGAGGCGACATAGGGGATCTTCGAGCGGATGATCGCGTCGAAGCGTTCCTCGCCGGCGCTGAACACGCCGCCGAACAGGTGATCGCAGACCTCGGTCGTGGTCACGTCGATCACGCCGGAGAGCAAGCCGGAATCCGCCAGCTTCTCCATCGACTGGCCACCGGTGCCGGTCGCGTGGAAGACCAGGCAATCGAAACGCTCCTCCAGCGCCTTCTGCACCGCCTGGACGCAGGGCGTCGTGACACCGAACATGGTGAGGCCGACGGCGGGCTTGGCCGTGCTGGTGCCGCGCCGGGCATGGGCAACCATGCCGGCCAGTGCATGCGCCGCATTGGAGAGCACCTGCTCCGAGATCCGGTTGATGCCGGAGACGTCGGTCACCGAATACATCATGCAGATGTCCGACGGCCCGACATAGCGGCGCACATCGCCGGAGGCCACGGTCGAGATCATGACCTTGGGCGTTCCGATCGGCAGGCGCCGCATTGCCGGCGTCGCCAGCGAAGTCCCGCCCGAGCCGCCGGCCGAGACGATGCCGCCGAGATCGCGGCGCGAGAGGATGAAGCGCTCGAAGGCCTCGGCCATGGCGGAGACCGCCTTGCCGCGATCGTTGGTGAAGACCGCGCCCGTGCCCTTGGGATGGAAGCGCGCCACTTCCTGCGGTCCGACATCGGCCGCCGAGGGCATCTGGCTGGTCGAGAGATCGACCGTCACCGTGCGCAAGCCCAGCTTCTGCAGGCAATTCGCCAGGAAGCCAAGCTCGCGGCCCTTGGTGTCGAAGGTGCCGGCGACATAGCAGGAGCGGCCGACCAGTTGCGCGACCTGCACCTGCATTTCGGCCGGCGCGGCGTCGCGGGCTTCCGGAACGAGCTCTTCCGCTTCCGCGGGCGCGGGTTGCAGCGGATTACCTTGCGACCAGCGCGTCGGAGCGCGCGACGTGCTGTAGGCAACCGGCGTCACCGCCGGTGGCAGCGCGGCGGCACCGCCATCGTCGTCGGCACTGCGCCGGACCTGGAAGATCACGGTCTGCGGTTGCTCTTCGATCACGGCTTCGGCTGGCGGCGGCGCTTCCTCGCCATGGGTCCGCACGCCGAGCAGGCGCTGCTGCAGCTCCTGGTCTTGCGCCAGCTCCTGGGCCGGCATCTCGCGCACCAGGCGGCCGTTGACCATCACCGCGACGCGGCTGGCGACCGAGGTGGCGACGCCGAGATTCTGCTCGATCAGCAGCACCGAGATCTCGCCTTCCTCGGCGAGCCTGCGGAGCATGTCCGAGACCTGGTCGACGATGACCGGCGCCAAGCCCTCGGTCGGCTCGTCCATGATGAGGAGCTTCGGGTTGGCGAGCAGCGCGCGGCTGATCGCCAGCATCTGCTGCTCGCCGCCGGAGAGCTGCGCGCCGCCGTTCTTCTTGCGCTCGGCCAGGCGCGGAAACATCTTGTAGATCCGGTCGACCGTCCACGCCGATTTCGCCGTGGCATTGCGCGCGGCCAGCCGGAGATGCTCATCGACGCTGAGCGAGGCCCAGACGCGCCGGCCTTGCGGCACATAGCCGATGCCGAGATTGACCACCTCGTTGGGGGCGAGGCCGAGGAGATCGACGCCATGGGAGCGCGCGGAACCGCCGCTCGCCGGGATGAGGCCCATCAGCGCGTTGCAGAGCGTGGTCTTGCCCATGCCGTTGCGGCCGACGATCGCCAGCACGCCACTGTCGAGACTGAAGGAGACGCCCTGCAGGGCATGCGCGTGGCCGTAATGGACCTGCAGGCCCTCGACCTCGAGCACCGGCTGGCTGGCGGACATTTTCGCCGGCTCAGCCATGCTTGCCTCCCAGATAGATCCGCTGCACGTCCGGATCGCTCTGGATCTCCTCCGGCGTGCCGTGTTTGTAGACCGCGCCGTTGTGCATGACGGTGATCCGCTCGGCCACGCGCAGCACGACGTCGAGATCGTGTTCGATGATGACGAAGCAGATATGCCGCGGCAGCGCCTGGAGAATCTGCACCAGGTCGCGGCGTTCTCCCGGTGAGAGGCCGGCAGCGGGTTCGTCGAACAGGATCAGGCGGGGGGCGCCGGACAGCGCCATGCCGATCTCCAATTGGCGCTGCTGGCCGTGCGAGAGATCGGAGACCAAGGTATCCGCGACGGTGTCGAGATGGACCGCATGCGCGAGGTCCCGCGCGCTTTCCAGCGCGGCGTCGTCCTGGCGCGGGCGGATGAAGCTGAAACGCCCGGCGGTGACGCCGCGGCAGGCGAGATAGAGATTGTCGAGGACCGAGAGGCCCCGGAACAGCATCGAGTTCTGATAGGTGCGGCGCATGCCGCGGCGGATGCGTTCATAAGGCGGAAGCGTGGTCACGTCCTCGCCGAAGAAACGGATGCGTCCGGCGGTCGAGGGGAAGTCGCCGGTGATCGCATTGAAGAGAGTCGTCTTGCCCGCGCCATTGGCACCGAGAATCCCGCGGCGCTCGCCGGCGCCGACGGTCAGGTCCACCTTGTCGAGTGCGACCAATGCGCCGAAGGTGCGGCACACGCCCTCGAGGACGAGGGCATGGGCCGCACCGGCACGGTTTAGTCTGAGCGCTTCGGCCATGAAGCTTCGCGCTCCGTTACGCTTTCTCGATCACGGGCAGCTCGGATTGTCGCGGCTGACCGCGCCGAGCTTCATGAAGTCGTCCTCGGGGATGCCGAGGGTCTGGTTCACGTTGTCCACGACCTTGATGACCTTGTTGTAGAGATGGCCGTCATCCGCTTTCGCCACTTCGGTCAGGAAGATGCTGGCGATCGCGTTGCGGTTCTTGTCCAGGGTCACCGGACCGGTCGGCGTATCCAGCTTCAGGTTTTGCAACGCGTCGCGGAAGGCCTTCTGGTCGCCGCCGACATCGCCCTTCACCTGGTCGAGCGCGTCGAGCATGGCGAGGGTCGAGATGTAATAGCCATGGGCGAACAGCGAGGGCGACGGGAAGCCGTCCGGGAAGGCCGCCTTGTAATCGGCGACGAACTTCTTCCAGGCCGCATTGTCCCAGTCGTCGGCGATCGGGCCTGCCGACGGCGTGCCGACCACGTATTCCTGCTGCTTGCCTTTGGAGCCGAGCACGGTCTGGTCCACCGTGATCGAGCCGCCGATCATCGGCTTGTCGCCGCCGGCCTGCTCATACTGGTTCAGGAAGTTGACCGCATCGGCGCCGCCCAGGGCAACGTAAATCGCGTCGATGTCGTCCGGGATCGAGGCGACGATCGAGGAGAAGTCCTTGTTGCCGATCGGGACCCAGAACTTGTTGACCACATGGCCGCCGGACTTGCAGAAGCCGCTCATGAAGCCGAAGACCTGGGTGTAGGGGAAAGAATAGTCCTCGGCGATGGTGACGACCTTCTTGTAGCCCTTGGTGCCGAAGGCATATTCGCCGAGGCCCGCCTGCCATTGCGCGCCGTCGGTGGTGAAGCGGAAGAAGTTCGGCGCCGGATCGCGCAAGGTCGTGTCCTGGGCCGCCGAAGTGCCGTTGATGAAGGTGACCTGCGGCTGGGTCTTGGCATAGTTCTTCACCGCCAGGCCCTCGTCGCCGGAGAGCGGACCGACCAGGACCTGCACCTTGTCTTGCTCGACCAGCTTGCGCGCGGCATTGACCGCGCTGTCCGGCGAGGCGTCCGACGAGCCGGTGACCAGCTCTATCTTCTTGCCGCCGGCCATCATGTTGTGCTGTTGCAGCGCCAGCTTCACGCCGCGCATGCCGTCCTCACCGAGCACGGTGAAGGCGCCTTGCAAGGTCGCCAAGGCGCCGACCTTGATCGTGTCCTCGGCCATGGCGGCCGAGACGCTGAAGCCCACGGTCAAAGCGACCGAAGCTGCAAGCAGGTTCCTCCGAGATAGAGACATCTTATCCTCCCAAGGTTTATTTGCTGTTGTTGTTACGCCAGGAATTGCTCCACTGCCGATTTGATCCGGCAGCCTTAAATCGATCGGAAGCCATACGCCAGAGACCCAGCAGCCCGTCCGGGGAAACCAGGACGATTGCCAGGAAGATGAGCCCGATGAAAGTGTTGAACCGCTCCGGGCTGATCAGGTCGATTGCGAAATTCTTCATCAGCACGAACAGGACCGCGCCGATGAACGGGCCGACCGGATGGCGCAAGCCGCCGATCACCGCGATCACCAGGATGTCGATCACCGGTCCGATGTCGATCGTGCCCGGCGAGACCCGGCCGTTCATCCAGACATAGAGCAGCCCGCCCACCGCCGCGATCAGGCCGGCCACCGCGTGGGCCACGACCCGGTGCAGGTTGACCCAGAAGCCCAGCGCGTTCATGCGCCGCGCGTTGTCGCGGATCGCCTGGAGCGTCAATCCGAACGTCGAACGCGCGAGGTAGATGACGGCGAGGTAGCTCGCCGCCGCGACGGCGAGGCTCATATAGTAGAAGGGCATCGGATCGCGCCAGTTGAGGCCGAATCCTTCCGGCCCCGGCAGACCGGCGAAACCGCTATGGCCGTTGAAGATCGCGTAATTCTGCTGCGCGAAATAGAAGACGGCGACGCCGATCGCCAGCGTGATCATGATCGTGTAGATGCCGGCGGTGCGGACCGAGATGATGCCGATCAGGATGGCGAAGGCGACGGCGATCACGATCGCGATCGGCACCGCTACCCAGAGCGGCCAGCCGAACAGCGGATGCGTGCTGTTGGTGCCGAAGACGGCGACCATATAGCCGGCGACGCCCGCCACGGTCATCTGCGACAGCGAGACCATGCCGCCATAGCCCGCCAGGAACATCAGCGACAGCGCGATCACGCCGAGGAACAGCGACTGCGCACCGATCTGCACGATCCAGAAGGGAGAGGCGACCAGCGGATAGGCGATCAGGAACAGCGCCACCAGCACATGCTGCGGCCGGATCACCTTCATCCAGGCCGGTGTGGCTGGTTTCGGCGCTGCGTTGGTCGTCGCCCAGCTCATGCCGCTTTCCCCATGATGCCCTGGGGCCGGAAGGCGAGGACCGCGACCATGATCAGGAAGGTGTAAACCACGCCGTAAGTCGGCGAGTAGACCAGCCCCAATTGCTCGGCGAGGCCGATCAGGATCGCGCCGATCGCGGCCCCGGTGACGCTGCCCATGCCGCCGACGATCACCACGACCAAGGATGCCAGCAGATAGCGCGTGTCCTCGCCCGGCGCGATCGAGAGCGCGGTGCCGCCGACCACGCCGGCGAAACCGGCCAGCCCGGCGCCGAGCGCAAAGGTGATGGTGAAGATCCGCTGCACATTGACGCCGGACGCGGCCAGCATGCCGCGATCATCGACCCCGGCACGGATCATCATGCCGATCCGGGTCTTGTTCAGCAGCAGCCAGAGCCCGACCCCGATGACGATGGCGCTGGCGAACAGAACCAGGCGGTAGAGCGGATACTTCACCACCGGCGCGGTCATGAGCTGAACCGGGCCGGAGAGCCAGGACGGCGGATCGAACTGATAGGTGTTACCACCCCAGATCGCCAGCATCAGATCGGCCATGACGATTGAGAGGCCGATGGTGACCAGTGTCTGCCGGAGATCTTGCCCCTGCATGCGGCGAAAGATCACCACCTGCAGGATCGCACCCACGACGGCCATGCCGAGGAAGCCCGCCGCCACGCCGAGGAACCAGGAGCCAGTCCAGTCGGCGACATTGAAGCCGACATAGGCGCCGAGCAGATAGAGCGAGCCATGGGCGAGGTTGACGTTGCGCATCAGGCCGAAGACGAGCGTGAACCCGCTCGCCACCAGGAAGTAGAGCGCGGCCAAGGTCATGCCGTTCATCACCGTGAGGATGAAGAGCTTCATGAACCTTCACCGTCATGCCCGGGCTTGACCCGGGCATCTGTGGCCAGTCGGCGCGAGATCGCCGGGTCAAGCCCGGCGATGACGGCTATATAATATGCCGCCCGCAAGTTCACACCGCGACGCGCATGCTTTGCCGGTTGCCTTCCGGCGCGCGGAAGAACTCGCCATCCTTCATGACCGAGAGGATGCGCTTCTTGTCCTGCAGGATCTTGATGTTGGAAAGCGGATCGCCGTCGACCAGGATGATGTCGGCGAGATAGCCCTCCTTCACCTGTCCGAGCTCGCCCGGCGACCCCATGATCTCGCCGCCGGTCTTGGTGGCGGCGACCAGCACCTCCATTGGGGTGAAGCCGAGCAGCTCGACGAAGTATTCGAAGTCCTTGGCGTAAGTGCCGTGCGGGGTCCAGGCGAAGCCGTAATCGCCGCCGGGGAGCACGCGGATGCCGCGGCGCTTCATCTTCTTCGCGGTCTCGATCGCGATCTCCAGCTCGCGGTGATAGCCCATGGCCCGCGCCTTCTCCGGCGTGATGCCCCATTCGCTCGCGTGGTTCGAGATCCGGATCAGCCAGGCCAGGCCCGGCGCCACGAAATGCTTGGTCTTGTTGGCTTCAAGCAGATCCAGCGCTTCCTCGTCGGCGAAGCTGGCGTGGTAGATGATCTCGATGCCGTGGCGGATGCACATCTTCACCGATTCCGCCGAGCGGGCGTGCGCGCAGAGCCGGCGGCCGCGCCGCTTCGCCTCGCGGACCGCCATCACGCATTCTTCCTCGGACATCGGCGATTCCTCGGCGCCGACATTGGTCAGCTCCTCGCCGGAGAGGTTGAGTTTGATGAGATCGACGCCGTAGCCGATCATGGTGCGGACCGTGCGGCGCACCTCTTCGGGTCCGTTCACCACCAGGCCGAAGTTCAGGCCCTCATGCACGACATGCGGCGGATGCGCGTGTCCGAGGCCGCCGATCGTGGTGATCTCCGGGCAGTTGGCGAGATAGCGCGGCCCGGGGATCTGGCCCTTGTTGATGGCGTTGCGGATGACGACGTCGAGCCGCGGCTTCGCCGCCGCGGCGCCCACGCACATGGTGAAGCCGTGGTCGAGATAGATCTTCGCCACATCGGCCGCGAACAAAGTGTGCTCTTCCGGCGGCAGGTTGATCAGCGCCTCCAGGCTCGGCGCGTTGTTCCAGCTGAGATGGGTGTGGGCGTCGCAGAGGCCCGGCATGAGCGTGGCGCCGGCGCCGTCGATCACCGTGTTGCCGTTCATCGGGATGCTGCGCGTGCCGCGGGCGACCCGTTTGATCCGGTTGCCCTGGACCTGCACTTCGCCGAGATAGGGATGTTCGCCGGAGCCGTCGAAGATCCGGACGTTGGTGTAGAGAATGTTGGCCATGCCTTGGTCCTCCCGCTCTCCGGAGTTCTTTGCCCCGGATGTGCCTCGCGTCTAGGCGCGCCCGCCAAGCAACTCCTTCAGAATCTGATTGCATTCCTGCGGCCGCTCGATCGTGCTCCAATGGCCGCAGCGGGTGAGAATGGTGACCCGCGCATCGCTCAAGCGCTCCGCCATGGCGCGCGCATTGGAGGCCGGTGCCACCGGATCCTCGTCCCCGGTCACCAGCCGCACCGGGCATTTGATGCGGTCGAGATTGGCCGGCTGCGCCGCGGCGAGCGCTTCGCAGTTCTTGGCGTAGCCTTCGGCGTCCTGGCGCATGATGAACTCGCGCACCAGGGCGACCGTGACCGGCGCATTGCTCTTGGTGTCGCCGGACAAGGTCGCCTGCACGATCTGGTCGGCGATGCCGGGCATGCCTTCGCTGCGCGCCTTGGCGGCGCGATCGCCCAGACCCTTGCGCGCGGGCTCTGGCGGCTGATGGATCGGGCCGAACAAGGCGAGGCTGCGCACCAGCTCCGGATGCTGCTCCGCAACGTGCTGGCAGACGATCGTGCCCATGGAATGGCCGACGAAATGCGCGCGCTCGGCGCCGATCGCTTTTGCCGCGCGCACCACCGCGTCCACCATGCTTTGGATGGTGTGCGATCCCGTCACGGGTGTCCGGCCGCTGCCCGGCATGTCCGG
>Ga0102590_1004911_pt1 | contig 10804 bp, 9 predicted proteins | sample AraplaMF_Col_mMF_FD_76859 | JGI IMG/M metagenome (GOLD analysis project Ga0102590, IMG submission 76859) | Arabidopsis root microbial communities from the University of North Carolina, USA - plate scrape MF_Col_mMF | ecosystem: Host-associated > Plants > Roots > Endosphere | place: USA...
GCGTGCTGCACATGCTGCAGCGTAATAAGGAAATGAAGGATATCCCCTTTATATTTCTCACTGCCAAAACAGAACGGAGTGATTACCGGAGGGGAATGGAGATGGGTGCGGATGATTATATCATGAAGCCGTTCGAAGCCACCGAGCTATTGCATGCCATAGAAAGCCGCCTGAAAAAAGCCGCACTCAGAAAAGAGGAATTCACGCCTAATTTACAGGGCCTGAACAAATTAATGGAAGCTGCAACCGGCAAAGCATCGATCAAAGCATTAGCAGATGGACGGGATATTGAGAAGTACAAAAAAAGGCAAACGATCTATACAGAGGGAAACCATCCCATCAACCTCTTTTACATACAAAAAGGAAAAGTCAGGATCTTCAAAAGAAATGATGACGGCAAAGAATTTGCAGTTGACCTTTATAATACCGGAGACTTCTTCGGTTATGTTCCTATGTTGGAAGGAACCGTATATAAAGACACCGCTGAGGCCATGGAAGAAAGCGAGATTGCGTTGATTCCCCGGGAGGACTTCGAAGAACTGATGGGCAGCCAGATAGATGTAGCTGCACAATTTATCCGCATGCTGGCCAGGAATGTGACCAGCAAGGAACAGCAGTTATTAGGCCTGGCCTATAATTCCCTGCGCAAAAAAGTGGCAGAAGCATTATTATCTCTCTGCAGGAAATATAACGAACAGAAAGCAGAACCCTTTGCCATAGATATCAGCCGTGATAACCTGGCCACTATTGCGGGTACTGCTACCGAATCGCTGATCCGGACCCTGGGCGACTTCAGGGAGGAAAAGCTGATCGAGATCAGGGAAGGATCAATTGTTGTTTTAAATGAAAAGAAATTAGCGAATATGCTGTATTAGCGTTCGTTACTTATTATGAGCGATGAACAAAGGCATTGCCAGTTTCTCCATCAGCTCATCTGCCATACTTGGACGAAACCAGCGGGAAACCATCCCTCTTCTGTAAGCGCCTAATACAGCAAGGGTACCAGCTGGCTGTTGCTGCAGAAAATTGGTGATCTCATATTCAGGCCTCCCCTCGAAAACTTTATACGTGGCTGTAGGGAAATGCCGTTTCATAAACTCCTTCATTAACCGATTGTCCGGCAGATGCATTCCATCGCCCGGATCATTGACGGATATCACTTCCGTAGCAAGTTGCTGCAGGCCAGGCATCAGGTAGCTGAACATTTTTATAGCATATACGGATGATGGCTCCCCATCGTACAGCAGCACCAATTTGCTAATTTCCTGGTATTTCGGTGGTATTAATATTACCGGGCATTGCACATCGATCAGCAGGTCGCGAATAAACCTGGTAGGCGGCTTAGCTTCTTCCGTCACCAGGGTTTCATCCATATCAATGATCAGCAGATCCGCATAGATACTTTCATGCAGGATCTCCTGGATAGCAATGTTACGGTCGTGATGTACACTATAATTGAGCCCTGCTTCCTGGCAGGCCTGTTCAAAATGCCTGGCAGATATTTCCCTGATTCTTTCATCCTTCGCTTCCAATTCTTTGATCTCGGTGTTTGTGGCGCCGGCTTTCAGCATTTTGTACATACTAAAGCTGTTATAGGTAAAGTCGTCCAGGAACAGTCCTACCAGGTGGGACGGCTGTTGTCTTGCCACGGCTATTGCATATCGCAAAGTGCTGTCAGAGAACCTCAGACCATCAAAAACGACTACTATTTTCTTCATAGCGCTTATTTTTTGTCAAAGGTATCTGTGTGAAGTGATGCAGAACAGAATAATGGTTAGTGAAAAAACTGATTAAGATCAGTGGTGAATTGGGGCATACTATTTCTTTTGAAACAAGGCTTTTACTTTTTCAGCGGCCTTTCCGAGCTGCTCCCTCCAATCAGGCCCTTTCTTTTTTTCTTGTCCCATCAGGTAGGCATAAGGCTGCAGGGCAGGTACATGATCACAAATGATCCTGGCAATGCCCATCAGCGGAATGGCCAGGATCATCCCGGGAATTCCCCACAACAGTTCGCCGGCAGCCAAACCAACAATGGTCGCCAGGGGGTTTATTCTTACCTCAGCTCCTACGACCAGTGGCTCCAGCAGGTAAGTCTGGATAAATTGCACCAGCCCGTAAGTAACCACGACACCTATTACCTGGTTCGTAGTCCCTCCGTGTATCAATGTCATGGCTACGGTGAGCGCCGTGCCCGTAAGATTGCCAACGAAAGGAACGATTTCCAGCAGCCCGCAGATAATGGCGAAGAGGATGGCATTCTCCACTCCTGCTATTGAAAAACCAATGCTATACATTACCCATAAGGAAGCGATCATCAACGATAGCCCGGTAAGATATTGCTGTGCTACATTCTGCGCCTGATGAATAGTAGCTAAAGCATTGTTCCTTTGTTCCAGGGGGACCAATCGTACAATGAAACCTTTTATCCGGCTCCGGAAGTACATAAACAGGAAAATATATACGAAAATAAGTAGTAGATTAGCCAGGAAAGGCCCGATCCCATTGAATAAAGCAATCGCAGTGCTGAAGGAAGAAGACTGTTGGTCTTCTATTATCTCTTGTTGCCGCTCAGCGGAAACGTGGAACTCACGGGCTATAAATTGACGCGCCTGGTGATATTGGTGGGCGACCTTCCGTTCCAGCTTAGAAGCGTCATCGACTATACTGGACAACTCCCAACTTACAAAAGCAACTAATAGCGCAGAGAAAGCCACCAGGGTAAGCATGGAAAGCAGGATAGCCAGCGTTCTGTGAATACCCTTTGTCTGTAGCCATTTTGCCAACGGTAGCAGTAACATAGACAATAGACCGGCAAAGGCAAGTGGTATAAAAAAGGGCTTGCCGAACACCACGATCACGGTAAGTAGCACGAGGATGGACAGGATAGCTGCTACCTTTATAGCCTTTGTGGAATTCATGTCAAAAAGCCAACAATAAGTATACCAGTTAACAAACCCTACACTATAAATTTACCGGCACGGTGGCCCGCACTACGATCTCCCGCAGGCGGGCCTGTCCGCATGGTAACCGTTTGATTATTTCCGGGCGGCAACTTCGTTCAGAAATTGCTCGATATTGGTGTAACCGTCTTTGTCTTTATCCAGGCTGGCATCTGCTGCATCATTGGCGTTCAGGCCATGCTGTTTTTCCCAGGTATCCGGCAGCCCATCGTTGTCTGTGTCTTTATAAGCGGTTCCTTTGTATTCCGGGTATCCGCCTACCTGGCTTACGTCTGTAATGATGCCCATTTTATAGGAATCAATTGGTAAGCGGCGGTGCTCAAACTGTGTTGCCGGGAGTTTTACATTATCCGGATACGTGATCTTACCTGTCCTTACCTGTTCAACAACGCGGGTATCTACGGGATCTCTTTGCGGAAGCGTAGCACCGGCATTTTTCAGTACATCATCAAAGGCCTCTTTAGCAGAGATAACAGTTACCGGCGCCATGGGAAATGGTTGGGTAAAACGCATGTAGTCGGTATACTTTCCTGCATCTGGCTGATCCTGGTCATGCTCATCTTCTACCTGTACGCCACCAGCCCAGTTGTCCTTTGTTATTGCAGGATATCCATCCATGATGTTGCCATCTACATAAGCCCGGCCGAATACTTTATACTTCAGTTTACTCCGGCCAGATTCGGGGTTCAATATGCGGTGGCCCACCAGAGATGTTTTCGAGGTAGCGGGCCCCGGTTTAAAATAGTTATTGATGATATTGAAAGTAGCGGTATAATCGCCGCCATCCACAGAACGATGCACCCAGTTGAACACGACGTTGTTCACAAAGTTGAAAGTACCGTTCCAGCCGATGGAGGGATTGCGGCCGGTATTATCTGCCCAGAGGTTGCGGGTGAAGGTGGCATTCTCGCCACCCAGCGTACTACCGAAGGCGTGGTTCCAGGTGTCCAGTCCTTCGGCGAAGATGGAGTGCTGGATCGTCAAATTCACTGTCGGCATCTTTTGTTCCTGCGTACCGGTGCTGTCGTTATACATGTGACGGTACATACTCATGTTCTCGTCCAGGCCCCAGCTGGCGGAAACGTGGTCGATGATGATATTGCCGATGGGATTACCGCCAATGGCATCGTCACGGCGGCCTACATTGGTTTCGCCACGACGGAAGCGCATATAACGGATGATCACATCATGAGTATTGATCCATACGGATTCCCCGGCTATGCACACTCCATTGCCCGGCGCAGACTGCCCTGCAATGGTAATATAGGGCGCGCGGATGATCAGCGGACTTTTCAGGCGAACAATACCGGCTACATTAAATACTACCGTACGAGCGCCTCCCTGTTCGCAGGCCCAGCGAAAACTGCCGGGGCCATCATCGTTCAGGTTAGTTACCACCAATACTTTTCCACCGCGGCCGCCGAAGCTGAATTTGCCACCGCCTTCCGCACCCGGGAAAGCTGCGATACCGGCCTGCGGCAGATCAGAAGGGCGATGCGCCCAGGGAATAAAAGGTTTACCTTTCCTGGCTTCTGCCTGGATAATGGGCCATGCCTGCTGCCAGGCGGAATCAGCGTGACGTTCTGCCGCTTCCATTAACGCAGCACTGGCATGGGCTATATCCTGCGGAATTTTCGGGTATTGAGCGGATGCGGATTGCAGTCCGCATACTGTTACCAGTGCCAGTACCAGGCTGTATCGCTGGCATATGGCTGTTTTTAAATACGTGAAATTCATCAGCTACGCTTTCTTTTATGATTAGTTTATAGAATGAAACTTTAGCTACTTTAAAAAAAGCAACATTATCTGCAGAAAGAAAGCTGTTTCGGATGTAAGTGGATATTATACGGATGAGGCGGGATTATAAGCTCCTGAACGAATGCAGGGCTTACTGGTCCAGCCAGGCCTTAAAAAGCGGTGTTTTCTGGCTGCTGATGACGGTTTCTTCATCGTATTCAGGTACCAGCACCAGCTTGAGCCGCCCCTTGAAATAAGGATGCACTTCTTTTACGGAATCGATGTGTATGATGAGGTTACGGTTAACATGAAAGAACTGAACGGGATCCAGCATAGTCATTAATTCATCCAGCGTATAGTCCAGGGGAAAACGCTGGCCGTCTTTGGTGACCAGCAAAGTAATTTTATTACGGGAATTGAAATAGGCAATCTCGCTGCTTTTAATGGCTTTGATCCTATTGCCTGATTTCACCATGAAGCGTGATTTATAGCTCTGCTGACTGGTCTTTATGATCTGGATGATCTCATTAAAATGGGCATCGCTACCTGCAGGTCTCATCTGGGAGCGGATCGCTTCCATCTTTTGCAGGCTTTTCTCCAGCTTGGGATATTGCACCGGCTTTAAAAGATAATCGATGCTATGCACCTGGAAAGCATCCAGCACGTATTGATCGTAGGCGGTACAGAAAATGATGGGGCAACGGACTTCCACCTGTTTAAAGATGTCAAAGCAAAGACCATCTGACAGATGAATATCCAGCAGCACCAGGTCGGGCTGCCGGTGATCGGCAAACCAATTGACAGCCTCTTTCACAGCCGACAGGATCGCTAAAGGATGGATACTGGCATCATACTGCTTTAACAGGCCTACCAATCGCTCTGCAGCGGGTTCTTCATCTTCAATGATCAATACTTCCATTGGCAGTCATTTTATTCATCTATCTCGAGAAGCGGTAAATCTACTTTAAAAAAATGGTGATCACAACTGACATTAATATCCAGCGCAGACAAATGCTGGTAACGTTTCCGGATATTCTCCAGGCCGGTTTCCGATTTAATTGTTTGTTCTTTGGGCAAGGGCTGGTAAGTATTCTCCACACCAATCCATTGTGTTCCCTGCAGGTACACGCGGATGTGCAAGGGCTGATCCCTGGAAATAATGTTATGCTTCACAGCATTCTCCATCAGCATTTGCAGGGATAATGGCGGGATGCACAGGCTGGAAGCCGTAGTGGGAACATCGGGCATATCGATCTTCAATGCTTCTCCAAAGCGCTTCTTTAACAGGTGGCAATAGGCTTTAATGAAGTCCAGCTCTGTATGCAGCGGCACCAGCTCTTCTTTTTTGTATTGCAATACGTAGCGGTATACATCAGCAAATTTGTCCAGGAAATCCTGCGCCTCATACCGGTCTTTATCGATCAGGCTGGCCAGTACATTGAGATTGTTGAACAGAAAGTGCGGGTCCAGCTGCATGCGTAATGAGTTGAGCTGCGCCAGCAGGTTATCTTCCTTCAGCTGGTTGGCCTGTACCTGTGCTTTTTTCCATTGCATCATGAAATAGATGCCGAAATTGATGGATAGTACGGGGATGGTGAACAGCAGACCGTAAACGTTCAACACCATTATTTGTGTAAGATCCGGAGGAGTGCTGTTGGTGGTGATCTTAAAGAGATAATACGTGAGGTTGATGCAACAGAGTGAATACAGTGTGCTGACCACCAGCTGGATAAAAAACCGCCGGGTGGTATGCGCCATCCAGGAGATATTCCTGTCCAGCAGGAGGTAAAGATATTTATTGCCAAACCATAACAGGAGGAGCACCGTGATGATCCATGCTATGGCTACTACATAGAAGCTACTCATGATCTATCTGAAGGAAATTTCTTTTACCTGGCCCCATGGAATATACTGGTATTTTTTATCGGGCAGCCAGATGATCAGCCCCCAGTTCTTCTCGCTTACATCATTGGCCGAGCCTAACAGCAAGGTGCTGTTGTTCTTTAACCTGACTTTGGAATAGTGTTGCCGGTAGGGCGTGATCGTGCTAATATAGTAAAAGGGGATCTGATAATATAGCCCGTCTTGATTACCATCCAGCAATTCCATGCTCCAATCCTCATCCAGGTCAAACACGCAGGGGCCTTCATAGCGCCTGTTATCAGTGGTTTGTACAGTGGCATATAAGCGGTCCGGTTTAGGATAGTCGTCATACGACAGGCCGCTGGAAGGCGGCGCCTGGGGCGTGAAGGAACGGAACACTTTCCACTCCACCAGTACCCTGCCATAGCTGGGATGCATGACTACAATACCCTTGTTGTCATTGCCGAGATCATCTGATTCGTTCAGCCGGATGTTTTCCCCGGAACGAAGCTGCACAAGTACCTGGTTATCCTGTTTCTCAATGCGGGCGATGTAAGCGAAGGTATAGTTGACGGGCTCATTGCTAATGGTCTTTCCGTTCAGCTTGTGCGCGCTCAGGTATTTGTAGCGATTCCACTGTACAAAGCCGGTTACCGGGCCATTGGTGGTGATGACGGTTCCGTAAAGTGGCGTCCATCGCCGGAGCTCAGGATCGGCAGGCGTGGTTTTGAAATTCACCCTGCTGATCTCGTCCCATTTAATGGTCTTTGAATCACCCGCCACGTAAACAACGATGTTTTTGCCTAATTGGGCAGCTTCATCCTTGTAGGGTATGGCTCTTACCTTGCTGCCGTTCCGGAAATAGATCTGCGCCTGGTCTGAGCCGGTGACATGGATAAAATCGATATCGCCAAAGCGGCAGAGGATCTCGTTCTTGCGCTGGGGGAACTTGTCTTCGAATAGACTCATGAATTTCCAGTCCACCTCCTTCCCTCCTTCTTCGTCAGGCAGGCGCTTGATCTGGGACTCGTCCAGGTATTTAAATATGTCCTTATTGGTGCTTTTCGTAACAGAGAGCACATCGCTCCAAAGGCGTTGTCCGCCGCTCCATTTTATAGGGCCGGTATAGGTTTGTTTATTCTTCAGTACTACTTCCGCATAGATATATCCCTGGTATTGGGCGCGGGCCGGTTTGCATACCATGAAAGTAAAGCAAGTAAGGAGAAGCAGCAGCTGAGAAGAAAACCCCGTCATAAATGTTAAGCCATGGATCAGTATGTTTTAAAGATAGAATAATTCATGGCATGGAGCAAGGTTAAGGAACTGAAATGGGATTTGAAGGGCTTGAAACGGGATTTAAAAAGACCGGTTGGCATTAATAGCGTTTTTTCTATCTTTACGCTATGAGGATGTCTCCAACACTCTAATACTTCTTTTCATCATCTTGACAAACGGCCTTTGCAAGGGCTGTGTAAACGCTTGCCTGTACCCGGGCATATTCCACTCCTCATTATCAACTTTATTATCATGAAAGAAGTATTAAACAAAGCACAAATCGATCATTTCATTCATAAAGGCTTTATCCGGATTGACCATGCATTTGACGCAGGATTAGCTGCAGCAGCACGTAGCATCTTGTGGAAAGATATGGATTGTGATCCTGAGAACCCTGCTACCTGGACAAAGCCGGTCATCTGGTTGGGCATGTACAGTCAGCCGCCTTTTGTAGCAGCTGCCAATGCACCTGTGCTGCACACTGCATTTGATCAGCTGGCGGGGCCAGGCAATTGGTGGCCCTGTGGAAGCATGGGCGCTTTTCCGGTACGTTTTCCTACAACAGCAGATACAGGTGATACGGGCTGGCATGTAGACGCCAGTTTTCCGGGAGCTGACGCTGGCGGCGAATGGCGTATTAACTGGCGGTCGAAAGGCAGGGCTTTGCTGATGCTGTTCCTGTTTTCGGATGTGGCCGAGCAGGATGCGCCCACAATTATCAGCGTAGGATCGCACATTGATGTAGCCCGCATATTAAGAGATGAGGGCGAGCAGGGGCTTTCATTCATGGAACTTGCGAAGAAACTGTCCACTTTACCTCTAAGAGAAGAAGCATTGGCAACAGGTAAAGCAGGCACGGTGTATTTGTGTCATCCGTTCCTGGTACATCGCGCCCAATTGAACAGCGGTAAGGAGCCAAGGTTTCTGGCGCAGCCACCCTTGTTATTGAAACATGACTTGCAACCAGATGGAGATGTGGAGGGCTTGAGCCCTGTGGAAAAGGCTATCAGGATAGGGATAGATGAGGGCATTTGACAGGTATAAAAAATAGAAAGGGTTGTAAGCCTGAAAACTTACAACCCTTTTATGACTTTTATAACAGATTCAAAAGTATCGTATTCTTTTCCGGCTGCAGGCGAAAGACCGCGCCATTTGTTGGTTTTGAGAAGCTGCCTTTTGCAGCAGCTACCTTGTAGTTCAGTGTCTCAAAACTGCATTCAAGTTGCTTTGATGCAATCTTTGTAAATGGCAGTTTGGCTCCGGGCGCTACTTCCAGGTCAAGATACCAGTTAAGGGATGGATTGGCTGTTGATGTGATGGAGATTGTTTTCTCCTTCAGCTCCATTTGTAAAGTCCCGCCCTGGCTAAGCGGCCATACTACCCGCACGGTTTCCTTATCCACGTTGCTGAATACGGGATCTCCGCCTTTTAATTCCATCTCCTGTCCACCACTAAGTGCCTTTAAGCGTAAGCCTGCCAGCTGCCCGGGCTTGCTCCAGATATATCCATCTACAAGCGGCAGGGTAAAGAAAGTGCATTCATTAGAAGTAGCGACCTGCGTGGTGTAGATATCCGGCAGGTTTTCATTGAAGAGATGTATGTCACGGATACGGAGGCTGCCATCTTCCCATAGTATATTCATCCTGTAAAAACGGCTGTTATACCATAAAGTTTTGCGGTTACTGCCATCCACATCTTTAGTAACGGAAAAAGATGTAGGCGGTGTTACCTTATAGTTCGCCTTGAACCACTTGCCTGACTGCTCCATGGTTTCCAGCCTGATTTTCCCCTTGTCTCTCAGATCAGCGATCAATGGCATCTGTATCTCAAAACCTTTAGCCATCGCGTCCCAGGTGAAGGAGTTTTCCTGTCCGGCCTGGGTGTAGTTAAAGTTCAGGGAAGGATCTTCCGTGAATGTTTTGAAGAACCAGCTCACCCAGCTTTCACTGCCGCCTGCTTCCGGATATACCGGCTCCAGTGTGATCACGCCCTGTCTTTGTGCACTGATACCCTGGTCATACTGACGTACAGGATCGCTTCCCAGCATACGGAAAACCGGCACCGGTATCTGGCTGGCCGCGTGCTGGGCGGGCATATAGGAGTTGATCTTACTGGGGTAATAGGCCTGATTCCAGTAACCTCCCCATAACGTATAGCCGTCGGTGCCATACTGGTCTTTACAGTTTGCGGAAGCTACTATCCTGTACTTGTCATACAGATATTGCAGCGTATGTGCATCAATAAACCAGGAAGCAACGGAGCGGGGATAATAACCGAATATGCTTTTAAAGCTTTCCATATAAACGTCTGCTATCTTTTCCCGCTCAGCAGGCGTATAACCGGTGGAAAAGCCTACGTCTGCGTGCCAGTCCCACGGATAGCGGCCCCGCCATTTCAGCCCGGCTTTTTCTATCAGCGGCTGAGGAAGCTCCCACCATGCACCTATTTCAAATGAGTCCCTGGGCAGCTTGCCGAGCAGGTCCTGGTAATGAGGATCCATCAACGCATCATATTGCAACAGGAATGTGCCTGTGAGATGGTATTTCCTCATGATGTTCACCTGCTGTACCACGGTCTGGTACAGCACGTCTTTCGTGATCTGCTGATCTCTTGGTTCCAGCAGACGGATGAAATTGACGATATTAACAATCTTAGGCTCCTGGGCGGCCACTGTTTGGCACAGACCCGCCATCAATAGTAGCAGTATTATTTTTGTTCTGATCATATGCGATATAAGTAGTTGTATTTTTCAGCACACTCACCAGCCGGGATTCTGTTCGAGTGTTTTTCCATTAGCAGTATAAAACGCTACCTCCTTTGTGGGCAGCGGTTGCAAATAATCTTTTCCAGGATTGAATTTCCTGTCCTTCTCCGCGATGAGGAAACCATTTGCATCCACTTTGGATAGGTAGGCAGGATCACTGTAAGGCGCCCGTGCGGCCCAATCAGTACCGGTGATCTTAATTCCT
>Ga0102590_1004912_pt1 | contig 10798 bp, 6 predicted proteins | sample AraplaMF_Col_mMF_FD_76859 | JGI IMG/M metagenome (GOLD analysis project Ga0102590, IMG submission 76859) | Arabidopsis root microbial communities from the University of North Carolina, USA - plate scrape MF_Col_mMF | ecosystem: Host-associated > Plants > Roots > Endosphere | place: USA...
CGGGATCCGGGATTTGATTATGAGCAGCTGCGCCGTGAAGCGATCGAGCATGTGCAGCGCTTGTCAGGCAAGACATGGACAGACTACAACCTCCATGATCCCGGGGTCACCATCCTGGAGCAATTGTGTTATGCGATCACTGATCTGGCGTATCGTACTGATTTTCCTATCGATGAAATACTGGCGGATAGAAAGGGAGATATAGATCCGCTGCTACATGCTTTCTTCTCAAAAGGAGCTATCATGAGCTCTTCCGCCGCTACGATCAATGACTACCGTAAGCTGGTGCTGGATGAAGTGGAGGAAGTGGAAAATATCTGGATAGAACCGGTAAAAGGCCTGCAGCCTTATGCGTGCACAAAAGGTGTATACCGGGTGTTCCTGCAGATGGAGGATGCATTGGTGGATGCAAAGGACGAAGTGAAGCAGTCTGTCATCGATGCCGTTTGCAACTGCCTGATGTCTTACAGAAATCTTGGAGAAGATGTGGAGGAGATCATTGTGTTGCAACCCCAGTTAATGGCCGTACAGGCGGAGATCCTGGTAGATGGCCGTTATGAGGCCCAGGAGATAGCTGCGCATGTATGCAATGCATTTGAGTTTGCCATGCATCCGCCGGTGCGCTATTTTACGGAAGAAGAGCTGCTCAGTAAAGGATATGCTGTGGAAGATATTTACAGCGGTCCGCTGTTAAAGAAGGGATTTATCGTTGATAGCGATCTGTCCGAACGCAAATTGATGATAGATCCGGCTGATCTCATGAAAGCGGTATCCGAAGTACCGGGTGTACTGAAGGTGAAGAACCTGAATATTGCCGGTGAGGATGGTGCGTTCACTTCACGGCCTATTATGGTGAAAGAAGGATATTATCCTTTTTTACAGGTACCCGGTGAAAAGAATGATATCAGGATCTTCAGCGATAAATACGAATACCTTTTACGGGATGTAGTGTTCTGGAACGCTTACCAGAAAGCGAAGATCATTACACGGCGCAGGTTCGTGGGACAAAAGACAGGGGAGGCCTATCCCCGCCTGAAGGCAGACTACCGCAGCGTTAGCCGGTATTACTCACTGCAACATCATTTTCCCGGTATATATGGAATAGGATCAGAAGGGCTGGATGCATCTTCGCCCGACAGGCGAAAGGCGCAGGCCAAACAACTGAAAGCCTATCTTTTATTCTTTGAACAGCTGTTGGCCAATTACCTGGCGCAGCTGGGCAACATGGGTAGCTTTTTCTCCCCGCTAGCGGGTAATACACCGCCTTATACTTATGCTGTACAACCCCTCTACAATGTGCCTCATGTACGGCCACTGATCAGGGCTTTTACTGATGATGCCTTACCCGCAGGTCAAAGCTGGGAACAATTTGTACAGGACAGCGGTAACGCTTATATGAAATCTTTGCTGGAACAGAATGAAACGGATAAGGTATACCAGGAAAGAAAGAACCGCATCCTGGATCATTTGATGGCGCGTTTCAACCTTTTCCTGATCACCTATCCTGTTACCTTATACCAGCATGTTTATGACGGACAGGGGGCTAGTCCCCGGGTGAGCCCGGAACTGGAATGGAAGGCAGATATACTGCGCCATGTAGTGCGGCTCACCGGTAACCGCTTACGATCTTTCAACTACCGCGAAGACCTGTTCGAGCCAGGCGACCTCTCAGGTTATGAAAGGTGGTTATACAAGCTGTTGTATATACCCGACGAAAAGAAGAAACGGCTCAGCGCTGTTTTTGACGCCCCGCATCTCAAAGTAGATGTTGGCAAACGGCCGGCGGGGCAATCACAATTCCATTTTATCAAAGAATACCATTTGAAGGATGAAGTGCTGAAGGTGGCGATGGATGATGCGCCTACCGTGACAGACCAGCCTTCCGCATATAATTTTGCCGGTCAGCCGCTGGCTTTTCTCAGAACAGGTTTAAGCATGGATAATTACCGTATTATCCATGATGAAGAAACACGGGAGTACCTGGTAGTATATCGGCACGTGCACCATGAAGCCTGGAAGATCGTGCTCAGGGCAGGCGCCCGTGACCGTGCTGCTGCGGGCCTGAAAGATATGATCCGGCATTTGAAGGAGATCAGCACAGATTCAGAAGGTTTTTACCTGGTGGAGCACCTGTTGCTGAAGCCCAAGCTCAATGAAGCCAGCTTCGGTTTCCGTATGTATGACCGCAATGGCAAGCTCTTACATCAGCATCCCTGGTGGTCTACCTTTGAGGAAAGAGAAGTGCAGCTGCGCGCCTTGCAGGAAGAAGCTGTAAAACAGCAGGCCTATTTTGAGTACTATGTCAAACATGAATCCGGGAAGATGTTGCGGGAAGATTTCTTCCGTTTCGGGCTGACAGTTGTATTCCCTGCATGGCCTGCGCGTTTCCAGCTACCTGAATTCAGGGAGTTTGCAGATGGCTTATTCCGCGAACGGACACCGGTGCAGCTTCGCTTACAGTTTAAATGGCTGGGCATTGCCGCTATGCGCACTTTTGAAGAACATTATTTTAAATGGTTAAAGGCCATGCAGGATAACCGCGATGTACAGGCAGCTGCACAGCCTTTGATCACGTACCTTGCCAACGATCAGCTTTCCTGGTAAAGCAGCTGCATGAGCGCCTCTCACCATATTATCCGCCGTTACACATTTGATGTACAGTTCAGCGCAAAAGCGAAGGCGATTGCTTTGCAGGATAGCCTCAGCAGCCTTTTCCGCCGGAGACTGATAATTGACATGGACGAGCTGCTGCAACAGTTGTTACCGGAAGATATGGTGGCCGTACTGGACACCCTGGAATTAGACCTCGGTACCGTGTTGTACAAGGATATGGAAACGCAGCTCCCACTTAAATTACTGGAAGCGCTGGAGAAGGCTTTGAGCAGCATTTTACGTACAGGCACACCAGGATCGCAGCACCATCTGAGCGGCAATATAATGGTGAAGACGGGCAACGAACGTCTTTACGAATTGCTGGAATATTACCTGCTCAGCGGCGCTATGCCCTGGTGGGCCAGTGCAGCAGAGCGGGAGCAACCGGACCAGGCGATCTTTCAGCTGGCTGCAGGCGCTCCGGCACTTTTAGCAGCGCTGATACGCAAGCTGGGACAGGTGCAATATGTACGTAAACGTATTGCCTGGCAATTCTCCATTGCAGCCATCCAACAAATAGTAAATGTACTGGAGCCCGCTGAAGCGGAATTCATTTTAGAATACAGCCGGGAGGTACTGCATATACAACAACGGCAGCAGGTATTGCAAACAGAAAGCAAAGCGCTGGAAAGAGCGGTGTGGCTGTTTGTGCTGACCTACCTGCTAACAGATGGAGGTTCTAATTTCAGCCGTAAGGAGTTTGTCCGTAGTCACCTCACGCAGATGGCGCATCATTTTAATGTAGACTATGATGCGCTGCTGCAACTGTTCTATGATGCCCTGGTCTTTTACAGGCAGGAGATCCAGGCCGCCACTATAGGTGGTTTTATCAAGACGCTGTATAATGAAACGCATCCTGCAGGGAGCATCCGGTCTGGGATCTTTTCTTCCCGCAAGCAGGATGAACAGGCGACAGCGCCCGTCAATATCTTACGTTATTATCTGCAGTTCGGATCTTTTCCCTGGTGGGCAGCGCACACTTCCCTTACCATGTTGTATGAGGCATTGCTGTTATCTGCGCGGCAATCACCTGAGCAGCTGAAGGAAATGCTGACCCTAAGCCTACAACAGGAACTTGCCTGGAAAAGATGGACAACTTTATTTGAACCTGCTCAGCGTACAGCTGTGATCATGCAGCTGAACGACAATTGGCTGCTGCAGGCCAATGAGCAGTTTTTTGCCAGGCCTTCAGTAAGGATAGCTCGTATGATGCCAGGTATGGCCTCCTCCGAAGATCCTGCGCATATTCTGCTGCGCGACGTGATCCTGTACCGTTTATTGTATGGCAGCGTACCCTGGTGGGGAAAGACCTATGCTCATTTTTCTGTTCACAGCCTGTTACAGCAGTTGATGGAGCAATCTGTAACAGAACTGGTAATGGTCTTTAAATACGCCGGCACACTTACCTATACGATGGAGCGCTTTCTATCCGGCATCACATCAGCACAGTTCTTTACAATCGCCCGCGCTTCAGGTCTGACGGATATGGCCAGGGATGCGTATGAACAGGTGTATACATTATTGCAATCAGTGCATCGTTATGTGATATCAGGCGTAAAAGCTACTGTGCTGCAGCAACAGGTGATGAAAGCCTTCTGGCGGGTATGGGCAGAAGCGGGGTATGGGCATTTTAGTACCGCCGGCTTTACAGAAGAGGCGGTGCGCTACTGGGCAGAAGTTACAGGCATCACGCCCGGTAGCCTGGTAATGCTGATGAAAAGTGCATTGCCTGCAATCATGGCGGAAGAAGAAGGCCGTTATCAGTGGCTGGTCAATCAGCTGCAACAGCTTATAACCGTGTGGCAAACGGAAGGAGCAGCATTGTATCATGCGTTTGTATCCGGCCGCGCGCCGGAGGCCTCACAAAATCCTCATCCGCTGATCCATTTTATCCGTAACAACAGGGCGCCCGCTACCGCGGAAGAAAAGGAACTGTCAGGTTCCACCATTACCGTGTGGCTGCGGCATTTCCTGGAAGAAGGAGCGCTGGCGCCGCAGGCAGGATCCTTTTCAGTAAATGAGACGATCTGGCTCAGTACACGGATGCTGGAGTGGTTGTATATCAATTATAAGGAAAAGCTGGCGGACATAAAAGCTGTTATGCAGCGGCTGCCGCTGATGCTTAACCGCGTATATAGTCTCTGGCAGGTAAGCACCACGCTTGCCCCCGTACGGGAACTGTTAATGTCCTGGATGGAATATGTACTGGCTCCGCCCGAAGCCGGTACCATGGTTGTAATGGACGGTTTGTGGCAGGAGCTCCCTCAGCAACAGGGATCGCCTGTACGGGAACAGCGCTCCATCTTGCCTGCAGCGGTATCCCGTTTGCTGCACCGCTTCAGCCAGTATGATACCATTACCAGTGCAACAGAAAAGCAGGAATGGCTGGAACAGGCAATTGCCTTGCTGACTTATTTCCTGGCTCATAAACGTTTGCCAGACCACCTGTATGGTGTAGAAGGCGCAACTGTGCAGGCACTGCTGAAGCAATCTGTTATATTGTTGTTCCGCGAAAAGCCTGCTGTGTTGAATGCGATGTTCAGTGATGGGAAAGGGCTGTTGTCTGCAAGAATGGAGATCTACCAGGTATTCACGCCGCCTACCGGTGGCTTGCAGGAAAATAGTATCCGGCAAAGCCTGGAGGCGTATGCGATAGAAGATAGTCTGCTGATGTTGCAGGAGACCGTTACGCCTTCACTGAAAAGCGCTGTTAGCAGCTTTAAGGATGCGGTACGTTTTTATAAGCAACAAAGCAGGCAGGAAAGACAGTTATTTCACAAAAGGATCTTCCAGTACCCGGTGCTGGTACAATATGCAGCGCAGCAGCTGGATGATGGTACCTTCCTGGAAATGATGGAAGACATTGAGATAGGATGGGGCCATCCCGCTACTGCTGCCTTGCGTGAGCTGCAACAGCTTTTTGACAGGATCATCACCGATAGCGGTGAAAGGGAAAAGCTGAGGGTACTATTCAGGCAATTCCATATTATGCTGCTAACGGGGCAGTTTACGCTGCCCAATGCGACGGCCTACGCGAGCCGTTTCCTCGAATTTGTGATGAATAATGGCGCCGGTATTGCACGCAATTTTATAGAACAGCTGGTGGAGGTGGATGAGAAGACCGTCATCTCGTCCTACAATCATTTGCGCAACATCCTGCCTGCTTTGCAGCAGAGTGCCGGTAAATATGCCCGGACGCACCTGCATATGGATAATATCCGTAGCAGGATGTATGAGAAAGATATGCAGCTGCTATCCCCGCGGCCGGAACCTGACCCCACGCTGCCCGCTGTAAAGCAGCCCCTTGCGACAGAGAATAAGCATAAACGCGAGCTTCCCACACCAGCGGAACAGGCTAACAAAGAGTATGAGAAACTGAAGATGCCGGAGCCGGATACGGTCTATGTAGGCAATGCGGGCCTGGTACTGTTATACCCTTTCCTGACCTTCGCTTTCCAGCGCCTGGGATATGTGGTTGCAGGTCAGTTCACCAGTCCTGAAGCGCAGATACGGGCGATTCACTTTTTGCAGTATACCGTAAATTTGAAAGAGGAACATGCCGAACATGAGCTGGTATTGAATAAAGTATTGTGTAATTTCCCGCTGGAAGAGCCGGTGCCCGCGGAGCTGACACTGAAAGATGAAGAAAAGCAATTGTCGCAGGAAATGCTGCAGGTAGTACTGCAGCAGTGGGACCGGATGAAGCACACTTCCGTAGAAGGTTTCCGGGAAGCGTTCCTGTCGAGAGACGGCGCCCTATGGGAAACAGAAGAAGCCTGGTACATGCGGGTAGAGCAGCGGGGCTACGACATGATATTACAGACCCTGCCCTGGAGCTTCGGCATGCTCAAAACTTCCTGGATGGATAAAATGTTATATACAGAATGGGTATTTCAATGATACAGGACAATGTTGCCGTGTTAAACCGCGAGCTGAGCTGGTTTCAACAGCTGTCAGACCTGCGCATGAAAAGATACTTTGCAGGAGATGAAGCGGGTGAGGGACAGGAAGAACCGCAGCCTCCTGATCTTAGCGGAGATCCGGCCGTTTATGCGCAGATCGTGCTGCATTATAAGATGAACACCATGGAAAGGCTGATATTGCTGCTGGCCTTGATCCCTCATATCCGTCCGCAGTTACTGGACGTGTTCTTTATCAAGAATGCCACTTACGACCGCGGCTTTACAGAATTTGGCGGTATTAAAGGCCTGCATCACGGCGGCTTTCTGCCTACCGGTGAAACGGCAGCCTTCCTGCTGGCGGCCAACAGCCTGCAGCAACGCTTCCAGCTGATAGAGCTTTTCGGTCCGGACCATTTCTTTGCCAAACACGCAATACTGAAGCTGATCCCAGCTAATGCAGAGGAACCGTTCTTAAGCGGCACGCTTAGTTTGTATCCTGAGTATCTCAGTTATTTTACACTGGGCAGCGCTCACAAACCGGATTACAGCATACACTTTCCCGCAAAACGTATCCATACCGGCCTGGAATGGAGCGACCTTGTATTGGAAGATCATACCATGGACGAAGTGGACGAGATCCGTGCATGGATAGAGCACGGTGATACTTTGATGAATGAATGGGGCATGAGCCGTAAGATCAAGCCCGGTTACCGCAGTTTGTTCTATGGTCCTCCGGGCACCGGTAAATCGCTGACCGCCTGTTTGCTGGGCAAGAGCTTTAACATGGATGTATACCGCATCGATCTTTCCATGATCGTGTCAAAATACATCGGCGAAACTGAAAAGAACCTTGCACAGGTATTTGACAGGGCAGCGCATCAGCACTGGATCCTGTTCTTTGATGAAGCAGATGCGCTGTTTGGGAAACGCACACAAACATCGTCTTCCAATGACCGTTATGCCAACCAGGAAGTGGCTTATCTCTTGCAGCGGATAGAAGATTTCCCGGGAATGGTGATCCTGGCTACGAACCTTAAAGCAAATATTGATGAAGCTTTCAGCCGGCGTTTTCAATCTATGATTTATTTTTCCATGCCGGGGCCTGAGCACCGTTTGCGTTTGTGGCAGCAGGCCTTTCCTTCACACCTGGAGCTGGAAGAAAAATTAGACCTGGAAGATATTGCAAAGAAGTATGAAATGGCGGGAGGGTCTATTATCAACATCAGCCGTTATACCTGTTTAATGGCGTTGAAACGGGGCAGCCAGACGATCCTGCATAAGGATGTGATGGCGGGTATCAGAAAAGAGTTTGGGAAGGAAGGAAAGACGGTGTAGGGGAGAGTGTTATCCCTCTACAGCCTTTTGCCCCATTGTATCCGCTTCATGTTCCAGCCCCGGATCATCATTCACCGGTACGCTTTCCTTCATTTGCATGGTAGGTTGAACCCGTCCCTGGCGTTGCTGTACTACGTGCCAGGCTTCATGCGGCAAATGTTTTTCCTGTCCCGGGCCTACATGTATATCATTTCCCTGTGCATAGGCCAGTGCGCTTAGCTGGGCCGGCTGGCTGGAATTATAATGCACTTTAACGTCTGACATATCCATACCGGAGAGGTTCTCTATCCCAGACTTCAGGTTATCCGGCATACCGGTTTTGTTCTCCTTCAACTGGGCAGGAAATTTGCCCTGTAAGAGTTTTTCTTCCTCTTTGCCTGCTTTCTGCAGTACAAACTTTCCCTGTACGGGCGCCTTTTCTTCTTCAGGGGATTGCAGCTGTGTAACGAATTTGCCCTGCAGCATCTCATCTTCTTTGGGCGCTTTCATTTGTAAGGCGGATGAGGAAGCGGTTTGTTCCGCTATAGCGCGGGAACCGGCAGAAGAGGCGTCTTTTGAGGATTCTTGTGTAAACATGGGTATCAGGGTTTACCAGGTATAGCATAAATATAGGAAAAAATCAGATAACCGGAAATAAGTCATTTTACTGGTAACAATAATGAATATAGCCAAGGGCTATGAAGTAGGTGCACCGGGTACTATTTCGAGGGATGAAGCGGTACTTTCCTTTTCACTAATTTTAAACGACGATCCCAATGAAAACCGTTACCCTATGTATAAGTATACACTGACCATTAAATGCGAGTGCCTGAATGAAGCAGGAATATTGGTAGCACGCACCCTGAAAACGGCTGCGAGTACCTTGCCCCGGGTGGCAGATAATTACGTGTTCCTGGTTAACCGGCATTGTAAACCCATCGTGATCCGTATCATGAAAGTCATCAGCCCGGATACAGACATGGAAGTATTGATCTGCGATGGGGAAGAAGTGGATGATGTGGATAATATCCGTGAAGTGATCGAGCGTACCGCTTTTGTGCTGGACTGACAAGGTCATCATATTGTGGCATTGTCTTTGTTATATGAGTGCTATATCTAATATTCCGCGCACCAGTATATCAAACCTTCACAGCATGAAAACATTCTTATTCTTACCAGTTCTTTTAATGGCCGTTTTATTTACGGGTTGCACAAAAAAATATGAGTATGTTACGCCGAATCAGACGATCTTCTTTGATGTTGATTCCGGAGATTGGACGAAGGCCAGTGATGGCAAAAGTTATTTAGTTGATCTTCCGATACCGGAGATCGATGGACAGGTAAATCAAAATTTTGGAATACTCGTATCCATATCAGGTGATGGGGGACTCTATGAGGCGATCCCGGAAACTTACGGCGGCTATGCTTATTCTTATACGCATGAGGTAGGACATCTTACCCTGGCAAGGCAGTACGTGGACGGTTCCGCCTCCGGCCCCCAGCCGGAAGCTAACATTAGGGTAAAGATCGTATTGGTTGAATCTCAACAGTAATCGAAACCTGATAAAAGTTCAGTGGATACATAAGGTATTTCTGTAAGATTCGTGTATAAGCTATGTAGATGTTCTGTACCTTTTAAGATACAGAACATCTACACAACATTTACAGAACATGTACAGAACATCTCCAGGTGAATACCGGGAAAAGACGCAGTTATACCGCTAGTCTACCGCAGAAATGACAAAATCCTCGAACATTACCTGGAAAGATTGCTCTCCCGGCGCGGCTGCGAATAATCCTATCTGTACACTGGTCCCGGGTGGAAAATAAGCCAGCCGCAATAACAGGAAATTTTCACTATCAAAAGAGTAGCTAATCTGCACATGATCTCCTTTCCGCAATAATTTAAGCCATACTGAAGCCGGATTATCATTACGCGGCGCAACAGACCAGTCTGATACCAACCGCGTTACCACCGCACTTACCTGTTGTACGCCATCCACATATTCTATCCCTGTTTTTATCCAGTTCTCTTCATCTATCCTGATCATCAGCCCTGCCTGATGATACAGCTCACGGTATTCACCGCTTACCTTCACCGATGCTTCAAAGTTACCGGATATCGCCGTAGAATAGAAAGGGCCGGAATCGCGGATGAAGTCATAATGCGTGATCCGCCAGAAGTCTGTGCCCGGACCAGCTGTCATCCGTAGTTGCTTTGTATTACCCGACCATGTTGCCGGTTCATTATACCATTCCATAAAGAAAATTTGAGGCCTTATTTGATCTTTGAAGCCAGCAGGGTGGTAAGCAGTCCAAGTATCGATATCAGCGCAAAAGACCAGCGCAAACTGGCAGCCTGTGCGATGAAGCCGATCAGTGGCGGCCCTACCAGGAAACCGAGGAAGCCGATGGTGGATACCGCAGCGATAGCAATACCGGGCGCCATGGTTTGCGATCTTCCTGCCAATGCCAATACCAGTGGTACCACTGAACATACGCCGATACCAACCAGCAGAAAGCCCAGGGTAGCTGTATACACATTGGGAAACATCACTGCCAGCTGTAATCCTACCGTGCTGGTGATCCCACTCAGCTGTAAGATCCTTGTTACACCAAAGCGCGTAACCAGCCGGTCGGCAGTGAACCTCCCGGCGGCCATCGTGCCCATAAAGGCAAGATATCCCAGCGTAGTGTAAGACTCCGGTACGGCTACTATCTGTTTGAAATATACGCCGCTCCAGTCAAACATTGTTCCTTCTGTTATCAGGCTGGCAAAGGCGATCAATCCGAGCTTTAAAAGGCTGCTGTCCGGCCAGGCAAATATGGGCTGGTTTTCCGAAGCGGCATCGGCTGGTAAGAGGCGCCTGATGGAAATGATCAGCAATCCCCAGGAAACGGCGCAGATCAGGCAGAAATGCACCCATACG
>Ga0102590_1004913_pt1 | contig 10796 bp, 9 predicted proteins | sample AraplaMF_Col_mMF_FD_76859 | JGI IMG/M metagenome (GOLD analysis project Ga0102590, IMG submission 76859) | Arabidopsis root microbial communities from the University of North Carolina, USA - plate scrape MF_Col_mMF | ecosystem: Host-associated > Plants > Roots > Endosphere | place: USA...
AGCCCCCCGAACGGAAAATAGGACCGGCCACTGTGGAAAGGCTCTTCGAAATTCAATTCAGAAGGGAGAATAAGCGACTCTGCGAATTGGCTTTTTTGGCAGTGTCCACAGGTGGAAAACTCACCTGGTTTTTTTACGGAAGATGCGGCGTGTGGCATGAAGGCAACGCCGCATCTGTGTCGTACTAGGATTTAAGCGCCCTCGCCGGCAAGCTTTGCCTCGAGTGCTGCGATGCGGGCGGCAAGCGCCTCATTCTCGTCGCGTGCCTTGATCGCCATCTCGCGCACAGCCTCGAACTCCTCGCGCTTGACGATGTCCATGCTGTTCAGCCAACGCTCGGCTTGGGCGTTGAAGGCGGTTTCGATCTCCTTGCGGACGCCCTGGGCGGCACCGGCCGCATCGGTCATCAGCTTGGCGAATTCGTCCATGATGCGGTTCGTTCCGGTCGTCATGGCGGTTTTCTCCCTTCGCATGAGGTGAATTCAGCCCTTCAGGGCTTCAAGAGTTGAGGTAGGGCTTCACCATCGACGATGCAAGCGCTTTGCACGGGATAAGCTTGCCGGAACCGGCCGGGAACGAGCCATCACGAACAATGGACTTGACCGTCCGGGATCGCAGCGGCATGTTCCGCGCAACTCAACAGGTGGAAAACCTTGCCGATAACAGCCGATCTCCTTGCCATCATGCCTTTCCCGGATATCGATCCGATCGCCTTTTCGATCGGTCCGCTGGCGATTCACTGGTACGGCCTCGCTTACGTCGCCGGCATCCTGCTCGGCTGGGCCTATGCGCGCCGCCTCGCCGCCAATGAAAGTCTCTGGCCCGGCAACGTCTCGCCGATATCAAGGACGCAGCTCGATGATTTCATCGTCTGGGCAGCGCTTGGCGTCGTCCTCGGCGGCCGTCTCGGCTATATTTTCTTCTATGATCTCCCTGCCGTCCTGCGCAGTCCCGTCCGTGCGCTCGAGATCTGGAACGGTGGCATGTCCTTCCATGGCGGCCTGACCGGCACGACGATCGCCATGATCCTCTTTGCCCGCCGCAACGCCATCCCGATCTGGAGCCTGTTCGACATCGTCGCCACCGTCGTTCCCTTCGGCCTGTTTTTCGGCCGCATCGCCAATTTCATCAATGGCGAGCTCTGGGGCCGGTTGACCGACGTGCCCTGGGCCGTGGTCTTCCCGACTGGCGGCCCGTTCGCCCGCCATCCGAGCCAGCTTTACGAAGCCGGCCTCGAAGGCATCGTTCTGCTCCTGGTGCTGGCCGCCTTGGTCTACGGCATGCGCGCGCTGAAAAGCCCCGGCTTCATTACAGGCGTCTTCGTTTGCGGTTATGCGCTGTCGCGCATCTTCGTCGAATTCTTCCGCGAGCCTGACGCCCAGCTCGGTTATCTCCTCGGCACAAACTGGCTGACCATGGGCATGGTGCTCTCCTCCCCGATGATCCTGCTCGGCCTCTGGGCGATGCTGCGGGCCCGCCGCCAGGCTGCGCTGCAGCTCTGAAAACGGCAGGACGCGCGACATGACCACCGCTCTAGGCGAAAAGATCAAGGCGATCATCCAGGCCAACGGCCCGATCAGCGTCACCGATTATTTCTCGCTCTGCCTCGCAGACCCCGAACACGGCTATTACCGCACCCGCGAGCCCTTCGGGCGTTCCGGTGATTTCGTCACCGCGCCCGAGGTCAGCCAGATCTTCGGCGAGATGATCGGCGTCTTCATCGTCCATGCATGGCAGCGCCACGGCACACCGACGGACGTCCGCCTCGTCGAGATCGGCCCCGGCCGCGGCACCATGATGGCCGACATGCTGCGCGTCATCTCCCGCATCGCTCCACCGCTTTTCGACGCCATGACCGTGCATCTCGTCGAAACCAGCGAGCGCCTGCGCGACGTCCAGAGCCAGACGCTCGAACCCCACGGCGAGAAGATCACCTGGCACGATGGCTTCGATGAAGTACCGCCCGGCTTCACGCTGATTGCCGCCAACGAACTCTTCGATGCCATCCCCATCCGCCAGTTCGTCCGCATGCCGACGGGTTTCCGCGAGCGCATGGTCGGCATCGACGCCGATGGCGAGCTGACCTTTGCCGCCGGCGTCGCCGGCCTCGACCCCACCTTGCTGCCCGAACCGGTGCAGAACGTGCCGGTCGGCACGCTCTTCGAGATCTCGCCTGCCCGCCAGGCGGTGATGATGGCGATCTGCGAGCGGCTGCGCGCCTTCGGCGGCACGGCGCTTACGATCGACTACGGCCATCTCGTCACCGGCTTCGGCGATACGCTGCAGGCCGTGCGCATGCATGAATTCGACCCGCCGCTCGCCCATCCAGGTGAAGCCGATCTGACGAGTCATGTCGACTTCCAGCAACTCGCCGAAACGGCGCTTGCGGCCGGCCTCCATCTGAACGGCGCCCTGCATCAGGGTGATTTTCTGACCGGTCTCGGCATCCTCGAGCGCGCAACCGCCCTCAGCCGCGATCGCGAGCTGCAAACCCAGCAGGTCATCCAGACGGCGGTCGAAAGGCTCGCCGGCGCCGGTGAAGGCCGGATGGGCGAACTCTTCAAGGTGATGGCGGTCTCCTACCCCGCCATCGATCTCATGCCCTTTCGTCCGGTGGATTGACAGGGCGCACGCGGCTGGTTCAACATCCGCCCGAAACAAGAACTTGAAGCGCGCCGCATATGCGATGCGCTTGGGATCATGACAAACCCCTCGAAAACCCCGGAATCACAGATGCAGGACGCGGCCTCTCCCGCACCGATCGAAAGCGCGCTGCTGAACCAGGCGGCGGGCAGCACGATCCGGCACGGTTATTTCACTCGGGCCGGCGGCGTTTCCGAAGGGCTTTATCGCGGCCTCAATGTCGGCCTCGGCTCCAGCGACGAACGCGACAAGGTCCTGGAAAATCGCCGTCGCGTCGCCGCCTGGTTCGGCTTGCCGGTCGAGCGGCTGGCAACCGTGCATCAGGTCCATTCCCCCGATGTCGTGACGATCGGCGCCGATTATGACGGCATCCGCCCCGACGCCGATGCGATGGTAACGTCAGCCCCTGGTATTGTGCTTGGCGTGCTTGCCGCCGATTGCGGACCGATCCTGTTTGCTGACCCGGACAATCGCGTCATAGGCGCCGCTCATGCCGGCTGGAAGGGCGCATTGACGGGCGTGCTCGAAAATACCGTCGCCGCCATGGAGGCGCTGGGTGCGGACCGCGGCAGCATCGTCGCCTGCCTCGGCCCCTCGATCAGCCAGGCAAGTTATGAGGTCGGTCCCGAATTCGTCGAGCGTTTCGTCGCCGAAAACCCGGACGATGAGCGCTTTTTCGTGCCTTCCGCAACGCCCGGCCACGCCATGTTCGACCTACCGGCGCTGACCGTCGACCGGCTGACGAAAGCCGGCGTGCGGGCCGAAAGCCTCGGCCTCTGCACTTATCCGGACAACGAGCGCTTCTTTTCCTACCGCAGGACGACACATCGCAAGGAGCCGGATTACGGCCGCCAGATTTCCGCGATATCAATCAGGGAGACTTGAGCAGAATGGCACTGCACTTCGAAAAGGCCGAATTCGCAAGCCGGCTTGCGCGCCTCACCGAGAAGATGAAGGAAGAAAAGCTCGACGCCTTGCTGCTCTTCGCCCAGGAAAGCATGTACTGGCTGACTGGCTACGACACCTTCGGCTACTGCTTCTTCCAGACGCTGGTCGTCAAGAGCGACGGCACCATGGCGCTGATCACCCGCTCGGCTGATCTTCGCCAGGCCAGGCATACCTCAATCCTCGAGGACATCCATATCTGGGTCGACCGGGTCAATGCCGACCCGACGCTCGACCTGAAGAACCTGCTGGTCGAGATGGATCTGCTCGGCGCCCGCATCGGCGTCGAATACGATACGCATGGCATGACCGGCCGCGTCGCCCGCCTGCTGGACGCGCAATTGACCACCTTCGGCCAGATCGTCGACGCCTCCTACCTCGTCAGCCGCCTGCGCCTGATCAAGAGCCCGACGGAGGTCGCCTATGTCGAGCGCGCCGCCGTTCTCGCCGACGATGCGCTCGATGCTGCGATCCGGCTGACAAAACCCGGCGCCGACGAGGCCGATATCCTCGCCGCCATGCAGGGCGCGATCTTTTCCGGCGGCGGCGACTATCCCGCCAACGAATTTATCATCGGCTCCGGCGCCGACGCGCTGCTTTGCCGCTACAAGGCCGGCCGCCGTAAGCTCGACGCCAGCGACCAGTTGACGCTCGAATGGGCCGGCGCCTATGCGCATTACCATGCCGCCATGATGCGGACGATCGTCATCGGCGAGCCGACGCATCGCCATCGCGAGCTTTACAACGCCTGCCGCGAAACCATCGAGGCGATCGAGACCGTGCTGAAGCCCGGCCAGACCTTCGGCGATGTCTTCGACATGCACGCCAGGATCATCGATGAGCGCGGCCTGGCCCGCCACCGGCTGAATGCCTGCGGTTATTCGCTCGGCGCCCGTTTCTCGCCCTCCTGGATGGAGCATCAGATGTTCCATGTCGGCAATCCGCAGCCGATCGAGCCGAACATGTCGCTCTTCGTGCACATGATCATCGCCGATTCCGATACGGGCACGGCGATGACGCTCGGCCAGACATATCTGACGACACCGGATGCGCCGCGCGCCTTGTCGCGCCATCCGCTCGATTTCATCGGGCTTTGACCGGTGAGAATCCGGAATTGACAGACGACCGTCCCCACCCGCATAAATTCGGGTGGGGCTGATTGCGATTGTGGGAAGGACGGATCAAGGGATGACGCGAGCTGCGATTGTGCCCACGTTCCTGTTCGTCATGGCTCTGCTGACCGCCTGCAACACCACCGATGCGCTGACACCGCAGGTCGATATCGGCGATTCCTCCGGCCGCCCGTCATCGAGCCCGGTAACGCAGAGCGAAGCCGAGCGGTTGGCGGGCACCCGCCAGCCGAGTTTCTCGGGAAGCTCGCAGCAGGGCGGCTACCATCCAGCCTATGATCAGTCACAGCAGGCCTATCGGCCCGGCACCGGCGCGCCACCGACGACGATGCAGGAGCAGGCAGACGCCCTGTCGAGGAGCAGCTCCTCGCCGGCCGCCTCCGCCCCGATCGACGGACAATCGCTGCCACCGCCGGTGGCCAGTGGTGGGCCTCCCGCACAGTCGGCTCAGCCGGCCGAGGCACAACAGCCGCAGCAGACCGCCGCCCTCCCCTCCAGTTCCTCCTCCGTTCGCGGCAGTACCGTGCGCTTCCTGCCCATCATCGGCGCGCCCGTGCAAGCCGTGACACCGCTCTCGCGCCAGCTCGGCACCGAGGCGCGCGCGCACGGCCTTTCCATCAAGAGCTCGAACGATGCGAGCAGCGATTACATCCTCAAAGGCTATCTCTCCGCCTTCAGCGACGACGGCAAGGTGACCGTGGTCTATGTCTGGGATGTTCTGGACAGCGGCGGCGGCCGCCTGCATCGCATCCAGGGACAGGAAAGCGTGCCGACGGCCGCGGCCGATCCCTGGGCGGGCGTTCCAGCCTCGGTGATGCAGCAAATCGGCTCAAAAACCATCGCGGAATTCTCCTCCTGGCGGCAGACTCAAGGCGGTTAGTCACAAACTTTTTGCAAATATGGAAGCCTGTGGCGCCTTTGCCCTTGCATTCACGGGGAAGCTGACTAAAAAGCGCGGCTATCAGCGCGTAACAGGCGGACCAAAATGAAGGTTTTCGCAGGCAATTCGAACCGGCAACTCGCCGAAGCGATCTGCAACTATCTCAATGTTCCCTTGGGGAAAGCCAGTGTTCGAAGGTTTGCCGATCAGGAAATCTTCGTGGAAATCCAGGAAAATGTGCGCGGTGAGGACGTTTTCCTCGTGCAGCCGACTGCCTTTCCCGCCAACGACCATCTGATGGAACTGCTGATCATGATCGACGCGATGCGTCGTTCGTCAGCCCGCCGCATCACCGCCGTCCTACCCTATTTCGGCTATGCCCGTCAGGATCGCCGGGCCTCCGGCCGCACGCCGATCTCCGCCAAGCTGGTTGCAAACCTCATTACCGAAGCCGGCGCCGACCGCGTCATGACGCTCGATCTCCATGCCGGGCAGATCCAGGGCTTCTTCGATATACCCACAGACAACCTCTTTGCCATGCCCGTGCTGACCCGCGACATCAAGAGCCACTATGACCTCAGCAACGTCGTGGTCGTCTCGCCCGACGTCGGCGGCGTGGTTCGCGCCCGCGCGCTCGCGAAGCGCCTGGACTGTCTTCTGGCCATCGTCGACAAGCGTCGCGATCGGCCGGGTGAATCCGAAGTCATGAACATCATCGGCGACATTGCCGGCAAGGACTGCCTGCTGATCGACGATATCGTCGATTCGGGCGGCACGCTCTGCAACGCGGCCGATGCGATGCTGGCCAAGGGCGCATCCAGCGTCACCGCCTATATCACCCACGGCGTTCTCTCCGGCGGCGCGGTCACCCGCGTCACCTCCTCGAAGCTGCGCGAACTCGTCATCACGGATTCCATCCAGCCGACCACGGCCGTGCTCTCGGCCCACAATATCCGCGTCGTAACGACGGCGCCGCTGATCGGCGAAGCCATCAGCCGCACGGCTCAGGAAGAGTCCGTCTCCAGCCTCTTCGATTAAAAAGAGCCGGCGTTCGACCGGCTCCTTCAATTTCTACTTCAGATGGACCAAGCTATTGCCGGGCATGCTCTCCGAGCCGCATGAATTGCTGGCCGTTGATTGTCGCCGGCCGCGCAAACCGCCTTCCCGATCGTTGGTCTCCGCAGGGCTTGTGACGCAAGACGGAATAGGCCGGCACAAGGCCGGCCTCTTTCACTTCTGATGCCAATTGATAACGCTCAAGGCTGCTGCGGCGGCGCAGGTACCGCGTCCTCACCCTGATCCGGTTCCTGCTGGTCTGGCTCCAGCTCCTGATCTTGATCCTGATCAGGACCATCCGGACCCTTGATCTGCTGGCCATTGATCGCCACGGAACCATCGCGACTGATGCTGATGTCCCAGCGCGAGCGGCCATCTGCATCGGTCTTGGCAAAGCCCTTCACCATCATGATGCCGAAGGAGACCTGGTTGAGGTCGGGATCTGTCTTGGCAAGCTCCTGAACCGCGGCGATCGTCTTGTCGAGATCGCGGGCAAGGATGGTCGCCTCCATCGAATAGTCTTTCTGAGTATCGACGCGTCCCTCGATCTTGCCCGTCATGTCGACGTCGTAGACATCGGACTTGGCGCTGACCTTCGGAAACTCGACGGTGAGCCGGCCATCGCGGAAGAGCTTTTTCGCCATCTCGTCGCCGCTTTGCTCCGGCGGCTTGGCGTTGAAATCCATCGCCATGAGCGCGTCGCCGAAGGTTGCGAAATCCAGATTCGGAATGGCGAGTTGCAGATCGAAATTGGTCGGCACGAAGGGCGAATAACTTGCCGGCATCGCCGGGCTGTCGAGGCTGATGTCCTGAGCGTCGATACCGAAGCCGAAACGCATGGCATCGCTCGGCCCATCGATGGCCAGGTTGTAACCGAACGCCTTGACGCCGCCATTGCCTACCTGGCTGCTGATGGTCAGATTATTGACCCCGATTGTCTCGCTGAACGAGGCAAGAATCGGAAAGGCTTGCTTGAGCATTCCCTTTATCTTGTCGCTGTTCTCCGGGCTTAGTTCCTTCTCCTCGAGATGGTCGAGAATGAAAATGACGATCTCGCGGATTTGCTTGGCCGGCAGGCCGTTCACCTTGGCATCGAAATCAATGGAGTCGGCACGGATTTCAACAGGCGGCATTTGCAGGCCGGAAACCTGCTCGACGAAAGTCGACATGGAGCCGCTGCCGGCAAAATCGATACGCCCGTTGCCGCCTGCGCTGTCCGTTGAAGTCAGCTTTTGGTCCATCCCGGCAAAGCTGGCATGGACTTCCTCGGTGTCGGATTTGCTGGCGACCTTGATGTCCTTGGCGGTGAAAGTGCCGGAGCGCAGATAGCTGATCGCCGGATCGAAGACGCCGGAGTAGACAAGCGAAGCGATGGAGTAGGAGAAATCCGTTGGCTTCTGGTCGGGGCCTTTGAAATGGCCGGAGACGTTGAGCTTGTTGTCACCCTCAATGTTCCAGAGCCCGCTGTCGAGCGGCGTAGCGAACATCGAGAACGGCGTCAGCCCGTTGATCGCGAATGTCGCCGGATCGGCCTTGGCAAGCAGCTTCGCCAGATCGTAAATGATCTCGTAGCGAGTGCCTGCCGGATTGACGGTAAGCAGGCCGCTCTTCGCAAGATCCTCGGGAAGCAGCTTCGTCAGATTGTCCTTGACCGCATTGGCGCCATCCTGATTGATCTCGACACCCTGAGCCGTGGTGACAAGGCAAAGTGCCAGCAAGCTCGTTGCCGTGACAAGTTTGAGACGCATATTCCGATTTCTCCTCAGCCCCTTTTTTGAATGCGGCCATCCAAAGATGCGAAGCGCGCCGATGTCAACCTCAGCTGTGGCAGAGAATGGCAATTTCGCCGTTCATACGGCCGCGTATTTCGGACGGGCGAGGACATCGCCTCCTCGTATGCGCCATTCGGCTCGCCGTTGACGATCGACGCAATGCTCGAATGCGGTTTCGGCTTGTCGAAGCGTGTATATCACCGGAAAACAGCCCGAATCCGCAACTTGCGTTTCCGATCGACTTATAATATAGGCCACCGGTCCGTGTAGACACCCTTGGAGGCAACGCGGATGAGGTCGGGTCATACCGCCTCCGGTTCGTCGGAACAAGGCTTTTGCCCGCCGCCGAACTCTCCATATAACCTCGAAAGGAATAGCCATGAGCCAGGAAACTTACGAGCTCAAGGCCGAGGCGCGCGAACGGGTTGGTAAGGGGTCCGCCCGTGAACTTCGCCGCAACGGTTTGATTCCCGCTGTCATCTATGGTGACAAGCAGGCCCCCATTGCCATCGCTCTCAACACCAATGAGGTGACGAAGCGCATTCACGCCGGTGGTTTCATGACCACCGTGGCGACGATCGAAATCGACGGCAAGAAGCACAAGGTTCTGCCGAAGGACTACCAGCTCGATCCGGTCCGTGACTTCACGTTGCATGTCGATTTCCTGCGCGTCTCCGGCAACACCCAGGTGACCGTCGAAATCCCCGTTCACTTCATCAACGAAGAGAAGTCCCCGGGCCTCAAGGTCGGCGGCGTTCTGAACATCGTTCGCCATGAAGTCGAAGTTCATTGCCCGGCCGATGCGATCCCTGAGTTCTTCAACATTGACCTAAGCGGCAAGAAGATCGGCGACAGCATCCATATCTCGGAAGTCACCCTGCCGAAGGGCGTGACCCCGGTCATCGACCGCGACTTCACGATCGCGACGATTATCGCTCCGGCTGCCGGCATCGACGAGAGCGCCGCGGAAGGCGAAGCCGAAGCCTGATCGCTTCGACCAATTTATAAAGCATATGGCCCGCTTTCCCCTGGAAGGCGGGCTTTTCATTTCCCGGAAATGCCCCGTTTCAGCAACATTTAACAAATTCGTGAAAGCATGATCCGTCAGCTGCGAAGAAGCCCGCCTCAACGCGCGACAGCAAATATGGTCGGCCTGGGGAGTAGACGGAACCATGAACAATTCCGTTGAGAACAGATTTTTTGCGATAGTTTGCGGAGCGCTGCTCGTTTTTGTCGCTCCCCTCTTTGTTCTCTTCCTTTTTCTTTCCTCGGAACGGGCCGACAAGGAAATACGCGACCATATCTCCGTTCTTCTTGTCGCCAATGCCCAGGCGCTGGCCAAGCCCCTGTGGGACCTCGATGAAGACAGCGTTACCCAGATCAGCGCGACGGTCGTTTCCCAAGGCGCCATCGTCAAGGTCGAAGTGCGTGACCAGTCAGGCCAGCTCGACGTCAGCCAGTCCACCATTCCGCGCTCATTCGACGGCAAGCTGGTGCAGGTGTCGCGCGCCATCATCTACAACAACATTGACGGTCCGAGGAACCTCGGCAGCATCAGCGTCTATTATCCCGCGCTCGGCCTGTTTTCCGGCCTGAAGCAGGAAGAGGTCGTCTTCATCTCGATCTTCATCTTTGCGGTATTGACCGTTTTCGGCACGGCACTGATCGGCAACCGCTTCTTCGTCATCCAGCCGCTGATGCGGCTGACGGCAGCGATCGAAGCCACCCGCCAATTGGGCTCCCGCCATCATGTCGACTGGCAGTCGAACGACGAGATGGGGCGACTTGCCCATAGCTTCAACGAGATGCAGACCAAGCTCGAAAGCGAGGAAAAGGAGCTGAAGTTCGCCCACCGCCGCGCCACCGACATCTACAATCTGACTCCCGCCATGCTCTTCTCGCTCGACGAGGAGGATCGCATCACCGCCGTCAGCGATTATTGGCTGCTTGCCACAGGTTACAACCGCGCTGCCGTCATCGGCCGCAACTTCGCCGATCTCGTCACCCCCACCACCCGCGACAAATTCGTTAAGCGCCGCCGGGCCGAAAGCGGCTTGACCGTCACCGTCAAGTTTGTCTGCCTGGACGGCCGCACGATGGACGTCCTCATCATGGAATCGGAGGCGGGAGCCGGCGCTCACGACCGCCTCTCGCTATCGGTCATGACCGATGTCACCGAACTCAAGGCCTCCGAGGACCGCAACCACCGCCAGGCAATCACCGATCACTTGACCGGGCTTCTTAATCGCCAGGGCTTCGAAGCCGTCCTCGACAACAAGATCGCCGCCGCCGACGCCGCCGGCCAGGAACTCGCCTGTCTCTTCGTCGATCTCGACCGCTTCAAGTGGATCAACGACAATATGGGCCATG
>Ga0102590_1004916_pt1 | contig 10791 bp, 9 predicted proteins | sample AraplaMF_Col_mMF_FD_76859 | JGI IMG/M metagenome (GOLD analysis project Ga0102590, IMG submission 76859) | Arabidopsis root microbial communities from the University of North Carolina, USA - plate scrape MF_Col_mMF | ecosystem: Host-associated > Plants > Roots > Endosphere | place: USA...
CGGCGCCAGGCCTCCAGCACCGAGATGCCGTCCTTCTTGGGCAGGCCGATGTCGAGCACGACGGCATCGTAGGGCTCGTTGTCGCCGAGATAGTGCCCCTCCTCCCCATCGAAGGCGCGATCGACGACGTAGCCGGCGTCGGTCAGCGCCTTGGTGAGCTGGCGATTGAGATCGGGGTCGTCCTCAACAACAAGCAGGCGCACGCTTCTCTCCAAATATAGGCTGCACGAACACCGCCATAGATGAGCAATTCCGGCGTGAACTGAATATGAACGCCGGGAACCGGCCTGCGTTACTTTTTAGTCATTTACGATTTGTCGGCCGCCAACGCGACTGCGCCCGCCAGGCCAGCGGACGAGCCGGCGGCATGGCGGGCGCAGTGTGCCGCGTACCGCGGCGAGTCGGAAGGTCCGCCCTTCCCATGAATTCGGCCGTCAGGTCCGGAAGAACACGAACCAGATGACGGCGAGGATCAGAATCGCGAGTCCGGTCGAGATGGCGAGGAGAGCCGCCACCGACGGCCCAGGTTCGCCCTGGCGCGCCTCGGTCGCAGTTTCGACGATCTGACGGTCCTCGCGCGTGGTTGCCATGATGACCTCAATCTCTGGATGTCGTCTCCGATGGCCGCGACCTCCTCGCGGCCTCGTGTCCTGAGCCAACGCCCGATCCAATTTGATGTTCCGCCTTGGCCTTGGGATCGGGGGTCAACTCGCACGGTCAGCGACCGGTTAACACAGTTGCAAGATTCAGCACCCCGACTTGCTATGATTCGGTGTTCCCCGATGGTATCCTTATCAGGCTGTCCCTGTTGCGTTTGGAGTAACCCATGGCCCCCCGTGCCAATTGGAAGGGTTTTTTGCGCCTCTCGCTCGTGACCTGTCCGGTCGCGTTGTATCCCGCCACATCGGATACCGAGAAGGTCTCGTTCAACCAGATCAACCGCAAGACCGGCCACCGGATCAAGTACCTCAAGGTCGACGCCGAGACTGGTGACGAGGTCACCTCCGAAGACATCGTCAAGGGCTACAAGGTCGACACCGACACCTACATCGAGGTCACCAAGGACGAGCTCGACGACATCGCACTCGACTCCACCCACACGATCGACATCGACGAGTTCGTGCCGAAGGCCGACATCGACAACCGCTATCTGATCCGCCCCTATTATCTCGTGCCCGACGGCAAGGTCGGCCACGATGCCTATGCGGTGATCCGCGAGACCATCCGCAGCATGGACAAGGTCGCGATCGGCCGCGTGGTGCTGACCAACCGCGAGCACATCATCGCGCTGGAGCCGCTCGAGAGCGGACTGATGGGCACGCTGCTGCGCTACCCCTACGAGGTGCGCAGCGAACAGGAATATTTCGACGACATCCAGGACGTGAAGCTGACGAAGGACATGCTCGACCTTGCCAAGCATATCGTCGAGAAGAAGTCCGGCGCCTTCGAGCCCGAGCTGTTCGAGGATCATTACGAAACCGCGCTGATCGATCTCATCAACAAGAAGCGCGCGGGCACGCCGATCGCAGCCAGGTCCACGCCGAAGACCGGCGGCAACGTCATCAATCTGATGGACGCGCTGAAGAAGAGTCTCGCGAGCGAGAAAGATGCAGCTCCTGCGGCGAAGGTCGCCAAAGAGTCCGGCAAGGAAACCGCAAAGGCCAAGAAGTCCAAGAAGCGCGTCGAGGGCCAGCGCGAGATGTTGCTGCCGATCTCCGGCAAGGGCGGCAAGGAAGCTGCGGCCAAGGAAGCCGCCCCCAGGAAGGCCGACAAGCCTGTGCGCGCGACGACACGAACGAAAAAGGCCGGCTGACGGCATCTCATCACCGATCGCGCCGTGACGTCTCTCCTCACCGATCGGGCGGCCTGACATGCCCTGGTCGACGCCGTTCGACGACCCGATCGGCTTGCGCGGCGGACGCAAGCTGCGCACGTTGCAGGAGGCCGCCGACTTCATCATGCGGCTGCCCGAGGCCGAGCAGCAGGAGCCGCACTGGCAGATCGCGATCGAGATGCTGATCAATGCAGCGGAGACCGGCGGCGGCTGGCTGATGTTCGCCCGCATTGGCATGCTGCGCGCGTTGAGCGCGGATGCCCGGGCTCGGTGAGCTGCGATCGGCATGCTTGCCGACCGGTTGACGAACAGCATCAACAATCCCTTAAGTGGCCCAGTCAGTTTCACCACCAAGGGTTGAGAGCGGCCCGCTTCCATTCATTTGATCGGATAATGAAACCTTCGCTTAACGGCTGTTACCTTAAGAGACATCAGGCCAGCTCGGCCAATCCTGCCCTTATTATTGCGCGCAAGAGCCTCGTCGATCACTTTACCATTTTAATAACACCGCACGCCTACACTGGACCGAATGAAAAGGAGTTGGCGATGAATTTGCTCAGGTCTTTTCTTGCCGATGAGAGTGCCGCCACCGCGATCGAGTATGGCCTGATCGCCGCCGGTATCGCGCTCGCGATCGTGACCGTCGTGACCAACACGGGCAGCGCCCTCCTCAGCAACAAGTTCAACTCGATCAGCGCGGCCACGAAGTAATTCCGCTCATCTTTGCGAGGACGGGGCCGTCCGATCTCGCACACCATGATCTGAGTCAAGCCTGTCGAACCAGCGGCAGCTAAGCATGACGGACCGAGCTTCCTGCGGTCCGCGCCATGCATCCAGATCTCTCTCGCTCCCAGCTCAAGATACGCCGCGTTCATCTCGATACCGGCCGCGAGAACGTCATCGTCATCTCCAGGCGCTCGAAGGCGTTGCGTGCGGACATCTTTCGCGGCTTCAGCCGGGTTGAATTGCGTCTCGACGACAAGTCGATGCTCGCAACGCTGCTGATCACCGATGATGACGCTTTGGCGGCCCAGGACGAGATAGGCCTTTCCGAGCCCGCATTTCACCGCTTCGCCAAACCGGTCGGCACCCTGGTCACGGTCGCACCGGCCGCGCCTCCCGAAAGCCTCGAAGCGGTGCGCGCCAAGATTCGCGGCCGAACGCTCGACAAGACCGAGATCGGGGCGATCATCAACGACCTCGCGCATTTTCGTTATTCCGACATGGAGATCGCCGCATTCCTGATCGGCTCGGCGAGCTTCATCACCAGTGATGAGCTGCTGGCGCTCACGGGTGCCATGGCGCAGGCCGGCACGCAGCTGGTGTGGCCGGACCCGATCGTGGTCGACAAGCACTGTATCGGCGGCATTCCCGGCAATCGAACCTCGATGGTCGTGGTGCCGATCGTCGCCGCTCACGGCCTGCCGATTCCGAAGACCTCCTCGCGCGCCATCACCTCTCCGGCCGGAACCGCCGACACGATGGAGGTGCTGGCGCGGGTGAATGTCGGCGTGGAGGAGATGAAATCGATCGTCTCGTCCTGCAACGGATGCCTGATCTGGGGCGGGCACGTGAACCTGTCGCCGGCCGACGATGTGCTGATCTCGGTCGAACGTCCGCTCAGCCTGGACACCCGCGAGCAGATGGTCGCCTCCATCATGTCCAAGAAGATCGCCGCAGGATCGACCCACCTGTTGATCGACATTCCGGTCGGGCCGACCGCGAAAGTCATCACCGCCACCGAGGCGATGCGCTTGCGAAAGCTGTTCGAGTTCGTCGGCGATCGCTTCGGCCGCACGGTCGAGGTGATCACGACTGACGGCCGTCAGCCGATCGGCAACGGCATCGGACCGGTGCTCGAGGCCAACGACGTGATGGCGGTGCTCGGCAACGATAAGGATGCGCCGCGCGACCTGCGCGAGAAGTCACTGCGGCTCGCCGCTCACTTGCTGGAATATGATCCGAAGCTGCGCGGCGGCGCCGGTTATGCACGCGCGCGCGAGCTGCTCGAGAGCGGAGGCGCCCTGAAACAGATGCAGAAGATCATCGACGCCCAGGGACCGTCGAAATGCACCACCGAGCTCGGACCCAGCAGCTTCGACGTCAAGGCAGAACATGACGGCGTGGTATCCGCGATCGACTGCCTGCGCCTCAACCGCCTCGCCCGCACTGCCGGCGCGCCGCTCGACAAGGGAGCCGGGATCCGCCTCTTCAAGAAGATTGGCGACCGCGTCGAGCAAGGCGAACCACTCTATCGGGTCTACACGTTCGACGGGCCCGAGCATGATCTTGCCGCGTCTGCCGCCCTGCAGGAGACCGGTTACGTCCTCAACGGCAATGACGCTCTCCAGGTCAGGACGCCGTCGTGAGAACGATCGCACTTCAAACCCTGCCTTCGGCGACCGGCGCGGCGAAACGGCTGGCGGCACGACTTGAACGTGGCTGCGACGAGATCGCCCTGCACCGCTTTCCGGATGGCGAGCCGCGCGTCACGATCGCCCCTGCGGCAAAGACGACCATCCTCTATGCGCCGCTCGATCAACCCAACGACAAGCTGCACATTCCCTGGAGACGACAAGATGAGCATCACCGTTCGCTTCTGCGGGGCCGCGCGCACCGTGACCGGCTCCAGCTATCTGTTCCAGACCGCCGCTGGCGCCTTCCTGGTCGATTGCGGCCTATTCCAGGGGCCGAAAACGCTCAAGGAGCTCAATTATGGCGCCTTCCCTTTTCGCCCCGCTAATGTCCGAGCGGTCCTGCTCACGCACGCCCATATCGATCACAGCGGCTTGCTGCCAAAGCTCGTGCGCGAAGGATTTGCCGGACCGATCCTGGCAACGCGAGGCACCATCGACCTCTGCTCCTACATGCTGCCGGACGCCGGCAGCATCCAGGAGTCCGAAGTCGCGCAGCTCAACCGGCGCAACAAGGCCCGCGGCCACAAGGAAGTGCAGCCGATATACACGCAGGCCGACGCGGTCGCATCGCTGCAATCGTTTCGCGCGGTCGATTATGAACACTGGACCGACGTGATCCCGGGTATCCGCGCGCGCTATTGGAACGCCGGCCATTTGCTCGGCTCCACCTCGATCGAGCTCGAGATCGCCGAACAAGGTTCGCAGCGTCCGCTGCGCGTGTTGCTCTCCGGCGATGTCGGCCCGGAGGCAAAGCTGCTCCAGCCCGATCCCGAAGCGCCAAGCGGGCTCGACTATGTGATCTGCGAATCCACCTATGGCGACCGCCAGCGCGCCGCCACGACGCCTGCGGTCCGCAGGCAGCACCTCGCTACCGAGGTGCGCGAGGCAGCGAAGGCCGGGGGCGCGCTGCTGATACCCGCCTTTGCGGTCGAACGCACGCAGGAGCTGATCGTCGATCTCGTTGAGCTGATGGAGCACGGCGAGATTCCGAGCGCGCCGATCTTCCTCGACTCGCCGCTGGCGATCCGCGCCACCGAGGTGTTCCGGCGGCACGCCGCGAGCCTCGACCCGACCGTCGACGCCGAGCGTCTGCTCAACTCGCCGCATCTCAAATTCACCGAGACCGCCGATGAGAGCAAGGCGATCATGCGACTCAGCGGCTTCCACATCATCATTGCAGCCAGCGGCATGTGCGATGCCGGCCGCATCCGCCATCATCTGAAGCGCTGGCTCTGGAACGAGCGCGCGACGGTGCTTCTCGCCGGCTTCCAGGCCAACGGCACGCTCGGCCGCTTCCTGCAGAACGGCGCCAAGGCCGTGCGGATCCAGGGTGAGGAAATCCGGGTGGCGGCACGGATTCGCATGATCGACGAATATTCCGGCCACGCCGACGGCGCCGGCATGGCGAGCTGGATCGCGGCACGCCGTCCCATCGCCCGCGGGCTGTTCCTGGTCCACGGCGAAGAAGGCGCCATCTCTGGCTTGGCCGAACGCGTCGCCGAACGCATCATCCCCGCGGCCAAGGTCTACCAGCCAAGGCTGGACGACACCTATGAGCTCGCCGCTGCCGAGCCGCGCATGATGGATGCCGATCATCGCCGGCGCCTCGCGCCGGAGGCCGTGACCCATCTCGACTGGCACAACGAGATGTCGGAGCTGATGCTCGACATCAACGACAGGGTTGGCGCCGCCGCCGACGACCGCGCCCGCGGCGTGATCATCCGAAGACTGCGGCGGGCGTTGCTGGAGAACGGATAGAGCGACACTCGACTCAACGCCGTCGGAGCCATCATCGCGGCGTCCTGGGTTCCCTTGACCCAGGTCAATCCGGAACCTCTCCTGCCCGATATACCTTTGCAGGTTTTCGATGGGCCGGCCAATGCGACGCAATTTCACGCTACCCGAGCTTGAGCAAGAGCTGTTCAATCTGCATGAAGGCGCGGTCCACCGCATGCTGCGATGCGATTACGAGCGGCTGTTTGGCGAGAATGATGCAGCTCTGGGGCGCTTGCGTAATTTCGCAAAAAGCCACGATTGTGTGGCTAACTTCGCCGAGGACGCCATCTTGTTTCGCAGGCGCCTCCAGGCTGACCGGACCGCCACTCCAACCGGATAATCGTTTGATTTTTCGTTGTCGCGCTCCAATTGTCGCAGGCAGGATGTCCGCCTGCTCGCGGAAGCAGTCGCATGAATCCCTTCGTTACACGTGACTCAAGCCCCGCCAGAGGCCCGTACGCGACGACGTAGTGGAAATTTCGACAGCTCCAGCAACACCAGGGAAATCAACGCGGCCACCGCCGTAACGGCGAGGTCGTCCGGATGTAGGGGGCCAAAGCGAAACAGGTCCGCCGCGGCCGGCCACACCAGGCTGAGGGCAAGCACTGACGTCACGAACACGACGATGATGACGAGCGTGCGGTTCGGCCGGGTAAAGGCTTCGACAAGCGACGTCGAGAACGAGCGGTTGACGAAGATCAGGCTCACGATTACCAGCACCAGCGAGAAGAACGTCAGCGCGCGCACCTCGCTCGCCGGCATGCCGTATCGGTTTGCCGTCACCATCACGCCACCGGTCAGGACCAGCGCCAGGCCGCCCTGCAGCGCCGACCAGACCAGCAGCGACCTTGGCAGCAACGGCTCGTCCGGTGCACGCGGCGGCCGCAGCATCACGTCGCTCTCCTCGGTCTCGGCCTCGAAAACCAACGAGCAGACGGGATCGATGATCATCTCGAGAAACGCGATGTGAACCGGGCCGAACAACAATGGCATCCCTGTGACCAGTGGCAACAGTGCAAGTCCGGCGATCGGAACGTGGACCGCGAGGATGAAGCTCATCGCCTTGCGCAGATTGTCGTAGATCCGGCGGCCGAGCCGGATCGCCTTCACGATCGAGCCGAAATCGTCGTCGAGCAGGACGATCGAGGACGCTTCGCGCGCCACGTCGGTACCTCGACCGCCCATGGCGATGCCGATATGGGCGGCCTTCAGCGAAGGTGAATCGTTGACGCCGTCGCCTGTCATGGCGACGATCTCGCCCACGCCCTTGAGCGCATTGACAATGCGCAGTTTCTGGGCCGGCGCTATTCGGGCGAAGACGACTCGCCCTCGCGCCGCGCGGGCGAGTTCGGCATCGGTCATGGCTTCGACATCCGTTCCCGTCAGGACGCGTTCGGGGGCGAGGCCCGCCTGCAGCGCGATTGCGGACGCAGTTGCGGGATAGTCGCCCGTGATCATGACCACGTGGATGCCTGCGGAGCAGCATTCGACGATGGCGTCCTTAGCTTCGGGCCGCAACGGATCGGCAAAGCCGATCAGGCCGCAAAAGCGAAAGGGAAAACCGCGTTGCGTTTCGGGACAATTCGGCTCCGCCCAATTCGCCCGTGCCACACCGAGCACACGGAGCCCTTCGCGTGCGAGCGCGTCAACCCGCGCCCGCAATTCGGCCAGCTGGTCCGCACTCATTCCGCAAAGCATGCCGATCGCCTCGGGGGCGCCCTTCGCCGCGACGACGCAATCATCGCCGCTGCCGCGCCACACGTTCGACATGGCTAGGAGGTCGGGACGCAAGCCGTAGCTCTGCACCAGCCGTAACGCGCCGCCAGCATCCGGGCCGAGCGCGTGCAGCGCCTTCTCCATGGGATCGAACGGCTCGCGGGCACAGGCCAGCACGCCGGTTTCGATCAGCGCATTGAACGCGGGCTCCGTGCGGGTTGCGGCGTCCGGCGTATATTGCGTGCCGTCGGGCAGCATTAGGCGCGCGACCGTCATACGGTTTTCCGTCAGCGTGCCGGTCTTGTCCGTGCAGAGCACGGTCGCGGCGCCCAGCGATTCAATCGCCGAGGCGCGCCGCGTCAACACGCGAGCCTGTGAGATGCGCCAGGCGCCCATGGCGAGGAACACAGTGAGCACGACCGGAAACTCCTCCGGAAGCATCGACATGCCCAGCGCGATGCCGGCGAGCACTCCCTGCAGCCAGCCGCCGCGATAGAGTCCGTACAGCAGAACGGTCAACGCGATCACGAAGGCACTGGCGACGGCAAATGTCCCTACCAACCGCGTCGTCTGCTGTTGCAGGCGGGGCGCTTCGGTTGCCAGCGAACGCAGCGACTGCCCGATCTTGCCGATCTCGCTCAATACGCCGGTCGAGGTCACTTCGGCCAGTCCGCTGCCGCGCACCACGAGCGTGCCGGAGAACACGAAGGGCTGATCTTCGCCGCCGGCATGCGGCGCCATCAATTTTTCGTGCGCCGCTCGAGCCTGTTTTCGAACAGGAACCGATTCCCCCGTTAGCAGGGATTCATCCAGCAGGAGATCGACGGATTGAAGGACCACAGCGTCGGCGGCCACGCGATCCCCCTCGGAGAGAATGATCAGGTCGCCCCGAACGACCTCGCGACCGGGAATACGGATGCGTTCGCTGCCACGGATCACGAGCGCACGCGGGCTGGTCAGATCTCGCAGCGAGTCGAGTACGCGCTCGGTGCGCGCCTCCTGCACGATCGTGATGAAGATAGAGATCGACCCGAACGCCAGAAGCAGCAGCGCCTCGCCGAGATCACCCAGAACGAAATAGATCAGCCCGCCCGCCAGCAAGAGCAGCAGCATGGGCTCGCGCAGCACCTCGATGATGAGGCGGAGGATCGTCCGCCGGCCCGTGCGAGGCAGCTCGTTGAAGCCTTCGGCCTGCAGCCGGGCTTGTGCTTCGGATGCGGACAGCCCCTGCATCGCCGTCGATTTCATGAAGATTCCTAAGGGCCCTTGCACGATGAGAGCGCGCTATCTCGTCATCATGCCATGCTGCTACCGGCTACCGGCTTGACCTGGGTCAAACGTCCACGCGACATAGCGCCATCACTCCTATTTCCGTCGACTTTGACGGCCATAACAGGGCTGATATCTTCCCGGCGTGGCTCGATGAGCCTTGCGGTCAGCCGTCAAACCAGGGCTATTGAAGGATGCCGATGAAACGCGCCACGCTGCTTGCGCTCAGCCTGATGTTTGTCGGCGCATCGTCCCAGGACGGCGCGAGAGCGCAGAATTCGGCCGCGCCGCCGGTTTCGCTCACCCCGCCGAATGCATCGCCGCCGCGGGCGGGCGCCAACACCGCCAAGTCCACGAGGCGGCCGGGCTTGGGAACGAACGACAGCCGCGCATCGGCGACGTCCCGCGGAGAGCCTCCGCTGCCTGTGATCGGCGAGCCTGCGGCATTGCCCAACCCAGCGGCCGATTACGATGGTTTCAGTGCTGGCACCGACGACAACGACGCACCCAGCCAGGTGACGCCGCCCGTGAGGTCACGCGCAGCGACGGGCTCCAATCGGGATATGAATAGCCTCGACGCGCAGTCATCGATTGATCAGGAAGACGAAGCGTTGAAGCGCAAGCTGACGATCTGCAGGAACTGCAAATAGGAAGATTGATGGTTCGCTGCATGGCTGACCTACCGCAGCGCTTGCCACCTCCGCTTTACGCTCCTCGCTTTTCCTGATCCTCTCTCCCCAATCGGCCGGATCAACCGGCCTGCCTCAGGGAGAGAGACGCCATGAAGCTCGGCACCGCCATTGCGGAAATCATGCGGCGCGAGGGGATCGCTCTGCGGTTATCCCGTCAATCATCTGATCGAACATGCGGCAAAGGCCGAGATCCGTCCCGTGATGGTGCGGCAGGAGCGCGTCGGCGTGCACATGGCGGATGCGATCTCGCGTGTGACCTCGGGGCACACGATCGGCGCATTCTGCATGCAGCATGGGCCCGGCGCGGAGAACGCGATGGGCGGCGTCGCGCAATGCTTTGGCGAATCCGTTCCAGTGCTGGTGTTGCCGATGGGCTATCAGCGCCGGCTGGCGCATATCGAACCGAACTTCAGATCCAGCGAGGCGATGAAGCCGTTTTCGAAATCCTCGGAGCCGATCATCCTGGCCGCCGAGGTTACCAACATCTTCCGCCGCGCCTTCACCAAGCTCAAGAACGGACGCGGTGGGCCGGTGATCGTCGAAATTCCCGCCGACATGTGGAACGAGGAAGTGCCGGAACCGCTGAACTACACGCCGGTGCTGCGCACCCGCTATGGCGCGGATCCCGTCCATGTGAAGGAAGCAGCCGCCCTGCTCGTCAACGCCAAGCGGCCGGTGATCTATGCGGGTCAGGGCGTGCATTACGCGCAGGCATGGCCGCAGCTGAAACGGCTTGCGGAACGGCTGGCCATCCCTGTCACCACCAGTCTCGGCGGCAAATCGTCGTTTCCGGAGACGCATCCGCTCTCGCTCGGCTCCGGCGGCCTCGCGGTGCCGCGGGCAGTGCCGAAATTCCTCGGCGAGGCCGATATCATCTTCGGCATCGGCTGTTCCTTCACCGAGACGAGCTTCGGCATCGCGATGCCGAAGGGCAAGACCATCATCCACTCCACGCTCGATCCGAGCCATCTCAACAAGGATGTCGAGGCAAAAATCGGCCTCGTCGGCGACGCCGGGCTCGTGCTCGATGCCCTGCTGGAGGAGATCAATAAGACGGTCACCACGGATCGAGATGCGTCGGCCGTTG
>Ga0102590_1004917_pt1 | contig 10790 bp, 6 predicted proteins | sample AraplaMF_Col_mMF_FD_76859 | JGI IMG/M metagenome (GOLD analysis project Ga0102590, IMG submission 76859) | Arabidopsis root microbial communities from the University of North Carolina, USA - plate scrape MF_Col_mMF | ecosystem: Host-associated > Plants > Roots > Endosphere | place: USA...
TCGGGGCTCGTCGGCAAGAACCTGATGTTCCACCCCTATGCGCAGATCTACGGTTATGTGAAGGAGCCGACCGACTCTAATCGGGCGCCGCCGACCTGCCTGTGGAGCAAGCAGTGGTACGATACAGATCTGTCGCGCGGCTTCGTGCGCGGCTACGGAGTGCAGTTCGTGCGCGGCGCCGGGCCGGTATTCGAGGCCGTCGTCAGCGAGCAGAAGGGCATTTTGCCGTGGGGCGAAGATCATCACCGCGTCTTCCGCAAGCTCAATGGCCATCGGCTCGGGTTCTCCGCGATCTGTGAGGATCTGCCGGAGGAGCACAACCAGGTCACGCTCGATCCCGTGCTGAAGGACAGCCACGGCATCCCCGCGCCGAAGATCGACTACACGATCTCCGAGAACAGCCGGAAGATGATGGATCATGCGCTCGCGCGCGGCCGCGAGGTGCTGGAGATGGCGGGCGCGACCGACATCTGCATCAATTCTCCGATCCCGTGGGGCGGGTGGCATCTGCTCGGCACCGCGCGGATGGGCACCGATCCCAAGAAATCCGTCGTCAACGAATGGGGCCGCGCACACGATGTCAAGAACCTCTTCATCGTTGACGGCAGCATCTTTGTCACCTCGGGCGGCGTGAATCCGACCTCCACCATCCAGGCCCTTGCGCTCTACATCGCCGACCAGATGAAGCAGCGCCTCGCCAATTTGTTCGACTGAGGCTGCCATGTCCGAAAGTCTTCAACTCACGCGCACGCAGCGCGACGACCTCCGCACCGTCGCCGGGATGATCGTGCCGCCCAGCGACGAGTACAAGGTGCCCGGCGCCGACGATCCTGCGATCCAGGCCGATATGTTGGCGACGCTCGGCCGCGACATCAAACTGGTGTCCGCGGCGCTGGACCATCTGGCCCGACTGGCAGGGCAGCCGCTGGCGGAGCTCGATGCCGCCCGGCGCGATGCAGTGGCGCAGGAGTTTCGCAAGAATGGTGGTGCAGCCGCGGCAACGCTCATCCGCGTGGTCCTGCAATGCTACTACCGCGATGACCGCGTGCTGACTTCGCTCGGGCTCGAGCTGCGCGCGCCATTCCCCAGGGGTCATGTACTCCCGGATGGCGACTGGTCGCTGCTCGACCCGGTCAAGGCAAGGGGCGGCACGCTGCGGCGCGTGCCCTAGCCACTTGGGCAGTCCAGCCCTGAACCCGGGCCGCGGCACTTGCGCGAGGGGGAACAGGCCACCATCTGTGTGAGCCTCAAGGACTCCGACCATGCTGGATTTTACCTCGGATATCGCCGATGACGCCGCGTCATCGCGAACGACAGCTGCTGTCCCGGTCGATGACCGCGCCCTGCTGGACGCCTATTCCAATGCCGTGATCGCCGTGACCGACCGCGTCGGTCCCGCCGTCGTGCGCGTCGAGACCGGGCCAAAGACGCCGAATGGCCGTGAGCGCGGTGGGCTCGGCTCGGGCATCGTGATCTCGCCTGATGGGCTCGTGCTCACCAACAGCCATGTGGTCGGCGCCTCCAAGGAGATCCGGCTGCGAGATGTCGAGGGCCATGTCGGGGATGCCCGCGTGCTTGGCGTCGATCCCGACACGGATCTAGCGCTGCTGCGCGCCAACGGCGTGCGCGATCTGCCCTATGCCGCGCTCGGCAATTCCAAGAGTTTGCGGCGTGGTCAGCTCGTGATCGCGATCGGCAATCCGCTCGGCTTCGAATCGACTGTGACCGCCGGCGTGGTCTCGGCGCTCGGTCGCTCGATCCGGTCGGTCAGCGGGCGCACCATCGAGGACGTGATCCAGACCGATGCCGCGCTCAATCCCGGCAATTCTGGTGGACCGCTGGTGTCGTCGAATGCGGAGGTGATCGGTATCAACACGGCCATCATCAACGGTGCGCAAGGCATCTGCTTCGCGGTTGCCAGCAACACCGCGCAATTCGTGCTGTCGGAGATCATCCGCCACGGCTACGTCCGCCGCGCCTTCATCGGCGTCGCCGGGCAGACCGCGCCGGTTCCGCGGCGGCATGCGGTGCTGGCCGGCGTCGAGAACAAGATGGGCGCGCTGTTGATGCAGATCGAGCCTGACGGACCGGCGGCGAAGGCGGGCCTGTTGCCCGGCGACGTCGTGATCAGGCTCGACGGCGTCGAGATCAACGGCGTCGACGATCTGATCCGGGTGCTCGACCGCGACCGGATCGGCCGGCGGCTCGCCATGGACGTGTTGCGGCTCGGCCGCCTGCGGTCGATTGATATCGATCCGGTCGAGCGGAGGCCGCAGCGCTAGCTGTGAGCCTGGGGGCAGGATATGACGGTGTCATGCTCCACCTTCGGACCTTCGCCGCATGATGCCGGCCCACGAGACTTACGACGTCATTGTCATCGGCGCTGGTGCCGGTGGCATGACGGCGGCCGCTGTTGCTGCCGCTGAAGGCCTGCGCGTGCTGGTGATCGAGAAGACCGCGTTGATCGGTGGCACGACTGCCTGGTCCGGCGGCATGGTCTGGATTCCCGCCAATCCCAAAATGAGGGAAGCGGGGCTCGCCGACAGCATCACCGATGCCGTCCAGTATCTGTCGAGCACGGTGCCTGAGACTGCCAATGCGGGCTTGCGCGCGGCCTTCCTTGCGCGCGGGCCGGAGGCGATCGCTTATCTCGAAGCCAAGACAGAAGTGCGCCTTCAGCCGGTGAAAGCCTGTCCGGACTATTATCCGGAGCGGCTGGGAGCGACATCAGGCGGACGCGTGCTGGAGCCCGTTGCATTCGATGGCACGCGGCTGGGTGTCCATTTCGCGCGGCTGCGCGCGCCGCTGCCGGAATTCACGCTGTTCGGCGGAATGATGGTCAACCGGCTCGACATCCTGCATCTGCGGCGGACCGGAAAGTCACTGCGTTCGACCTTGCGCGCGGCGCGGCTCATCTGCGAATATGCATTGCAGCGGCTGCGCAGTCCGCGCGGGACGATGCTGCATCTCGGCAACGCGCTCGCGGCCCGGCTCTATGCCTCGCTCCTCGTGCGGCAGGTCGAAATCCTCTTCAATGCCGACGTCGTGGATTTGTCCACGCAAGGCGATCGCGTCGGTGGCGTGGTCATTCGCCATGGCTCACGCGACCGTTCAATTGCAGCGCGTCGTGGCGTGGTGCTGGCGACCGGCGGCTTCTCGCACGATGCGGTCTTGCGCAAGCGCTTCTTTCCAGCTGCGGCTGGATTGGTCTCGGCGACCAACGCCGCTGCTACGGGCGATGGGCTTCGCATTGCGATCGCTATTGGTGCGGCGCTCAACACGGACGCAACGAGCCCGGCCTATTGGGTGCCTGCCTCGTTATTCCGCTGTGCCGATGGCAGCCGCGGTGTGTTTCCGCATACGGTGACGGACCGCGCCAAGCCCGGTGTGATCGCCGTCAACGCCGCGGGCCGGCGCTTCGTCAACGAGGCGCTGTCGTATCATGAGTTCGTGCTCGCCATGCTGCGCGATGGCCACGGTGAGCCGAACAGGCCGTTCTATCTAATCTGTGATCGTCAATTCCTCTGGCGCTACGGCCTCGGCCGCATCAAGCCGTTCACGCACAATGTCCGGCGCTTTGTGGTGGCCGGCGAGCTGATCGAGGCGCCCGACATCGCAGGGCTTGCCGCCAGGATCAGCATCAAGCCGGCTGTGCTCACAGCGACGGTTGCGAGTTACAATTCCGGTGCCAAGGAGGGCCGCGATCCCGAATTCGGACGCGGCAGCACCATCTATCAACGCCATCTCGGCGATGCCGCACACAAGCCAAATCCGTGCGTCGCGCCGATCGTCGGGCCGCCGTTCTTCGCGATGCGCATCTATCCGGCGGATCTTGGCACGGCGATCGGCATGAAGGTCGATGCGCAGGCGCGCGTGCTGCGCGAGGACGGCTCGCCGATCGCGGGGCTTTACGCTTGTGGCAACGACATGGGCTCGATCATGAACGGGAATTGTCCGGGGCCGGGAATCATGCTCGGACCGGCCCTGACGTTCGGGTATATCGCGGGGCGGCATCTGGCGGAGGGGGCGGCGGGTGTAAGACGACTGCCGGCGTGCCAGCCTCAGTCTAGCGACTTCCACCACTGTCATGCCACGGCTCGACCCGGGCAATCCAGTACGCCGTGGCGTCTCGATTCTATCTCGACTGTCTCTGGAATACTGGATCGCCCGGTCAAGGCCGGGCGATGACAGTGAGTAAGTGGCGAGCGCGTTCCACAATCTACTCAGCCGCAGCGGCAAAACGGCTGTTCTCCAGCTCCGCTTCCAGCCGCGCCGTCTCGGCCGCCGCCAGCTTGACGTTGGCTTCCTTGACGTGACCGAAGCCGCGGATACTCTGCGGCACACGGGCCAGGCGCACCAGCAGCGGGATCTGCTCCGCCTGCAGCCCGACGACGCGCTGATCAATCATTGCCAGATAATCTGCGATCAGCTTCCGCTCCGTCCGCCGTTCCTCGGTGCGACCGAAAGGATCGAATGCGCCGCCGCGGAGGAATTTCAGTCTGGCCAGCACGCGGAAGGCATGGATCATCCAGCCGCCGAACTCCTGTTTCTGCAGCCGTCCCGTCGCCTTGTCGCGCTTTGCGAAGATCGGCGGGGCGAGGTGGTATTTCAGCGTGAAGTCGCCGTCGAATTTCTCCGAGACCTTCTTCGCAAAACTGCCGTCGGTGTAGAGCCGCGCGACCTCGTACTCGTCCTTGTAGGACATCAGCTTGAACAGGTTCTTCGCGATGGCCTCCGTCAGCTCCGTGGACGCCGGCGAGGCGGCCGCCTCCGCCTTGCGCACCTTGGCGACGGCCGCGAGATAGCGGTCGGCATAGGCCTTATCCTGGTAGCGCGTCAGGAACTCGGCGCGCGTCGCGATGATGTCGTCGAGCGATTTGCTCGGCGCCGAGGTCCGGCTTTTGAACTGCAGCACGCTGCGCACCCGCGACATGTCGTGGGCGGCGAGGCGGCCCCAGGTGAAGGCGAGCTTGTTCATCTCGACCGCGGCGCCGTTGATCTCGATGGCGCGGAGCAGCGCCTCCAGTGTCAGCGGAATCGCACCCTTCTGGAAGGCGAAGCCGAGCATGAAGGGATTGGTGGCGATGCTGTCGCCCATCAGCGCGGAGGCGATGCCTGTCGCGTCGATGATGTCGAGGTTCTTGTCGCCAACCGCATCACGCAGCACGGTCTGCATCGCGCCCATCTCGAAATCGAGATCGGGATTCTGCACGAAGCTCGCCGTCGGCTGCAGATCGGCGTTGATATAGGCCTTGGTCACGCCGCGCTCGGCGCGGCTGAGCGCGCTCGGGCCGGCCGAGACGATCATGTCGCAGCCGAGGATGACGTCGGCGCCGCCCGTGGTGATGCGGACCGCGGAGATGTCTTCCGGCTTCGGGGCGATGCGCACATGGCTCATCACCGCGCCGTTCTTCTGCGACAGGCCGGTGAAGTCCAGCGCCGAGCAGCCACGGCCGTCGACATGCGCGGCCATGCCGAGCAGGGCACCGATGGTGATGACGCCGGTGCCGCCGATACCGGTGACGAGGATGTTGTAGGATCCATCCAGCTCACGCATGGGTGGCAGCGGCAAGTCGGCAAAGAGCTGTCCGGAATCGACTGCCGAGGTCTTCATCCGCTTCAGCGAGCCGCCATGCACGGTCACGAAGCTCGGACAGAAACCTTCGATGCAGGAAAAGTCCTTGTTGCAGTTCGACTGGTCGATCTGGCGCTTGCGGCCGAACTCGGTCTCCAGCGGCTGCACGGAGACGCAGTTGGAAGCCTGCGAGCAATCGCCGCAGCCTTCGCAGACGAGCTCGTTGATGAAAGCGCGCTTGGCGGGATCTGGATAGAGCCCGCGCTTGCGGCGACGGCGCTTTTCCGCGGCGCAGGTCTGGTCGTAGATCACGACCGTGAGGCCGTTGATGTCGCGCAACTCGCGCTGCACGGCATCGAGTTCGCGGCGGTGATGGATGGTCGCGCCCTGCGGAAAGTAGTTGCCGTCAGGATATTTGTCCGGATCGTCCGAGACGATTGCGAGCCGTTTGACGCCCTCGGCCCAGACCTGATGCGCGATCTGCGCGACATTGAAGGCACCTTCGGCCGGTTGGCCGCCGGTCATCGCGACGGCATCGTTGTAGAGGATCTTGTAGGTGATGTTGATGCCGGCGGCAGAAGCGGCGCGGAGCGCAAGCAGGCCGGAATGGGTGTAGGTCCCGTCGCCGAGATTCTGGAAGACGTGCTTCTCGCTCGTGAAGGGCGACTGACCGATCCAGTTCACGCCCTCGGCGCCCATATGCGAGATCAGATCGGTGCGACGGGTCGGCATGCTCAGGGCCATGCCGTGGCAGCCGATACCGGCCATGGCGCGGCTGCCCTCGGGCACGCGGGTCGAGGTGTTGTGCGGACAGCCTGAGCAGAAGTACGGCGTGCGCGCGAGCTTGATCGGCGCACTTGAGGTGACGGGATGGTCGAAGGCCTCGAGCCGGGCGAGGCGCTGCTCCAGCACCGGGCTGTGGTGCCCGAGCTTGCGCAAGCGTGCGAGCAGCGCGCCAGCAACGATGGTCGGCGTCAGTTCGCCCTCGCTCGGCAGCAGTGGCGCGCCGCGCTCATCGCGTTTTCCGGTGACGGTCGGACGCTTCGATGCATCGATGTTGTAGAGGATGCGCATCAGCTGGTCTTCGATGAAGCCGCGCTTCTCCTCGACCACCAGCACGTCCTGAAGGCCTTCGGCGAAACGCCTCGCGCCGCTTTCCTCCAGCGGCCAGGTCAGAGCCACCTTGTAGATGCGAAGGCCCAGGTCCTGCGCGTCCTTGTCGGTAATGCCTAAGTCGGCGAGCGCCTGGCGCAGATCGAGGTAGGCCTTGCCCGTAGCGACGATGCCGAGCCGGGCTGGCTTTGAATCCAGCACGATGCGGTCGAGCCGGTTGGCGCGCGCGAAGGCCTGCACCGCTTCCATCTTCGGGCCGAACAGGCGCTTCTCGGCTTCCAGCGGCGGATCGGGCCAGCGGATGTTGAGACCGCCGGGCGGCATCTCGAAATCATCGGGCAGCTTGATCCGTATGCGCTCGGGATCGCTGTCGATGGAGGCGGAACTCTCCACGGTTTCGCTGATCGCCTTGAAGCCGACCCAGCAGCCGGAGAAGCGCGATAGCGTAAAACCGTAGAGGCCGAGGTCGAGATAGTCCTGCAGCGTTGCCGGATTGATCACGGGGATCAGCGCCGCGGCGAACACCTGCTCGCTCTGATGCGCGAGTGTCGAGGACTGGCAGCCATGGTCGTCGCCGGCGAGCGCCAGCACGCCGCCGTTGCGCGACGTGCCGGCCGCATTGGCATGCTTGAGCGCGTCGACCGAGCGATCGACGCCGGGGCCCTTGCCGTACCAGATGCCGAACACACCGTCGACCTTGGCGCCAGGAAACAGGCCGACCTGCTGGCTCCCCCAGACCGCGGTTGCAGCCAGGTCCTCGTTCAGGCCCGGCACAAAGGCGATGTCGTGCTGCTGAAGGTGCGACTTCGCGCGCCACAGCGCGTGGTCGTACATGCCGAGCGGGGAGCCGCGATATCCCGAGATGAAGCCACCGGTGTTGATCCCCTGAAGCCGGTCGCGTTCGCGCTGCAACATGGGCAGGCGGACCAGGGCCTGCGTGCCGGACAGGTAGATCCGCTTCGATTCGAGCCGGTATTTATCGTCCAGCTCGACCTGCAACAGCGTCATTTCAGGAGTCCTCGTCGTCGTGTCCGGTGGGAATTTTGCGCCGCGGAAAGAAGGGCGATCTGCGAAGCGGATGTTGGCAGTCAAAAGCATGGAGCCCCGAAGTCAATATCGCTGGCCGCATCCGTGGCGGGCCTGCTAGTCATGGCTGCCTGTGGAGGAGCCTATGACTGCAATCGCGTTCGATACTGAGATCACCGAGACTGGGGGCGCTTTGATCGGACCGTGGCGCCGGCCGCGGCAGATGCTGCAAGCCCAGACCTACGACGCGCACGCCTCGATCCACGACGATACCACCGCGCAGAAGCTCGGCTTCAAGGGCGGTACCATCGAGGGACCAACGCATTTCAGCCAGTTCGCCCCGCTCGGCGCGCGTCTGTGGGGACATGCGTGGTTCGAGAGCGGCTGTCTCTCCGCGCATTATCGCAGTGTCTGCTATGAGGGCGAGGATGTGCAGGCGATGCTGTCAAAACCGTTGCCCGGAGCGCGCCAGTCCCAGATCCAGATGGTGAAACGCGACGGCACCGAGGTGCTCCGCGGCACGGCCTCGGTCGGCGATTCCGGCGCTGCCACAGCACTGGAGACGCGCCTCTCCGAGCTCAAGCCGCTTGCCGATCCCGTGATCCTGCGTGACGTGCAGGTGGCTCACACCAGCAAGCGGCAGACAGTACGGATGGCGTTCGACCAGAACATGGGTGACCTCTATCCATTCTCGCTGCGGCAGAAGCTCGCCGTCATCACCGAGAACTCGCCCTATTATTCTGACGCAGACAATCCGTGGGGCAGAGCCATCATCCCGATGGAGATGTTGAGCGTGCTGTTCCAGTACCGCTCCAAGGATGATCCACTGCCCGCGAAGGGGCCGGCGGTCGGCCTGTTCGCCGACCAGGAGATCAGGCTGGTGAGGGGACCGCTCTTCGTTGACGAGGAGTACGAGGCCGAGCGCGAGGTGGTTGCGCTGTCCGGCAGTCGCCGGACCGAGAGCGCCTGGGTCAAGACGCGCGTGTTCGACAAGGCGGGCGCGATGGTGGCAACGATGTTGCTCAACATGGCGACGCTGAAGGATTCCTATGCATCGTATGAAGAGGAGCATCGGCGGCTGTATGGGGCGGCCCGATAGCACTATCCTCCTCATTCCGGGGCGCGCAGCGCGAACTACGATGCGCAATTGCGCATCTGAGAATCCATTTCGCCGCGGATATCGTCGCCGATGGATTCCGGGCTCGACGCTTCGCGTCGCCCCGGAATGACGACAGAGGCCGCTCATCGCTTAAGCAAATGCACGTCGCAAAGCGGTCGCACAGCGAATAAGCAGACGCGCTCCCTTTCAGTAACGTTTTGATAGTGCAGTTAATTTCTCAACGCTGCGCTTCCAACCGTAGTTGTACACAATGGCACGGCGCTTGCAGAACTCCTGGCCAAGAGAGTTCTCGCGAGGGGCGTCATGTTGAACTCAGCCAAGCCGACACTGGGCGTCATCAACGCCGAGCCCGAGCCGATCAAGCTCGACTGGGCCGCCACCGCGCTTCTCGTCATCGATATGCAGCGCGACTTCATGGAACCCGGCGGCTTCGGCGAGACGCTCGGCAATGACGTCAGCCAGCTTGCGCGCGCGGTGAAGCCGATCGCCGCGATGCTGAAGGCGGCGCGCGACGCCGGCATGCTTGTCGTCCACACGCGCGAGGGGCATCTTCCTGATCTTTCCGATGCGCCGCCTGCAAAAGTCGAGCGCGGCGCGCCGTCGTTGCGCATCGGCGATCCCGGCCCGATGGGGCGCATTCTCATCCGCGGCGAAGCCGGCCACGACATCATCCCCGAACTCTATCCGCTCGACAACGAGGTCGTGATCGACAAGCCCGGCAAGGGCGCGTTCTACGCCACCGAGCTCTCGGATGTGCTCGAGAATCACGGCATCGAAAATCTGCTGGTGTGCGGCGTCACCACCGAAGTGTGCGTGAACACCACCGTGCGCGAGGCCAATGATCGCGGCTATCGCTGCATCGTCCTCTCCGACGGCTGCGCATCCTACTTCCCCGAGTTTCACGAGATGGGCCTGAAAATGATCAAGGCCCAGGGCGGCATCTTCGGCTGGGTCGCGGACTCAGCCGCAGTTCTGGAGGCGATGAAGACTTCGACCACATAGGGGTATTATCATGAGCACATTGACGGGGACGGCCGGCAAATCTGAGATGAACAAATCCGGGTTCAAGCCGGCGCTATGGACATCGGGCGATTGGAACGCGTTTTTCGGCTTCGGCACCAACATCCTCGTCAACATGCTGGTGCTCACGGGTCTCTTGCGCTTCGTCTTGAAGATGCCTGACAGTCTCGTGTTCGGCCGCATCCTGCCCGCACTCGGGCTGATGATGTGCCTCTCGACCTTTTACTATGCCTTCCTCGCCTATCGCCTCGCGCAGAAGACCGGCCGCAACGATGTCTGCGCGCTGCCGTCAGGCGTCAGCGTACCGCACATGTTCATCGTCACCTTCGTGATCATGCTGCCGATCACGATCAAGACCGGCGATCCCCTGAAAGGCTGGTCGGCCGGCCTCGTCTGGGTCTTCTTCCAGAGCTTCATTCTGATGATCGGCGGCTTCATCGCGCCGTTCATTCGCAAGATCACGCCGCGCGCGGCGCTGCTCGGCACGCTTGCCGGCGTCTCGGTCACCTTCATCTCGATGCGGCCGGCGCTTGAGATGTACATGACGCCGCAGATCGGTCTGGTCTGCTTCGCCATCATCCTGGTGAGCTGGTTCGGCGGCGTGAAATATTGGCGCGGCATTCCCGCAGGTCTCGTTGCCATCGCAGTGGGCATGGTCATCGCCTGGGGCTCGAACCTGTTCGGGCTTAGTCTCGGCGGGTTGAGCGTCGCGGGTGTCGGCGCAGCCTTCGCCAATTTCGGCTTCTCAGTGCCGCTTCCCGCCGTGGGTTACGTCTTCTCGGGCTTCGAATTCCTGGGCATCATCCTGGTGACCGCCATTCCGTTCGGTATCTATGATCTCGTCGAGGCCATGGACAATGTCGAGAGCGCGGAGGCGGCCGGCGACGAATATCCGACCACGCGCGTGCTCACCGCCGACGGCATCGTCAGCCTGAT
>Ga0102590_1004918_pt1 | contig 10785 bp, 8 predicted proteins | sample AraplaMF_Col_mMF_FD_76859 | JGI IMG/M metagenome (GOLD analysis project Ga0102590, IMG submission 76859) | Arabidopsis root microbial communities from the University of North Carolina, USA - plate scrape MF_Col_mMF | ecosystem: Host-associated > Plants > Roots > Endosphere | place: USA...
GTACGTTCCGGGCGTGGTGTTGACGCCAATCAGACGGTACGAGGAATCTGCTGCGCGCGGCTCCGGATCCGGATCGCCGTGACGATCTCGACGACACCGACCACGAGCAGCCACCAGCCCGCCACCAGAGTGAGCACGGCGATCGAGGCGAACGGCGAGACGATCAGAACGATCCCGGCGACGAAGGTCACGACGCCGAGGAAGATCTGCCAGCCGCGCGCCGGCACCGCGGGGTCGTGTGCGGCCGCCATGGTCTGCGTGATCCCGCGGATCAGCCAGCTGATGCCGATCCACAGCGCGAGCAGCAGAACCGATTCCATGGGGCCTCGGAAGCAGAACAGGCCCAGCAGGATCGACAGCGCACCGCTGATGAAGGCCAGGACACGCAGCGAGGTGGCCTTGTGCGTGCCGAAGGCGGACGCCAGTTGGAGCACACCGCTGATGATCAGGTAGAGGCCGAAGAGAACTCCCGCGGCGAGCAGGGACGGTCCCGGCCAGACCAGGACCAGGATCCCCAGGATCAGGGACGCGACGCCGGTGGCCAGGACGACCTGCCAGGCCGTGCGGGACAAGTAGTGCAGGACTCCCTCGAAGGGGGGTTCGACATCCTGCGACGCGGGCCTCGGTGTGTGCGGGTCACGCGTGGCGTGGACGCGGCGGTCGTCGTATTCGGATTCCCGGGGGGAGCCGCTCGGTGCCTCGGTCATGGTCCATGCTGGGACCGGGCTCGAACACTCCGCCAGCCGGGTGGGCCAACCGGCTGACGCTAGCGGCCCGCCGTCCTGGCGGCCTTCGCCGCCGCCTTCAGTTCCTGTTTGTACGCACGGACCTTCGCCAGTGACGAGGGACCGGTGATGTCGGCGACGGAACGGAACGACTTGTCCTCGCCGTAGGGCCCCGCGGCCTCTCGCCACCCCTCCGGCCGCACGCCCAGCTGCTTGCCGAGCAGGGCGAGGAAGATCTGCGCCTTCTGCTTTCCGTAACCGGGCAGCTCCTCGAGTCGTTTCAGCAACTCCCGTCCGCTGCCGACGCCTTTCCAGACGGCCTCGGGGTCCCCGTCGTAGTGCTCGACGAGGTACTGGCACAACTGCTGGACGCGCTTGGCCATGGAGCCGGGGTAGCGGTGCACCGCCGGCTTCTGCGACAACAGGGTGGCGAAGGCCTCCGGGTCCCGTGCCGCGATCTCGTGCGCGTCGAGTTCGTCCGTGCCGAGCCGCTGTGCGATGGTCCACGGCCCCTTGAACGCCCACTCCATCGGAACCTGCTGGTCCAGCAGCATCCCGATCAGCGCGGCGAGGGGATTGCGTCCGAGGAGCGCGTCGGCCTCGGGATCCTGGGCGAGATGCAGGGTGACGTCCATGCCCCGATGATCCCGCGTGCCGGCTCAGGTCGCGCGCCAGTACCCCAGAGCGTGCAGCCGCCGTGCCGGGACGCCCAGTTCCTTGCGCGCGTACGCGCTCAGCATGCGTGTCGTCACCGTGTCGCAGGCGATCCACACATACGGCTGCGGGGCGGCCTCCAGCAGGCCCGGCAGGGCCGATCTCACCTCGGCGACCAGTTGGGCGCCGTCGTCCCCGCGGGGGACGGCGCGCAGCTCGTGGCGAGCGGGATCGATGCGCAGCGGGAGACCGTCCGGCGCCCCCTTGAACCACACCGTCGCCGGGGTGGGGGCCAGCGCCGAGAGGAGGGAGTTGAGCGCGGGCAGCGAGGCATGGTCGGCCATTGCGAAGACGTGCGAGGGCTCCGGTTCGGGTCGGTGGAAGGCGGTGCCCTGGACCGTGGCCTCCACGGTGTCGCCGGGCTTCGCGGCCCGTGCCCAGTCGGCGGCTCGCCCGTCGTGGAGGGCGAACTCCAGGGTCAGGGTGCCGGAAGCCGGGTCCGGGTCGACCAGGGTGTAGGCCCGTTGGTGCGGACGGCCCGGGCCCGGGAACCACAGCCGCACCCACATCGTGGGATGCACGCCGGTCGCCCCGAGCATTCCGCCGTCGGTCAGGCGCAGCCGCCGGTAGTGCGGTGTGACGTCCTCCGTGTCGGTCACGGTGAACACGAAGTCCTTCGCACGCAGCAGCCTGAGGACCGTGCCCTCCCAACCGCGCCCTGCCCCTGACCCATCGCGCCCCCACTCGTCGTTTACGATTCCGTCCCAGTAACTTAGGTAAGCCTAACCTAAAGAATTGAGGGTCACAGGTGCCCACCGAGATCTACCGCGATGCCTGGGGCATCCCGCATCTGCGCGCCGACGACACAACGGCCCTCGCCCGGCTCCAGGGCAGGGTCACGGCCCTGGACCGGGCCTGGCAGCTGGAGGTCGAGCGGCACCGGGCGCAGGGCACCTCCGCCTCCTTCCTCGGCACATCCGCCCTGGCCTGGGACACGCTCGCCAGACGCGCCCGGCTCGACGACACGGCCAGACGCTGCTTCGCCGCGCTGGAGCGGCACGACCCCGAGACCGCGCGATGGGTGCGCGCGTACACCGACGGAGTGAACGAGGGGCTGGCCGAAGGGGCGCGTCGCACCCCCGAGTTCGGCACGACGGGACTTGTCCCCGGGCGGTGGGAGCCCTGGCATCCCCTCGGCGTGTGGCTCGCCACCCACATCCTGTTCGCCGGTTTCCCGGCCAAGCTCTGGCGCGAGGAGGCCGCGCGGTGCCTCGGCGAGGAGGCGATCGGCCTCTTCGCCACCGACGGGCCGGGCACGTCGGGCAGCAACGGCTGGCTCGTGACCGGCGAGCGCACGGTCACCGGGCGGGCCATCGTCGCCGGAGACCCCCATCGCTTCATCGAGGACCCCGGCGTCTACCAGCAGATCCACCTCGCCTGCCCCGAGTTCGACGTCGTCGGCCTCGCCGTCCCCGGCATCCCCGGCATCGCGCACTTCGGTCACACGGGCCCCGTCGCCTGGGCGATCACCAACGCGATGGCCGACTACCAGGACCTCTACCGCGAGCGTCTGCGGCGCACGGCGGACGGCGGAGTGGAGGCGCTTGACCCGGACGGCACATGGCGTGCCGCGGTCAGGCTGGTGGAGACGGTCGAGGTGGCCGGAGGCGATCCGGTCGAGGTCGAGGTGATCGAGACCGGGCGGGGCCCGGTCGTCGTCGGCGGCCCGGAGTCCGCGGGCACCGGCACGCGCCCGCAGGCCGCCGTCTCCCTGCGCCATCCGCCCCGGGTCACCGAGCGCCTCGGTTTCGGCGCCCTGCTCCCCCTGCTGCGCGCCCGGCGCGTCGCCGATGTGGACCGCGCGCTCGATCTGTGGGCCGAGCCCGTCAACGTCGTGCTGGCGGCGGACGTCGACGGCGGTGTGCTCCACCGGGTGGCCGGAGTGGTGCCCTGGCGCGGTGGGAAGGGCCGGTCGCGGCTCGTTCCCGCCTGGGAGCCCGGGCACGAGTGGCGGGGGTGGCACGACATGCCGCGGGGGGACGTCGAGAACGGCATCGCCGTGATGGCCAACCAGCGTGGACCGGCCGCCCCCCTCGGCGTCGAGTTCGCCCCCGATCACCGGGCCGACCGCATCCGCGAGCTGCTGGAGCGGAAGCCGCGGTGGTCCGCGGGGGAGATACCGGCCGTCCACATGGACACCCGTCTCGCGTCCGCCGCTCCGCTGCTCGACCGCCTCCGCACCCTCGACAGCCTCACTCCCGGGGCGGGTGCGCTGCGCGACGTCCTGCTGGCCTGGGACCGGCACATGGACGCGGACAGCGGTGCCGCGGCGGTGTACGCGGCGGTGCGCGGTGCGGTCGTACGGCGGCTCGCCGCGCACCCCGCCTTCGCCGGACTGGCCGCCGCGCCGTCCGCGTATCCGGAGGTCTTCCTGCCCTGGCTCGCCCTTCTGCCCCGGATCGGCTTCGCCCTCGAACACCTGCTGGCCGCCGAGGACCTCTACGGCGTCGACCGCGCCGCGATCGTGCGCGAGGCACTGGAGGAGGTCGCCGCGAACCCACCGCGGGGAACCTGGGGCGACACCCACCGGCTCGCCCCCTGGCGGGCGACGCCCGGGACGCCGTACGAGGAACCGGGTCTGTCCGGGGACCACGACTGCGTCCTGTGCACGTCCTGCGTGCCCGGCCTGACCGATCTGAGTGCACGCGGCCCGGCCGCCCGCTATGTCTGGGACCTCGCCCGCCGCGACGACAGCCTCTGGGTGGTCCCCCTCGGCGCCCTGGGCGTCCCGGGCTCGCCCCATCACCGCGACCAACTGCCCCTGTGGCTCGAGGGGGAGCTGGTCCCGGTCGTCACCGACTGGGACCGTCTGACGAAGGAGGCGCCGACGGCCGCCGAGCCGTACGCCGCCCACCGCGGGGCCGTCCACGAGGAGCTGGTCGAGGGCTTCGGCGCGGTCCGCATCGTGCCTCTGGACCCCCGGGCCGACCTGGACCTCGTCCACGGCTGGGTGAGCGAGGAACGCGCCTCCTTCTGGGGCATGAACGGGCTGACGAAGGAGCAGGTGGGCGAGATCTACGGCCATATGGCCACGCTGGACACCCATCACGCCTTCCTCGCCGTCAAGGACGGCGCGCCGGTCGCGCTCCTGCAGACCTACGAGCCGGAGGCCGACCGGGTCGGCGCGTGCTACGCGGTCGAACCGGGCGACATCGGTGCGCACCTCCTCCTCGCGCCCCCCGGCTCCACCGGCGCGCGGGCGGGCTGGACTTCGGCCCTGCTGACCGCCTTCACCTCGTACATCCTGGACGGCCTCGGCCGGCGGCGGGTGGTGGTCGACCCCGACGAGCGCAACGAGAAGGCGATAGCCCGCTTCCTGCGTCAGGGCTTCGTCCCCGGCCCGGCCGTCGTCCTGCCCGAGGTCGACCTGCCGGACGTGTACCTCCCCGAGAAGCGGGCGCGGCTCGCGTTCCTCACCCGTCCGGTGAGGCCCTAGCCTGCGTGCCGTGACCCCTGACGACCTCGTCGCCCACTACGGCCTGGAACCGATCCCGCGTGAGGGCGGGAGGTTCCGGCGCACCTGGGCGGGACCCCCGCTGCCCGACGGACGCCCGGCGGGCACCGCCATCGTCGCCCTGCTGACCGCCCAGCCGGACGACTACTCGGCGCTGCATCGCCTTCCGGCGGACGAGGTCTGGCACTTCTACCTCGGCGATCCACTGGAACTGCTGCTCCTCGGCGCCGACGCGAGCGCGCGGACGGTTGTCCTCGGACCGGACGTCCTCGGGGGCCAGAGGGTCCAGTTCACCGTGCCGGCGGGCACCTGGATGGGCGGGCGGGTCGCCGAGGGCGGGTCGTGGGCGCTCTTCGGGTGCACCATGGCGCCGGGCTTCACCTACGAGGGCTACGAACACGGTGACGCGGCCGCGCTGACGGCGCGCTATCCGGCCGCGGCGGCCCGGATCGCGGGACTGTGCCGGTCATGAGCGGATTGCTGAGGGGGCAGGTTGCCCTGGTGACCGGCGCGGGCGCAGGCGTCGGACGCGGGATCGCGCTGCGGTTCGCCGAGGAGGGCGCCGCCGTCGCGGTCCACTGCCGCACATCGGTTTCCGGGGCGCACGACGTGGCCGGGCGCATCCGTGACATGGGCTCCCGTGCCGTCGTCCTCCAGGCCGATCTCACCGTCGAGGACGCCTGCGCGCGGCTGGTCCGCGACGCGGCCGACTGGGGCGGCGGAAGGCTGACGGCACTGGTCAACAACGCGGGCGTGCAGCCCACGCAGGACCTGTCCGGGATGACGGCCGCCGACTGGCGGGCCGTGGTCGACGCCAACCTCTCGAGCGTGTTCGCCTGCACGCAGGCGGCGGTGGAGGTGATGCGCGCGACGGGCGGCGGGAGCGTCACGCACATCGCCTCCGTCGAGGCCACGCATCCGGCGCCCCTGCACGCCCATTACTGCGCGTCAAAGGCGGCCGTGGTCATGCACGCGAGGTCGGCCGCGCTCGAGTACGGCCCCCAGGGGATCCGCGTCAACACGGTCTCGCCCGGACTCATCGACCGCGAAGGGCTGGCGGAGGACTGGCCCGAGGGGGTGCGCCGTTGGCGCGGTGCCGTGCCCACCGGCCGGCTGGGGCGCCCCGAGGACGTCGGGGACGCCTGTGTGTTCCTGGCCTCGCCGCTCGCCTCTTGGATCACCGGTCACGACCTGGTGGTGGACGGCGGTGTGTCGGCCCGGCCCACGTGGTGACGGGACCTGCGGCCATGATGACCTGACGCATGTACGGGTGGGGGATCGCCGCCGCGCTGAGCGCAGCGGACGCACCGTCCGTACGTAACCGGGACCCGGGACGGCGGATACGGGAGACAAGACGTGGGCGCAGGACGCGTGGGCGACGGGAGATCGGTGGCGGTGGCGGGCGGGCGACGGCCGTGGCACCTCGTGTTCGTGCTGCTCGTCGTTCCCCTGCTGCTCCTCGCGGGGGGTGGTTCCGCTTCCGCGCACGCCGTCCTGAAGGACGTCGACCCGGTGGACGGCAGTGTGCTGAAGACGTCGCCCGAGGCGGTCACCCTCACCTTCTCCGAATCCGTCGGACTGTTGGATGACTCCATACGCGTGTTCGACCCGGGCAACCGCCGGGTCCACACGGGCGAACAGGAGCACGCGGACGGCCGCGCGGACACCGCGCGCGTCACGCTCCCCCGACTGCCGCAGGGCAGTTACATCGTGGCCTGGCGCGTGGTGTCGGCGGACAGCCATCCGGTGTCCGGGGCGCTCACGTTCTCCGTCGGCAAGCCCTCCGCGACGACCGCGGTGCTGCCGTCCGACGAGGCCCAGGACGCCGCCACCACGACGCTCTACGACATCGCCCGCTACGTCGCCTACGGCGGCCTGGCCCTGCTGCTCGGCGTCCTTGTGTTCGCGATGGCGACCGGTGCGGGAGTGGCCCGGGGTCTGCTCGTGGGCGGTTGGTGGACCCTGCTGGCGGCCACGGTGGCACTGCTGCTGCTCCGGGGACCGTACGAGCGCGGCAGCGGCCCCACGACGGTCTTCGAACTTCCGGTGCTGCGCGAGACGGCGACGAGCCGGCCGGGGATCGCGCTGCTCGTGCGGCTCGCGCTCCTCGGTGTCGCGGCCGCGCTCGCGGGGCGCGCGGGGCTGCCGCGGGCGCACGGCCGGGGGCCGGACAGCGACGGCGAGCGGGCCGCGGGCGCGGTGGCGACGGTGGGTGGTCCGGCCGTCGGCGCACGGCTGCGGTTCGCGGTCGTGACCCTGCTGTCGCTCGCGCTGGCGCTCACCTGGGCGGTGGCCGAGCACGCCTCCGCGGGCATCCAGGTCCCGCTGGCGATGACCTCTGCGGTGCTGCACCTGCTGGCGATGGCGGTATGGCTCGGAGGCCTGGCCGCGCTGCTCACGGCGCTGTACCGGACGCCCGACGAGCTTCCCGCGGCCGCGGTGGCCCGCTTCTCGCGCCTGGCCCTCGCGAGCGTCGCCGTGCTGGTGGCCACCGGCGTCTACCAGTCCTGGCGCGGCCTCGGTTCCCTCGACGCGCTCACCTCCACCCAGTACGGCAGGCTGCTGGCCGCGAAACTGGTGGCGGTCGTGCTGCTGCTCTCGGCGGCCGCGTACTCGCGCCGCTGGACCGCACGGCTCGCGATGCCGGCCGCGGTGGCGGCGCCGTTGCGGGTGCCCGAGGTGGTGGGGGCGGCGGGGCGCGCGGACAGCGCCGCGCGGTCCGGGCTCGTCGAGGAGACGCGCACGGTCGAGGGCCCCGACGGCCGCACCGTGAACGCCGGCGCGGACCCCGGACCGGGAGGGCCGAGCGGCGAGGACCCGTCTCCGTACCGGAGTGCGTTGCGCCGCTCGGTGCTCGCGGAGATCACCGTCGGGGTCGTGGTGCTCGTGATCACGACCCTGCTGACGGGCGCGCAGCCGGGCCGGGCGGTGTCCGAGGAGCAGGCGGCCCGGACCGCGTCCGAACAGACCCTCGGCTCCACCACGTTGATCCCCTTCGACGTGGGGACGCCGGGCGGGCGGGGCAAGGTGCAGGTCGAACTGACGCCGAGTCGGGTGGGTGAGAACCAGGTCCAGATGGTGATCTACGGACCCGACGGCGGCATCGCGACCGTGCCCGAACTGCGGCTGAGTTTCACGCTCGACGGACGGAAGATCGGTCCGCTGGACGCCAAGGTCGAGAACCGGGGCGGCTATTGGGCCGCCGACGCGCTCAACCTCCCGCTGCCCGGCACCTGGACGATGAAGGTGACGGTCCGTACGAGCGACATCGATCAGGTGACCGTGTCGAAGACCGTCCGGATCGGCTAGCCGGCACGCGCGAACCACGTCCGCTCGCAACGGGTTTCGGAACGGTGCGGTGGTGACATGGTTCCGGTTGTGCACATCTGGTGGAGACGCGGCCGACGGGTGATCCGCCGGTCGTGGCCGCCGCGCCCGTATACCGCCTCGGGATCGCACGCTCGCCGGCGTCCCGCGCCGAGGCGGTCAAACACGCTGTGTGCAAACGGTCTTGGGAAGCGCTCTCCACTGTTCGTTCGTCAACGGAGTCGATCAAGGTGATGTCGATTACGTTTCAAAAACGGGCCACGACAGCTCTTGACGTATGACCGGACATGCGAGTCTTATGACGGCCACGATGTTCGGTCGAGTTGGTTTCTGGTGGATTCTGACCCAAGTCCTCAGAGATCCGCCCGTGACCGACCCTGCCCCCAGGAGCCGTCATGCATCACACCCCGTCCGGCCTCACCGTCCCCGGCCCGAGCCGTCGTTCACTGCTGCGTGGCGTCGGCGGCGCAGCCGTTCTCGCCGGTGCCGGCATACCCCTGCTGAGCGCCTGCGGCGGCAGCGGCGCGGCATCCGACCCGAAGACCGTGAGCCTCGGCTCCAACGCCTCGGACGCGGTGCCGAAGAAGGCGTTCGAAGAGGTCTACGCGGCCTTCAAGAAGCAGTCCGGCATCACGGTCGATGTGAACACGAAGGACCACAACACCTTCCAGGAGCAGATCAACTCCTACCTCCAGGGCACACCGGACGACGTCTTCAACTGGTTCGCCGGCTTCCGGATGCAGTTCTTCGCCGCCAAGAAGCTCGCGTCCCCGATCGACGACGTGTGGCAGAAGATCGGGGACAACTTCCCCGACGCGATGAAGAAGCTCAGCAAGGGCGAGGACGGCAAGTACTACTTCGTCCCGCTGACCACGTACCCGTGGGCGGTCTTCTACCGCAAGAGCGTGTTCCAGCAGCACGGCTACCAGGTCCCCACCACCTGGGACCAGCTCGTCGCCCTCTGCAAGCAGATGAAGAAGGACGGCCTGGTCCCGATCGCGTTCGGCGACAAGGACCAGTGGCCGGCGATGGGCACCTTCGACCAGATCAACTTCCGCCTCAACGGCTATGACTTCCACGTGGAGCTGATGGCGGGCAAGGCGTCCTGGACCGACGCCAAGGTCAAGGCGGTCTTCGACCACTGGACCGAGCTCCTGCCCTACCACCAGGACGGAGCCCTGGGCCGCACCTGGCAGGACGCCGCGCAGTCGCTGGTGGCGAAGAAGGCCGGCATGTACCTCCTGGGCAGCTTCGTGGCGCAGCAGTTCACCAACAAGGCCGATCTGGACGACCTCGACTTCTTCCCCTTCCCGGAGATCAACTCCGCGTACGGCCAGGACACCGTCGAGGCGCCGACCGACGGATTCATGGTCAGCAAGGCCCCGAAGAACCACGACGGCGTCGTGAAGCTGCTGGAGTACCTGGGCAGCCCGGGGGCGGAGGAGACCTACCTCAAGACCGACCCCAGCGTGGTGGCCGCCTCCAGCAAGGCGGACACGTCCTCGTACAGCGCCCTGCAGAAGAAGGCGTTCACGATGATCAGCGGCGCCAAGAACCTCACCCAGTTCATGGACCGTGACAGCCGCCCCGACTTCACCTCCACGGTGATGCAGCCCTCGCTGCAGAAGTTCGTCCAGAACCCCAAGGGCGTCGACAGTCTGCTGTCCTCGATCGAGCGCCAGAAGAAGACGATCTTCGCCTCCGCATGACCATGGACACGACGACGAAGAATCCGGAGGCGGCCTCCGTGCCGCCTCCGGGCCCCGCACCCGCGAAGAAGCGGGTCACGCAGGGCCATCGGCGCCTGCTGACCCGCCGTGACCGGATCACGCTCGCCGTCATGGCGGGCGTGCCGACGATCCTGCACGTGGCCCTCGTCTGGGTCACCGCCCTCGCCTCCATCGCACTCGCCTTCACCACCTGGGACGGCATCGGCTTCGACTCGATCAAGTGGGTCGGCCTGGAGAACTTCAAGCAGCTCTTCTCCGACAACCCGCAGTTCTGGCCCGCCGTCGAGCACAACGTCATCTGGTTCGTGGTGCTCATCCTCGTTCCGACGCCGCTCGGTCTCTTCCTCGCCGTCCAGCTGGACAAGAGGATCCGCTTCAGCCGCGTCTACCAGACGGCGTTCTTCCTGCCGGTCGTGATCTCGATGGCGTGCATCGGGTTCGTCTGGCAGCTCGTCTACAACCCGGACACGGGCCTGATCAACAGCCTGATCGGCGCCAACAAGCCCGGCCACTACATCGACTGGATCGGCGACCCGAAGCTCAACCTCTGGGCCGTGCTCGTGGCCGCCTCCTGGCGGCACACCGGCTACATGATGATCCTCTACCTGGCCGGTCTGAAGAGTGTGGACCCGTCCCTGCGCGAGGCCTCGGCCCTGGACGGCGCGAACGAGTGGCAGACGTTCAAGAGCGTCATCTTCCCGACGCTGCGGCCCACCAACACGGTCGTGCTGGTCGTCACCATCATCGAGGCCCTGCGCGCCTTCGACCTGGTGTTCGTCTTCAACAAGGGGGCCCAGGGCACCGAGCTGCTGTCGATCCTGGTGACCAACAACAT
>Ga0102590_1004921_pt1 | contig 10779 bp, 11 predicted proteins | sample AraplaMF_Col_mMF_FD_76859 | JGI IMG/M metagenome (GOLD analysis project Ga0102590, IMG submission 76859) | Arabidopsis root microbial communities from the University of North Carolina, USA - plate scrape MF_Col_mMF | ecosystem: Host-associated > Plants > Roots > Endosphere | place: USA...
TCACGGTGCAGAAGAACAGGCAGACCAGACCGACCACGAGGCCGAGCACGATGGCGCCCATCGGACCGGAGTAACCGGCCGCCGGGGTCACCGCGACGAGGCCCGCCACCGCGCCCGACAATGCGCCGAGCAGCGACGGGTGGCCCTTGATCATCCATTCCGCGAACATCCAGGCCAGCGCCGCCATCGCCGTGGCGACGAAGGAGTTGGTCATGGCGAGCGCAGCGCCGCCACTTGCTTCGAGGTTGGAGCCGGCGTTGAAGCCGAACCAGCCCACCCACAGCAGCGAGGCGCCGATCATGGTCATGGTCAGCGAGTGCGGAGCCATCAGTTCCTTGCCGTAACCGGTGCGCTTGCCGATCAGGAGCGCGCCGACGAGGCCCGCGATGCCGGCATTGATGTGCACGACGGTGCCGCCGGCGAAGTCGATGGCGCCCTTCTTGAAGATCCAGCCGGCGTCGGCGTTGACTTCAGCGAGCTTGGCTTCCGCCGCGGTCTTGGCCGCCGCATCGGTGCCCGCCGCCGCGATCGCCTTCACCGCATCCGAGATCGCGTCCGGACCGGCCCAGTACCAGACCATGTGCGCGATCGGGAAATAGATCAGGGTCACCCAAAGCGGGATGAACAGCGCGATCGCCGCGAACTTCATCCGCTCGGCGAACGCGCCGACGATGAGGGCCGGCGTGATCGCCGCGAAGGTCATCTGGAAGCAGACATAGACCAGCTCCGAGATGTTGGCGTCGACGCTGAAGGTTGCCGCCTTGGAGTCCGGCGTCACGCCCATCAGGAAGGCCTTGGAGAAGCCGCCGATGAAGTCGGAACCGCCGGTGAAGGCGAGGCTGTAGCCGTAGAGCGCCCACAGGATGGTGACGACGCAGACGGTGTAGAACACCTGCGCCAGCACCGAGAGCATGTTCTTGGATCGGACCAGTCCGCCGTAGAACAGCGCGAGGCCGGGAATGGTCATCAACAGCACCAGCACTGTCGACGTCAGCATCCAGGCGTTGTCTCCCTTGTTGACGGTGGGCTCGGCATAGGCAGCGGTCGCGGCGAACAGGCCGGCTGCGAGGACTGCCAATCCCGCGCTGTAGGGACGTTTGAACGTCATTTGTTTTACTCCTGAGTGGGTATGGGTGAGCGCGAAATCAGAGTGCCGCGGCATCGGCCTCGCCGGTGCGGATGCGAACCGCATGGTCGAGGTTGATGACGAAGATCTTGCCGTCGCCGATCTGGCCGGTTTTCGCGGCGGCGGTGATGGCTTCGATGGTCTTGTCGACCTGGTCCGAGGCGACAGCGACTTCGATCTTGATCTTGGGCAGGAAGCTCACCGCGTATTCAGCGCCGCGATAGATTTCTGTGTGGCCCTTCTGGCGGCCGTATCCCTTGACTTCCGTCACCGTCAACCCGTGAACGCCAATGGCGGTCAGGGCGTCACGGACTTCTTCCAGTTTGAATGGCTTGATGATCGCCATAACAATTTTCATGGGTCCTATCCCCGCTTGGCCCGGCCGCGGAATGGCCGGGCGATCTCGACTGAGGTTCACCACGCGGAGAGGTTCACTACGCGGGCACAGCCGGGGCGATAGAATCAAATGCCGTGCCAGATCGGCGGCAGTCGCTAACGGTTTATGAATCCGTACCTTTTCGGGGGTCGGGCACTTCGCTGCCCCCTGCGCCATTCGGTCGCGCTCAAAGCCTAATCAGCGTCGCCTAAAACATGGGCATGCCAGGGTGCCGACATATTCGTGCTTATGGCGCGAGCAGCAAAAAGGTATTTTGGTGCCGCGGATTACTGCAGTGCCTCGCCGTGCTGCGTAATGTCGAGGCCTTCCAGCTCATGTTCGCGGGATACGCGCAACGGCGTGAAAGCGCCAACCAGCTTGAGCAGCAGGAAGGTGACGCCCCCGGCCCAGGCCAGCGTCACCGCTACACCGTAGAGCTGGATCAGCAATTGTTGCGGATTGCCCTCGATCAGGCCTGGCGTGCCGCCGATCGCAGCGGTCGCGAACACCCCCGCCAGCAGCGTGCCGGTCATGCCGCCGATGCCGTGGACGCCAAACACGTCGAGCGAATCGTCATAGTTGAAACGCTGCTTCAGCCAGGTGCAGGCCCAGAAGCATACCAGGCCGGCGATCACGCCGATGACGATGCCATGCCATGGCGCCACGAAACCCGAAGCCGGTGTGATGGTACCCAGACCCGCGACGGCGCCGGAAATCATGCCAAGCACGCTCGGTTTGCGCCGCGTCATCCATTCGACCGCGCCCCAGCTCAACGCGCCCGCGCAGGCCGCCAGATGGGTGGCGATGATGGCCATTACCGCGCGTGAATTGGCCGATAGCGCCGAGCCGCCATTGAAGCCGAACCAGCCGACCCACAACAGGCCCGTGCCGACCACGGCCAGCGATAGATCGAATGGGGAGAGATTTTCGCTGCCGTAGCCGTGACGACGGCCCATCACCTTGGCCGCGACCAGCCCGCCGACGCCGGCGCTGAGATGCACGACGAGCCCGCCGGCAAAATCGAGCACGCCGATGCCGGCCAGGAAGCCGCCGCCCCACACCCAGTGCGCCAGCGGAACATAGACGAACATGAACCAGCCGACGGAAAACAACAGATAGGCCGAAAACCGCATGCGGTCGGCCACCGCGCCGGCAACCAGCGCCACGGTGATGATGGCGAACGTCATCTGGTAGAGCATGAATAGCGCTTCCGGAATCGTCTTTGCCGCCGGATTGGTGCTGTCCATCGTCATGCCGGCGAGAAACCAGCGGTCGAGCGTGCCCAGCCATGGCCCATCGCCGACGAATACCAGCGAATAGCCAAACGCCACCCAAAGTATTGAAATGATCATCACCGCCGCCAGGCTTTGCGCCATGGTCGCCAGCACGTTCTTCTTGCGCACCATGCCGGAGTAGAACAGCGCCAGGCCCGGGATCGTCATCATCAGCACCAGCGCGGTGGCGACGATCATCCAGGCGGTGTCGGCGGCGCTGATGAGCGGCGAATCGGCCAGCGCCGGCGTCGCCAGTGCCGAAAAAATCGATGCAACGAAGAGAGCCGCCGCAGCGCAGGCTGCGTGACGTGGCAGTGCCGACATGGTGTTTCCCCAGCCTGTTATGTTCGGGCGAGGCTTCGATGGCTCGCCGCGTCTGTCGTTCGGACCCTATGATTCAGAGCGCGTCGCTGTCGGTCTCGCCGGTGCGGATGCGCAGCGCGTGGTCGATCGGGGTCACGAAGATCTTGCCGTCGCCGATCTGGCCGGTACGGGCCCCCGCGCTGATGACCTCGACCGCCTTGACGGCGAGCTCCGAGGACACCGCGATCTCGATCCGCAGCTTCGGCAGGAAATTCACGATGTACTCGGCGCCGCGATAGATCTCGGTATGGCCCTTCTGCCGGCCATAGCCCTTGACCTCGGTCACGGTCATGCCGTGGACGCCGATGGCGGTGAGCGCCTGGCGAACCTCGTCCAGCTTGAACGGTTTGATGATCGCGACGACGAGCTTCATGATCGGCCTTCACTCCACAATTCGGAAAGCGCCATCGCGTCCCCACGTGCGCCCGACCGAATCTGACACTATTTTGGGCAAATAGGCAAAAAAATTGGCGGTGGCGCCAAAAGCGATTGCCCTGGTACGTGCCGGCTCGGTAGCATCGCTGGGTATTGCGGGGCCTGATTTCGATTCAGGTATTTAGATTCAACGTGACCCGGACAGCCGGCTTGCCGATGGTGGCCAGGCCCAGGCGCAACCGGGCTCGAATTGCGGGGTTCATGATATGGCGGATCGGTCCTGGTATGTTGCGTCCGGGGGCAAACAGGAAGGTCCCTACCCAGAGGCCCAGTTTCGCGACCTGATCGGCCGGGGCGCGGTCACCCCGGACACGTTGGTCTGGAGTGAAGGCATGGCGGCCTGGCAACGGGCCGGCGACGTGCCCGGTCTGCTGTCCGGCGCGGCGCGACCGCCCGTCCTTCCAAATGGAGGCACGCCGCAGGCCCGCGACGGCTATCCCGAGAGCGGGCCGTTGTCGATCGATTTCGGGATCCTGGAGTTTGTCTGGCGCAGCCTCGTGTTCGTGATCGGCTGCATCCTGATCATCCCGGCACCGTGGGTGCTGGTGTGGTACATCACGTGGATCGTTCCGTGCGTGCGGGTGCCGGGCCGTTCAAACCTTAGTTTCACCGGCACCGCGATGACGATCGTTCCATGGTATTTCGGGACGATCGTGCTTGCTGTCGCCATTGCCATGTTGGGCCTCGATTGGCTCAGCAATCTGCTAACCATCGCTCAGGTCGTTCTCTACTGGCTATTCCTGAAATGGTTCGTTGCGAACCTTGCGTCCAACGAGCAGCCGCTCGGGCTGAGCTTCTCCGGTTCATTCTGGGCCTATCTGGGTTGGTCGATTCTCTTCGGGCTCTCCGTCATCACGATCATCGGTTGGGCGTGGGTCTATGTTGCCTGGATGCGGTGGTTTTGCCGGAATATCCAGGGTACCCAGCGTGAAGTTCGTTTCATCGGCAGCGGGCTGGAGTTTCTGTGGCGCGCGATCGTGGCGGTGTTCGCTTCCGCCTTCGTCATCCCGATTCCATGGGTATATCGGTGGATGTCGCAGTGGCTGGCGTCGCAAACCGTTCTCGTGGAGCGCGGCGCGGACGCGTAAATGAATCTCACCTGCGCTCGCGCACCGAGCCTTCCTGGGCCACCGACGCCACCAGCGTGCCGTCCTGCTTGAAGATCAGGCCGCGGGTGAGCCCGCGGCCGCCCTGGGCGCTTGGCGAATCCTGGCTGTACAGCAGCCATTCGTCGGCGTGGAACGGGCGGTGAAACCACATCGCGTGATCGAGACTGGCCGGCATCATGCGCTTGTCGAACAACGTGCGGCCGTAGCGCGCCATCACCGCGTCGAGCAGTGAGAAGTCCGAGGCATAGGCCAGCGCGCACATGTGCAGCGCCGGATCGTCGGGCAATTTTGCCGCGGTGCGGATCCAGACGTGAATCCGGCCGTCCTCGATCTTCTTGCCGAAATAGCGGCTGAGTTCGACCGGGCGCAATTCGATCGGCCGGTCGGATTCGTAATAGCGTTTGATGAAATCCGGCATCTCCTTGAAGATCGGCTGTTTTGCCACTTCCTCGGCGGTGAGTTTTTCCGGCGGCGGGACGTCCGGCATCTTGTCCTGATGATTGAAATTGCTCTGTTCGTCGGCATGGAACGACACCATGATCGAGAAGATCGCCTGGCCGTGCTGGATCGCGGTGACACGGCGGGTCGCATAGCTCTTGCCGTCGCGCAGCCGCTCCACCTCGTAGATGATCGGGATCTGCGGATCGCCGGGCAGGATGAAATAGCAATGCAGGGAGTGCGGTAGCCGGCCCTCGACGGTGCGGCACGCCGCCACCAGTGCCTGTCCGATCACCTGCCCGCCGAACACCCGCTGCCAGCTCGTCTTCGGGCTGCGGCCGCGGAACAGGTTCTCCTCGAGCGGCTCGATGTCGAGAATCGAGATCAGGTCGATCAAGCCTTTGGACATTGGGCAGTTTCCGTCAAAATGCCGGTTAACGACGCTCCGGAATGAATACCGGCCGGCCCCTGTTTCGCCTCCTGTTTCGCCCAGCTATAACCCACTGGCAAGGGCAAGCAGGATTTGGCATGACGGCACAACCAAGCATTGTGATCGGCGGCGGCGCGTTTGCCGGACTGGCGCTGGCGTTGGCGCTGCGTCAGGGCCTGGGCGACGAGATTCCTATCGTGGTGGCCGATCCGGCGCTGGCCAGCCGGCCGAGCCACGACCCGCGCGCCACCGCGATCGTCGCCGCCTGCCGCCGGCTGTTCGAGGCGATCGGCGTGTGGGAGGCCGTCGCCGCCGAGGCGCAGCCGATCCTCGACATGGTCGTGACCGACTCGAAGCTGGAAGACGCCACCCGGCCGACGTTTCTGACCTTTGCCGGCGACGTCGAGCCTGGCGAGTCGTTTGCCCATATGGTTGAAAATCGTCACCTGATCGACGCATTGGTCGCGCGCGCGCAAACCGAGGGCATCGACCTGCGCGCCACTGCGGTGACAGGCTATGAGCAACGCGGCAGCGGCATCGATGTGACGCTGGGCGACGGCGCGACCGTCGCCGCGAGCCTGCTGGTGGCGGCCGACGGCGCCCGCTCGAAGTTGCGCGAGCGCGCCGGCATCGCCACCCATGGCTGGGATTATGATCAATCCGGCATTGTCGTCACTGTCGGCCACGAACGCGACCATCGGGGCCGCGCCGAGGAGCATTTCCTGCCCGCCGGTCCGTTTGCGATCCTGCCGCTGAAGGGATTGCGCTCATCACTGGTGTGGACCGAGAAACGCGCCGAGGCGGCGCGCATCGTCGCCTTGAATGATGATGATTTCCACGCCGAACTCGAACGGCGCTTCGGCCTGCAGCTTGGCGAGATTCGCGCGCTGGACAAGCCGCGGGCGTTTCCGTTGGGCTACTTCGTGGCGCGCTCGTTCATCGGCCCGCGGCTGGCGCTGGTCGGCGACGCGGCCCACGTGATTCACCCGATCGCCGGCCAGGGTCTCAACATGGGGCTGAAGGATGTCGCCGCGCTCGCCGAAACCATCGTCGACGCGGCCCGGCTCGGCATGGATCCCGGCCAGGCCGACGTGCTGGAGCGCTACCAGCGCTGGCGGCGATTCGACACCATGGCGATGGGTCTCGCCACCAACTCGCTCAATTTGTTGTTCTCCAACCAATCGACGCTGCTGCGAGCCGTGCGCGATATCGGGCTTGGCGTGGTCGACCGCCTGCCGCCGCTGAAAGGCGCATTCATCCGCCAGGCGGCGGGTCTCTCCGGCGAGGTGCCGCGGTTGTTGAAGGGCGAGGCGCTGTAGAACCTGGTCCGTTACTCGATCTTCCGCGCTTCTTCGGGCAGCATGATCGGGATGCCGTCGCGGATCGGATAGGCGAGCTTGGCGGAGCGCGAGATCAGTTCCTGGCGGCCGCTGTCGAACTCCAGCGGACCCTTGGTCAGGGGACAGACCAGAATCTCCAGAAGCTTTGGATCGACGGTGGCTTCGGGGCGGTCTGGCTGTGGGGTCGTCATTTCGGTCTCCGGCGTGGGCTGATCAGGTGTCTCCTGTAGCACATCCGGCCAAAGATGCAGGCCCCGGCGCTATCGCGATGCGAACGTGATCAATTCCTCAAGGACGGCCGCCTGACGGGCGCGCGGCAAGGGCTTTTCCGACGGCGCAAGGCCCGGAAAGGCCCAGTACGGGACCTGTGCCCGGGCGCGTGCGGTGCCAGGTGAGAGCCCGCCGGCCTTCAGCTTCCGCTTGCGTCATTGATGGCTCAGAGTTGACGTTCCGAAGAAGAGCGGGTTGCGCCGATGCAGGACGCTATCGTCCGCAGTCGCGTTTTCGGAACACCCGGCTGACGGGACGCCCATTGTAAATACGACGTTTGAAGTGCCGCGCGGCCATTAATTTTCAATCGGCGCGGCAATCAAACTCCTCGCGTTACGCCAGACTGTCGATAGGCTTCAGAGGTTGCAGCACGATATCGGCAATTGCTGCCACTCCAACCTTGAACGCAACATGGTATTCCGGATCATCAATCATATTCTTGAATGCGGATCGGCGCGGATACTGAACCAGCACGGCGGCATCCCATTCCTGGGCTTGCCCTGTCGTGAGCACCGGCAGACCATCGCCGCTGAAGAGGATTTTCGCACCAAATCGAGCCAGGATCGGCTTGGCCATTTTTAGGTATTCCAGATACTTTTCTCGGCCGCCATCGGGCTCGAACCGAAGGAGATTCAACATTACAACGGCCGAATCGTCGTCTTCGGTCAGGAAGGCATCGATTGCGACAGGTGACAACGAAACCATTTATCGCTCCTTTGACATGGCACCGGGGGTGAGTGCGCTCGTCAATGGGTAGCGTGTCGACGTGTCAGAAACTGTCAGGATCGAACGCCAGTCACGATCCTGTTGCCGCCACCGCGTCACGATCGATTGGCGTCGCCCGGGGTAGCGCTCCTCCAAAATCGTCCTCAGCTGCAGACGATCGACGCGGAAGTGGCGGAAGGCCGATCTCTGTTCGCACCAGGCCGCCAGGACACGCACATCGTCGAAATAGACGATGGCAATCGGCCAGATGGTGCGATCCGAGAACGAGCCGTGAGCGTCTTGATAGCTGATCGCGACTTTGCGTTGCCGACGGATGGCATCTCGCAATCGTGCGACCTGCGGAGGATCCACGCGCTCGGACGCCGAGGCCGCCGTTACAAGAGCAGGTGGTTCACCGCTCGTCACCGGACCGTTCTTTCTGGCGGAAAGTATTTTCGCCAAAGCGCTTTCACTGCATTGCGCCAGGGCGGGATCGGCCCGCTGACGTACCCAGCCCAGGCCAAGGATCAACGCGTCCAGTTCGTCCGCTGAAAATGCGAATTCCGGAAGAAAAAACCCTTCTCGCAAACAATAGCCAATACCCGCTTGTCCATCGAGAGGCGCTCCGAGCGAACGCAACGTTTCAATGTCTCGGTATACGCTCCGCTGCGAGATACCCAGTTCACGCGCCAGATTCAGGGCTGTAACGGGCCTCCTGCGTGCGCGCAGCACGTTGATCAGTTCAAATAGGCGACTCGTTCTCGACATGTCCCGAATCTTTCTTGGCAAACTTTGTACGCTAAGACGCGCTGCAGGAAACGCCATTGGTGATTGCGGATTTGCGGCGACTGTCGCTGTCAGGAGGCTATTGCAGCGGCGGATCGCCGCTGGTGCGCTTCTTGGCCAGGTCCATCATGGTGACGGCGATCAAAATCTCGGCGCGCGTCTTGAGGTCCGGCGCTTCCAGCATCGCCTGCTTTTCCGGCGACCCGTGCGGGGACATCATCGCCAGCGCGTTGACCAGCGCTTCGTTGGGCGCGCTTTCGACGCCCTCCCAGTCCACCTTAAGATTGTTGGCCTTGAGAAAATCCCGCAACACCTCGATCAATGCCTCGCGATCGACGTCCTCCTCGCCCTTGCGGGCGGTGAAGTCGTCGATGTAGGGGAAATAATCCACCTTGCATTGCCGGTAGGGCGTCAGCACCGGCAGCTCCTCCACGGTACGGAACCGCGCGATGCCGGTCAGTTCGAGGATGTAGCGGCCATCGCCGGCTTCGGCGAGCTGGGTGATGCGGCCGACACAGCCGACCCGAAACAGCGCCGGCTTGTCTTCGCTCTGCGAATGGGTGAGGTCCGGCTGAATCATTCCGATCAGCCGGTGACCGTCGCGCAGCGAATCGTCCACCATCGCCAGATAGCGCTGCTCGAAGATATTGAGCGGCATCTGCCCGCGCGGCAGCAGCAGTGCGCCGGGCAGCGGAAACACCGGTATCACTTCGGGGAGATCGCTGGGCCCGCGATAGTCGGCGTTGATCGGCATCTGCAGTTCCGGTGCTACACGGGATTGAAGCCTCAAAAACGCTTTACGAGAACAGGATCGTCGACAGCCGCTTGCGTCCTTCGACGGTAGCCTCGTCGGTCGGCCCCCATGCCTCGAAGAACTGCACGAGCTGCTTGCGCGCGCCGTCATCATTCCATTTGCGATCGCGCTTGACGATGTCGAGCAGGTGGTTGGTCGCCTCGGGCCGTTCGCCCTTGGCATTGAGCGCGATGGCGAGATCGAAGCGGGCCTGATAGTCGCGCGGGTCGGCGGCGACCTTCTGCTCGAGTTCCGCGATCGGGCCGAGCGACTTGGCCTGCTCGGCGAGATCGACGATCGCCTGCACCGCCTTGACCGCGCCATCCTCGCGCTTGGCTTCGGGCACCAGTGCGAGTGTCTGCTTTGCTTGGTCGATGGCGCCGGTTTCCATGTAGCAGCGGGCCAGCCCGGCCATGGCCGCGATATTGGTGGAATCGGCGGCCAGCACTTCGGCATAGATCGAAGCAGCGGTGGCCGGGTCGCCCTCGGCGAGCACCGCCTCGGCCTCTTTAAGGATTTCCGGGATATTGGGCTCGCCGGCGCCGGGCATGCCCGCGGTCAGCTTGTCGATGAAGGCAGTGACCTGGCTTTCCGGCACCGCGCCCATGAAACCGTCGGCGGGCTGGCCGTTGACGAAGGCGATCACGGCCGGAATCGACTGGATTCCCATCTGGCCGGGGATCGCCGGGTGCTTGTCGATGTCCATCTTGACCAGCTTGACCTTGCCCTTGGCGGCTCGGACGGCCTTCTCGATGATCGGGGTCAGCTGGCGGCAGGGACCGCACCACTCCGCCCAGAAATCGATCAGCACGGGCTGGCGCTTGGATTCCTCGATGACGTCCTTCACGAAGGTCTGGGTCGTCGTCTCCTTGATGAGATCGGACGGCGCCTGCGGCGCCGGTCCGCCGCCCTGTTCAAGTATCGTCACGTGTCCCTCGCCTGTCTCAACTATCGTGATACGCCGGTTCTAGCACGGCCCGGCGCTTAAATGGCGCGCGAAACCCCAATTTGCAATCCGGCGGAACCCGCCCGGCGCGGCATTCGGCCGCCTTTTTCGGAGTTTTTGGCCGGCTTTACGCCGATCACCATGATTATCGGGGAATTGGCCCGTTTTGGGCCGCAGACCAGCTGTTGCATTCGTCAGCCGCATTTGGCATAGCTCTGCCCGTTGCCGGCGCACCATCGCCGCCAAGTCTCGGATGCGGGTGTAGCTCAGTGGTAGAGCACGACCTTGCCAAGGTCGGGGTCGAGGGTTCGAATCCCTTCGCCCGCTCCAGTTTTCCCATCGTCCGACGTGGACTGTGGAGCGACAGAACGCACTTGAGACATCGCTG
>Ga0102590_1004923_pt1 | contig 10775 bp, 7 predicted proteins | sample AraplaMF_Col_mMF_FD_76859 | JGI IMG/M metagenome (GOLD analysis project Ga0102590, IMG submission 76859) | Arabidopsis root microbial communities from the University of North Carolina, USA - plate scrape MF_Col_mMF | ecosystem: Host-associated > Plants > Roots > Endosphere | place: USA...
CGCCGCGACCAGCACGATCATGGTCAGGATCAGGAACATCACGTTGCGCTCGACCTGGAGCGCGTTGAAGAAGGTCGAGTTGCGCTGCCGCCAGTCGACCAGGAACACCGGCCGGCCCGCCGCCTCCGTCACCGACTTGCGGAAGGAGTCGATCTTGTCGGGGTTGGTGGTGAATACCTCGATCGAGGTGACGTCGCTGCTGCGGTTGAAATAGGCCTGTGCTTCGGCCAGCGGCATGAAGACGAAGCCGAGATCGTATTCGGACATGCCGATCTCGAACACGGCGACGATCTTGTACGGCTTGATGCGCGGCGTCGTGCCCATCGGCGTCACCGCACCCTTGGGCGCCACCAGCGTCACGCTGTCGCCGGCATGCAGCGACAGCTGGTCGGCGAGCCGCCGGCCGATCGCGACGCCCTGCCCGTCGTCGAAGCCCTCGAGCGAACCCTGCTTGATGTTCTTGGCGATCGAGGTGAGGTTGTTGAGATCGTCGGAGCGGATGCCGCGCACCAGCACGCCGGAGGCGTTCCAGGGCGAGGACGCCAGCGCCTGGCCATCGACGACGGGGGCGGCGAGCCGGATGCCATCGACCTGACTGATGCGCTCGGCGACGTCCTTCCAGTCGGTCAGCGGCGATTCCAGGGGCTGGACCAGGATATGGCCGTTCAACCCCAGGATCTTGTCGAGCAATTCCTTGCGGAAGCCGTTCATCACGGCCATCACGATGATCAGCGTGGCGACGCCGAGCATGATGCCGAGAAAGGAGAACCCGGCGATGACCGAGATGAATCCCTCCTTGCGGCGCGCCCGCAGATAGCGCGCCGACAGCATCCACTCGAAGGGCGCGAAAGGCGCGGTTTGAACGGTTTCGGTCATGGTTTCATCCATCGCTCGATAATCCCATGATTCGGGGTCAATTGTGGCCGGATTGGCGGCCGCGGTATCGGGCGATGAACAATATTCAGCCGACCAGACGCGCGACCGCGTCCGCTGGCGACATGGTCTCGCGGGAGCCGTCACTCCGCTTCTTGATCTCGACCTTGCCGTCGGCCAGCCCCTTCGGCCCGATCATGATTTGCCAGGGAATGCCGATCAGGTCGGCGGCCGCGAATTTTGCGCCGGCGCGCTGGTCGGTGTCATCGTAAAGCACGTCGACGCCTTTGGCGGTGAGCTCGGCATAGAGCTTCTCGCAGGCAGCATCGACCGCAGCATCGCCTTGCTTGAGGTTGAGAATTGCGACGCGGAATGGCGCCACCGCTTCCGGCCATTTGATGCCGGCATCGTCATGACAGGCCTCGATGATGGCACCTAACAGGCGCGAAACGCCTACGCCGTAGGAGCCGCCATGGATTGGCACGTCGACGCCATCGGGGCCGGCCACCATCGCCCTCATCGGCTCGGAATACTTCGTGCCGAAATAGAAGATCTGGCCGACCTCGATGCCGCGGGTGTTCACCCGCTTCTCCGCTGGGACTTCCTGCTCGAAGCGCGCGGCATCGTGAACGTCCTCCGTCGCGGCATAAACTGAGGTCCATTGCTTGATGATCGGCGTCAGGTCGCTGTCGTAATCGACATCCTCTCCCGGGACCGGCAGGTCGAGCACGTCGCGATTGATGAACACGCCGGATTCGCCGGTTTCGGCGAGCACGATGAACTCGTGGCTGAGATCGCCGCCGATCGGACCGGTCTCGGCGCGCATCGGGATCGCCTTCAGCCCCATCCGCGCGAAGGTGCGCAAATAGGCGACGAACATCTTGTTGTAGGCGACGCGTGCAGCGGCCTCGTTGAGATCGAACGAATAGGCGTCCTTCATCAGGAATTCACGGCCGCGCATCACGCCGAAGCGCGGGCGCTGCTCGTCACGGAATTTCCATTGTATATGATAGAGATTCAGCGGCAGGTTCTTGTACGACTTCACGTAGGCGCGAAAGATCTCGGTGATCATTTCCTCGTTGGTCGGCCCGTACAAAAGCTCGCGCTTGTGGCGGTCGGCGATGCGCAGCATCTCGGGGCCATAGGCGTCGTAACGGCCGCTCTCGCGCCAGAGGTCGGCGAGCTGGAGCGTCGGCATCAGCACCTCGATCGCACCGGACCGGTCCTGTTCCTCACGCACGATCTGCTCGATCTTCTTGAGGACCCGGAAACCGAGCGGCAGCCAGGCATAGATCCCGGCCGCTTCCTGCCGGATCATGCCGGCGCGCAGCATCAGCCGATGCGAGACGATCTCCGCCTCTTTCGGATTTTCCTTCAAAATGGGCAGAAAGAACCGCGACAACCGCATGGCATGACTCTGGGAATCAGTGAGGAGTTGCAGTGAAACCGGATTGGGAGCGAAAACACAAGACCGGGAATGAGGAAAAGCCGCTAACGCGGCGGAATTCCTGTCATTTTTCCGTCGACTTCATGTCCAACTTGAACCGTACCGACTTATGGCGGCGCGACCTCGAGGTCGTCCTCGAGAGTAATCTTCTCGAAGTCGCTCACCAGCGCGGCGATCCGCACGTGCCAGCGACCGGCGAAGGGCAGCTCGACCTTGTGCACGTGCCAATAGCCGTCGGGCCCAAGTTCGGCGTCCCGCTCCATCGGCTCGATGCCGCGCTCCGGCAGGCTCAGCGTCAAGGTCGCTTCCTTGGCCTGCAGCGGCGTCGCCTCCCCGGTCATGAGCTGGAGCACGAAATCATCCACGCCGGCCTTGCCCGGGGACACCAACACCTGGAACATCGCCTTGTCGGTGTGGATATGGATCGCCAGCGGCGTCTCGGGAATAATGGTCCGCGGCGGCGGCGTGAAGCGCCAGCCGGCGACGACCGCAAGGATGCCGAGCGCGGTCCCACATTCGAGCAGGATCGAGCGCTTGAGCCCGGGCGCGGCCGCTTGATCCTTTGCTAGCGCCGGAGTCAGTCGATAACGATTGAGCGCGGCAAGCGCCAGCAAAGACAAGACGAGCGCGAGCTTGACCGAGAGAATGAGGCCGTAGCTCGTCTCGACCAAGGCTTGCGGCTTTTCGAGCTGGATGACCGCAAGCAGGAGGCCGGTCAGCGCGAGCGCGGCTACCACCGGCACAGCGATGCGCGAGAACCTATTCAGGAGCGGCAGCACCGCCGGATTCTGCTTCGACAGGACCGCCGCAAGCGGCGCCAGCGCGCCGATCCAGAAAGCGACGGCGAGCCCGTGGACGAAGACCGCCGGCCTCGTCAACGCCTCAGGCGAGGCCGTCGCGGCGTGCCCGGTCATCGCGAGCGACAGGCCGACACCGGCAAACGCGATGGCCGCAAGCGCGCGCGCATACCACGCGCGGCCCAGTGCCATCAGTGCGAGCAGCATCGCTGCGAAGGCGACGAGCAAAGCCGGACCGGCGCTGGTTGCGAATGCGATCGTCCACGGGGCCGTCGTCATGAACGATGCAACCGGCAGACCGAGGAGATCGAGACCCAACACGCCGAGAGAGACAACGGCGCTCGGCAGACCCACAAGGAGCGCCGTGCGCGCCACGCCCATGCCCGACATCGACCACGCAATCCAGCGGCCAAAGAACACGCCGCCAACGCCGACAAAAAGGCCAAGATAGAGGCCGACCCGCGATAGCCAGATCAGCGCGCTCAATCTTCCGTCCACGTTGCCAGGAGGCTGCGTGGCCGTCGGCGCGCCAACCGAAAAGATCACCGATCCTGCGACGGGATGGCCGTCCTGGGAGATCACCCGGTAGCTCACGACCGCAGTGCCCTGTGGCAAGTCCGGCGGGACGGCAACTGAAATGCTGTCGCCCGACATCGTGACGCGCACGTCGTCGCGCGCCCTGCCCGCGCCGTCGATCAACTGGATCGCACCCGGGGTCACCGCCTCGTTGAAGCGCAGCTCCAGCGCCTTCGGTGCGCTTGCAAGGATGCTGCCGCTCGCCGGCTCGACCGAGATCAGCGCGGCATGCGCTGATGCGCCCGTCGAGGTGCCGACAAGGAAAAGCAGCGTCGCAAGCGCAGCAAGAAGACGCATTACGGCTTGGGCAGCAGTTTGACGCCAGGCGCCGGCGACTTGTCCTCGTGCGAAAGGGCCGCCCCTTCCGCCGGGATCTCGATCCAACGGCTGATGCCCTTCTCGCATTCCTGCACCACCGGAAAATACAACGTCGTGTTCGGCTTCAGGGTGTCGGTCAGGAAGCTGCTGACGACAAACTCGTCGTAATTGTGGTCCGGCAACTTACCGCCGGACCAGACCACTTCCTTTACGCCCGAGGAGAGCTTGCTGCCGTGATAATCGTATTCAGTGGCATATTTGCCCTCGACGACATCGACGTTCCAGCCGGCCTTCGGCATGGGCTTCGCCGCGATGACCCCTTCGGGGATCTGCACGCGGAGCTTGACCGTCGGCGAGCCGGAGCAGCCGTGCGGCACGGCGAACACGGCCTTGTAGGATGCACCGATCGTGGCCTGCTTGCCTTCCAGATAGACGTGCGCCGCCGCAGGCGATGTAGCCAGCGCAGCCATCACGATCAGCCAGTGTATCTTCAACATGCTCGATTTCCCGGAGATGAGGTCACAGGCATCACATCTTCATTCCCGAATGGTCGGGCATTTTCTTCATCATCGTGCCCCCACCACCAGGCGCCTGGGCACCGACGCCCTGGACATCGAGCGACACGACGACCTTGCCAGCCTTTTCGAACTCGAGCGTCACCGGCACCTTCTCGCCCTGCTTCAAAGGACCTTTCAGATCCTGGAGCATCAGATGATAGCCGCCGGGTGCGAGCTTCACGGTCTTGCCAGGCTCGACGACGAGGCCCTTGTCGAGCGGACGCATCTTCATCACGCCGTTCTCCGTCGTCATCTCATGGACGTCGGCCTTCCCTGCGATTTCCGCCGAGACGCCGACGAGCTTGTCGGGCGCCGCCCCCTTGTTCTCGATGGTCAGGAAGCCGCCTGCGACCTTGGCGCCGCTGGGCGTCGCGCGGCTCCAGGCTTGCGAGATCACGAGATCGCCTGCCTTAATGTCGTCGGCGCGGACTGGCGCTGCGATCACAACGGCCGAAAGGGCCGACAGCGCAAAGAGACGTGAGAGAGTGTTCATTCTGATTGCCTTCCTTGTTGCCATTGAGAGTGTTCCACCTGTCAGAACGTGTACTTGCCGGCCAGGACGAAAGTTCGTCCCGGGAATGGATGGAACAGGAAATACTGCTCGTTGAAGAGATTATCGATGCCGAAGTCGAACGCGAAATTCTTCGTCGCGTTGTAGTGGATCTTCAAGTCTACAACGAAAAAGTTATCGAAGGCGCCGTAGACGTGCGGAATGACATCCGAGTTGTCCAGCGTCGAATACTGCTTGCCGCTGTAGCGCGCCGCGACGGTATAGGCCCAGCTATCACTCGGCCGGTAAGTGACTCCGAACTTGGCGCGCCAGTCGGGCACGAAAGGCACGCGCTTGCCGACCACGCTGGTCGGACCTTTCCAGTTCGGATCTGAGATGATCCTGGAATCGACGTAAGTGACACTGCCGAAGACTTGCAGGCCGCTCACCAATACATTGTCCTGGTCGGCCGACAATTCGATACCTTGCATACGTATCGCCCCGACGTTGCTGACGGCCGTCTGTACCGACTGCGCTCCGCTCGCATCGGTCACCGTGGTCGATTGTGAGATCAATGCATTGTTGGTCCGCTCACCGAAAACGGTCAGCCGTACCCGCCCGTCGGTCCAGCGCCGCTCAAGATTAAGCTCGCCGGTGAAGTCCTGTTCTGGCGACAAGAGCGGATTGGCAAGATAGGTGACACCGCCGACGCTGATATTTTGGTAGAGCTCGGTCACCGTCGGGTAGCGGTAGGCTTCGCCGAAATTCGCGGTGACGTTCCAGTCCTTGTTGGGATCGAACGATAGCGATGCTTTGGGCGAGAAATTGGTCGAGGACAGCCCCGGCTGCCAGGTTGGCACCGCCGATGTGATGACGCCGGTGCTTGTTGTCGTGGTGTTGAGGTTGAATCCCTCAATCGCCTGCCAGCTCTCCAGCCGTCCACCGAGCGTCAGCTTGACGATGGGCGCAATCTTCCAAGCGTCCTGCACCCAGAGAGCCTCGGTGCGCGTCTCTCCGACGCCGGTCGAATAGAGCTGGCCATTGCCGGTGGAGGGCGCATTGAACCAGACAGTAGAGGCATAGACCGGGTTCTCCAGCCGATAGCGGTCGCCGTGCACGCCAAAGCTGATTTCGTGCGGGCCATCGATGCCGAACGGACGCCAGATGGCCTTGGCGTCGGCGTTCTGCCAGTTAGTGCCGTCCATCCGGGTCACCTTGCCATTCAGCGAATAGCCGAGGCCCGGCGACGCCACCACCGTGAACGGATTGACCAAGCTGTCCTGGAGATAGTTGTAACTCGAGGCCGCAAGGTCGAAGTCGAACACGCCCTTGGTATCGCTCTTGAGCGAGACAGCATTGCTCATGTGGAGCTGATCCCAGGTGTACCTGCTGCTCGCAAAGCTGCTGATGCCGCCGAACGTCGGCAAGCCCGTTCCGGTCGATCTGAGATAAGTCTGAGGATCGGAGGTCTGGTGATTGTTCCAGATGCCGAGCGAGTAAGTCGCCTGCACCCATGGCGTAACATCATAAGCGAGTCGCAAATTGCCGGAGGTCTGCTGTGAATACGCCAGTGCACCGGTGCCCACGACATTGGCCACGCCCCCGGTCTTGTTGAGCGCGGCAAAGCCGCCCGTCGTGCCGGCCGGGAACGAGGCGTTGGTCGTGTAGCTCAACGGCTGCTGATGGCTGTCGAGATAGTTCGCGCTGACCAGCCAGGACAGCTTGCCATCGCGATTGCCCGCGGCAGTGCTGGTCTGGCTGGTTACATAGGTATCCGTGGTGCCATATTGATTCCACGGCATCACCGAGACAGTTTCCTTGGCCACCGCAAACGGCCTGTCGGGCATCTTGGATGTGATCAGCAGAATGCCGCCGATCGAGTTGCCGGGATAGGCAGCGGCGAACGGACCGTTGAGGAAATCGACCCGCCCGATCGCTTCGGGCGAGATCAAGTTCCATTTCGGCGAGGCACCGGAGTTGTTGTTGCCGATCAACGCCGAGATCAGCAGGTCGTCGTAATAGATCAACGAGCGCGCGCTCGAGTTCAGGCCCCAGCTTCGCGTCGCAAGCACGGCCTGATTGTCCCCGTCGTTGCGCTTCCGGACAAACAGGCTCGGCATGTATTTGACGGCGTCCTCAGGGTCCTTGAGGTTGACGGTCTCATCGACCTGCTTTGCCGTGACGCTGAAGGAGCGCTGCGGCAGCTGATAGCGCGCCACCGCCGCCGGCTGATCGAGCGAAGCACGGGCACTGCCGGTGCCCTGCACGTTGGCAGCTTCCGAAGCCGGCCGCTCGACAGCCGGCTTTGCTGAATTTCTCCTGGAGTCAGCCGTTTGCACCGCCGCTCTGCGCGGCTTCGGCTTCCCGGTCGCGGGCGCATCGACGGTCACCGCGGGCAATTCTCGAGGGCTGTTCTGGGCGTAAACGCCACTCGAAGAGGCAAGCAGCGCCGCCTGAACGGCAACAATGCTCACGCCGCAACGGGCATGACGGGATAACATCGGGCATTCCTGACGCCGGCTTTGTCTCCGGCCATTCGACAACATCAATCGCCAACTGGTGAACGGAGGCGATCACGAGGGTCATCGTCAGGAAAAGGAGGGAGGTCCCCGCGCCTGGGCGCTCGAGCCCTTATGAGCCGCGAGCAGGGACGCGTCCGCCTCGCGCCACACCACGCGTTCCGCGTCGCGGAGCGGAACGGAGAGCAGCGCGTACGGCGGCGAATCCAAGGAGGCGCTGGCTTGCACCAGGCAACACAGGGCGCAGGCGCCGGCATGTGCCGTGGGCGAACCGTTCTGGTCGCTCGGAGCACCCGGTTCGCTGGTGCTGTGGCAGATAGCGCCGGCGGCAAGCGGATCGGCAACGGCCTGGCCGGCCGCCCAGCAGGCGGCAATCGGCGCCAGCACCTGCATCGCCAGGGCGAGCAGGACGACGGGTAGAAATTTCTGCAGCCGTGAACGCATCCACCGAACCATTCGTTCGTCTACGAACTAAACACCGACCGCGTCTCAAGTCGAGATCAGTTCCGTTGCCTTCTTGGCCCAGCGCAAGTTTCTCGAGAATCGTGGCCAAGGCACCTCACCATGGACGGCGGCCCGGCATTCTAGGCAGGTCAAGACCGATCCCCGGGCTCCGACCCCCGTCTTATTTCTTATATTTGTCATATACTTACCCAGCTAAAGGGCCTATCATTTCGTCAGCTGCTGTTATTTTGAACAATCGTTGCCGAAAATGATGACAAGTGAGAAAAGTTGATCTAGCATCCCCCTTGCCCAGGCCTGACCGCGAGGTCGAAGTCTGGTGGTCCAAGTCTCGGGAGGAGCCCCTGACGCGCAAAACGCAGCGTCGCCCCGCCAATCAAGAATCAAATCTTAGAATCGGGGATAATAGGGTCGACACAATTTTTGAGCGGGGCTAGGGCCCCGCTCTTTTTTTGCCTGCGGCTGATCTGTCGATGAATACGTCTCCCAATACAATCGAGCGAAGTCTTGGGCTCGCAGCCTCGCGCTGCACGGATGTTACGCCGCTGCTCTATCAGCGCCTGTTCGAAAAGCGGCCGGAACGGCGGCGATGTCCCCGGTCACAAGGCGGCGAGTCGTGATGGAATCAATGCTTGCCCTGACGATCGAGGCGCCGGTGAGCGTCGCGGGCATTTCGGCGATGGATGGTCGGCCGAGATGACACGCGCCTGGGACCGGCTGCTCGTCGCGATCGATGCCTTCGCTGGCATCGCAGCGTAGTCTTTGCGCTGCACCACCGCGGTTGCGATCCCACTGTTGAGTGGCACCAACTCTTGTGAGACACTTTCCGCCTCGGTCGCGCATTCAATGACGCGCCGACGTCAAAATATATGGGAGCGAGCGATGTCCGGGACGAAAGATTTCTCGACGACGAGGCGCGATCTTCTTCAGGCGGCAGCGACCGCCGGCGCCGCAACTGCCATCCTCGGCAGCATGGGCATAAACCCGGCACTTGCAGCCGAAGTCGGACGAAGCGAGAAGCCGCTGAAGGCGGCGTTCTCCAACGCGGGCCTTCAGGCGACCTGGTGCGCGCAGGGCAAGCAAGCCGCGGAATTCTGGGGCAAGCTGTTCAACGTCGAAGTGACCTGGTTCGACGGCCAGCTCGACGCCGTGAAGCAGCGCGCGGCGATCGACAACATGGCCTCGCAGAAATGGGATTTCGTCGCGATCCAGGCCTTCGGCATCGGCACCCTCACCCAGCCGGTGCAGAAGATGATCGACGCCGGCACGCCCGTGATCGACATGGACACGCTGATCGCGCCGCTCGACCAGATCAACGTCCACTCGTTCCTTGCCCCCGACAACGAGTTCATGGGCGCATCGGTGACCCAGGCGCTGTGCAACGCGATGGGCGGCAAGGGCAAGATCATCATGACGCAAGGCGCGCTCGGCCATACCGGCGCGCAAGGCCGCGCCAAGGGTTTCAACTCGGTGGTCAAGCAATTCCCCGGGATCGAGGTGCTCGACACCCAACCGGCCGATTGGGACGTCTCCAAAACGGCGCGTCTCTGGGAAACCTATCTGACCAAATATCCGCAGATCGATGCAGCGTTCTTCCACAATGACGACATGGCGCTGGCTGCCGCGAACATCATGAAGGCGCACAACCGCACCAACATCCTGATCGGCGGTGTCGACGCGATGCCACCGGCGATCCAAGCGGTGAGCGAGGGCCGCATGTTCGCGACCGTCCGCAATCCGTCTTGCCGTATCCATGGCGGCGCGATCATCGCCGGCGTTGCTGCCGTCGTCGGCGGCGAGAAGAGCGGACAGGGTATTCCCAAGAACGTCGTGACCGACGGTCCTGTTGTGACCAAGGCCAATGCCGCCGGCATGCAATGGATGGAAGACCATTTCCTGATCTGAAATCCTCCATGCCTGAGGGTCGTCAGCCCATCCTGGAACTGAAGGGCATCACGAAGAGCTTCGGCGGGGTCGAGGCGCTTCGTGGTGTCGACTTCGCGCTTCTTCCCGGCGAGATCCACGGTCTCGTCGGCGAGAACGGCGCGGGAAAAAGCACGCTGATGAAGATCATCGCCGGCGTGCACACCGAGTTCTCCGGCCGCTTCCTGATCGACGGGGCGGAGACGCATTTCCGCTCGGCGCGCGATGCGCATGCGGCCGGCATCGCCATGGTGCATCAGGAGCTCTCTGTCGCGCCTGACCTGACCGTCGCCGAGAACGTCTTCCTCGGCAACCAGCCGACCAATGCCCTTGGCCTCGTGCAATGGCGACGCATGGCGCGCGAGGCCGGCGAGCAGCTCGCCCGCTTCGGCATCGACGTCGACCCGATGTCGCGGCTGGGTGACCTGCCGATCGGGTTGCAGCAGCTGATCGAGATCGCACGCGTGCTGTTCTCCGGCGCGCGCATCGTCATCCTGGACGAACCGACCTCCGCCCTCTCCCCGCCCGAGGTCGAGCGGCTCTTCTCCACGCTCCGCCGATTGCGCGAGGAAGGCACCAGCATCGTCTTCATCTCGCATTTCATCGAGGACATTCTTCGTGTGTCCGATACGGTGACCGTGTTCCGCAACGGCCGGAAGGTCGCGGAGACCGCGAGCGCTGCGACCAGCAAGGGCGCGCTGATCGAGGCGATGATCGGCCGCGGCGGCGAGGCGCTCGAGCATAGCTACACCGACGACCTGATGCTGCCGCGGCCGACCGAAAGCCCGGTGGTCCTGAAGGTCGACCAGCTCT
>Ga0102590_1004926_pt1 | contig 10769 bp, 13 predicted proteins | sample AraplaMF_Col_mMF_FD_76859 | JGI IMG/M metagenome (GOLD analysis project Ga0102590, IMG submission 76859) | Arabidopsis root microbial communities from the University of North Carolina, USA - plate scrape MF_Col_mMF | ecosystem: Host-associated > Plants > Roots > Endosphere | place: USA...
GTCGACCTCGTTGGCCAGGTGGCGCGACTGGGCGGGGCTGTCGAACCGCCGCCAGCGGTCCTCGACCTGCTTTTCGAAGGCCAGGGTGTTCATCACCAGGCCCTGGGTCGAGGCGCGTTCCTCCAGCGCCCTGGCCAGGCCGTCGGCGGCGGCCCTGCGGCGCTTGCCGTCGGGGTCGGACAGGCGGTTGAGGGCCTCGGGCAGGGTCAGGGTCTCGTCGCCGACCCTGGCCTGCAGCTTGGCCAGGGTCTCGTCATAGAGGCGCACCCAGTTGCTGACGGCCGGGCCGCGATCGACGATGTAGCGCTCCAGGTCCGGCGTCAGCTCGTGCGGGCGCGACAGGCGCAGGCGGCGCAGCCAGGGGACCCAGCGGGCGGCGGGCGGATAGGCTTTCAGCGCCGCCTCCAGCTCGCCGTCCTCCAGTTGGTTCAGCTCCAGCGAGAAGAACAGGCTCTCGGCGGCGATGGCGGACGAGCGGGCCCGCAGGTCGGCCTCGAACTTGGCCCAGGCCGGGTCGTCGCGAGCGGTCGAGGCGGCCAGGCCCGCATAGGCGCCCACGCCCCACAGGCCGTTGGTCGCCTGCTCGTACAGCCTGATCCCGCGATCCAGCAGGACGCCCAGGCGTTCGGGCTCGCCCCGCGCCTGGAGGAACAGGCCCTCCAGCGAGGCCAGTTCGTCATTGGCCGCCTTGGCGGCGGCCAGGTCGGTTTCGATCCGGGGATCGTCGCGACCGGCATAGAGGTCGGCGAGATTCCACTCGGGCAGGGTTTCGGTCTTGAAGGGCGCGTTCATGGCCAACCGATATGGCCCCGTCGAAAGGCGCGCGCAATCGTGGCCTTGGGCTTTAAGCCCATGGGTGGTTCAGGCTATGCGCCGTTCGGTCTGGTCCATCAGCCACGCGAACAGCGTCGCCAGCAGATAGGCCGACAGCGAGGCGATCACCATCTGGGCGGCGCCGCCGGTCGGCGGGGCCACGATGCTGACCAGTTGCAGACTGACCAGCAGTGCCAGGAACAGCGGCGCGCTCCAGCCGCCATGGCCCTGCAGGCCGCGCCGCCAGCCCCAGGCCGTCGCGGCGATCGCCAACAGGCCCAGCTCCAGCGCCTGTTCGGGCGCAGGATAGTCCCACCAGCCCAGCCCGACCTTCGGACCGCCGAACCCCAGCGGCAGGTCGGGCCGATGGACCAGGAAATCCAGCCCCCAGTGCGATAGCACCACCAGCCCAACCGCGATCGCCGCCGCGCGGGGCAGCTTCAGCAGGTGGAACGCCGCCAGTCCGGCCGCCAGCGACCAGGCGACGACCGCGGGCAGGCCGTGGGTGTAGGGCATGTGCGACAGCACCAGGGGATTGCCCGGCAGGCGTGGATCCAGGCTCATCTTCTCGACGCCGGCCAGGACCAGTCCACCCCAGGCCACGTCCACCAGCTGGGCGCCCAGCACATAGGTCCAGAACGGGGCCTTGGGCTGGGCGGCCTTGGCCGCCAAGGCGGCCGCGTAATGCCCGACGAACATCGTCCCCTCCACGCCACGCCACGCCACGCCACGCCCGAGGAAAGCTAGGGTGAACCGCGCCGGCTGAACAGTCGTCTTGGACGCCGATAGCGCCCCGTCTCATTACCGCGAATTAAAGGGCGCGGCGGCGAGTCGCGCCTTAGGATATCGCCGGTCGACGAGGGAGTGTCGACGCCACGTGGCATTGGGGCAAATCGATGATCAAGGTCGCCGCTTCCGTCGCCCTGGCCGTGGGCCTCGCCGCCGCGCCGCCGGCGATGGCCGCGGACAAGCCCCAGCAGATGGGCTGGCTGGCCCAGACTCTCCGCAGCGCCGTGGTGTTTCACAGCTGCACCGAGCGCCTCAAGGAGAAGTTCAATATCGGGCCGCTGGACGGGATCGACATCACCCACATGGATTCCAACGGCGATCCGGCGGGGGCCATGGACGTCAAGTTCGAGGCCGTCACGGTCGAGAAGAAGACCCAGCGCAAAAGCCGCTTCGTCGGCGTCTGTCACGTCGGTCGCGAGGGTGAGACCCGGATCGACGCGCGCCTGGTCAGCCAGAACGGCGGTGGGGTGATCCGTCGCGTGCCGCCGGGCAAGATCGCGGGCTGAGGACCTCTACGCCGCCGCCAGGGCCAAGGCGATCCGCTCGAACATCACCGCGTTTTCCGTCTGATGCGTGACAACGCCGGGCGTGATGTCCTGCGTGGAACCGTCGGGCATCTGGAGCAGCGCCTTCACGCCGCCGGCTCCGAACAGATCAATCTGACGAAGGGCCTCGGCCCTTTGGTTCCGGCACCATTCGGCCAGGTCGCGCGCTTCCGGGCTCATCGGCCGCCCTCCTTCGTCCCATTGCGGTCACGGTGCGCCGCACCGATCGTCATACCGCGTTAAGGGCGACTGTTAACCCCTGACTCATGTCTCCGAAACCCGGTCTTTACCCCGCGCCTGTATCACTCTGAACCAACAAGAGCCCTGTCCCATGCCGGACGCGGCCGGTTCTAACGGGTGTCTGCAAATGACCAAGACGGTTCTCGTCGTCGACGACGACCCGACTCAACGGCGGCTGATCCAGGCCGTCCTCGAGCGCGAAGGCTTCGCGGTCTCGCATGCCGAGAACGGTGACGCGGCCATGGCCCACCTGGCCAGCGGCGCGCCCGTGGACGTCGTGCTGCTGGACCTCGTGATGCCCGGCCTGTCGGGCCAGGACACGCTGAAGGAGATGCGCGCGCGCGGCTATTCGCAGCCGGTGATCGTGCTCACCGCCTCGGGCGGCGTCGACACCGTGGTCAAGGCCATGCAGGCCGGCGCCACCGACTTCTTCATCAAGCCGGCCTCCCCCGAACGGATCACCGTCTCGATCCGCAACGCCCTGTCGATGGGCGACCTGAAGGGCGAGGTCGAGCGCCTGACCAAGCGCGCCGGCAACCGCACCACCTTCGCCGACCTGATCGGAACCTCGCCGGCCATGACCCTGGTCAAGCGGATGGGCGAGCGCGCGGCCAAGAGCTCGATCCCCATCCTGATCACCGGCGAGAGCGGGGTCGGCAAGGAGCTGATCGCCCGCGCCGTGCACGGCGGGTCGGACCGGGCCGGCAAGCCCTTCGTGGCGGTCAACTGCGGCGCCATTCCGGAGAACCTGGTCGAGTCGATCCTGTTCGGCCACGAGAAGGGATCCTTCACCGGCGCCACCGACAAGCACCTGGGCAAGTTCAAGGAGGCCGACGGCGGCACCCTGTTCCTCGACGAGGTCGGCGAGCTGCCGCTGGACATGCAGGTCAAGCTGCTGCGCGCGCTGCAGGAAGGCGAGATCGACCCGGTCGGCTCCAAGCGCTCGCAGAAGGTGGACGTGCGCATCGTGTCGGCCACCAACCGCGACGTGGCCCACGCCGTCCAGCAGGGCCGGTTCCGCGAGGACCTCTACTACCGCCTGAACGTCTTCCCGATCGAGGCCCCGTCCCTGCGCGAGCGCCGCGAGGACATCCCGGCCCTGGTCGAGGCCTTCATCCGCCGCTTCAACGTCGAGGAAGGCAAGCGGGTGGTGGGCGCCGCGCCGGAGACCCTGAAGTGCCTCAACGCCTTCGACTGGCCCGGCAATGTCCGCCAGCTGGAGAACGCGGTCTATCGCGCCATCATCCTGGCCGACGCGCCCTATCTGCAGCCCTATGACTTTCCGGCCATCTCGGGAATCGTGGCGCCGCCGCCGGAAGCCGTCGCGCCGGTCGCCGCCGCCCAGCCTGACCTGCCGGCCGTGCTGCAGGCCGCCCACGCGGCCATGGCCCGCGCCCCGACCCAGGACGCGCCCGTGCGCATCCTCGACGACCGCGGCCACCTGCGGACCCTGGAGGAGATCGAGCGCGACCTGATCCAGCACGCCATCGAGGTCTATGCCGGCCACATGTCGGAAGTGGCCCGCCGCCTGGGCATCGGCCGCTCGACCCTGTACCGCAAGGTCCGCGAACAGGGCATCGACGTGGATCTCAAGGAAGCGTCGTAGGGCGCTTCGTCCCACGATCCGTCATCCCGGACGCGCGCGTAGCGCGAAGATTCGGGACCAGCGCGTGGACACCGCACGTCCGACGGTCCCGGATCGACGGCCCGGCGGGCCTTGTCCGGGATGACAGCGGTTCAGTCGTCTTCCTCGGCGGCCGCCTCCGGCGTCCGTCCGCGCCGGCCGAAGCCCTTGCCGCGCGACATCGGCTTGCGCTCGCCCGTCTTATCCTTGCCTTGGGCCTTGGCGGCGATTTCCTTCAGTTTGATCGCCTGATTGACCGACATGGCCTGGCCGGCGCCGCCCTTTTCGGGATCGCCAAACGCCCGGCCGTAGGTCTCGATGCGCTGGGCGACCGAGCCCAGGAACTCGCCTTCCCAGTCCGACAGCTGGATCCCGGCCTTGTCGGCCGTGCGCCGGGCGCGCTTGAGGGCGTTCAGGGCGGCCTTGCGGGCTTGAGCTCTCGGATCAGGCGGCTTCTTGGCGCGCATGCCGACAGACTAGCGGGCGTCGGCGGCGGGACGCACGCGGAAAAATGGCGGGTTCAGTCGGGGGCGCAGGAGGGGACACACACTCGCGGCAAGGTCACGGCCGGATTACCCACGCCGCAGGGCGAGTGTGTGTCCCCATCTTCGTCCTAGATCTCGCCGATGGCCGACAGGTACAGGTCCAGGATGGCGTCCTCTTCCTGGCGCTTGGCGCGGTCGGTCTTGCGCAGGCGCACCACCTTGCGAAGGATCTTGACGTCGAAGCCGTTGCCCTTGGCCTCGGCGTAGACCTCCTTGATCTGTTCGGCGATCTCGGTCTTCTCGACCTCCAGGCGCTCGACCCGGTCGATGATGCTCTTGAGCTGGCCTTGGGCGGTGGAGTTCAGCACGTCGGCGTGCGGGGCGGCGTCGTCGGCCATGGCAGGGGTCTCGCGAAAAGGCGGGAAACGGAAGGCGCGGAACCTAGTGGCAACGGGCCGCCAGTGGAAGGCCGATTCCCCGCTCTTTTTTCTTCAGCGCCCTTCCACCCGTCCGCGCGAGACCTCGGCCAGGGCGGCCAGGTCGGGGGTCTCGCCCTCGCCCGCCAGCAGCGCCTCAAGACCGTTCTCGACCAGGTCGGCCAGCGGCAGGGCCAGGCCCTTCTCGTCGCCGGCCGCCTGGGCCAGGCGGACATCCTTCAGCGCCAGGTCGGCGGCGAAGCCCGGCGGGTGGTAGCGGCCCTCGGCGATCATGCCGCCATAGATCTTGTAGATCGGGGCGGCGAAGATGGTGCTGGTCAGCACGTCCAGGAGATCGGCGGCCGGCACGCCATGGGCCGCGCCCAAGGCCGTGGCCTCGCCCATGGCCTCGACGGCCGAGACGATCATCAGGTTGCCGGCGATCTTGACGGCGTTGGCGCGGACCGGGTCCTCGCCCATCGGCCAGACCTTGCCGGCCAGGGCCTCCAGCGCCGGCGTCGCCGCCGCCACCGCCTCGGGCGCGCCGGCCGCCAGCACGTTCAGCCCACCGGCCCGCGCCACCGGCGGACGGCCGAACACCGGCGCGGCCACGTAGCCCAGGCCCAGCTCGGCGTGGCGGTCGGCCAGTTCGCGGGCGAAAGCGGTCGAGATGGTGGCCAGGTTGACGTGCACCAGACCCGGTCGGGCGCGCGGCAGGGCGTCCAGCAGGACGTCGCGGATCGCCTGGTCGTGGGCCAGGATCGACAGCACCAGATCCCCCTGCAGCGCGCCCTCGACGCCGTCGGCCACGATCGCGCCCAGGGCGGCCAACTCGGCGGCCGGACCGGGCGAGCGGTTCCACACCGTCACGGCGTGGCCCTTCTCCAGCAGGTTCTCGACCATGGCCTTGCCCATGGCGCCCAGGCCGATGAAACCGATGTTCATGGGAAGGTCTCCGGTCTTCCTTCTCCCCTTGTGGGAGAAGGCGTCGGCGCAGCCGACGGATGAGGGGTCGCACAGATGTCAGACGTCTGCGTGACGGCACAACTGGTCGCGGCGGAACCGATCTTCAACCCCTCGTCCAGCGCTTCGCGCCACCTTCTCCCGCAAGGGGAGAAGGGATCAGAGGAGCCCGTGCTTCTCCACCACCGGCCGCAGCGCCGCCGGGTCGGTGAAGTGGTGGACGTGGAAGCCCAGGGCGTCCGCCGCGGCGATGTTGGCGGCGCTGTCGTCGACGAACAGCAGGTCGGCGGGCTCGAGCCCGGTGCGTTCCAGGACGATCTGGTAGATGCGCGGCTCGGGCTTGATCACCCGCTCGTGGCCCGAGACCACGGTGTCGCGGAAATGGCGGAAGGCCGGGCTCCGGGCCCGCACCCCGTCCCAGGTCTCGTGGGACATGTTGGTCAGACCGAACTGCGGCACGCCGCGCGCGGCCAGGTCCTCGATGACGGATTCGGTCTCGGGGATCGTCCCGGAGAACATCTCGTCCCAGCGGTCCCACCAGGCGGCCAGATGCTCGGCGTGTTCGGGATGCTGGGCGCTGCGGGCGGCGATGTTGTCGGCGAAGGTCACGCCGCGATCGGTGGCCGCGTGCCAATCCAGGGTCCCGACATGCGAAAGGAACCGGTCGAGATCGGCCGGTTCCTTGAAAATCTTCGCGTAGAGCGTGCGCGGATTCCAGCGCACGATGACGTTGCCGACATCCCAGAGCAGCGCCCTGGGAGGCCGTGCGGGCGTCATTAGCCTTGCTTGGCTTTGAAGCGCGGGTCGGTCTTGTTGATGATGTAGATCACGCCCTTGCGGCGGACCATCTTGCAGTCGCGGTGACGCGACTTCAGCGACTTCAGCGAGCTACGAACCTTCATGACCGTCTCTATACTCAGCGGAGAGGTTCGCGGCCGCCATGAGGGCGAAAGGAACATCCGGGATGTTTCGGAGGGCGTGCGTATAAGCAGGACAACCGCCGGAGTCAATGCGCGCCTTGGCTCCAAAAGCACGGAACGGCAGGGTTCCGCGCCCTTCCCCTGGTTTTAGAGCGACCTCATGACGACCGCCAGCCTCGACGGAACCCAGGGCTACGATCAGGACGTCGAGGCCTTCTTCGCCCGGGCCGACGCGATCGCCTTCGCCGAAAAATACGCCGACGTGGCGCATCTGATCCCCGCCGCCCCGGCCGAAATCCTCGATATCGGGGCCGGATCGGGCAAGGACGCGTTCGATCTGGCGGTCCTGGGCCATCGTGTGCTGGCCGTCGAGCCCACCGCCGCCCTGCTGGCCGAGGCGATGATCCGCCACGCCCATCCCGCCATCGCCTGGCTGGACGACGGCCTGCCCGACCTGGCCGCGACGCGGGCGCGGGGCCAGGCTTTCGACCTGATCCTGCTGTCGGCGGTCTGGATGCACCTGGACGCGGGCCAGCGCCGTCGCGCCATGCCGAACGTCGCGGGGCTGCTGGCCGATGGCGGGATGCTGATTCTGTCCCTGCGCCACGGCCCTGTCCCGCCGGGACGGCGGATGTTCGAGGTGTCGGCGGAGGAGACCATCGACCTGGCGCGCGCCGGGGGCCTGGGCGTTCGGCTTCAACAGGAGCGCGGCTCGATCCAGGCCGCCAACCGCCTGGCCGGCGTGACCTGGACGATCCTGGCCTTCCAGAAGGTCAAAAGCTCCACAGTTTAGACGCGTATCGGCGGGAACTTCGCCGCTCTGTCGCCCTTGTGATTGCAGCCCTGTCGCGAACCCCGGTAGCCTGACCCCATGGATAGACGCGTTTTCCTCGTTCTGCTGCTGGCCGGTTGCGCCGACACCTCGGCCAACGCGCCGCTCGCGCCGTCGGTGACGCCGCCCAAGCCGCCGGCCGTGCCGCCGCCCGCGCCCGCCGCGCCGTCGGCCGATCCGGGGGCCTCGGGCCAGTCGGTCGGCTTCGACACCTGGCTGGCCGCCTTCAAGCAGAAGGCCCTGGCCGCCGGCCTGACCCAGCAGCTGCTGGACCGCGAGCTGGACGGCGTGACGCCCGATCCCAAGGTCATCTCGCTGGACGGCCGCCAGCCCGAGTTCTCCAAGCCGGTCGGCGCCTACATCCAGGGCGTGGTCGGCGACGACCGCATCGCCGTGGGCCGCGACAAGCGCCAGACCCTGGCCTTCCTGCCGGATGTCGAGCAGCGCTACGGCGTGCCGCGCGACATCCTGCTGGCCGTCTGGGCCATGGAGTCGGCGTTCGGCAAGATCCAGGGCAATTTCGACGTCGTGCGCTCGATGGCCAGCCTGGCCGCCGACGGTCGCCGACGGAACTGGGCCGAGGGCGAGCTGATCGCCGCCCTGAAGATCATCGCCTCGGGCGAGGTCACCCGTGCCCAGCTGCGCGGCTCGTGGGCCGGGGCCATGGGCCAGACCCAGTTCCTGCCCTCCAACTACCTTTCCACCGCGGTCGACAACGACGGCGACGGGCGGCGCGACATCTGGGGCAGCGACAGCGACAGCCTGGCCTCGGCCGCCAACCTCCTGAAGAAGGGCGGCTGGAAGCCCGGCGTGGGCTGGGCCAAGGAAGTGATCCTGCCGGCCGGTTTCGACTACGGCCTGGCGGAAGGTCCGCGCGAGATCCCGGCCTGGTGGGAAGCCAAGGGCGTCAGGCGCGCCGACGGCCTGCCCTGGACCGCCGCCGACGCCGCCTCGCCGGCCGGGCTGATCCTGCCCGCCGGCTGGTCGGGCCCGGCCTTCCTGGTGCTGCCCAACCACTTCGCGATCCGCACCTACAACAACTCCACCTCCTACGCCCTGGGCATAGGCCTGCTGGCCGACCGCTTCGGCGGCGGCGGGCCGCTGGTCGCGAGCTGGCCGGTCGAGACGCCGCTGAACCTGGCCGACCGCATGGCCGCCCAGATCGCGCTGGCCCGCCTGGGCTTCGATCCGGGTCCGGCGGACGGGGTGATCGGCGCGGGCACCCGCAAGGCCCTGCGCGCCTGGCAGACCGACCGCAAGCTGCCCGCCGACGGCTACCTGTCGTCCGACATGGTGGCGCGGCTCAAGGCCCAGGCCGGGATCAGCTAGACCCGCCCTGGGCCGTTCCCGGCCAGGGATTACCGTCGCGCCGCAAAGGCCACTCAGCAATCCGCCCTATGGTCGCTGGGATCGCGCCCGACCACTCTTCGAGGCCTAAAGCCACGGAGACCTGGGTCATGGGCCTCACGCCGAACATCCGATCCGCCGCCCGTCCAGCCGCCCTGGCGCTGGGCGCGGGCCTCGTCCTGGTCCTGGCGGCGGGGGCCCAGCAGGCCCAGGCGTCCGAGGGCGGGGCCAGCCTCTACCTGCTGGGATCGGGCGGACCGGGGAACGCCATCATGCCGCCGCTGCGGGGCGTGTTCTTCGACAACGAGGTCTACTACTACAAGGGCGGGGCCAGCTCCGGGAAGCAGTTCACCGTCGGCGGCAACGTCGTGGCCGGCCTGGACGCCAAGATCCTGGCCGACTTCGCCACGGTCCTGTGGGTGCCGACGACCAACCTCAACGGCGTGACCGTGGCGCTGGGCGCCGCCCTGCCCGTGGGCAACGCCGATGTCGACGTCAACGCGGTGATCACCGGCCCGCACGGGAACCAGATCGGCCGCTCGGCCAGCGACTCCGCCACCGTGATCGGCGACCCGATCGCCACCGGAATGCTCGGCTGGAGCAAGGGGAACGTCCACTACCAGGTCTCGACCATGCTCAACGTCCCGATCGGCGACTACCGCAAGGACGAGCTGGCCAACCTGGCCTTCCACCGCTGGGCGTTCGATTCCTCGTTCGCGGTCAGCTGGCACGACCCCAAGAGCGGCTGGGACGTCAGCGGCAAGGCGGGCCTGACCTGGAACGGCGAGAACCGATACACCGACTACGTCACCGGGACCGAGATGCACGTGGAGGCCTCGGTCGAGAAGACCTTCTCGCCGAAGTGGTCGGCGGGCCTGATCGGCTACTATTTCGACCAGGTCAGCGCCGACCGCGGCCCCGGCGCCGTGCTGGGCCCGTTCCAGGGCGAGGTGACCGGCGTGGGCGCGACGGCGGCCTACAACTTCAAGATCGGCCACATGCCCGCCACCCTGCGGGCCCGGGCCTTCACCGAGTTCGACGCCACCAACCGGATGGAGGGCGACTCGTTCTGGCTGGGCCTGACCGTGCCGCTCAGCCTGAAGATGCCCGCCGCGCCGCCGACCTGAGGCTAGCGGACGGTGATGTCCACCGCGATCCGCCGGACCGCGCCGTCGGGGCTGGAGCCCTGCAGCACCATATGGTCGTGGCCGGTATAGCCCGAGGCCGCGGTGTAGAAGGCCTGATGGCCCGGCACCTTGCGGTTGTTGCAGGCCGAGCGCGGATTGGCCGGCGGGAAGGCGGCGAAATAGGGCTCGTCCTTGACCACCGCCGTGCCGTGGGACGGCGGCTGCAGGATGGTCAGTTCGGCGCCCGGAACGTGGGCCGAGCAGTCGGGATCGATGGCGGTGTTGGCCCAGACCCGGATCGGCGCGCTGCCGACGACGGCCTTGGCGACGTTCAGCTTCTCGTAGCCGGACGGATGCCCCGCCGGCTTGACCGTCACGACATATTGCTTCGGTTGGGCGGCGACGGCGGCGCCGGCCCCGATGGCCAGGCCCGCCGCGCAGGCCAGGATGAACAGCTTGGAACCCACCGTAGATCTCCCTGAGGCGGACGCCTCGGGACGCTGCGCCCGGTTCATTTCACGACTATTGCAGGTCGGAAGCGTCGCCGGCCGTCAGTGCGGTCCCGTGGCGTCGATCGAGCTGGCGTCCACCACCTGGGCCTCGTCGCGGGCCTCGCGCGGGGCCGCGGCCTCGCCGACCCGGCGCATGATCGGGTCGATCAGGGCGTA
>Ga0102590_1004938_pt1 | contig 10734 bp, 6 predicted proteins | sample AraplaMF_Col_mMF_FD_76859 | JGI IMG/M metagenome (GOLD analysis project Ga0102590, IMG submission 76859) | Arabidopsis root microbial communities from the University of North Carolina, USA - plate scrape MF_Col_mMF | ecosystem: Host-associated > Plants > Roots > Endosphere | place: USA...
CGCGCGGGAGGTCGGCTTCACCGTGCTGTCGATCAGCATCTCGCTGGTCGCGGTGTTCATCCCGTTGCTGTTCATGGGCGGCCAGGTCGGGCGGCTGTTCCGCGAGTTCGCCGTCACCCTGTCGGCGGCGGTGATGATCTCGCTGGTCATCTCGCTGACCACCACGCCGATGATGTGCGCCTACCTGCTGCGGCCGCCCAAGGAGGGCAAGCAGGAGGGCCGGATCGCCCGCTTCTTCGAAGCCGGCTTCGACCGCGTCCACCGCAGCTACGAATACAGCCTGGACTGGGCCCTGGCCGCCAAGCCGCTGGTGGTGCTGATCCTGGTGGTGGTGATCGGCCTGACCGGCTGGCTCTACGTCGCCATGCCCAAGGGCTTCTTCCCCCAGCAGGACAGCGGGCAGATCCAGGCGGGCCTGCGCGCCGACCAGAGCGTCTCGTTCCACGTCATGCAGGACAAGCTGCGCCAGGTGGTGAACATCATCCGCAAGGATCCTGCGGTCGACACCGTGGTGGGCTTCACCGGCGGGAACCGCGCGGGCGGCGGCTTCCTGTTCGTCAATCTCAAGCCCTTGGGCAGCGGGGCGGACGACCGCAAGGACAAGGGCTCGGTGGTGATCAACCGCCTGCGGCCGCAGCTGCAGAAGGTCACCGGCATCAGCGTCTTCCTCAACCCCGTCCAGGACGTGCGGATGGGCGGGCGTTCCAGCAACTCGACCTACCAGTACACCCTGACCAGCGACTCCAGCGACGCGCTGAAGCAATGGGCCCCCAAGCTGGCCGAGGCGATGAAGGCCCGGTCCGACGTCATGACCGACGTCGACAGCGACCAGTCCGAGAACGGCGTCGAGACCTTCGTGACGATCGACCGCGACAGCGCCTCGCGGATGGGCGTCACGCCCCGGGCGGTCGACAACGCGCTCTACAACGCCTTCGGCCAGCGCCAGGTCGCCACGATCTACGAGGACATCAACCAGTACGCCGTGATCCTGGAGTGGGACCGCCGGTTCTCGCAGGGGCCCGAGGCGCTGAACGACGTCTACGTGCCGACCAACCCCAGCGGCGCGGCGGCCGCCTCGACGAGCGGCGCGGCGGTCAATCCGGCCCTGCGCGACGCCTCGACGGGCTCGGCCCTGAACACGGCCCAGACGCCGATGACCCCGCTCACCGCCATCTCCAGCGTCGCCCAGGCCGCCACCCCGACCTCGATCAACCACCAGAACGGCGAGCTGGCCACGACGGTGTCGTTCAACCTGGCCGACGGGGTCTCGCTCAGCGACGCCCAGGCCGCCATCAAGCAGGCCGAGGCCGACATCGCCCTGCCGACCAATGTCCGCGGCAGCTTCCAGGGCAGCGCCCGCAGCGCCCAGGACCAGAACAAGCAGCAGCCGTTCCTGGTGGCCGCCGCCATCGTGGCGATCTACATCGTGCTGGGCATCCTCTACGAAAGCTACGTCCACCCCCTGACCGTGCTGTCGACCCTGCCGGCCGCCGGGGTGGGGGCGCTTCTGGCCCTGCTGGTCTTCAAGATGGAGTTCTCGGTAATCGCCCTGATCGGGGTGTTCCTGCTGCTGGGCATCGTCAAGAAGAACGCCATCCTGATCATCGACTTCGCCCTGGAGGCCCAGCGTTCGCGCGGGCTGACGGCGCTGGAGGCGGTGCGCGAGGCCAGCCTCCTGCGCTTCCGCCCGATCCTGATGACCACCCTGGCCGCCGCCCTGGGGGCCTTGCCCCTGGCCATCGGCTTTGGCGAGGGGGCCGAGCTGCGCCGCCCGCTGGGGATCACCATCATCGGCGGCCTGATCGCCAGCCAGTTGCTGACCCTGATCACCACCCCCGTGGTCTATGTCTATCTCGACCGCCTGAGGGGCAAGGCGCGCGACGAGCGCTACCTGGCCCACATGCCCTCCGCGCCGGAGCCTGTCTGATGCCCGCCTTGAAGTCCCTCGCGCTCGCCGGCGCCGCGCTGACCCTGCTGTCGGCCTGCGCGGTCGGCCCGGCCTACGAGAAGCCGCAGGTCTCGACCGCCAGCCTGCCGGCGACCTACAAGGCCCTGGACGGCTGGAAGGTCGCCACGCCCGGCGACCTGCTCGATCGCGGCGACTGGTGGACCTTGCTGGGCGATCCCCAGCTGGACGCCCTGATCGCCAAGGTCAACGTCTCCAACCAGACCATCGCCGCGGCCGAGGCCAACTACCGCCAGGCCCGGGCCCTGGTGCGCGAGCAGCGCGCCAGCCTGTTCCCCACCATCGACCTGTCCGGCTCGGCGACCCGGTCCGGCGGGTCCGGCTCGACGACCTCGGGCTCGGGCGGTTCGACCCAGGGCCGGCGCTACCAGGCCAGCATCGGCGCCAGCTGGGAGCCGGACCTGTGGGGCCGCATCCGCCAGGGAATCAACGGGGCCAAGGCCTCGGAACAGGCCAGCGCCGCCGACCTGGCCGGCGCGCGCCTGTCGATGCAGGGCGAGCTGGCCGCCAACTATCTGGGCTTGCGCCAGGCCGACGCCGAGATCGCCCTGGTCGCCAGGACGGTCGAGGGCTACCAGCGCAGCCTGCAGATCACCCAGAACCGCTACGCCGCCGCCATCGCGCCGAAGTCGGACGTGCTGCAGGCCACCACCCAGATGGCCGGCGCCCAGGCCGACCTCGAGAGCCTGCGCCAGACCCGCGCGACCTACGAGAACGCCATCGCCACCCTGGTCGGCGAACCGGCCAGCGGCTTCCGCCTGGCCGCCGACCCGGCCTGGAGCGCCCGCGTGCCGCAGATCCCGGCGGGCGTGCCCTCGACCCTGCTGGAGCGTCGTCCGGACGTCGCCGCCGCCGAGCGCCGGGTCGCCGCCGCCAACGCCGACATCGGCGTGGCCCGCGCCGCGTTCTTCCCGACCATCGGCCTCAGCGCCCAGGGCGCCAGCGGCGCCTCCAGCCTGGGCGACCTGTTCAAGGCCTCGGCCAACACCTGGTCGTTGGGTCTGTCCGCGGCCCAGACCCTGTTCGACGCCGGCGCGCGCAAGGCGCGGGTCGAGCAGGCCAGGGCGTCCTACGACGCCGCGGTCGCCGACTACCGCCAGACCGCCTTGGCCGCCTTCGAGGACGTGGAAAACCAGTTGACCGCCGCCCAGGTGCTGGAGCGCCGCCATGTCCTGCTGAAGACCAGTTCCGACGCCGCCGACCAGACCGAACAGATGCTGCTCAACCAGTACAAGGCCGGGCAGGTGGCCTATACCGACGTGGTGACCGCCCAGGCCTCGGCCGCGTCGGCGCGGCGGGCGCTGCTCACCGCCGCCGTGGCCCGGCAAACGACCGCCGTGGCCCTGATCCAGGCGCTGGGCGGCGGGTGGAAACCCCCGGCCTAGGCGTTCGGCAGCGCGCGTCGCCGCGCCTGTGGCGACTTGCCTGCTCGTTTGGCGCCGCTATTTCAGGCAGGCTGTGCAAATACCAGGCTGATTGAGCAACTCCGACCGCGATGAACCTTCGCCGCTCCCACCTGTCGCCGGACGGTCTTAGGGCGAAGGGCATGCGCGTCCTCGTCATCGATCCCGATCCCGCGCGCGCCGCCCTCGTGGCCGAGGGACTCGCCGGCGTGCAGCCCCTGGAGGTGCGTCGCGCGGCCGTGTTCGACGAGCGCGAGGCCGCGGCCTTCGCTCCGGACGTGGTGGTGATCGCCGCGGACAGTCCCGACCGCGACACCCTGGAGAGCCTGCGCGAGGCCGGTCTGCACAATCCGCGCCCGGTGGTGATGTTCGTCGACCGCTCCGAGCCGGGCCTGGCCGAGCAGGCCGTGCGCGCCGGGGTCGCCGCCTATGTGGTCGACGGCCTGGCGCCGGGGCGGGTGCGTTCGATCCTCGACGTGGCCATGAGCCGTTTCGCCCTGACCCAGCAGCTGCACGGCGACCTGGCCAAGGCCAAGGCCGACCTGGAATCGCGCAAGACGGTGGAACGGGCCAAGGGGCTGTTGATGAAGGAGCGGGGCCTGGACGAGGACGGCGCCTACCGCTTGCTGCGCAAGCTGGCCATGGATCGCGGCAAGCCGATCGGCCAGATCGCCGCCGACCTGCTGGCCTTCGCCGGCGTGCTGAAGGGTGACGCTTCGTGAGCGGATTGGCCGACCTGACGCTGGGGTTCATCCCGCTGACCGATTGCGCGCCGCTGGTCGTGGCCAAGGCGCGGGGCTTCTTCGCCGAGGAGGGCCTGGAAGTCGCCCTGAGCCGTGAGGCCTCGTGGGCGACGATCCGCGACAAGGTCGCCGTCGGGGCGCTGGACGGCGCCCACATGCTGGCCCCGATGGCCCTGGCCCCCGCGGGCCTGGAGGGCGGATCGATGCTGGCGCCGCTGGCCTTGAACCTGAACGGTAGCGCCATCACCGTCTCGACCCGGCTGGCGGCGCTGATGAACGAGGCCGATCCGGGGGGGCTGTCCGCGCCGCTGGTCACCGCCCAAGCCCTGACGACCGTGATCGCGCAGCGACGAGAGCAGGGCGCCCCGCCGCTGACCTTCGCGGTCGTCTTCCCGCATTCGATGCACAACGCCTTCCTGCGCTACTGGCTGGCCCAGGCCGGGATCGATCCGGACCGCGATGTGCGCCTGGTGGTCACCCCGCCGCCGCGCATGGTCGAGCACCTGCGCTCGGGCGACATCGACGGCTTCTGCGTGGGCGCGCCCTGGAACGCCGTCGCCGTCGACGAAGGCTTGGGCGAGACGCTGATCAAGGCCTCGCAATTCTGGCCGGGCGGGCCGGACAAGGTGTTCGGCGTCACCGCCGCCTGGGCCGAACGCCACGGCGACGAGTTGCGAGCGGCTCTGCGCGCCATCATCCGCGCCTCCGCCTGGGCCGACGAGCCGGGCAATCACGCCGAGCTGGTGGCCCTGTTGTCGCGCCCGGACCATGTGGGCGTCGAGGCCGAGGTCGTGGCCCGGGCCCTGAAGTCCGAGATCGTCTTCCATCGCGACGCCGCCGGCCTGCCGCGCCGCGAGCACGCCTTGTGGTTCCTGTCGCAGATGGTGCGCTGGGGCCAGGTGGAGGCAAGCCTCGACCTGGCCGCCGTCGCCGACCGCGTCTATCGCCCGGACCTGTTCCGCGAGGCGGCGTTGTCGCTGGGGCCCGTGCTGGAGCCGGCCCAGGTGTTCGCCGACGCCGCGCCCCCGGCCTCGGCCCTGTTCGACGGCGCGCCCTTCGATCCGGCTGACGTCCGCGGCTATGCGGCGTCGTTCGCGGTGGGGCGGGTTTCCTAGGCGACTGGCGCGCCGATGCGGGACGACCGGCGCGAGCCAGGCGCCTGGCGGCGGCGCTCCCTCCTCATCAGGACCTATGCATTCTGCTCATGCTTCGAGCAGAGCGCCTGCTCGTTTGCTGAGCAATTGCGCTATAGGGCCTCCTGTCGCGCCGCAATGCAGCATGGCGCGTGACACCGTCAGCCATCTGATCCTTCACTAGCACTAGGCCTTCGGACAACGGCGTCCGTGGCTGCCAGAGACGACCGCTCGGATGCGGTCACCCGCCTGGGGCCCCGCGCCTCGCTCTCGCAGACACGCAAAGCCGAGTTGCATCATGATCTCTCGTGATTTCCTGAAGGCCGGCCACGCGCCGACCCTGTTCGCCGCGTTCCTGTATTTCGACCTCAGCTTCATGGTCTGGGTGATCCTGGGCCCGCTGGGCGTGGCCATCGCCAAGGACTTCCATCTCGATCCCGCCCAGAAAGGCCTGATGGTCGCCATCCCGGTCCTGGCCGGCGCGGTCCTGCGCCTGGTCAACGGCGTGCTGGTCGACCGCATCGGCCCCAAGAAGACCGGGATGATCGGGCAGTTGATCGTGCTGACCGGCCTGGTCCTGGCCTGGCTCCTGGGCGTGCACAACTATCATCAGGTGCTGGCCCTGGGCCTGGTTCTGGGCGTGGCCGGCGCCTCGTTCGCCGTCGCCCTGCCGCTGGCGTCGCGCTGGTATCCGCAAGAGCACCAGGGCCTGGCCCTGGGCATCGCCGGCGCCGGAAACTCGGGCACGGCGCTGGCCGCCCTGTTCGCGCCGATCCTGGCCAAGACCTTCGGCTGGCAGAACGTGATCGGCATGGCGGCCATCCCGTTGGCGGTGGCCTTCGTCGTCTACATGCTGCTGGCCAAGGACGCGCCCGAACAACCCGCCCCCAAGAAGCTGGCCGAATACCTGGACGTGCTGAAGGTGCCTGACGCCTGGTGGCTGATGCTGCTCTACGCCGTCACCTTCGGCGGCTTCGTCGGCCTGGCCTCGTCCCTGACCATCTATTTCAACGCCGAATACGGCCTCTCGCCGGTGACCGCCGGCTTCTTCACCGCGGCCTGCGTGTTCGCCGGATCGTTCATCCGCCCCGTCGGCGGGGCCCTGGCCGACCGCTTCGGCGGGGTGCGGACCCTGAGCTTCGTCTTCGCCCTGGCCGCCGCCGGCCTGGCCGTCGCCGGCTTCCAGATGCCCTCGGCCTATATCGCCCTGGCGGTGCTGATGTTCTCGATGCTGGCCCTGGGCGCGGGCAACGGCGCGGTGTTCCAGCTGGCCCCCCAGCGGTTCCGCAAGGAGATCGGCGTCATGACCGGCCTGATCGGCATGACCGGCGGCGTCGGCGGCTTCTACCTGGCCTCGAGCCTGGGCATGGCCAAGAAGCTGACCGGCTCCTACCAGGTCGGCTTCCTGGGCTTCGCGGCCCTGGCGGTGTTCGCCCTGGTGGCCCTGCACAGCCTGAAGGCCCGCTGGCGCGCGGTCTGGCCGACCCTGCACGGCGACACCGCCGCTCCTGTCCGCGTCTGATCTCTTTCCTCCAGTGAGCAAAACCATGACCAAGGAAAAGCTGGTCGTCATCGGCAACGGCATGGCCGGTTGCCGGGCGGTCGAGGAAGTCCTCAAGCGCGATCCCGACCGCTACGAGATCGCGATCTTCGGGACCGAGCCGCGGGTGAACTACAACCGCATCATGCTGTCGCCGGTGCTGGCGGGCGAGAAGAGCTTCGCCGACATCGTCATCAACGACGAGGCCTGGTACGCCGACAACGCCATCACCCTGCACGCCGGTCGCGCCGTCACGGCGGTCGACCTGGAAGGCCGCAAGGTGGTCGCCGAGGGCGGGCTCGAGGTCGCCTACGACAAGCTGATCCTGGCCACGGGGTCCGACCCGTTCCGCCTGCCGCTGCCGGGCATCGACCTGAAGGGCGTGGTCACCTTCCGCGACCTGGACGACGTCGAGGCCATGGTCGCCGCCTCCAATAGGCCCGGCGCCAGGGCCGTGGTGATCGGCGGCGGCCTGCTGGGCCTCGAAGCCGCCTACGGCCTGGCCCGGCGCGGCATGGCCGCCACGGTCGTCCACCTGATGGACGTGCTGATGGAGCGCCAACTGGACGAAAGCGCCGGCTTCCTGCTGCGCGAGGCCCTGGCCGAACGCGGCGTCGAGACCGTGCTGGGCGCCCACTCGGAAGAGATCGTCGGCGAGAACGGTCGGGTCGCCGGCCTGAAGCTGAAGGACGGCCGGACCCTGCCGTGCGACCTGCTGGTGATGGCGGTCGGTATCCGACCCAATTCGACCCTGGCCAAGGCCGCCGGCCTGGCGGTCAATCGCGGCGTGCTGGTCGACGACGCCATGCGCACCTCCGACCCGGCGGTGTTCGCCGTGGGCGAATGCGCCGAGCACCGGGGGAACTGCTACGGCCTGGTCGCGCCCATCTGGGACATGTGCCGCTCGCTGGCCGAGTCCATGACCGACGGGGAGGGGGCCTACGAGGGCTCGGTCCTGTCGACCCGGCTGAAGGTGTCGGGCATCGACGTCTTCTCAGCCGGCAAGTTCTCGGGCGGCGAAGGCTGCGAGGACATCGTGTTCCGCGACGCCGGGCGCGGCGTCTACAAGCGCGTGGTCATCGAGGACGGCAAGGTGGCCGGGGCGGTGCTGTTCGGCGACGCCGCCGACGGCAACTGGTACTTCGACCTGATGCGGTCGGGCGCCAGCGTGACCGACATCCGCGAAACCCTGATCTTCGGCCAGGCCATCACGGAAGGGCTGTCCGGCCTGGACCCTAACGCCGCCGTTGCGGCCATGCCCGACACGCAGGAAATCTGCGGCTGCAACGGCGTCTGCAAGGGTGCGATCGTCGGCGCCATCACCGCCCAGGGCCTGACCACCCTGGACGACGTCAAGGCGGTGACCAAGGCCTCGGCCTCGTGCGGCTCGTGTACGCCGCTGGTCGAGCAGGTGCTGAAGCTGACCCTGGGCGACGGCTTCAAGGAGCAGACCGGCCCCAAGCCGATGTGCAAGTGCACGGACAAGCCGCACTCCGACGTCCGCAAGGCCATCGTCGAATACGAACTGAAGTCCATGCCCGCCGTGATGCAGGCCATGGAGTGGACCACCCCCGACGGCTGCTCGTCGTGCCGGCCGGCCCTGAACTACTATCTGCTGTGCGCCTGGCCGTCGGAATATCGCGACGACAAGCAGTCGCGTTTCATCAACGAGCGCGTCCACGCCAACATCCAGAAGGACGGCACCTACAGCGTCGTTCCGCGCATGTGGGGCGGCATGACGACGCCCGACGAGCTGCGGGCCATCGCCGACGTGGCCGACAAGTTCCAGATCCCGGCGGTCAAGGTCACCGGCGGCCAGCGGATCGACCTGCTGGGCGTCAAGAAGGACGATCTGCCGGCCGTCTGGGCCGACCTCAACGCCGCCGGCATGGTCAGCGGCCACGCCTACGCCAAGGGCCTGCGCACGGTGAAGACCTGCGTCGGCAGCGACTGGTGCCGGTTCGGCACCCAGGACTCCACGGGCCTGGGCATCCGCCTGGAGAAGTTCCTTTGGGGCTCGTGGTCGCCGGCCAAGGTCAAGCTTGCGGTGTCGGGCTGCCCGCGCAACTGCGCCGAGGCCACCTGCAAGGACTTCGGCGTGGTCTGCGTCGACAGCGGCTACGAGATCCACATCGGCGGCGCCGCCGGCCTGCACATCCAGGGCACCCAGATCCTGACCCGGGTGGCGACCGAGGACGAGGCCGTCTGGGTGATCGCCGCGGCCATGCAGCTGTACCGCGAGGAGGGCTGGTACCTGGAGCGGGTCTACAAGTGGATGGCGCGCGTGGGCCTGGAGAGCATCCAGGCGCAGGTCACCGATCCCGACCAGCGCAAGGCCCTCTACGACCGCTTCGTGTTCTCGCAGCGCTTCGCCCGCATCGACCCGTGGGCCGAGCGCGTGGCCGGCCGCCACACCGAGGAATTCACCCCCATGAGCCGCCGGATGGAGTTCGTCCCCGCATGAACGCGCACGTGAAAGTCCCGGTCTGGGTGGATGTCGGCGCGGTCACGGACGTGCCCCGCCGCGGCGCGCGCCGGGTGCCCAGCCCGCGCGGCGACATCGCCATCTTCCGCACCGGCGACGGCGAGGTGTTCGCCCTGATGGACGCCTGTCCGCACAAGGGCGGGCCGCTGAGCCAGGGCATTGTCCACGGCCGGGCGGTGACCTGTCCGCTGCACAGCTGGAACATCGACCTGGCCTCGGGCGAGGCCATGGGCGCCGACAAGGGCAAGGGCTGCACCCCCGTGGTGCCGCTGGAGGTCCGCGACGGCCGCCTGCTGCTGAGCCTAGACGTCCATGGCTGACGGATCGGCCGTCCCGAACGTCAAGACGACCTGCCCCTATTGCGGGGTGGGTTGCGGCGTCTCGGGCGCGGTCGCCCAGGAACGAGCCCTGTCGGTGTCGGGCGACAAGACCCACCCGGCCAATCTCGGCCGCCTGTGTTCCAAGGGCACGGCGCTGGGGGCGACGGTGGGGCTGCAGGGCCGGCTGCTGGAGCCGACGATCAACGGCAAGACCGCCAGCTGGGCCGACGCCACGGCCCTGGTCGCCAAGCGCTTCAAGGACACCATCGCCAAGCACGGTCCCGACAGCGTGGCCTTCTACGTCTCGGGTCAGCTGCTGACCGAGGACTACTACGTCGCCAACAAGCTGATGAAGGGCTTCATCGGCTCGGGCAACATCGACACCAACAGCCGCCTGTGCATGGCCTCGGCCGTGGCGGCCCACAAGCAGGCCTTCGGCGCCGACCTGGTGCCCGGCTGCTACGAGGACCTCGATCTGGCCGACCTAGTGGTGTTCAGCGGCCACAACGCCGCCTGGACCCATCCGGTGCTGTTCCGGCGCATGGAGGCGGCGAGGGCGCGGGGCCAGAAGCACGTGGTCATCGATCCGCGCCGCACCGACACCGCCGAGGGCGCGGACCTGCACCTGGCGATCGCCCCGCAGAGCGACGTGCGTCTGTGGAACGGCCTACTGGCCCACCTGATCCGCATCGACGCCGTCGACCGCGACTACATCGCCGCTCACGTGAACGGCTTCGCGGAAGTCGTGGAAGCGCTTGGGGAAATCGACCAGTCGCCGGCCGCCGTCGCCGCCGACTGCGGCGTTCCGGTCGAAAGCCTGCTACAGTTCTACGATCTGTTCGCGGCCCACGAGCGTACGGTCAGCCTTTTTTCGATGGGCGCCAACCAGTCGGCCCAGGGCACCGCCAAGGGGCTATCGATCCTCAACGTCCACCTGGCCACTGGACGGATCGGAAAGCCGGGCGGTTGCCCGTTCTCGATCACCGGTCAGCCCAACGCCATGGGCGGGCGCGAGACCGGCGGCATGGCCAACACCCTGGCCGGCCACATGGACTTCGCCCCGGCCGACCGCGACCGCGTGGCCCGCTTCTGGGGCGCGCCCGACACCGCCCGTGCGCCCGGCCTGAAGGCCGTCGACATGTTC
>Ga0102590_1004942_pt1 | contig 10726 bp, 11 predicted proteins | sample AraplaMF_Col_mMF_FD_76859 | JGI IMG/M metagenome (GOLD analysis project Ga0102590, IMG submission 76859) | Arabidopsis root microbial communities from the University of North Carolina, USA - plate scrape MF_Col_mMF | ecosystem: Host-associated > Plants > Roots > Endosphere | place: USA...
GGTCTGCAGGCGATCGCGACGGCGCGCCGTCTCGGTGCCGTGGTTTCCGCCACCGACGTGCGCCCGGCCTCGAAGGAACAGGTCGCCTCGCTCGGCGCCAAGTTCATCGCCGTGGAAGACGAGGAATTCAAGGCGGCCGAAACCGCAGGCGGCTACGCCAAGGAAATGTCGGCAGAATACAAGGCCAAGCAGGCGGCGCTGACCGCCGAGCATCTCGCCAAGCAGGACATCGTCATCACCACGGCGCTGATCCCCGGGCGCCCAGCGCCGCGGCTCATCACCCGCGAGATGCTGAAGGCGATGAAGCCCGGCTCGGTGGCTGTCGATCTCGCCGTCGAGCGCGGCGGCAATGTCGAGGGCGCGGTCGCCGACCAGGTGGTCGAGGTCGAGGGCGTCAAGGTCGTCGGCTATCTGAACGTGCCCGGCCGCATCGCCGCCTCCGCCTCGTCGCTCTACGCCAAGAACCTCGTCACCTTCCTCGAGACCATGGTGTCCAAGGAGATGAAGGCGCTTGCGCTCAACGTCGAGGACGAACTCGTCAAGGCGACGATGCTGACGCATGGCGGCGCCATCGTGCATCCGAATTTCGTCCCGGCCCCGGCCGCAGTCACCGCTTGAAAATTGGAGAGGGCGGCTTGGCGCTTCGGGGGAAGCGCGGCCGTCCCAAGGGAGATGTTTGATGGCCAATGACCTTCTCGACAAGGCGATCGGCGACCTCGACCGGGCGGTCGAAGCGGTGCGCACGGCAGCCGAATATGTGCCGGATGCGGCGGGTGCTGCCGCCCATGGCTTGAGCGGGGGGGCGATCGACCCCTTCGTCTTCCAGCTGGCGATCTTCGTCCTGTCGATCTTCGTCGGCTATTATGTGGTCTGGTCGGTGACGCCGGCGCTGCACACGCCGCTGATGGCCGTCACCAACGCCATCTCCTCGGTCATCGTCGTCGGCGCGCTTCTGGCCGTCGGCATTTCGACGAGTGGTCTTGCGACCGGCTTCGGCTTCATCGCCCTGGTCCTCGTCTCCGTGAACATCTTCGGCGGCTTCCTTGTCACCCAGCGCATGCTGGCGATGTACAAGAAGAAGGACAAGTGAGGACCGCATGACCAGTATCGCAGCCTTCCTCTATCTTGTTTCCGGCGTCCTCTTCATCCTGGCATTGCGCGGGCTTTCCCATCCGGCCAGCAGCCGCAAGGGCAACCTTTACGGCATGGTCGGCATGGGGATCGCCATTCTCACCACGCTGACCCTGGCAACGCCATCCTTCGGCGGCCTTGTGCTGATCATCCTCGGGCTTGCCATCGGCGGCGGGGCGGGCGCCTATGTCGCCCGCGTGATCCCGATGACCTCGATGCCGCAGCTGGTTGCCGGGTTCCACTCGCTGGTCGGCCTCGCGGCCGTGCTGGTGGCAGCCTCGGCGCTCTATACGCCGTCTTCCTTCGGCATCGGCAATATCGGTGAGATCCACACCGAGGCGCGTATCGAAATGGCGCTCGGCGTTGCCATCGGCGCGCTGACCTTTACCGGCTCGATCATCGCCTTCCTGAAGCTCGACGGGCGCATGTCCGGCAAGCCGATCATGCTGCCGTTCCGGCACCTGATCAACATCGCCCTCCTGGCGCTGATCGTGCTCTTCATCATCGGGCTGGCTGCAACGGAAAGCCATTTCGACTTCTGGGCGGTCGTCGCCCTGTCGCTGGCGCTCGGCGTGCTCTTGATCGTGCCGATCGGCGGGGCCGACATGCCTGTCGTCGTGTCGATGCTGAACTCCTATTCGGGCTGGGCGGCCGCCGGTATCGGCTTCACGCTCGGCAACCTGGCGCTGATCATCACCGGCGCGCTGGTTGGTTCATCCGGTGCGATCCTGTCCTACATCATGTGCAAGGGCATGAACCGCTCGTTTATCTCGGTCATTCTCGGCGGCTTCGGCGGTGAGACGGCTGCGGGCGGCACGGACAATTCCGACAAGACGGTCAAGCTCGGCTCGGCAGAAGATGCCGCCTATCTGATGGCGAACGCCTCCAAGGTCATCATCGTGCCCGGCTACGGCATGGCGGTGGCGCAGGCACAGCATGCGCTCCGCGAAATGGCAGACAATCTGAAAAAGAACGGCGTCGAGGTGAAATACGCGATCCACCCGGTCGCTGGCCGTATGCCCGGTCATATGAACGTGCTGCTGGCCGAGGCGAATGTGCCGTACGACGAGGTCTTCGAGCTTGAGGACATCAACTCGGAATTCGCCCAGGCGGATGTTGCCTATGTCATCGGCGCCAACGACGTCACCAACCCGGCGGCGCGTGACGACAAGACCTCGCCGATCTACGGCATGCCGATCCTCGATGTCGACAAGGCCAAAACCTGCCTGTTCGTCAAGCGCTCGCTCGGTTCCGGCTATGCCGGCATCGACAATACGCTGTTCTACAAGGATGGCACGATGATGCTGCTCGGGGATGCCAAGAAGGTGACCGAGGAAATCAACAAGGCGATCGGTCACTGAGGCGTCGCCACGCGGCTTGATCTCGATTAAACTGTAAGGGCGCGGGCTTGGCCCGCGCCCTTTGTTTTGCACGGTGATGTCATGTCCCTCGAAACGCTGCTCCTCTTCGTTCCCGCCTGTTTTGCGCTGAACATGGCGTTTGGTCCGAACAACTTGCTCTCGGTGACGATCGGCGCGCGAGCCGGAATGGGTGTGGCGATTGTAGCCTCCGCCGGTCGCATTGTCGCCTTTGCCATCATGATCGCCATTACGGCCTTTGGTCTCGGCGCCCTGTTGATGGCGTCAGGAGTAGCCTTCTCGATCGTGAAATGGCTGGGTGTTGCCTATCTCCTCTGGATTGGTTTCAAGCTGATCCGCGCGAAGGTTGATGTATCGGATCCGGCGACTGCTCATCACCCTTCAACGTTGAGGGCGTATTTGCGGCAGGAGTTCCTTGTCGCCTCGAGCAATCCCAAGGCGATCCTGATTTTTACGGCATTCTTGCCACAGTTCGTTGAACCCAATGCCTATTGGCAGAGTTTCTTCACGCTTGGAGCAATCTTTCTGATCTTGGAAGTTGGGGCGATCGCCGTCTATGCCTTTGTCGGTTCACGACTGCGCGGCGTCATGCGCAATGCTTGGGCGGTTCGCCTGGTCAATCGTATCAGTGGTTCGATGATGATGCTGTTCGGTGGCGCTTTGGCGCTGACGCACCGCTCCACCTGACTTGCAAGGAGAGAGGCAGGGCCTCTCTCCTCGTCGGCGCGACCTGTGATCAGGTGGCTGCCGGCGCCAGCGTCAGTTTCTCCACGCCGACCGCGAGGTTCAAGCCTTCCTGAGCCTGGACGTTCAGTGGCTGGAGCATGAAGGATTGGTTCGTGCCACCGGCAATGACCTTGGCACCAGCACCAGCGCCAAAGCTCGCATCGGCACCTATGCCGTAGTACTCACCGGCCAACGCATATTCAGCAATGTTGGTTCCAGTCTTGGCAAGGACCTGCCAGATCATCACAGTTTTGCCGGTCTGGCCGACATCCAATCCGAATTTCTGGATCGTTCCGGCATAGACGACCTTCGGGCCACCTTCGGCCGGCGTATAGGTGCAAAGCAGGTTCTTCTGCGAGGTAACAATCAGTCCTTGCCCGCCCTGCGATCCGCAGACGAGCTGACCGAGCGTGATGTAGTTTGCGGCACTTGCCGGGTTTGCGATGGCGGCGACTGCGGCAGCCGCCGCGGCAATCATCGTTTCCCTTAACATGGTCTTCTCCTTTCGAGTAGCCTGTCGGAAACGAAGGTTCAGCGTGATTTGTTCCCCTATGTGCGCTCGAGGGTGCGGCGAGGGGCCGTCAACGCCCAGTAGAAGCCTTCCGGTCGGAAGTCGATTTCAACGCTACCGCCAAAGGCTGCGGCGGCGTGGTTCTTGATGATCGTCGTGCCGAAGCCCGAGCCCTCCGGAGCCTGAGTGGATGGGCCGTCGCGTTCTTCCCACGTGAAGCGAATGTAGGGTTCGTTGCGTTCCTCGTGCTGAACATTCCGCCAGCTCAGCAGAACACGACCCTGCGGCAAGGAAAGGGCACCATATTTCACCGAATTGGTCGCTAGTTCATGCAGGACGAGGCCGAGGTTCTGCACCACGTCGGGTTTTAGGATGAAGTCCTTGCCCGATATCTCGGCCTGTTCCGTCGCCTGCGGAAAGCTCTGGAAGTGAATATCAATGACGCGGCGCAGCGATGCGCCTGCCCATTGTTCGCTGGTAAGGAGGTCGATCGAGCGCGAGAGGCCGTCGAGGCGATCGGCAACGGCCGCCTGGTAGGCGGGCACGCTTTCGGCGCCCTTGGCGACCTGTCGCATCATGGCCTGCACCAGGGCCAGCAGGTTCTTGGTGCGGTGAACAAGTTCGTTCATGACGAAGTGCAGGCGGTCTTCGGTCTGGCTTCGGTCGAAGGAGGCATTGGAGAGTGCAACCGCGACCTGGTTGGCTTCGATGACGCTGGTCTCGACCGGCGCAACGATATGACCCTCGCCCATGCGATTGGCCATGTCGGCGATCGAGCGGATCGTCAGGCGGACCTGGCGCGCGACAACATAGGCCGCGAGAACCGCGAGAAGCATCAGCGCGACACCGCCGATGGCGAGAAAGCGCCATGTCGTCAGGATAGAAGATTGCGCCGTAGCGACCGGTCCCCATATCACGGCTTTCCACGACCAGCCGGGAATCTGCGCGTAACCCAGCATCGCCTTCGGCAGTATCTGCTTGTTCTCGTATACGCCGCTGGATTCAAACAGCGAGGGCAGTATGCGGGTGTCGAAGGGTTCGCCATAGCCGATGCTTGTCGCCCCGGCCGAAGCAACCACGTGGCCGTTCTGATCGATGACTGCTGCGGACCAGCCACTCGGCAGACCTTCCGTGGTGACAAGTCGTGCCAGATCCCTGGCGTTCTGGGTAATGATCAGCGCCCTGACCTTGCCCACCTGCAGTGGCATGGTGACGTTATAGACGAACTCACCGCTCGTCTTTCCCATGAAGACGTCCGAGGCTTCGATTCGTCCTGACTTGACGGCTGCGTCGATGGCCGCAAGGTTCCCAGCGATACCCAGAGGCTCGCCATAATCCCGCCGGGTGTTCAGGAGCTGCTGGCCGCGCTCGTCTACCGCGATCACATAGAGCGTGTTTGCTCTCAGGGCCGTCTCGGTGCGCGCGTAGAAGGAAGCGAAGTCGTTGCTCTCCAATTCCGGTGAGGTCGAGAGCAACCTTAAAGTTGTAGCCATATCCTGCAGCTGGCGATCGATGGAGCGGGCGAGAGCAGTGGCATCCTGGGCCGTTTCACGCCTCAGAATCGAGCGCTGGTTGTCCTCCAGCTGTGCCAGCAGAAGTGCCACGAGGGCGAAAATCGGCAAGGCCGTCGCAACTGCCATCGCGATCAGGTAGGTCCCGATCGATGCCTTCGGAAAGAAGCGGAAGCGGCTTTTCATGAGCCTATACTTCGCTGAGTTATGCAGCCGAAACCATCGGCACGCCCGCCGTTTACAGGCATGAAAGCAAAATACTGGACCACCGCAATTGCCCTCAACGCGCCCCCAAACCCTCCGATAGCCTGCTATCGAAACCACTACATGTTAGGGATAGGTGCTGCTGCTTGCAACACACTAAAACATGTCGCCCGGCAATACGCAAATTTTTGTCAGGCTGTCATCTCAACCGAATCTGGCGAGGCGGAAGGCGGCCAAAGAGGAGTCTGCATCGCCGGTCAGAATCTCGTTAGACGCGAGTAGACCGACGAGCGGCGCCAGCGTTATGCCAGAGTGCATCACGGCTATATAGAGGCCGTCCTGGCCACAGCCGCCGATAACAGGAAAGCCGTCCTTGGGCGTCGGACGGTAGCCGACAGTGAAGAAATCCATGCTTAACCGGCTCCCGTCCGTCAGGCTCTCCTTCACCTTCGCAAAGAGTGCCGCGGCGGTCGCGTGCTGGTCGGCGCCGGGATCGGTGCCGCCGAAATCGGAGCCAGCAATGATGCGGCCATCAGTCGTCTGGCGCATATGGAGGTCAGTTGCCATTACGAGGCCGTTCAGCCGCTTCTCGAATGGACGCGAGTGGACGATCAGCCCGGGAGGCGCCTCCAGGGGAAGTGTGACGCCGACGGAGGCAGCGAGGGGAACACTGCCGGCGCCAGTCGCCAGGACAACATGATCGGCGCCGACAATACCGGCCGATGACACCACCCCGGAAATTCGTTCGCCGCTGCGAATAAATCCATCGACGGCAGCGTTGACGAACTTTGCTCCTCTGGCCTCGGCGTCAGCAAGCAGCAGCCGCGCCGCCGCCACCGGCTCGACCGCGCCTTCTTCCGCGACGAGGAGTGCAGATTCGGGCAGCTGTTTCAGGTAAGGCTCCCGCGCGGCAATCGCGGCGCGATCCAGCCGTTCGATGCCATAACCCCACGACGCATGCTCGACGGCAAACGCCTCTAGCCGATCGGGCGGCAGATCCCAGCAGATGCCGCCACACCAGGAGAGCGGCAAGCCTGGGAGCTCGCGGGCCAAGCGCTTCCATTCGGCGATAGAGCGGCGGCGAAAGTGAAAATAGAATTCCGGGTTGCCCCAACTCGCGTTGATCCAGGCAAAAGAAGTGGGTGTGGCGACGCCGCCGATGTCCTCGGCAATCACGGTGACGGCGGCGCCGTCACGTGTCAGGTGCCAGGCGATCGAGGCACCGACAATGCCGGAACCGACGACGACCACATGCTGTCTGGCTGCCATCGTCGGTCTCCTGCCTGTAAAGTCTTAGCCGGTGGTCGATGCGCCAACGCGGGCGAGGCCGTCCTTCGCCGGCTGGTACTTCGGGTCGAGTCCGATCGCGTGACGGTAGGAGCGGGCTGCCTTGTCCTTTTCGCCGCGGCGCTCATACACCAGAGCCTGGTTGGCCCAGGATTCGGCGACATTGCCGTTGAGTTCGATCGCGTGATTGAAGTCGGCAAATGCGTTGTCGTCATCGTTCAGCGCGATATAGGAGATGCCGCGACCGTTATAGGGTTCCGGCGCGTTCGGGGAGAGCGAGATCGCCTTCGAGAAGTCGTCGATCGCCTTATCCTGCTGATTGCGCTTCTGATAGAGCAGGCCGCGATTGTGATAGGCGCGGCCATCGGTCGTGCCGTTCTGGATCGCCTTGTTGAAATCGTTGAAGGCCGCATCGTCCTGGCCGGCGGTGCGGTAGACGTTGCCGCGGCCGATCAGCGCCACGTCGTAATTCGGGTTGATCTGCAGCGCGGTGCTGTAGTCCTGAATCGCCTGCTGCTGCTGGCCCATGTTGCGGTAGACCAGCGCGCGATTGGCGTAGGCCTGGTAGAAGCGCGGGTTGATCTGCAGCGCCGTATTGAAGTCGTTCAACGCCTGGCGGAAATCGCCGCCGCGGCCATAGGCGGAGCCGCGAACGTTGTAGCCCTCCGGATCCTTCGGATTGGCGTTGATCACAGAGGTCAGCGAGGCAATGTTTTCCTGCGAACCCTGCGCCTTGTCGATGCGGATGACGGCATCGGTCGTGTTGCTTGTCGTGCAGCCAGCAAGGCCTAGCGCGGTGACGATAGCGAAAACCGGCAGAACAGCGATTTTCGGCGAACGCAGAGAGCGGGTCTTGGTGATGTCAGCCATGCGGGCTCGTTTTCCCCCAGTGCAGCCGCTCCGTTCAGGGACGAGCAAGCTTCAGCAACAAATTAAAAAGGCGGTGGCGAATAGATCGCCCCCGCCAACATGCATCTGAAAACGTCGAAATAACGACAGCTACGCTTAGCGTGCGACGATACCTTCGCGCTGTGCCCGCTTGCGAGCCAGCTTGCGAACACGACGAACGGCTTCGGCCTTTTCGCGAGCGCGCTTCTGCGACGGCTTTTCGTAGTAGTCGCGCATCTTCATTTCGCGGAAAATACCTTCGCGCTGCATCTTCTTTTTGAGAGCGCGGAGAGCCTGATCGACATTGTTATCGCGGACAAGTACCTGCACGAGAATCACGTTCCTTTGGTTTGGTTGATGCCTGCGTCGGCAAGGCGCCAGAGGCAAAAAATATACGGTTCGCGCGGCCAGAGCCTTGCGATTGAGGATGCGGATAGCAGAATGGCAGGGGGAAGTCCATATGTCCTCGCGGTTCTAGCCGGAAAAAACCGTGTCTTGTCTCGATCTGATCGTCTTTCAAGGGCGAACACGGCCTCTTTCCCGTCTGGCTGGCCGCCTGAAGAACGCTGCTGGGAGGCATTGGGGCAGCCAACCTAACGCAATGAGCGGCTTCCTTGCCTTGTCTATTGCTCACTTCGCGTTATATGTAGCCCATCGACCGTTGGTTGTGACCTTTGTCAAGGAGCTCGAAGCTCCGTCAGATTTCCTCTCAAGATCGATCTTTGGCCTTGTGAATAAACGCAAGGCAATAACGACTATTGAAAGGAGATCGTTATGAATTCAGGCACCGTTAAGTGGTTCAACAGCACCAAGGGCTTCGGCTTCATCCAGCCGGATGACGGCAGCACTGACGTATTCGTTCACATTTCGGCTGTTGAGCGTTCTGGTTTGGGCAATTTGTCCGATGGCCAGAAGGTCACCTACGATCTCGTTCGCGACAAGAAGTCTGGCAAGAATTCTGCCGACAACCTGCGCGCAGCTTGATTCTTATTCGGCGCGGCTGACTACGGATGTGTTGGCAGCCAAGTGCCTTATGGCAAAGGCCGGGCGTAACCCCGGCCTTTTATGCTTTTGATGGTCAATACAGTGGTGGCACGAGTGACTGGATACGCTGTCGGCGACAGTCCAGGCTGACCAAAATGGCAATGAGTTCGCCTCAAGAAAGGAAAGAATTTGCAGGTTCTCGTTCGAGATAACAATGTCGACCAGGCGCTCCGCGTCCTGAAGAAGAAGATGCAGCGCGAAGGTCTCTTCCGCGAGTTCAAGGCGCGCACCGCTTACGAAAAGCCGTCCGAGAAGCGCGCCCGCGAAAAGGCCGAAGCCGTTCGCCGCCAGCGCAAGCTCGCGCGTAAGAAGCTTCAGCGTGAAGGTCTCCTTCCGGCCCCGAAGAAGGCGGTTCGTCCCGCCCGCTGAACTGCCATCGGGCAGTTTCCATCGAGATTGAGAGAGCAGATGACTTCAAAAGACGATCTCTTCGATACGGCAAAGCTCTCCCCGCGGGATAAGGCGGCTGCTACCGATACGACAGCGAGAGCAATTATCACGGCAGAAGCCGAGGCTCGCGAGAAGAAGACGGAAAAACTCCGGGCACTGCACTTGCAGCAGGAAGCCGAAGCACCGACCGCCGCTCCTGCCAAGAAGCGGCGGACGGCGCCCAAGTCGGCTTCGTCCTCCTAAGACCTCGCGCCAGCGCCTCTCTACCCGCTGGCTGTGTCCACGCGGATTGTCCGAGGTCGCGGAAGCGCTATTGCGCCGTGACCTGTTGAAGCGCCGGCACCATTTCCACGACCGGCGGGTTCCACTTTCCGGTCAGGGCATCGCTTGCCGGTCCGTACAGGCGCATGGTCAGGTTGAATGGCCCAGCCGGCGCGGGGAGCCAGTTCGCTTCCTTTGCCGCGCCCGGGCTCTTGTTCTGGAAATAGAGATCAAGCGACCCGTCGGCGTTGTAGACGAAGGGCATCCAACTGCTGACGGCAAAGCGGTTGAGGCTGTTGCCGACCTGGAATCCTTCCGGATCGTAAAGCGTGACGGACCAGAACGCCTTGACCGGCGGTAGGTTCGCCTTGTCGAAGTGAAGCTTATAGCTGTTCGTTCCGTTCAGCGGGTTTCCCTTCTCGTCGCCGAGGTTGAGCGGATAGATCGCGTCCTCGGGCAGGTTGGCCCCGAGGCCAAGCTGCGCGACAATCGCCCGCTTCAGATAGTAATTGCCGTAGACGCCCATCGTGTCGGTGTTCATCGACCAGTTGTTGGCCACGCGCGCAAGCGTCGGGATTTTCCACTCCATCAGCTTCTGGCCTTCGGCCGGAACATCCTTCAAAGCAGCGGCGATTTCAGGGCTCACCTTGCTCTTGTCGAAGCTCTTGCCGGGTTCCATTCCGATCCGCTTCATCCGGCTTATGATCGGCTGGTCGGTGGCGTGCGGCGGATTGGCCTTCAGCAGCTCCGCCGCATAGGCAAAGAAGTCCTCTGCCGCCATCCCGTCTACCGTCTTCTTTGGCGGGGTTTTCATGTCGATGTCAGGATTGATCGTGACCTTGACCGGTTCGGCCGTCTTGCCCCATTGCGACAGTGGCGTGACTGTGTAGCCAGCCTGGATCTTGTGAACGGCGTCGTAATCGGGTGGCCCATCCGTTTTTGTGCGTCCGATGACCCAGACATAGGGTGTCGGCGCGTCGATCCTTTGGGTTCCAGCGGGCAGGTCCTTGCCCGTCCAGCCGGGGGGCACAACCGCAAAATCGGCTTTCGCGGTTCCCGTTGTGCGCCAGCCCGGCGAGGCGAACACATCGGACCACATGTCCAGCATCGGCAGCAGATAGTAGCGCCCGTTCGTGTCGGGAGCCGAGACGATCATCGGTTCCTTGGTCATATCAAGCCAGGCGACGGAGTAGAGCGTGTCGAAGTTCGGCCGGACGACATCCCGGTAGTCTGCGGTCGGAAACTCCGGAACGTTGGTGAACATGTTGGCCGGTCCTCGTCCCATCGTCTTGCCGGCCTCGACGTTTGTTGCCTGTTCACGGGTCAGATTCATGGTGACCAGCGGATAAAGGTAAAGATAGGCCTCGACGCCGATCGCCGCCGCTTCCTCCTTG
>Ga0102590_1004943_pt1 | contig 10721 bp, 8 predicted proteins | sample AraplaMF_Col_mMF_FD_76859 | JGI IMG/M metagenome (GOLD analysis project Ga0102590, IMG submission 76859) | Arabidopsis root microbial communities from the University of North Carolina, USA - plate scrape MF_Col_mMF | ecosystem: Host-associated > Plants > Roots > Endosphere | place: USA...
AGGACGGTGCAGGTAGCGCCATGCGCGGCCAGCCATTCTGCTGCACGGGGTTGGTGGCAGTGGACGGCCAGTTCCATGAGTGTCATGCCATTGGCAAGGGGCGTATTGAGCTCATTGGCGGAGTATTGTTTACCGATATTATCCAATGCGGCTATATTGCCCAGACCGGTGGCTTCTGCCAACAGGACACGGGCGGGAGAAGGCGGATCGGTGAGATAGTTTTGATTATTGAGCCACCAGGTATGGCCGTTGCTGATCCATTTAAAGCCTGCCTGTTCATACATGCGGAGACCAGTGGCATTGAGCACGGCATAATGCCAGCCTTTATCGGCAGCGTGCCGGCAGGCGGCGTGCAGTACGGCTTTGCCTATCCCCTGCTGTCTTGCTCCCGGGACTACTCCCACATTATAGATGCCTGCTGTACCGTAGGCTCCCTTTGTAAAGAACACACAACTCTGGCCAACGATCTTTCCATCCAGGAAAGCGAGAAACCGCTGCGCACGTTCGGGGAAGGCTTCCATTAAGGAAGGAGGCACGGCGCCATCGTTTCCGGCGTAGGGTAAGTTATTCACCAGGGAAGTATCAGTATGATTATCGGGGCGGATCTCCAGGCCGGCGGGACTGGGATACTGCCGCAGGTTGTCGAGGCGGAGCGCCATCCAGCAGGGATTCCATCCCGTCTGAAAGCCACGGGCCAGTAAGCGTACACCCAGATCTGCAGGCCGGGGAGGATCCAGCGACCAGCAGCCGGCGCCTTTAGGTGGATGGCTGCGGAACCAGGCCATCATCCCATCCAGCAAAGGACCCGCATCATCTTTTGACAGGGCAGGGAAAGGAACGGAAGCGTTATTTCGGGGACCGGCATAGATCCAGGTAAGGCCACCGGCAGATTGCACCTCTCCTTTTAAGGACATGGCTTCGACGATGAACAGCTGACGGTGATTATCGGCAGCAGCCAATTCCAGCTGTGCAGGCGTGGCATTTTGCAACACGGAAGGATCCGATAATGGGGGAACACTCATGATCTCTAAGATACGGAATAATCACAGAGCATTACCCGGGCTTAGCTATTGATCACAAACTGGGACATGGGTGGGTAGTAGAGCATCCGTTTCCAGTCCATCGCGAAGATCTTTTCCAATATTGATTTAAGATCGGAGAGCGAAGAAGGTTTCCTGGCAAAGAGGTTAGTGCCTTCGCGGTAACAGAATTCTATGCTTTCGAGGTCGCTCATGGAGGAATAGACAATAATGGGCAGGGAGTCGAACTTGCTGTTAGACCTGATCTCGCGGATGCACTGGCGTCCGTCTCTGCAGGGCATGAGCAGATCCAGGAAGAGGAGGTCGGGGTGCTTCTCGTCCAATAATCTCATCAGGATGTCACCGTTCTCGGCTCGTTTCAACTCGACCCTTACGGAGGTGATATCATCAACAGCCAGGGAAAATATCAGGTAGTCATCATCGTCGTCTTCGGCCAACAGAACGTATGTCAGTTCCTTTGCTCCATTAGAATTAGTCATAAAAATCGTTGTCGTTTAGAGGAATATTCCCTCCGATATAATATGCAAATAAAAGATTATCGAATAGATATCAAAAAAGAATTATCGGCATAATTTTCGTTCGGGTATCTCCGTACCTTTAGGTATCCAATTAAAAATAGCCGGAAGGATGTATCATATAAAACTATCGCTAACAGGCCTGTTCCTCCTCACACTCCCACAAAAATTAAGCCCAAAAGCCCTTTGCATATCCTGATCATCCAATATGTTACGCATTACAAAACATATTATACTGGTCGGAAACAGTTCCCGGCATCTTATTGCATTACAGCAACGCATCCGGGAGATAGCGCCGGAGGCAGAGAGCCATATAAGTGATATATGCAGCATCCGGGAGCTGCTTCTCCGGCAGAAGGTGGATATGATCCTTATTTATACCCGGGATGATAAGACGGGGTTTCCGTATGTGCAGCGGATACGCCAGGAAGCACTGGCGGACAGCATACCGGTGTTCGTTTGCCTGGAGCCGTTAGCAGAAGCGGTGCTGAAATGCTTAATGCTGAACGCTTAATGCTGAACGCTGAACGCTTAATGCTTAATGCTGAACGCAGAGTGCAGAACGCAGGTGCGTTAAGCGTTCAGCGTTCTGCATTTTTATAGCTTTACAAACTCTACACGCCTGTTATTGGCTTTGCCAGCGGGGGTGTTGTTATTATCGAGCGGTTGTGTTTCTCCTTTACCATCTGTTTCCATACGGGCAGCATCGATACCGAATGATTGGGCGAGGGCTGCTTTCACTGCTTCCGCCCGGCGTTTAGACAGATCGAGGTTAGGCTGGGCCTCACCGTCGGCGTCTGTATGGCCGATGATCTTTACGCGAACGGATGCATTTTCTTTGAGCACATTGGCGATGTCCTGGAGGCTGCCGTAGGATGCGGCCTGCACTTTATCGCTGTTCACGTCGAAAAGGATACCGTGGGTAATGAATTTCCCTTCTGTGATCAGTTTATTGCGGGTATCGGGCGCGCCTACAGCCAGGCGGATATTGCTGACATAGAAGGCGCCGCCTTTACGATCGAAATCGGGCGCATACGCTAAAAATACCAGGGAGTTCAGTGCAGCGGCAGCATCGAGGGCGCGGGGAAGATCGAGCGCCTTGGTGCTGTCAAGATATACCCGCACGCGTTGTTTCTGCCGCCAGATGGAAACGGTGACGGTATTTTTTCCGGGCACGTTGAACTCATCTATTGCACCCTGGTGTTGCTGGCCGATCAGGTTGGAGGAGTAGTACAGGGAACCATGACCGGAAGAAACAGGCGTGAATCCCACTTTAAAACCCTGTCCGGAAGGTGCATAGTCTGCAGTCCTCATATCAAACTTCTCTTCGACGTCTTTGGTATGCAGCAGTCCGATGGTGATGTTGCTGATATTGGCAATGTTATCATTCGCCATCAGATCTACCTGCAGGGTGAAGTTCTCGGGCAGGTTGCTGGTAATGTACTCGGGGAAGAAGATACCGTCTTTGTTCAAGGCCAGCCATTTACCGGGGCGGTTGCTAAGGGTCACGACTTCTGCGCCGGTGCGGGTGTTCCACTGGGCGGGGAAATCACCGATGGCTTCCTGTGCAAAATCTTCGTGCACGATGACTTTGGCGCCGGGCACGAAATCAAATTTTGAATAGGATCTGATGTCGAGATTTGGCCCGGTGTTCTGCGAAGTAGCGGATACATTCACATCGCCGGAGCTGGAAGGGTTATCAGAACCCGAACCGGAGCTGGAAGGCGTAGTACCGGAAGGGCTTTTGTCCTTTTTCTTGCCGGCGTTGTCTATTGTGTTGTCCACTTTTTTGTCGACTGCGTCTTCTACTTTTCTCTGCACTTTGTTCTTGAGGCGGTCTAAAAATTGTCCCTTTGATGTAAAGGTTAACAGACATAAAAGTCCCAGGAGGGGTAAGGTCTTTTTCATAATTAAAAGATAAGGATGGAAAGGCTAATCAATCGGGTGTAAAATACGGATATTTTGGTTTTTCTGCAGGTTATCTTTGAAGCGGGCATCGTCAGTCAATACTTGTCAAAACTGTAGAGATGGAGCTCTTCCCGGTTTCTGAAGCTTGCTTCAATGCGCTTTGTTTCCATATGATCCCTGTATGCTGCAAATGAATTTGTCCGGTAACGGAAACTGTCTGATGTTCCTTTTGTTTCTGCCTGGCAGCTTATATAGATCCCTTCATCGTGGAGGATCACGTGTGCGGACCAATCACCTTCGCTATCATATTCCGGTTTTATATATGCATCGGGTATTTCATTGCGATCGTAGTAGCCGGGCGTAAAATAGGTATAGTTGATATACCACCAGGCGTTGGGACCGGTAACACGTGTCAGTACCTGCTTTTTATCCTTTGAGTAGTAGTAATGGAAATGATACCTGGGGACAAACATTTTGTAGATGAACAGAATGGATAGCGGTATGCTGATAATGGCAAAGATCTTTTTCATAATAAAGGGAATTAACGCAAGGCATAATACACCAATACCTTCTGTACTTCGTATACGTCCACAGATTTATCAAATTCTCTTACAAAGCTGGGCTCCCCCTCACCAGTAGTCCAGATCCTCAGTTCCGCATTGGGGTTAAATGCACCGCTTGTTTCGATGCTGAGGCGGGAAATGCTTTTGTAGAAAATGCTACGGTACTCAATCCTGCTGCCTTCCAGGTCTACCATGACCATACGCTTATCAGTAAAGATCAAAGTGTCCATGAACATTTTAAGGCCCAGGTGTATTATCTCAGGTTCGTTGAACAACTTGCCGTAATCTTTGCGTAATTGTTCCTCACTGATAGCGTGGGCGCTGCTCGCTAATTCGGAAAATATTCCCATAAGTGGAGGTTTAAAAGCGGGGGTTAAGATATAAAAACTTAACCCAAAGTTCACCCTGCCAGTAGTAAAAAAGCCTCATTAATTATTGAATTTCGCCGGCTGATTGCAAAAGTTTATTTGTTCGGGTATTTTAGTATACCATTTAATCTATTATCATGAAAAAAGCATTTCTTGTTATCTGTAGCCTGGTATTGTTGCATATGGCGGCCAGGAGCCAGGAGGCGCATGTCATCCTGATCAGCATCGACGGCTTACGGCCGGAATTTTACAAAGATCCTTCCTGGAACATGGTGCATCTGCGCCAGGGGATGAAAGAAGGCGTATATGCGGAGGGGGTAGACGGCGTTTTCCCGACCGTAACCTATCCTTCCCACACTACCATGATCACGGGTGTAAAGCCGCTGAAACACGGCATTTATTACAACACTCCTTCTGAGCCACTGGGCATTAGCGGTAAATGGATCTGGCAGTATGAAAACATCAAAGTGCCTACCATTTTCAGCCTGGCAAAAGATAAGGGACTGACAACAGCTTCTGTGTTCTGGCCTGTTTCTGTTGGCTCTCCTGCTACCTACAGCGTGCCTGAATACTGGTACCTGCCTAAAGAAAAAGGATCGGACCGTATCATGGCGCAGGCATTAAGAGAAAATGCTCATCCTGCCGGATTGTTTGAAGAACTGGAACAACATGCTACCGGAAAGCTGGATGAGCAGGACTTTAACGGCGATTACATTGGTATTGACGAGAACCTGGCGCGTATGAGCAGTTATCTGATCCGTCAATATAAACCGTCTTTCCTGGCGGTGCACCTGGTTACCGTAGACCATTTTGAGCATGAGCAAGGCAGGGATGGCGATAAAGTGAGAGCTGCCGTAGCTGGTGTTGACAGGGCTGTTAAAAGCATCCGTGAAGCAGTGGCGAAAGCGGGTATCGAAGAGAATACTACGATCATTGTTACAGGCGATCATGGTTTTGTGGATATACATTCTTTGCTGTCGCCTAATGTGCTGCTGGCTAAAGCGGGGTTGTATGATCCGCAAAAGCCGGAGAACTGGAAGGCATATTTTCATCCATCGGGAGGTGGCGCCTTTCTGCAGCTGAAGGATAAGAATGATACCAAGACAAAAGAGCAGGTGCTGCAGTTGTTAAAAAGTTTGCCGGTACAACAGCAGAAGACGTTTATTATTAAATCAAGGGAAGAGCTGGATGCGGTTGGAGCGGATGCGACTGCGGCTTTTGGTTTGGCTGCGCAGCAGGGGTTTTCATTTGGGGCGGCTGCAACAGGGGATTTTGTTCGTGCGACTAAAGGCGGGACACATGGTTTCTTCCCGGATTTTAAAGAGATACAGACAGGGTTTGTGGCGTTTGGGAAAGGGATTAGAAAAGGCGGGGTGATACCGCAGATGGGATTGGTGGATATTGCACCGTTGATCAGTAAGTTGTTGGGGTTGGAGTTGCCAGCGGGAGATGGGATGTTGTATGGTGGGGTGTTGGGGAAATGACGGGGAGGGAGACCCGAATGACGGGAAGGAAGGCCTGGAAGTTCCAGGCCTTTTGCTTTATTGAAGTTGATGTTATTCGATACCTACTCTTGTTTTTTCGTTGATGGAAAGTTTTGGATAGTGGTTGTTGAAGTAGTCATATCCGCGCTTTTCGTTGTTCAGGAAGATGATACCGGTGTTGCCTTCTCCGTCTTGCATTTTTGCTGCATTATCGTAGAGGAGCTTTTCCAGGTAAACCTCTCCATTGACGGTCTGCCGGTGAACCAGTTTTCCGGTGGGCAGGCTCACTGTTTCGAGCGATGTGGCTTTTGTGCTATCAGTTGTCATGTAAGCCAGGCTGGTTTCTGAATCGTTGAAGGAGAAAGAGCCAGCGCTTGTGGGGTTGCGAAATAATTCCCTTCCGCTTTTGGTGTCAAATACGCGGAGCAGGCCCAATGCATCGGGGTAGGCATAGTACCTGGCGTTGGCGGAAAACCTTGCTGCGAATGGAAGGCCTGGTAAAAACCTACGGCCGGACAATGAATAAAAAAGCGTTTTACCCTGCCCATTTGTATACTTTAAAATACCGCCGGGCAAGCAGGAGAATGCTCTCGGCCTGTCTGAAGGGCTTGCAGCAATAGAAGAGGTACTGGGCAGACGGCGTGCATAGTCTGCTATTGTAGTGTCTATGTTTTCGGTCAACAGGTTATATATCGTGAGCTCGCCCGGCTTACTGCTATATACCAGCCTGTTGGTGTCCTGCGCAGGAAGCCAGAATGAACAAAGCATATGTTTGGCTGCAGCATGCTTCCAGCCATTTAAAGAAGAAGAGGTATACAAATCCATTGAGCTGCCATATACCAGCCAGTCTTTATGCTTGTCTACCTGGAGCCAGGTGATGCCGGGTATGCTGTCTGCAAGCGTTGGCGTTTTCGTATCGGTTATATTGTAGATCCGCAGGAGGCCTTTTTTAAATACGGCCAGTAATTTCCTATCGGAAGACAGTTTCATATGATAGAGGATACCTCTGCCAATACCAGTTGAATCTGCGGCTGCTTCGTTTTCCGTGAAAGAGTAATCAATCCTTCTGCGTTTTTCGAGGTCAAAGAGGTAGGTGTCGCCATCTGCTGTAAGGTACCAGATGAAATCCGATCCGGGTAGAAAACCGGCTTTATAGTCTGATCCATAAGTGAAATCCGAATCTTTGTCTCCTGCATTTATATTTTCCAGCTTTGCATGTGGGATGGAAAATGCGTTTCGCGTGTTCACATCATAGACGACAAGGCGGCCGGCTTTATCGCGGCAGATGAAGTATCTGCGGCTGTCGGCCACTTCCAGGCTTAAGGCATCCGGGATAGCCTTCAGGGTGAGCCTTTCTGATCCATCTTCGGGTGTTCTCCAGATGTTCAGCCTGTTCTCTGCTTCGAGGGTAACGTAGGCGTTTGGGTTGAGCACCTGCATCGAGGTACCTCCGGAGATATCGAAGAAGAAGCGGGTATCCAGCAGTTTGTGGACAGAGTCTTTTGCCTTTGTATCGAAGAGCCCTATGCGCTGGTAGCTGCTCCAGAGCCGGAAGGCCATGTAGTGATTGTTTTCCGTGTAGTATTTTTCAGCGAGCCATCCCTTGCTTTTATTGAGGATGCGCTCATTCTTGGCCGCCATTTGTAAGACCCAGATCACACAGCCAAGCGAGACCAATGACAAGCCAAGGAAAAGGAGCTTATAGCGCACCTGTCTTTCCTTGTCTTTCCTGAGCCGTTCTTCCCGGTGCTGCTCTGCATATTTTGTAACCGCTTTTACCAGCGTATCGTGACTTAATTCGTAGGTGCGTCCCAGGTGGGTGAACTCTTCCCGTACCAGGCGCACGTCCATCATTTTATCCAGGAGGTCTGGCCGATCTTCCAGGAGATTCTTCATCTGTTTGTCGGTGAGGCTTGCGCGTCCGCCGCCAGCTACCAGGTGATCTTCGATGATCCTGCGGCAGATGTCGATCTCTTTTTCGTTGCCGATCTTTTTCAGCTGATCTTCATAGAAGCGGTCCAGGATCTGCTCGGCTTCTTCCTGTTTGATGAGGGTTTCGTCTACTACGATTTTGGCGGCAGGTTTGAGCTTATGTCTTTCGATCACTTTATGCTCGATGTAGGAGCAGATCTTTTGCAGCTGGGAGCCATCTACCCCATTGGCCCGCTGACCGTTCTCTTGTGGAGCCTGACTGATCAGGGGAGACAGCTCGGGCGTTTTGCCGCATAGTTTCCGGAGAATGGTATCCAGCAGCTTTTCATCGAAAGTGAAATTAGGAGATCCAAATTCGCCTTCTACTTTGGCGGGTTCTGTCATCGCTTCCTTTGCGTCATTGTAGTCGAGTGGCGAAAGGCGGTACCTGTTGCGAAGGATCAGGGGAATGTATTTACGGATACCATCCAGCTCTGCCAGCTTATCATCCCGGATGGCAAAGATGCATTTGATCAGGGGTTGCTTTGACCATTCCACCATTTCGGCAGTACGCGTTTCCGGCGGCTGGCTACGCAGCCATTCCAGGATACGGTTAGGGCACATTTCGTGCAGCAGTTCGGATAATTGTACGAGAAAATCATGCCGTTCGCCGGTGGAGAAGTTGAAGAACTCTTCAAACTGATCGAAGATCAGTACGGGGACCATTTTGTGGCTTGCCTCCGCGGGGAGTGGTTGGGACGGCGCCCCGGTGATGGCCGACTGCTCTTCTCTGAAAGCCTGCAGGATCTGTTCGCGGCCTGTGCTTTTCGGAATGTAGGAAGGGAATTCCAGCCTTTTAAAAAGTTCCCATAGCCTGGGCTGTTGGCTGTCGAACAATACTTCCCGGTCTTCGCGCAAAGTGAGCCCGTCAGGCTGATCAATCTTCAGATGAATGACTTCGTCTGCTATTTTGAGCGGTGTTTTGCGGATGGTGTCTTTATCTAATTTATCGCCGGTATACTGGAACCTTACTTTTATGGGATAGAAGCCTTCTGCGTGCATGTGGGGGATCAGTCCTGCGTTGAGCAGTGAAGATTTACCGACGCCTGACTTCGCATACAATACGATGGTGCGCTCCGCTTTCAGTAGCTGCGTCAATTCTTTTGTTTCGGTTGTTCTTCCGAAAAAAAGTTCCTGTTGCTTTTCTTCAAAAGCGACTACGCCGGGATAGCGGCTTTTGCGGATGGAGCTATCAGACATTCAGATCAATTTAGCACTATAGTTAGCAAGCAAAGCATTGAGATCGGTAATAAAGCTCTGGAGGTCATCGCTTACAAAGAACATTTTGAATTCCTCTTCAAAGAATTCCTTTGTTCTTACGCTGATCCTCCCGTTGGCAGGGAGCGGATTGGCGGCGCCAAAACCGGGTGCATCGAAGCTGCAGGAAACTGCGTTGAACTCATCCTTCTTGATCTTGAACAGGTGAAAGAGCACTTTAAAATACCATTGCTCAAAATCAAAACCGAGGAAGAGGTAACTGTCCTTTTCATTGAATTCTGCGAGCAGGTTATTATCCAGGCGGGGATTGCCCATCGTTACCCTGCTGATAAAATCGAGGAATTCTCCTTCTGTATGGAGAATGGAGCTTTCGTTATGGAAAGAGCCGAAGATGTTGTACACCACTGTCTGCGGAGCTGTGACCTGTCCGCTGCCGGATACCTGCAAACCAGACAGGGCTTCGGTTTGCGGGCGCGCTTCTTCCTTGCTGGAGATATCGTAGTAATTGAGGCGGCAGCTGTCGGCTTTGCGTTGATTGATATAGTTGCAGAGCAGATCGTCCGGGTTGGCATTGATCACGATCCGGAGGGGCAGCATGGCCATTTGTTCGTAGATCTCCCGTCCGATGCGCTGCTGGGCGAGCAGTGATTTAAATTCGCTGTTGGATAAGGCGGCTATATCGCCAAACATATAGTTGGGCGTTTCTTTGTAGCAGTTGGCCATATAGCTCAGGTTGGTGTTGAGCCCTTTATCGAAGTAGACGTTATCATTCTCCATTCTTTCCTGGAGCTTGCGGGCTATCCATTCGTTGAAAGAAAGCTGTACACCGCCTTCTCTTACCTTTAGTACTTCCGGCCCCAGGAAAAGCACGCAGCGGCCCATGATCAGGGCTTCTGCGAGGCTAAGCAGCCTTAAGCGCCGGCTGGATTCCAGCTCTGTATAGAAGTAGCGTAATTCGGGCACATCATTTCTATCCAGCATGGTCTTTAAGAGCTGGATCATTTTGTCTTTGCTTGATTTCAGTGCTTCGAGGACGTCGCCCCAGACCATCCATGCATTTCTGTTGGTGTCTACGAATACGTTCTGGATGTTAGCAGTTGTGAGATAGAACGTAGCTTCGTTTCCGTTAGGGTAAAGCTTGTACAGCACTTTTCTCAGCTTGTGCATCTGTTTAGCGGAAAGGCTCATTATTTATGGTTATTTAACTGATCAATAAATGCTTTCACGCGCAGGATGTTAGTGCCCTGGTTCCGCCGGACGGTTTCTTTTGTGGCGGGATCTTCTATCCAGCCGCCGCTGTGGTGGATGGCCACTACTTCCCAGTCGCTGTTTACAACGGGAGACCCGGAGGAGCCGTTGTTGGTATCCGTCATATATTGTACGATCGTATCATCGGTATACATGACCATGTTCTGGTAGATGCCTATCTGTTTGGGCCCGCCGAGTGGATGCTGAATGATGTTGACGAAGTCGCCGGATCTCAACCCGGGAGCGGCAAAAGTGAAGAAACCGAATGGATCGATCTGCGGGTCGTCTATTTTAACCAATGTCCAATCTTCAGCTTCGTTGGTATAGAACAGCGGTTGCGCGGCAGTGCCCGGGGTGAGGCGCGTGGTATATTCTGCTTTCAGATCGGCAGGGTTCTTTGTGGATA
>Ga0102590_1004944_pt1 | contig 10720 bp, 10 predicted proteins | sample AraplaMF_Col_mMF_FD_76859 | JGI IMG/M metagenome (GOLD analysis project Ga0102590, IMG submission 76859) | Arabidopsis root microbial communities from the University of North Carolina, USA - plate scrape MF_Col_mMF | ecosystem: Host-associated > Plants > Roots > Endosphere | place: USA...
CCCAAGGGGCGCATCACGCAGGACGACGTGCAGGCCTTCACCAAGTCGGTGATGGACGGCAGCGTTCGCACCCAGGCGCAGGCCGCCAAAGCCCCGGCATCGTCGGGCGGTGGCGCCGGCCTCGACCTGCTGCCCTGGCCCAAGGTCGACTTCACCAAGTTCGGCCCGATCGAGCGCAAGGACATGTCGCGCATCAAGAAGATCAGCGGCGCCAACCTGCACCGCAACTGGGTGATGATCCCGCACGTCTGCAACCACGACGATGCCGACATCACCGAGCTCGAAGCCTTCCGCGTGCTCATGAACAAGGAAAACGAGAAAGCCGGCATCAAGATCACCATGCTGGCCTTCCTGATCAAGGCTTCGGTTGCCGCGCTCAAGAAATTCCCCGAGTTCAACGCCTCGCTCGACGGCGACCAGCTGGTGCTCAAGCAGTACTACAACATCGCCTTCGCCGCCGACACCCCCAACGGCCTGGTCGTGCCGGTCATCAAGAACGCCGACCAGAAGGGCATCGTGCAGATCTCGCAGGAGATGGGCGAACTCGCCAAGAAGGCGCGCGACGGCAAGCTGAGCCCGGCCGACATGTCCGGCGCCTGCTTCACGATCTCCTCGCTGGGCGGCATTGGCGGGCGCTACTTCACGCCCATCATCAACGCGCCTGAAGTGGCCATCCTGGGCGTCTGCAAGAGCTCGACCGAGCCGGTCTGGGACGGCAAGGCCTTCCAGCCGCGCCTGATGCTGCCGCTGTCGCTGAGCTGGGACCACCGCGTGATCGACGGCGCCGCCGCCGCGCGCTTTAACGCCTACCTCGGACAGATCCTCGCCGACTTCCGCCGCGTCCTCCTCTAATCCGAAGATGACAACGCTTGTAGTCGTCAAAAAGGCGGGGCAGGTTGCCATCGCCGCCGACACGCTGGTCACCTTCGGCGACACCAGCCTGGGCCACCGCTTCGAGGCCAACAGCAAGATCTTCAAGGTCGACACGCCCGCCGGCATGAGCTACGTCGGCATGGCCGGCACCGTGGCGCATTTCCCGGTGCTGCGCAAGGCCATGGCGGCCCTGCCCAAGGACCAGCTCAAGCTGGGCTCGCGCGACGAGGTGTTCGACACTTTCGTCAAGCTGCACCCGCTGCTCAAGGACAACTTCTTCCTGCAAACCAAGGAAGACGACAACGATCCCTACGAGTCCAGCCAGTTCACCGTCGTGATCGCCAACGCCAGCGGCATCTATGGCCTTTACAGCTATCGCGAAGTCTTCGAATTCAAGGAATTCTGGGGCATAGGCTCGGGCCGCAGCTTCGCGCTGGGCGCCATGCATGCCGCCTGGGACAAGGCCAAGACCGCGCGCGAAGTGGCCATGGCCGGCCTCAATGCGGGTTGCGAGTTCGACAAGAACTCCGCCGGACCCGTCGACATATTCACCCTTAAATTGAAAGCCTCCAAATGAGCGCATCCAGCCTGGTAGACATCAAGGTGCCGGACATTGGCGATTTTGACGAAGTGTCCGTGATCGAAGTGCTGGTCAAGGCCGGCGACACCATCAAGGCCGAGCAAAGCCTGATCACCGTGGAAAGCGACAAGGCCTCGATGGAGATTCCATCGTCCGCCGCCGGTGTGGTCAAGGAAGTCAAGGTCAAGCTGGGCGACAAGGTCAAGCAAGGTTCCGTCGTGCTGACACTGGAAGCCTCCGGCGCCGCTGCCGCCGCTCCAGCGCCCGCACCTGCGCCTGAGAAGAAAGCCGCTGCTCCGGCCGCATCTGCCCCTGCCGCGCCCGTCCCAACGGCCGCCAGCTTCAGCGGCTCCGCCGATCTCGACTGCGACGTGCTGGTGCTGGGCGCCGGCCCCGGCGGCTACTCGGCCGCCTTCCGCGCCGCCGACCTGGGCCTGAAGGTCGTGCTGGTCGAGCGCTACGCCACGCTGGGCGGCGTCTGCCTCAACGTCGGTTGTATTCCCTCCAAGGCGCTGCTGCACGTGGCGGCGGTGATGGACGAGGTCAAACATTTCGACAGCTTGGGCGTGAGTTTCGGCGAGCCCAAACTCGACATCAACAAACTGCGCACGCACAAGGAAAAAGTCGTCGGCAAGCTCACCGGCGGGCTGACGGCCATGGCCAAGATGCGCAAGGTCACCACTGTGCGCGGTGTTGGCCAGTTTGTGGGTGCCCATCATCTGGAAGTTGAAGAAACCAGCGGCGCTCAAGGCCAGGAAAAAACCGGCAAAAAACAAACCATCGCGTTCAAGAATTGCATCATTGCCGCTGGCTCGCAAGCCGTGCGCCTGCCTTTCATGCCGGATGATCCCCGCGTGGTCGACTCCACCGGCGCGCTGGCGCTCAAAGAGGTTCCCAAACGCATGCTGATCCTGGGCGGCGGCATCATAGGCCTGGAAATGGGCACCGTCTATTCCACCCTGGGCGCGCGCCTGGACGTGGTCGAGATGATGGACGGCCTGATGCAGGGCGCCGACCGCGACCTGGTCAAGGTCTGGCAGAAGATGAACGCACCGCGTTTTGACAACATCATGCTCAAGACCAAGACCGTGGGCGCCAAGGCGACCAAGGCCGGTATTGAGGTGACTTTCGAAGGCGAGGGCGCCCCAGCGCCGCAGACCTATGACCTGGTGCTGCAGGCCGTGGGCCGCACACCCAATGGCAAAAAAATCGGCGCCGAGAAGGCCGGCATCAGCGTGAGCGACCGCGGCTTCATCCCCGTCGACATCCAGATGCGCACCAACGTGCCGCACATCTTCGCCATCGGCGACATCGTGGGCCAGCCCATGCTGGCGCACAAGGCCGTGCACGAAGCGCATGTGGCCGCCGAGGTCATCGCCGGTGAACTGCAGGGCAACAAGGAACTGGCCAGCGCCGCCTTCAATGCCCGCGTGATCCCCAGCGTGGCCTACACCGACCCCGAAATCGCCTGGGTGGGCCTCACCGAGGACCAGGCCAAGGCGCAGGGCATCAAGGTCAAAAAGGGCTTGTTCCCCTGGACGGCCTCCGGCCGCGCCATCGCCAACGGCCGCGACGAAGGTTTCACCAAGCTGCTGTTTGACGACAGCCCCGAAGCCCACGGCCACGGCAAGATCCTGGGCGGCGGCATTGTCGGCACCCATGCCGGCGACATGATCGGCGAGATCGCGCTGGCTATCGAAATGGGCGCCGATGCGGTCGATATCGGCAAAACCATACACCCGCACCCCACGCTGGGCGAAAGCATGGGCATGGCCGCGGAAGTGGCGCACGGCAGCTGTACCGACTTGCCGCCTGCGCGCAAGTAAGCCGCGCGTCGAGCACAAAAAAGCCCGGGCATGCCCGGGCTTTTTGCTTTGACTGGCGGCTCAGGGCCGCACGCCAGGCGCTTCCATCGCCATGCCCTTGGCGCGCGTCTTTAGGTAGAGCTCCAGCTCCACCAGCTCCTGCGCACCATAGGCAAAGGGCTCGGCGCGCACGCCGCTCATGCAGCCGCGCATGCGGCGCTGCAGCGAACCCATGGCCTGCCATTCGAGGCGGTACACCGGGTAGCCCGTGGGGTGTGCTTCGGGGATCACGTTGCCGGCCAGGCGTTTGCCGGGCAGGCCATCGTGGCATTGCGCGCAGGACAGGTTGAGTTGCCCGATACGTTGCGCGAACAGCTGCTGGCCGCGCTGGCGGAAGGGTTCCAGCCTGGCATCGTTGGACGGCGCCAGCGGCAGGCCGCGTGACTGCAGCGCGACATAGGCTTCCAGGCCCAGCAGCTCCTGGCTCTCGGGGCGCAGCAGCGCGGCCTGCTGGTGCTGCAGGCGGCACTGGTTGATGCGCTGGCCCAGGGTGATGGGGCGGCCCAGGCCGGTATCAAACGCCGGGTAGCGCGCCGCCACGCCGCGCATGCTGCTTTGCGCCGCCGCGTGGCAGCTGATGCAGGCTTTGCCGCTGGCGCCCGCCGGCTGCTTCCACAGCGCCTCGCCGTCCTGCACCCACAGCATGCCGGGGTTGAGCGCATCGTCCTTCTGCATGGCCTGGGTGGCGGCGCCCATGTCCTCAAAGCCCGAGCGGCGGCTGTCCTTGGGGGGAGGGTTTTGCGCGCCTGCCGTGCCCATCAGGCACACCAGCAGCAGGGCCAGGATGCGCCTCATGCCGTGACGGCCAGCTGGATGCTTTCCGCCTGCGAAAAACCGTTGTCGCCTTCCCAACTGAGCACCAGCGTACCGCTCTCGGTGGCCACGGTATGGAAGGCGATGTAGGGATTGGCCGAGACGGCCGAAAACAGCTCGGCGCTGAACACCAGCTCGCCGTTGTAGCGGCAGCTGAAGGTCTGGATGATGTTGCGCGGCAAGACCTTGCCGTCCTCGCCGGCACGAAAGCCGGTTTCCATGGGGTGGCCTATGGTGGCGCGTATCTCTATGACTTCGCCGCGCCTGGCCGCGGAGGGGGCATTAATCAGGGTGCGGGCCATCAAGGCTCCCCCTCGATGCAGGCGGCAAGCGTGACGATGACGTTGACCGTATGCGACCAGTAGCTGCCGTCACTCATCTGCGCCACGGCCACCAGTTGCTGCGAGGTGGCCAGCCGTATGCGCGTGCTCACGCTGGCCTTGCCGGCGCGCGGGCCCAGCGTGAACCGGGCCACGTCGCGCTGGGGATTTTTTTCGTTGAAGACGGCGATGCTTTTGACATGGTCGGCGGCCGTCATGGGGCTGTCCACCGTGACGGTGATGGGCACCACATTGCCGTTGTCCACCAGTTCGGCGATGTCAAGCTTGACCTTGCCCGCGCGAACCGGCGCGCCCCGGGTGTAGGTCGCCACGGCCACCGCCAGGTCGCCCGCGGCGGCGGACGCGGGGCGCAGCAACACTCCCATGGCCAGGCCGGTGGCACCCGCCAGGATGTGGCGGCGGCGGGGCAGGGCGGGTGGGTGCATGGGCTGCGTCATGGCCGTCTCAGTTGCGCAGCGTGCGTAGGAAGGCCACCACGTCCTCGATCTGCTGTGGGTTCATGATGGGTTTTCCCTGCCAGGCGGTGCCCACGCGCACCAGGCCCTCGCTGGGGTAATAGGCCGGCATCATGCTGGCCGGGTTCAGGCGCTGCGCGTCGGCGATGCGCAGGCGCAGTTGGCCTTCGCTCCAGCGCGAGCCCGCGCCTGCCAGATCGGGCGCCAGGTTGCCCTGGAAGCGTTCTTCGGGAATCGGCCCGCTGTGGCACAGCAGGCACAGGCCCAGCTGCCGGCTGGCGACGAGGGCGCGGCCGCGCGCCGGGTCGCCGGGCGTGGCCGTCAGCGCCTGCGGGATCGCATCGCCGACCACCTGCAGCGGCGGCTGTGGTTGCTGTTGTTGCTGTGCTTGCGCGAAGCCGGTCCAGGGCGCCACCATCATCACCGCGCCGGCGATGGCGCCTTGCCAGTTCATGCTTTCTTGAGGTCGTGGTTTTTCAGCGGCAGCTCGCGTATGCGCTTGCCCGTGGCCGCGAACACGGCATTGAGCACCGCCGGCGCGGCAACCGCGATGGTCGGCTCACCCACGCCGCCCCAGAAGCCGCCCGAAGGCACGATCAGGGTTTCCACCGCGGGCATGTGCTGCATCTGCACCACGGGGTAGGTGCTGAAGTTGTCCTGCTCCATGCGCCCGTCTTTTTGCGTGCACTCGCCGAACAGCGCCGCGGACAGGCCGTAGGCGAAAGAGCCCTCGACCTGGGCCTCGATCTGCTGCGGGTTGACGGCGTAACCCGGATCGGTGGCCGCCACGATGCGGTGGATCTTGAGCACGCCGTCCGGGCTGACCGACACCTCGGCGCAGGCCGCCACATAGCTGCCGAAGCCCATGGTCTGGGCCAGGCCGCGGTAGACCTTCTGGCCGCCAACGTCGGGCGGCGCCACGCCCCACTTGACGCGCTCGGCCACGGCGTTGAGGACGGCCAGGTGCTTGGGGTGGCTGCCCATGAGCTTGCGCCGCAGGGCCAGCGGGTCCTGTTTGGTGGCGAAGGCGATTTCGTCGATAAAGGACTCGAGGTAGATGGTGTTCTGGTTCAGGTTCACGCCGCGCCAGAAGCCGGGCGGCACGCTGGGGTTGCGCATCGCATGGTCTATCAGCAGGTTGGGGAAGCTGTAGCCTATGGATGCTTCGGGCCCCGGCGCATTCAGGCCCTGGAACTGCACCGGGTCCAGCCCGTTGCGGATGTTTTGCGGAAACACGCCGGCCAGGATGGACTGGCCGGAGATACGCATGTGCAGGGCCGTGACATTGCCCTGCGCGTCCAGCCCGGCCTGCAGCTTGCACTGCGTCACCGGGTGGTAGCGGCCGTGCAGCATGTCTTCCTCACGCGACCACAGCAGCTTGACCGGAACGCCCGGCATTTGTTTGGCGATGTCCACGGCCTGGCGCACCCAGTCGTGCACCGCGCCGCGGCGCCCGAAGCCGCCGCCCAGGTGGATTTTGTAGACCTCGCATTGGGCGACCGGCAACCCGGCCGCTTCGGAGGCGGCGGCCAGCGCCGCCTCGCCGTTCTGGGTGGGTGTCCAGACCTCGCAGCGCTGGGGCGTCCAGCGCGCCGTGGCGTTCATGGGCTCCATGGTCGCGTGATTCTGGTGCGGGTAGGCATACACCGCTTCTATGCGCCTGGCCGCCGAGGCCAGCGCGGCCTTGGCGTCGCCGTTCTGGTTGCCGACCACCGCGTCGTTCGCGTCCAGCCCGGCCTTGAGCATCTGGGCCACGCTGGCGCTGGAATTGGCGGCATTGGGGCCGTTGTCCCATTCGATGGGCAGCGCGTCCAGCGCGGTCTTGGCGCGCCACCAGGTATCGGCCACGACGGCCACCGCGCTGTCCCCGACCGCCAGCACCTTCTTCACGCCGGGGCGTTTTTCGATCGCGGCGGCATTGAAGCTCTTGACCTTGCCGCCGAACACCGGGCAGTCCTTGATGGCCGCGTTGAGCATGCCGGGCAGTTTGAGGTCGGCGCCATAGACCTGCTTGCCCGTGACCTTGTCCTGCGTGTCCAGGCGCGCCAGGCGCTTGCCCACGAGCTTCCAGTCTTTCGGGTCCTTGAGCGTGACGTCGGCCGGTGGCGCCAGCCTGGATGCCGCGACGGCGACCTTGCCGTAGCTCACGCTGCGGCCGCTGGGCGTGTGCGTGACGAGGCTGTTGGCCGCGCGGCATTCGGACACCGGCACCTTCCATTCATTGGCCGCGGCCTGCACCAGCATCATGCGCGCGGTGGCGCCGCCCTTGCGCACGTAGTCGTGCGATTCGCGTATGCCGCGGCTGCCGCCGGTGGAGAAATTGCCCCAGGCCCGGTTGCGCGCGAGGTTCTGCCCCGGTGTCGGGTATTCAGTGCTGACTTTCGCCCAGTTGCATTCCAGCTCTTCGGCTACCAGCTGCGCCAGGCCGGTCAGGCTGCCCTGGCCCATTTCAGAGCGCGCGATGCGGATCACCACCGTGTCGTCGGGGCGCACCACGACCCAGGCGTTGATCTCCGGCGCGTCGGCGCCCTGGGCCGCGGCCTTGCCGGCGAAGGGAATGTGGAAGGCGACCACCAGGCCGGCCGATGCGCCCGAGGCCAGGAAGCGGCGGCGCGACAGCCGCGGCGATGCCGAAGCGGAAGAGGAGGGCAGGGTGGTGGTGCTCATGTCGTGCTCCCGTCGGTGTGCTGGATGGCGAGCGCCGCGCTCTTGGTGTTGCCGCCCGCGGCAACGACCTTGATGGCGGCGCGTATGCGGTTGTAGGTGCCGCAGCGGCAGATGTTGGTCATGGCCTCGTTGATGTCTGCGTCCGTCGGATTCGGCTTGGCCTTGAGCAGCGCCGCCGCCGCCATCACCATGCCGCACTGGCAGTAGCCGCACTGCGGCACGTCCAGCGCGACCCAGGCTTTTTGCACGGGGTGGGAGCCGTCGGGCGAGAGGCCCTCGATGGTCACGATTTTTTCGGCCGCGCCGACTGTGGAGACGGGCCGCACGCAACTGCGCGTGGGCACGCCGTCGATGTGCACGGTGCAGGCACCGCAGGCCGCGATGCCGCAGCCGTATTTGGTGCCGGTGAGCCCGAGCTGCTCGCGCAGGACCCACAGCAGCGGTGTGTCGTCCTCCACTTCAAACTCACGCACGGTACCGTTGACGTTCAGCTTTGCCATGGATGCGCTCCTCACGATTGAAAGAACCTGGATGGGCCGCAAGATAGTAGCGCCGGCGCATGTCGAATGCACCAGGGACTTCTATACCTGAGTAATGTGCTGACTTGCTCTTAATAATTAAGTTCGGCCGGGTAAACCCTTGTGATGACCGGTGGCTTGCCTCAGCGAACTTGCGCCAGCGGCAAGCCCATGAAAGCCGCATAACGCTGCGCGGCCAGGCGCAGCGCGCCCGCGCTGCCGCGCGGCAGCGGCGTGAAGGGCGCGGTGCTGATGCTGAGCCCGCCTTTTTTGACTTCCGCCTGCCAGGTGCCGGCCACGCGGCCGCCAAGCAGCAGCGCGGGGCGGAACAGGCCGTTGGGCGTCATGAGCTTGCCGGCATGCGCGGTATCGATGATGGCCTGGCGCTCGGTGTAGCCCAGCACATACTCGTCAAAACCCGCCAGCAGCTGCAGCGCCGGCTTGCCGGCCGGCTGGGCAAATGCCTGCGTACGTTTGGACCACCAGACGGTGTCGCCCCCAAACAGTGCATGCGCGAGGCCGGGGCCGGCCATCTCCAGCGCCGCCCTGGCTTCGCCGGCCGCCAGCCCGGACCACCATGTGAAGTCCGCCAGCGTGGCCGGGCCGTGGCTGGCGAAATAGCGCTGCGCGAGTTTTTTCAATGCCTCCTCGCGCGGCAGTTCAGGCTGCGGCGGCAGCCATTCGTCGAGCAGGGTGTAGCGGGCCTGCTTGCCCTGCGGGTCGCCCAGGCAGATCAGCCCGGCCTGGGCCGCGCGGTACAGGATGCGCCCGCCGCGCTGGCCTTCGGTGTCTATGCGGCGCCGGGCGAGTGCGGCAAAAAGTTCTGCGCGTGTGAGTTGTTGCCCGCCTTCAAGGCACTGGCGCAGGGCAGGCAGGATTTTGCGGAACGCGGCCTCATCAAGGTTCACCTCGCGGTAGGCGGCCGCGGTACGGGTCAGCAAGGCCGGCGCGGCCAGGGCCAGCAGCCAGCGCAGGTCGGTGGCCGCCGCCAGGTGCAGCGTGCCACGCAACACCCAGCTGCGCACCACCTTGCGCCTGGCCAGCGCATCCTCAATCGCCGCGTCGGTGACGGCAGGAGCCGCGAAGCGTGAACCGACGGCCCAGCGCGCATGGGCGTATTCCTGTGCCTGCACCGCGCCCATCCATTGCACGGCTTGCTCGACACGCTTGAAATCGGCCGGCCCGGAAGGCATGGAAGGCACGGGGGCCAGGCGCTGGCTGGCCAGCCGCAGCGCGATCAACTCCTGCCGCGAGATCTCCGCCATGCTCAGGCCATGCTTTCGATCATCGCGAGCATGCGGCCTTGCCAGGCCGCCGGCGAAAAGCGTTCGCGCAGCAGCGTTTGAGAGGCTTTCACCATGGCCTCGCGCCGCGGCACATCGGCGAGCAACTCGGCGCAGGCCCGCGGCAGGTCCTCGAGTTCGGCCATCACCATGTGCACGCCGGGAACAATGCCGAAATCCTCCCAACCCTCAAAGCTGTCGGACACCACGGCCGTGCCGGCCGCCCAGGCTTCGAAGGTGCGGAACTGGTCGAAGTAGCGCAGTTCGGGATCGGCATGCACATTGAGGTTGATGCGCGCGCCCGCGCGGCAGGCATCGCGCGCCGCGCCCCAGAGGCCGCTCCAGATGAATTCGGCCTTCAGCGGGTTCGCACCGGCGAGGAAGAGTCGCTCGGCTTCGCGCCGCCTGGCGGTGTCGCCGCCCAGCATGACGATGTCCCGCGTCCTGTCCGCTTCGGGCAGCGGCGCGCGCACATGTTTGTCCGCCACCAGGTAAGGCAGGCGCAGGCTTGTGAGGGACGGGAAATATTGCGCGAGGTAGCGCTCCATGGCGGCATCCATGGCCATCACGGCATGCAGGCCGGGCGCGATGGCGTCGAAGAGTTCGGCTTTGTGCCGGTGCACCGTGGCCGAAGCGTTTCGTGTGAGCGGGTCGAACATCCACAGCACATGCCTGCCGTGCCGCGGCAGGCCGTGCCTGGCGAAGCGCGGAAGGGCGTAGATGCCGGCGACGAGCAGGTTGATGTCGCTGGGGCCCACCTCGGGCAACGGCGCCTCGGTGCTGTTGCCCATGTCGATGAACTCGACCTCGTGCCCGGCTTGCAGCAAGACCTCCATCCACAGGCGGACGGCACGGCCGAACAGGGTGTCTATATCGGTGTAGAGGTGGATTCTCAATGCGCTTCCCGTTTTTCTTTTGCTTATAGCGCAATTTCGCGACGGGGCCGCTCACCAGGGGTTGTAGGTGCCTATGCTCCACAGATGGCCTTCGGGATCGCGGCAGCTGAAGCCGCGGCCGCCGTAGTCCTCATCCTTGATGTCGATCACGATGGTGGCGCCCGCCGCCCTGGCGCGCAGGTACACGGTGTCAGCGTCATGCACGCAGACGTAGGCGCTTTGTGTTTCCACGCCGCCCAGCTCGTCCGGCTGCCGTATCAGCTTGCCCCACTCGGTGGGCACTTTGCCCACCGAGCCGAGCATGACCATGCCGCCGTCCAGCGTGAGCTGGGCATGCGCGATGGTGCCGTCGGGATTGGGATAGGCCACCTGCTTTTCAAAACCGAAAGCGCTGCACAGCCAGTCGATGGCGGCCGCCGCATCCCGGTA
>Ga0102590_1004946_pt1 | contig 10707 bp, 9 predicted proteins | sample AraplaMF_Col_mMF_FD_76859 | JGI IMG/M metagenome (GOLD analysis project Ga0102590, IMG submission 76859) | Arabidopsis root microbial communities from the University of North Carolina, USA - plate scrape MF_Col_mMF | ecosystem: Host-associated > Plants > Roots > Endosphere | place: USA...
CTCGATGCCCTTTCACGCCAACCTGGCAGCATCGGGGTTGTCGAAAACGGTGCGATCGTCGGCACCATTTCGGCGCAAGACGTCGTCGAAGGCTTGACGCAGCATCGCCGCAAAGAAGAGGCTTGATCCTACCGTCCGCTTCCGCCAAAAAAGTGGACATGAAAGATCAAGCTTCCATTCTCAGGGAAACCGACGGAGAAGCCCGTAAGCTCGCTCGCACGCTTCTCCGTTCGGCCCGTTACGCCGCAATCGCCGTTCTCGACCCCGGGACCGGTTTTCCCTTTGCCAGCCGGGTTCTCCTTGGCACCGACATCGACGGTGTTCCCGTCATTCTCGTCTCGGGCTTGTCGACGCATACCCGCGCGCTCGACGCCGATCGCCGCGCTTCGCTTCTGACAGGCGAGCCTGGCAAGGGCGATCCGCTTGCTCATGCACGCCTGACGACCCAATGCCTTGCCGAACCGGTCGAGCGCGACAGTGAGGTCTACGCGCGAATTCGCAGCCGCTTCCTCAACCGCCACGCAAAGGCAAAGCTCTATATCGATTTCCCTGATTTCCGTTTCTTCCGGCTTGTGCCGCAGTCCGCAAGCCTCAATGGCGGATTTGGTCGCGCCTATGTGCTGGAAGGCGAAGATCTGACGATTCGATCTCCCGGCAACGAAGCCGTGGCAGCGCAAGCGGACGCGATAGTGCAAGAATTGCTAGCCAGGCACCCAGACCTCGCGGCCAGGGCCGCAGCGAGCCTGAAGGCCGGCAAAGGCGATTGGCGCATTTGTGGAGTGGATTGCGCCGGTTTCGATCTCATTTCGGGTGATTTGCTTTTGCGTTGCGAGTTCGACGCCGTCGCGCAGGCCGTTGAGGACGTTTATTCACATATACCTAACATGAAATACGCAATACCTGAAATTTAGCTATATACAATCTTGACGCTGTATTGATAGTTTTCGCCGTCCGGCATTGAGCGGGAACGTGCGTTTTTGAAATTAGTTTCACATCAGGAAGAAGGTATGGACACAATCGATTTAACCGCCAATGCAAACGTTGCCGCTGCCCTGTTGTCGGCAATGGCGAACCCCAAGAGACTTCTCATTCTCTGCAACCTCGTGAGGGGCGAAATCCCGGTTGGCGCGCTGGCGCAAGAGGTCGGTTTGAGTCAGTCCGCGCTCTCGCAGCACCTTTCCAAACTGCGCGCCCAGAAACTGGTAAAGACGCGCCGCGACGCCCAGACGATCTACTACTCGAGCAATTCCGAGCAGGTTCTCAAAATCCTCGAAGCACTCACGGACATCTATACTGTTCAAAACCGCACAATGTCTGCGGCGTAGGGACGCGCTGACATAACGTCAGCCTATAAGCCGCGCTGCCGAGGGATGCATCCGGAATAGTGCGGCACCTTATTTCAGCACGTCTACATACTCTTAGACCGGCAGAAATGCCGGTCTATTTTTTTGTGGTGTCCACTGGAGCGACGAGCAGGCCGCAGCGTCCGCAGCTTGACGCCCGGAGAAGCGCTGATAATTTGACCGGGCAGTAAAAAACGCCTCAGCCAATACCGGGAACGGCCTCCAAAACGGCCATGGAGAACATGATGTCCAACCGCCTCAATACCACGCCAAACGACCTCCGGGCCTTTTGGATGCCCTTCACTGCGAACCGTCAGTTCAAGAAGGAGCCGCGTCTCTTTGTCAGCGCCAAGGACATGTACTACCAGACCCATGACGGCCGCCAGGTGCTCGACGGCACCGCCGGCCTGTGGTGCGTCAATGCCGGCCACTGCCGGCCGAAGATCACCGAGGCGATCCGCGAACAGGCGGGCGAACTCGATTATGCGCCGGCGTTCCAGCTTGGCCATCCCAAGGCCTTCGAACTGGCGAACCGCCTTGTCGACATCGCGCCCGAAGGTATGGATCACGTTCTCTACACCAATTCGGGGTCTGAATCGGTCGAGACGGCGCTCAAAGTCGCACTCGCCTATCATCGCGTGAGGGGCAACGGCTCGCGCTTCCGTCTGATCGGCCGCGAGCGCGGCTATCACGGCGTCAACTTCGGCGGCATCTCCGTTGGCGGTATCGTCTCCAACCGCAAGATGTTCGGCACCCTGCTAACAGGCGTCGACCATATGCCGCACACCCATCTGCCCGGCAAGAATGCGTTCACTCGCGGCCAGCCCGAGCATGGCGGCGACCTGGCGACCGAGCTTGAGCGCATCGTCACGCTGCACGACGCTTCGACCATCGCGGCCGTCATCGTCGAGCCGATCGCCGGCTCGACCGGCGTCCTGATCCCGCCGAAGGGCTACCTGCAGAAGCTCCGCGAGCTTTGCACCAAGCACGGCATCCTGTTGATCTTCGACGAAGTCATCACCGGCTTCGGCCGTCTTGGCGCCCCGTTCGCTGCGCAGTATTACGACGTCAAGCCTGACATGATCACCACCGCGAAGGGCCTGACCAACGGTGTCATTCCGATGGGTGCGGTCTTCGTGACAGCGGAGATCCACGATGCGTTCATGAACGGCCCGGAGCACATGATCGAGTTCTTCCACGGCTATACCTATTCCGGCAATCCGATCGCCTCGGCGGCCGCACTCGCGACGCTCGACACCTACAAGGAAGAAGGCCTTCTGACCCGTGCGGCGGAACTCTCCGACTACTGGGCCGACGCGCTGCACTCACTAAAGGACTGCCCGAATGTCATCGACATCAGGAACACCGGCCTGATCGGCGCCATAGAGCTCGATCCGATTGCCGGCGAGCCGACCAAGCGCGCCTTCACCGCCTTCCTGAAGGCCTATGAGAAGGGCCTGCTGATCCGCACCACCGGCGACATCATCGCGCTCTCGCCGCCGCTGATCATCGAGAAGCACCACATCGACGAACTTTTCGGAAAACTGCGCGAAATTCTGCAAAACAACATCTAAACAACGCGTTTTCGGGCCCGTTTTTGCCAAATCCGGCAAAAACGGGCCCTATTTCTTTATCTTCTTGCGAAATCAGCAGTAAATTCCTAAGAAACTTGCTGCGCACTCGCCGAAGCCAAACATGGCAGGCGGATGCTTCGGCCGCGCGGCCGCTGATCGTCTCTTGGCGCATCCCGCAAGGGCTGTTGTACGATCTGGGCTTGCCGCTGCGGTACTTAAATCGCGGGTTTGAAACCCACCCAAGGAGAAAGAAAATGAGTCTGAAGACTTTGTCGGCGGCCCTTGTCGCCTCGCTTGCCTTCGCGCCGCTCGCCCACGCAGACATCACGATCGGCCTTATTGCGCCGCTGACCGGTGCGGTGGCCGCCTATGGCGATCAGGTGAAGAATGGCGCGCAAACTGCGGTTGATGAAATCAACAAGAAGGGCGGCATCCTCGGCGAAAAAGTCATCCTCAAATACGCCGACGACGCCGGTGAACCCAAGCAAGGCGTTTCCGCCGCAAACCAGCTCGTCGGCGATGGCATCCGCTTCGTCGTCGGCCCGGTCACCTCGGGCGTGGCGATCCCGGCATCCGACGTTCTCGCCGAAAACGGCGTCCTGATGGTCACTCCGACTGCGACGGCTCCCGATCTCACCAAGCGTGGCCTCGCCAACGTCCTGCGCACCTGCGGTCGTGACGATCAGCAGGCCGAAGTCGCCGCCAACTACGTCTTGAAGAATTTCAAGGACAAGCGCGTCGCGATCATCAACGACAAGGGCGCCTACGGCAAGGGTTTGGCGGATGCCTTCAAGGCCACGCTGAATGCCGGCGGCATGAAGGAAGTACTCGACGACTCGCTGACCCCTGGCGATAAGGACTTCAGCGCGCTCACCACCCGCCTCAAGGCTGAGAACGTCGACGTCGTCTATTTCGGTGGCTATCACCCGGAAGGTGGCCTGCTGGCCCGCCAGCTGCATGACCTCTCCGTCAAGGCGACGATCATCGGCGGCGACGGCCTCTCCAACAGCGAGTTCTGGAACATCGGCACCGACGCAGCTGGTGGCACGATCTTCACCAATGCCATGGACGCAACGAAGAGCCCGGACTCCAAGGCAGCAGCCGACGCGCTGAAGGCCAAGGGCATCCCGGCCGAAGCCTTCACGCTCAACGCCTACGCCGCAGTCGAAGTGCTGAAGGCCGGCATCGAGAAGGCAGGCAGCGCCGAAGATTCCGAAGCAGTCGCCAAGGCGCTCAAGGGCGGCGAGCCGATTTCGACCGCAATTGGCAAGCTGACCTACGGCGAAACCGGCGACCTGACCTCGCAGAGCTTCGCGCTCTACAAGTGGGAAGGCGGCAAGATCGTTCCGGCTGAATAAGCTGTCGATCTCCCGATCGTAATCGCCGGGCGTCCCTGTGGGCGCCCGGTTTTCGTTTGTGGCCCGGACGGTAAGCCGACCTCGCTTTGTCGGACACATGGGCTATAAGTGGTAAAACGCCAGCACGAGGATGCCCATGACTGCCAAGCTCGAACGCCTCATTGACCAGGGAATGGGCCGCTTGCCTGCCGATATCGTCTTGAAAGGCGGACGTTTCTTCGATCTCGTGACCGGCGAACTGGTGGCTTCGGATATCGGGATGGCTCAAGACCGCATAGTCGGCACGTGCGGCAGCTATGACGGCGAAACCGAGATCGACATCTCGGGAAAGATCGTCGTGCCTGGCTTCATCGACACCCACCTCCATATCGAGTCATCGCTGGTGACGCCGCACGAGTTCGACCGCTGCGTTCTGCCTTATGGCGTGACGACTGCCATCTGCGACCCGCACGAGATCGCCAATGTTCTCGGCACCGAAGGCATTCAGTATTTTTTGGATTCTTCGCTGGAAACAATCATGGACATCCGCGTCCAACTCTCCTCCTGCGTGCCCGCCACGCATCTGGAAACATCCGGCGCCGATCTGCCGATCGAACGGCTCCTTCCCTTCCGCCATCATCCTAAGGTCATCGGCCTTGCCGAGTTCATGAACTTCCCCGGCGTGATCCACAAGGATCCGATCTGCATGGCGAAGCTCGACGCTTTCCAGGGCCAGCATATTGACGGCCACGCCCCACTGCTCTTGGGCAATGATCTCAACGGCTATCTCGCAGCCGGCATCCGCACCGAGCACGAATGCACGAGTGCTGCCGAAGCGCTGGAAAAAATCCGCAAGGGCATGCACATCCTCATACGCGAGGGCTCCGTGTCGAAAGATCTCGCAGCCCTGATGCCCATCATCACCGAACGCCTGTCACCCTACCTCGCGCTTTGCACAGATGACCGCAACCCGCTCGATATCGCGGAACAGGGCCATCTCGATTACATGATCCGCACCGCGATCAAAAGCGGCGTGGAGCCGCTCGCCATTTACCGCGCTGCCTCGATCTCGGCTGCCCGTGCTTTTGGCCTGAGAGACCGCGGTCTCGTCGCCCCAGGCTGGCGCGCGGACCTCGTGGTCATCGACAGCCTCGAAAACTGCCGTGCGGACCTCGTCTTTGCGGCGGGTCGCCAGGTGACGACAGAGCTTTTCGCCACGCGCAAGCCCGTGGAGCCGGTCGGCCTCGACAGCGTCAAGGCTAGGCCTGTCAACGCCGCCCATTTCGGCGTTCCGGTTGCCGATGGTGAAACGCCCGTGATCGGCGTCACCCCTGGTAAGATCATCACCGAACATCGCCGCTATCGGCTGCCGGTGAACGGCAACCAGACCGACGTCGATCTCGGCAACGACATCATCAAGGTCGCCGTCATCGAGCGGCATGGCAAGAACGGCAACCATGCCAACGGTTTTGTCCAGGGGTTCGGCCTGAAGAAGGGTGCGATCGCCTCGACCGTCGGCCATGACAGCCACAACATCTGCGTCGTCGGCGTCGGCGAGGATGACATGGCGCTCGCCGCCAATCGCCTCGGCGAAATCAAGGGCGGCTTCGTGGTCGTAGAGGATGGCAAGGTCACCGGTGAGATCGCCCTGCCCGTTGCTGGCCTGATGAGCCTCGATCCCTACGAGACGGTGCGCGACACGCTCCACCATCTGCGCAAGGCCGCCTACGCGCTCGGCACGACACTGGAAGAACCCTTCCTGCAAGTCGCCTTCCTGCCGCTGCCGGTCATTCCGCACCTGAAGATCTCAGATCGCGGAATGGTGGATGTCGACAAGTTCGCCCTGATCGGGTGAGCGTCTAGCCAGCCACCCGCGCACAGAACGCGTCGAGCGCTGCGAGCTTGATCGGGCCGCTTCCGGTTGTCGCAGCGAAGCCCGGCATCGCCAATCGTTCTCCGATCACCATTCCCGCCGGCGGAATGAATTGTGCGGGCTTGCGCGTCAGATTGAAGACAAAGAGTAGCGTCTCACTGCCCTTGGCACGCGTAAAGGCGAGAAGGTCCTGATTGGTCCCGATGAACTCCATCGCGCCGTCAAGCAATGCCGGGTGGCTCTTGCGGAATCCGAGCGTCCGCCGGTAATGGTTCAGCACAGAATGCTGATCGCTCTCCTGCATGTCGACGGAAAGCGCCGCCTGCTCGTAGGGCACCGGCAACCAGGATTTTTCGGCGGTCGTAAAGCCGGCATGTGCCTTAGCTGCTTCCCAGGGCATCGGCGTGCGGCATCCGTCGCGCCCCTTGAAGGCCGGCCAGAAGCGGATGCCATAGGGATCGCGCAGATCCTCGAAGGCAAGCTCGGCTTCGGGAAGGCCGAGTTCCTCGCCCTGATAGAGGCAGATCGATCCACGCAGCATGGCCAGCACCGACATGGCGAGCTTGGCGATCAGAGGCCGCTCCGCTTCCGTTTTGGCAAAGCGGCTCACATGACGGTTGACGTCGTGGTTTGAGAAAGCCCAGCAGACCCACCCATCGGCGACCGACTTCTGGAAGGCATCGACGCAGCCGCGGATATGAGCAGCGGTAAAGTCCGGTCCGAGCAGATCGAACGTGTAGCACATGTTCAGCTTGTCGCCGCCACCCGTATAGGCGGCCACCGTCTTCAGCGAGCGGGCACCGTCGCCCACCTCGCCAACCGTCGCGCGCGCCTCATAGCGGTCGAGCAGCGCCCGGAACCGTTGGAGGAAGCCGATATTTTCCGGCTGCGTCTTGTCATAGAGGTGGTTCTGCATGCCGTAGGGGTTCGTATCCGGTGCATCGAGGCCGGCATCGCTCTCGTCGGGCGCATGCGGAGGGTTGTCGCGAAGCAGCTTGTCACAGAAGTAATAGTTCACCGTATCGAGGCGGAACCCGTCTACGCCGCGATCGAGCCAGAACTTCACGGTGGCAAGCACGGCGTCCTGGACCTCCGCACTGTGGAAATTGAGATCCGGCTGCGAGCTCAGGAAGTTATGCTGGTAATATTGCCGGCGCACGCCGTCCCACTCCCATCCAGGCCCGCCGAAGATCGAGAGCCAGTTGTTGGGTGCCGTCCCATCCGGTTTCGGATCCGCCCAAACATACCAGTCTGACTTGGGATTGGTCCGGCTCGAGCGGCTTTCGACAAACCAGGGATGAACATCAGCCGTATGCGAGATCACTTGGTCGATGACAATTTTGATGCCGAGCCCGTGGGCCGTCGCCATCATCTCATCGAAGTCATCAAGCGTGCCGAAGATCGGATCGACGTCGCAATAGTCCGAAACGTCGTAGCCCATGTCGGCCATCGGCGACTTGAAGAACGGCGACAGCCAGATCGCATCGACGCCGAGGCTGGCGATATAGGGCAATCTCCGCGTGATGCCCTTCAAATCCCCGAGGCCATCTCCGTTCGTATCCTGAAAGGAACGTGGGTAGACCTGATAGATAACTGCACCCCGCCACCAGTGCGCCGTCTTGCCTGCAACCGACATCAGCCAATCATCTCCCGCATCATTCAATGATGCCAAGACTAAAGCGGGCGCGACAAAAAACAACCTTCAGCCGAGATCCGTCGAACATCCCAGCTTCCGCAATTTGTGCTTTATCTTTTCACGGTGCTTGATGTCCTTGCTCGGCAGCTTGCCGCCCACGGCGTTGCGCTCCTGCATGGCAAGTGTCTGACAATCCATCTTTCGCCCCTTGCCTCCGCCTCCGTGTGCGTAAGCGGGAGCAGTTGAATGGGATAGCGCCGCGACAAGTGAAATGGCGATCAGAGAAACTGGGATCTTCTGCATGGCTGTCCCCATAGCCGCATGATCGCCATTATCGGCCCCGCCGACGAGGTCAACAATCCGGCCTAAAGCCGCAGTCCCATGCCGCTCGCGGCTTGTCAGGAAGGTGCTCTGCGCGTATCAGCGAAGCGGGAAAATTCAGGGAGGCTTTCTGTGAGCGGGCGTTTTTTATCGATCGGTGAGTGCATGGTGGAGCTTTCACAGGCGGGTGCCGGCTTGCTGCGCAAGGGCTTTGCCGGTGATACGCTGAACACCGCCTGGTATGCCCGCGCCTGCCTGCCTAAAGGGTGGTCGGTGGACTATTTTACCGCGCTCGGCGACGAAGCCATGTCCGATGAGATGATTGCCTTCTTCAACCAGGCTGGCATCGGCACCGAATTTATCAGGCGCATCAAGGGCAAGGCGCCCGGTCTCTACATGATCAGCCTCAAGGAAGGCGAACGTTCCTTCAGCTACTGGCGCGACAACTCCGCCGCTCGCCTACTGGCTGCCGACGCGGAGCTTCTGCGCGAGGCGATTGAGGCCTGCGATGTCATCTATTTCTCCGGCATCACGCTTGCGATCCTGTCGCGCAATGACGCCGATACGCTGCTCGCTGAAGTGCGCCGCGCCAAGGCAGCCGGCAAGATTGTTGCCTTCGACCCCAACATCCGACCACGGCTCTGGTCGGGTTATGACGTGATGCATGCGACGATCAGCGAAGGCGCCCGCGCCTCCTCCCTGGTGCTTCCGAGTTTTGATGACGAGGCCACGCACTTCGGCGACGTTTCGATAGAGGCGACGATCCAGCGGTACCGCACACTTGGGGCCACCGACGTGCTCGTCAAGAACGGCGCAGAAGGCGCTACGCTGAGTTTTGACGGCATGGAGAGCTTCGTCCCGGCTGAAAAGGTCAAGCAGGTCGTCGACACGACCAGTGCCGGCGACAGTTTCAACGGAGCATTTCTCGCCCGCTACCTTGAAACGAAAGACGCCCCGGCGGCAGCGGCATTTGCCGCAAAGGTCGCTGCACGTGTGGTCAGCGAACACGGCGCCCTCGTCGCCTGGGAAAAGCTCGGCATCAAGAAGGCTTGAGCAACACCGAACGATCGGCGTAACGCGACTGTAATATTTCCATCATCGACTGCCGCCAGAATGTGAGGCGCGGGAATCGAGTCTCCGGGTCTGCCCGGAATTGGGCCGGCGCCCCCGCGGGCGCGGCATGGATGGAATTGGGGCGTGCGACAACATATGTCGGATGTTGGAGGCAACGAAGGCCGGGATGCATCTCGGCTAGATGTGGCGGAACGGCTGGTTATTGTCAGCGATGCCTGGCATCCGCAGGTCAACGGTGTCGTCCGTTCGATCGAGAACACCAATCGCGAACTGGCGAAGATGGGCATTGAGGTGGCAATGGTGACGCCGCAGGGCTTCCACAGCATCCCTTGCCCCACCTACCCCGAAATTCGTCTCTCGATCGCCAGCTACCGCCGCGTCGCGCGCGAGATAAGGAAGCACATGCCCTCCTACGTTCATATCGCGACGGAAGGGCCTTTGGGGCTGACGGCGCGGCGCTGGTGCCTGAAGAACCGCATGCCCTTCTCCACCAGCTATCACACTCGCTTTCCGGAATACGTCTCGGCCCGCCTGCCGGTGCCAAAGAGCTGGCTGTATGCGTTCGTTCGTTGGTTCCACAACTCAGGCGCCGGTTGCATGGTCGCAACCCCGAGCCTTGCGCGCGAACTCTCCGAAAAGGGCATCCGAAATCTCATGCCGTGGAGCCGCGGTATCGACGCCGATCATTTTCGTCCCATGCCTCTGGAAGATGCGCCATTCGGCCTTTCTCGCCCGATCTTCATGACAGTCGGCCGCGTTGCCCTGGAAAAGAACCTGCCGGCCTTTCTGGATCTCGACCTGCCCGGATCGAAAGTCGTCGTGGGTGACGGACCGGCGCGCGCCGAGCTCGAGAAGCGCTACCCGGATGTGCATTTCACCGGCCTGAAGGTCGGCGAGGAACTGGCGAGGGTCTATGCCCAGGCGGACGTCTTCGTCTTCCCATCACTGACGGATACGTTCGGCAATACAATTCTGGAGGCGCTCGCCTCGGGTGTTCCTGTCGCCGCCTATCCTGTCACCGGTCCGCTCGACATTATCGGCGAGGATACCGACGTCGGCGCGCTCGACGATGATCTGAGGACGGCTTGCATGGCGGCGCTGTCTGCCTCGCGCGAAAAGGCCCGTGAACTCGCGCTGCAATATTCATGGGAAGCGGCAACGACGCAGTTCATAAACAACATTCGCGCCGCCAACGGCGTCATTACGCCAAAGTGGAAAAAGGCGTGGCAATTTGCTGCCAAGTCGCTGCCGAGAACAAAAAAGCCCGGCGACGCCACCGGGCCTATCTCATCGGGAGCCTGATCCGCTATTTCTTGAGTGCCTCGCGCAGCGTCTGGCTGGCGATAGAGATTGCACCGCGCGTTGCCGGCGTCTCGGCGATGGCGTTCAGAAGCACGAAGTCGTGGATCGTGCCGTTGTACCGGATCGAGGTCACCTTCACGCCGGCCTGCATCAGCTTGCGGCCATAGGCCTCGCCTTCGTCGCGCAGCACGTCGTTTTCATCCGTGATGATCAAGGCAGGCGGCAGGCCATTCAGTTGATCGAGCGA
>Ga0102590_1004947_pt1 | contig 10704 bp, 9 predicted proteins | sample AraplaMF_Col_mMF_FD_76859 | JGI IMG/M metagenome (GOLD analysis project Ga0102590, IMG submission 76859) | Arabidopsis root microbial communities from the University of North Carolina, USA - plate scrape MF_Col_mMF | ecosystem: Host-associated > Plants > Roots > Endosphere | place: USA...
CATTGTTTTTGCTGGCCAGCGCCGCCCGGTGCCCGGGACTGACCGCCGTTACGGTACTGTTCGAGCATCTTTGCGCGCTTCACTACACCTTCACCCGCCTGCCCTGCAAGCACTGCAGCATGGATAAAAGCATTCTGGCCCATCACCCCTTCCATTTCGCTCTCCGAGAAGAGACGGAAGGAAGGTATTTCCTCCTCGGTTTCCATTCCGAGGTGCCAGGCCTTGCGGGCCTGGTCTATCTTTCTCACGCCGTCGGCGGCGGCATCCGTCGAATGAAACACCGCAAGCGCAGCCCCGCTGCGAATTGCGGCATCCACCTTGGCTGAGCCAGTGACGAGCTGGCCCGCCTTGCGCGCCATGTTCATCATCTGCAGGAGCTGCTGCAGAAACAGCCGCTCCACGCGCTCGCCGAGATCCTCGGCTGCCTTCACATCGGCCTTGAGTGCGCGGGCGAAGAGCTTCTTCGCCACCGCCTTCTCGACCAACGACCGGTCCACCTTCACCCAGCAGCCGCGTCCGGGCAGCTCGCGCTTGAGATCCGGCACCACCGTCCCGTCAGGGGCGGCCACGAAGCGGATCAGCTCTTCCGGCGATCCGCTTTCGCGTGTCACGATGCACATGCGGCCGTTCACGTCGTAACCTGCAAGATCGTCGTCCTCAGGAGATGTGTCCGGCTTCGCCGTCATTACGCTTCCTGCTCGGCTGCGTCGGTTTCGACAGCCTCAGCGTCCTTCGCCAGGTCTTCCTCGGTGATCCAGCCGGCGAGCAGGCGAGCCTGCACAACCATCTGTTCTGCTTCGACGCGGGAAATGTCGAACTTCGAGAACAGGCCCTCGAACTTCTTCGTCTCGCCGTTCTTGCGTTCGGTCCAGCCGACGAGATCGTCGGCCGCGCAGCCTGCGAAGTCCTCGATCGTCTTGATGCCGTCCTCGCCGAGCGCGACCATCATCTGTGCGGTCATGCCGGCGATCTGGCGCAACTCGTCGGAAACACCGAGTGCCTTGCGCTTCTCGTCCATCTCCGCCTCGAGCTTCTCAAGGAACTCGCGAGCGCGGGTCTGGATTTCCTGCGCGGTGTCTTCGTCAAAGCCGTCGATCGAAGAGATTTCATCGAGATCGACATAAGCCAGTTCCTCGACGGCGGCGAAGCCTTCCGAAGCCAGGACCTGACCGACCATCTCGTCGACGTCCAGCGCATCCATGAAGAGGTTGGTACGCTCGTTGAATTCCTTCTGACGGCGCTCGGATTCTTCCGCTTCCGTCATGATGTCGATGTCCCAACCCGTCAGCTGCGAGGCGAGACGGACGTTCTGGCCGCGGCGGCCGATGGCGAGCGAGAGCTGCTCGTCGGGAACGACCACTTCGATGCGCTCTGCATCTTCGTCGAGAACGACCTTGGCGACTTCAGCCGGCTGCAGGGCGTTGACGACGAAGGTCGCCGGGTCCTGCGACCAGGGAATGATGTCGATCTTCTCGCCCTGAAGCTCGCCGACGACGGCCTGAACGCGCGAACCGCGCATACCGACGCAGGCACCGACTGGATCGATCGAACTATCGTTCGAGATCACGGCGATCTTGGCGCGTGAGCCCGGATCGCGGGCAACCGACTTCACCTGAATGATGCCGTCGTAGATCTCAGGCACTTCCATGGTGAAGAGCTTCACCATGAACTGCGGATGCGTGCGCGACAGGAAGATCTGCGGGCCGCGCTGTTCGCGACGGACATCATATACGTATGCGCGGACGCGATCGCCATAGCGCACGTTCTCGCGCGGGATCATTTCGTCACGGCGGATGATGCCTTCGCCACGGCCGAGGTCGACGATGACGTTGCCGTATTCGACGCGCTTGACCGTACCGTTGACGATTTCGCCGGTACGATCCTTGAATTCGTCAAACTGGCGGTCACGCTCGGCTTCGCGCACCTTCTGCACGATGACCTGCTTGGCCGACTGTGCGGCGATACGGCCGAAATCCATCGGCGGCAGCGGATCGGCAATGAAGTCGCCGATGGCGGCGTCGGGGTTGCGGTCGCGAGCCAGCTCCAGCGGGATCTGCGTCGAATAATCCTCGGCCTTCTCGACGACTTCGAGCAGGCGCTGCAGACGGATTTCACCGGTCTTCGGGTTGATGTCGGCGCGGATGTTGGATTCGGTACCGTAACGGGAACGCGCTGCCTTCTGGATGGCATCGGCCATCGCGGCAAGCACGATTTCGCGGTCGATGACCTTTTCGCGCGCCACTGCATCTGCGATCTGCAGAAGTTCGAGCCGGTTTGCACTGACTGCCATTGTATTGTCTCTCCGTCCTTGACTACCCGGGTTCCCGTCCCTGGAGCTTACGTTGATCGGTTATTCTTCGTCGCCCGACGCTTCATTCTGATTTGCAGCCTGTGCCTTTGCCAGCTTGTCGGCGCGCAGTGCATCGCGGATCAGATCGTCGGTCAAAATGAGTTTGGCATCGCTGAGAGCCGTGAAGGGAATGACGACCTTCTGCTCTTCACCATAGGCAATCTGATCACGTTCGATCGTGAACCCGTCGGCGTCCGCTTCGACGATCTTGCCGCGGAAGCGTTTGCGATTGCCGATCATGATCGACGTTTCGCACTTTACGAGGTGGCCCTGCCAGCGAACGAAATCCGACTTCCGCACCAGAGGGCGGTCGATGCCCGGCGAAGACACTTCGAGATGATACTCTTTATCGACCGGATCTTCCACATCGAGCACTGGAGAAATCGCCATCGAGACCTGCTCGCAATCCTCGACGGTCATCGTGCCATCGTTCTTCTCGGCCATGACCTGCATCGTCATGCCGTTCTGATTGAGCATCCGTACACGAATGAGGCGGAAGCCGATGTCGACGATCACGGGTTCGATAATGTCGGCAAGACGCTGGTCAAGCCCGGTCTCGGTGATCAGCCGCGGCTCATGTTGATTGTCTGCGTTTGTCAGATCCGACAAGCGGTGCGCTCCCTGCGATTTCTGGCATTCGGGGTGATCGCGCTAATAAAAAAGAGCGGGTCCTTGCGGCCCACTCTTCATCGTACGATCAAGAATTTGAGTGCCATATAGTCCCGTTTTTCAGAAATTGCAAGGTCGGCGCGGAATCCGCCTCCTTGGCCCCTTGAGCATGCGCTAACCTATGGCGAGTGCTCATCTTCCGCATATATTGCTGTTGCGGCATTACGATAAAAGCGGGGGAAACGTGGCCTATACGTCTTCGACATTTGCGCCTTTGCGGCATGAAACCTACCGCACTATCTGGTTTGCGAGCCTCGCCTCGAATTTCGGCGGCCTGGTCCAGGCCGTCGGTGCCGCCTGGATGATGACGGTCATCACCTCGTCGGAGGATATGGTTGCGCTGGTGCAGACCTCGACGGCGCTGCCGATCATGTTGTTCTCACTGTTCTCTGGGGCTCTCGCCGACAATTATGATCGGCGCCGGATCATGCTCACTGCGCAATCCATGATGCTCGTGGTTTCGGTCCTGCTGACGGCATGCGCCCTTCTCGGCTGGATTACGCCTGGACTGCTTCTCTTCTTCACGTTTCTCATCGGTTGCGGCACGGCGCTCAACAATCCATCCTGGCAGGCTTCGGTCGGTGACATGGTGCCGCGTGCCGATTTGCCAGACGCGGTCACGCTGAACAGCATGGGCTTCAACATTACCCGCAGCGTCGGTCCGGCGATCGGTGGTGCCATCGTGGCGGCTGCCGGTGCCGCTGCGGCTTTTGCGGTGAACGCGCTGAGCTATATTGCTCTCATCTATGCATTGCTTCGGTGGCGGCCGAGTACGCCTGCCTCGACACTGCCGCGCGAGACCCTCGGTAGCGCCATCTTTGCCGGCATGCGTTACGTCTCCATGTCGCCCAATCTCGAAAAGATCCTCCTGAGAGGACTGGTCTTCGGCATTGGCGCAAGCTCCATCCAGGCGCTGCTGCCGGTCGTTGCGCTCGATCTCGTTTCTGGCGGACCACTGACCTATGGTTTCATGCTCGGCGCATTCGGCATCGGCGCGATTGGCGGCGCGGTGCTCAGCCCCAGGCTGCGCGTAATGTTCTCCAGCGAGACGATTATCCGCCTGGCGTTTTCAGGCTTTGCGCTCAGTGCCGTGATCGCAGCGCTCAGCTCAAGCGCCGCACTCACCTCTGCCGGACTTCTGATCGCCGGCGCCTGCTGGGTTTCGGCCCTTTCCCTCTTCAACACCATCGTTCAGCTATCGACGCCGCGCTGGGTGGTTGGCCGTTCCTTGTCGCTGTACCAGACCGTCACGTTCGGCGGTATTGCCGGCGGCAGCTGGCTCTGGGGCATTGTTGCCGACCAGTATGGTCTTTCGGATGCCCTGCTGATGTCGGCTGCCGTCCTGCTGCTTGGCGTTGTTATTGGCTTGCGCTTTTCCATGCCGGCTTTCGCTTCGCTCAATCTCGATCCGCTCAACCGCTTCACCGAGCCCGCTCTCGGGTTGGATATCACGCCGCGTAGCGGCCCGATCGTCATCCAGGTCGGCTACCAGATCGCCGACGAAGACCTGGCCGAGTTCATGACACTGATGGGAGAGCGCCGCCGCATCCGCATTCGCGACGGCGCTCGTAACTGGGCGCTTATGCGCGACCTTGAAAACCCCGGTCTCTGGACGGAAACCTATCACACGCCGACCTGGGTCGAATATATCAGGCATAACCAGCGCCGCACGCAGGCCGATGCCGAAAATACCGACCGGCTTCGTGCGCTTCATCGGGGCGAGGGCCTGCCGCAAGTTCAGCGCATGATCGAACGCCAGGCCATCCCACCTGTCGATGACGTCTTTCACAAGGCGCCGATCGACCTGCATCACTGAGGTCAGCATGCCGGTCTTCCGAAGCGCACGACAATCCGATCTTGCCGTCATCGTCAGGCTGCTTGCCGATGACGATCTCGGCAGCACGCGTGAGGTCGTCTCGGATCCCGTCGATATGCGCTATCTCGCGGCCTTCGCCGCGATAGAGGCTGATCCCAACCAATTGCTTGCCGTCGCGACCGACGAGACCGGCTGCGTTGCCGGCTGTCTGCAGCTGAGCTTTCTTCCCGGCCTTTCACGAACGGGCATGTGGCGGGGCCAGATCGAAAGCGTGCGCATCGCCAGGGGTCATCGCGGCTCCGGGCTCGGTTCGCAATTCATCGAATGGGCGATCGCGCGCTGCAGCGAGCGCGGGTGCGGTCTCGTGCAGCTCACATCCGACAAGGCACGGCTAGAGTCGATCCGTTTCTATGAAAAGCTCGGCTTTGTTGCGAGCCATGAAGGACTGAAGCGCAACCTCTGACCAGGGCATGCGCCTCAGCTGTTACTTCAGCTTGCCCTTCATCGATGCCTCCGGAAAGCAGGTCGGCTTCATGCCGTTCTTTTCCTGCCACTGACCGATCGAGCGGCGTGTCTTGTAGCCGGGCAGGCCATCGGAGCCACCGACATCGTAGCCCTGCCGCTCCAGCGCGCGCTGCATGGCGGCAACGTCCGAGCGCAGCATCTTGCCAACGTCGCCCCATTGTCCCTGGAAGGCACCGGAGCCAAAGGCGATGCGGTCGGCCAGATTGCCGATATAGAGCGCATAGAGGTCGGAGTTATTGTACTCCTTGATGATGTAGAAATTCGGCGTGACGATGAATTCCGGCCCGTCGCGCCCGGCCGGCACCAGCATCATGCCCTGCGCTTTCAACTCGCCGGATGGAAAGCCCTTGCCGGAAATGCGGTCGATGCCGAGCGACGCCCAATGGGAGAGCGGCTTGGCAAGGTCAGGCCCTTCCTGCGCGCAGGAGACGGCTCCCGGGATTGTCACTTCGAACCCCCAGTCGCGATCGCGCTGCCAGCCCTTCTTCACGAGGAAATTGGCAATCGAGGCGAGCGTATCTGGGACCGAGGTCCAGATATTGCGATGCCCATCGCCGTCGAAATCGACGGCATATTTAAGGTAGCTCGTCGGCATGAATTGCGGCTGGCCGAGTGCGCCCGCCGACGATCCCTTGAAATCTGCAGGAGTAACGTCGCCGCCGTCGAGAATATGCAGCGCCGCGATCAGTTCCATGCGGAACATGTCCTTGCGGGTCGACATGAAGGCCTTGGTCGCCAGTACCTCGACGGCGGAATTCGGAATCTTCGCCGCACCGAAGCCGGTTTCGCGTCCCCAGATTGCCAGCACGATCGAACCCGGCACGCCATAGGTCTTTTCAATGCGGCTGAGCGTAGATGCATATTGCGAGGCAAAGCTGCGTCCGGTCACCGCAAGCCGTTTCAGCCGGTCCTCATTGAAATAGGGGCCGGGAGAGGAAAACTCGGCCTGGGTTTGCTTCTGTTCCTTCGGCGGCGGAAAGCCGGGAGGCGCAAGATCGGTCAGGGTCCAATCCAGCTCGACACCGGAAAAGGCGGCGCGGAAAGTCTTTTCCGATATGCCGTTCTTCTTTGCGTCAGGCCAGAGATCGGCCTGCACCCATTTTTCAAACTGCGCTTCGACATCGGCTTTCGAAGGAGCGGCATTGGTGGAGACTGAAAGCGCCAGCAAGGCGGCGCCTGTCAAAACAAGCCGGCCAAAGAAACGCATATTCGCATATCCCCCTAAATTGCCGTGCGCGCTCGAAGCGCCGCCGAAAGCGTGCCCTCGTCGAGATAATCGAGTTCACCTCCCACGGGTACGCCATGCGCCAGCCGCGTGATCTTCACGTTGAGATCCGCAAGTTGATCGGTGATGTAATGCGCCGTCGTCTGCCCCTCGACGGTCGCATTGACGGCGATGATGATTTCCTTGATGCCGCCTTCTCCGACACGATTGATCAGTCCGCGTATGTTGAGATCGTCAGGCCCGACACCGTCGAGTGGCGAGAGCGTGCCGCCGAGCACATGATAGGCGGCATTCAGCGCGCCGGCGCGCTCCAGCGCCCAGAGGTCTGAAACATCCTCGACGACGATGATGACGGACTGGTCGCGCTGTGCATCGGTGCAGACTGTGCAAGGATCGACGGTATCGACATTGCCGCAGCGCGAGCAGATCTTCACCTTGTCATAGGCTTCGCCCATCGCATGCGAGAGAGGACCAAGAAGCTGGTCCTTCTTCTTGATGAGATGGAGTGCCGCTCGCCGCGCCGAGCGCGGCCCGAGGCCCGGCACTTTCGCCAGAAGCTGGATCAGTTTTTCAATTTCGGGGCCGGTGACTCGCTTTGCCATGCGCCGTTCTTAGCTGATATGGAACGAAAACGGAATCGCCGAAGGATCAGCTGACCGATGAAAATCCTCGCAGTCTGCAAGGGCGCAGCTGAACGCTTGCCCGGCAAGAGCTACAAGACCGGTATTTTCAAACATGCCGTCAGCGGTGGCGTCATGATCGATGCCGAAGGTCTCGTCGGCGATGCCATCTGCAACAGAAAACATCATGGCGGCGTCGATCAGGCTGTCTATCTGGAAGGTTCTCTGAGCCTCGACTGGTGGACGAACGAACTCGGCTATCCCGTCGAACCCGGCACTTTCGGCGAAAACCTCGTCATCGAAGGACTGGATAACCGTGACGTCACGGTCGGCGACCGCTTTATTATCAGCGAACTGATCCTTGAAGTGACGTCCTGCCGCATTCCCTGCGCCACTTTCGCAGCAAGGATGGACGATCCGAAATTCGTCAAGCGCTATACCAAGGCGGCACGTCCCGGCATCTATTGCCGCGTGATATCAAATGGGATCGTGGAAGCCGGAATGCAGGTCGAGTACAAGCCATTCCCGGGCGCCCCAGTCACGATGCCGGAAATGATGGAAACCTTCGGACGCCGGCTTTCAGCGGCAGACCGCGAGCGCTATCTGGCGGCGCCCGTTCATTACAAGCTGCGAGCCGTGCTGGAAGCACAGCAATAGTTCAGCGCATAGCGATGGTGACGGCAGCCCCCGCCATCGTTCCCGCGCTCACCCGGTTGGCGATCCGCACAGCACGTCGGCTCTTCAGGAAACCGCGCGCCTTTGCAGCAAGGAACATCCAGCTGAAATCGACAATAGCCAGAACGACGAACAGCGTGACGACGAGTTCGGCCCAGCCGGCAAGCGATACCGAGGGAATGTCGATGATCGACGGCAGAAGGGCCACGTAGAACATCATGATCTTCGGGTTGCCGAGCGCAATCGCCAGGCCGGTGAAAAACATCCGGCCGCGCGAACGTTCCTGCGGCAATTCTTCTTCCTCGACATCAGCTTTGGCAAACCACATCCGCCAGGCGAGATAAAGAAGATAGAGCACGCCCAACCATTTAATGACGACGAAGACGTGGTAGAAGCTTTCGGCGATCGCCGAGAGGCCGGCAATGGCGCAGGTCAGCCAGATCGCATCTCCAGCCCACATGCCGAACAGGAAAGGCAGCACATCGCGCGCGCCTTTCGAAATGACCCGGGCAACGAGCGCTGCAACGCTCGGTCCGGGTGTGCCGGCGGCAATGAAAAGAGCGCCGGCGAAAACCAGCAGCGTCGTCAAGGTCATCATCTCCCGTCTCCTCTTCCGGGGCCAGTTATTACCGGACCAGTCGACGAAATCAGAAAGGCAGCTTGAAACCGGGCGGGATCGGCAGACCGGCCGTCAGCGCCTTGGTCTTTTCGGCAGCGATGGCTTCCGCCTTGTCCTTGGCGTCCTTGTGGGCGGCAACGATCAGATCTTCGAGGATTTCGACATCGTCTTCCTTGAAGAGGGAAGGGTCGATCTTCAGGCTCTTGAGCTCGCCCTTGCCGGAGATGATCACGGTGACCAGCCCGCCGCCGGCCTTGCCTTCGGCAGTCAGCTCGGCGATCTCAGCCTGCATCTGCTCCATCTTGGCCTGCATTTCCTTGACTTTGCCCATCATGCCCATGATGTCGCGCATCGTCTTCTCCTTCTTGAAACTAGAATTCTATGTCGTCGCCGGGCAGGATATCGCCCTCTTCGGATTCGGCTGCGGCAGGTGGTTTGACCTCCTCTGCCTCTTCCTCCGGCGTCGGCGCCCGCACGCGTACGTCGATGATCTTGGCGCCTGGAAACTGGGCCAGGATCGCTGCTACGTCTGGATCCTGGCGGGCATCGCTGACGCGCTGCTCCTGCGCCTTGGTTTCCGCCTCCACCATCGTCGGTCCGCCTTCTTCGCGGCTGGTGCTGACGATCCAATGGATGCCGGTCCATTCCTTGAGCTTGACGGCAAGCTCGTTGAGCAACGTGCCTGGAGCTCCCTCGGTGAGGTTCACATCCAGCCGGCCGGGCTCGATCCGCACTGGCCGTACGAAGTTGCGCACCAGCGCCTTCAGTTTGACGTCACGCCTTTCGGCAGCGAGATCGACGATGTCGCTGATCGAATTGACCCGCACGACCGGCTTCGGCGCTTCTGCCGGCTTCGTCTCGACGCGGCCGACGCTCTGCGGTTCGGGATTGGGCACGGCCCGCAGCATGGCGGTCGGGCCCGAGGGCTGAGGCCGCGGCGCAGGCTCCGGAGCCCGTGCCGTTACGTTCGTCTGGTAGGGAACGCGCGTGCCGCCGCCATTGCCCGAAGGCGCGGGTGAGGATGGACGTGGCGCACCATTTTCAGTGGAAAATTCGGCGAGCCGGCGTGCTGCATCTTCGGGGGCGGGCAGATGCGCTGCATGCGCAAGCCGGATAAGCACCATCTCCGCAGCGCCCGCCGTGCGCGACGAGTTTTCCGTCTCCGGAATGCCCTTCAGGAGCATCTGCCAGATCCGCGAAAGCGTGGTGACCGCGACACCCTGGGCGAATTCCGCCGCCTTGGTGCGCTCGACTTCGCTGAGCGAGGGGTCGTTTGCGGCATCAGGCACATATTTCAGCCGCGTCACCAGATGCGTGAAATCGGCGAGATCCGTCAGTACCACGACCGGGTTCGCGCCGGCCTCGTACTGGCTCTGGAATTCGTTGAGCGCGTTCGCGACGTCACCACGCACGATATGTTGGAAGAGATCGACGATGCGCGCGCGGTCCGCAAGGCCGAGCATGCCGCGCACGGCTTCCGCCTGCACAACGCCGCCGCCATGGGCAATTGCCTGGTCCATCAGCGACAGGCCGTCGCGGGCAGAGCCTTCCGCGGCGCGTGCGATCATCGCCAGCGCATCCGGTTCCGCCTCGATGCCTTCCTTGGCGGCGATCGTCGAAAACAGGCCGACGAGATCGGAAGCGCTGATGCGGCGCAGGTCGAAGCGCTGGCAGCGCGAGAGTACAGTGATCGGAACCTTGCGGATTTCTGTCGTCGCGAAGATGAATTTCACATGCTCCGGCGGCTCTTCGAGCGTCTTCAACAATCCGTTGAAGGCTGCCGTCGAGAGCATGTGCACTTCGTCGATGATATAGACCTTGAAGCGGGCCGAAACCGGCCGGTAGCGCACCTGCTCGATGATCTCTCGGATGTCGTCGATGCCGGTATGCGAGGCGGCGTCCATCTCGATCACGTCGACATGGCGGCCTTCCATGATCGCCTGGCAATGTTCGCCGGGCACGCGAAGGTCGATCGACGGCTTGTCGATGTCGGCCGTCTTGTAGTTCAGAGCGCGGGCCAGAATACGCGCCGTCGTCGTCTTGCCCACCCCGCGAACGCCGGTCAGCATGTAGGCCTGCGCGATGCGACCTGTTTCAAAGGCGTTGGTGAGCGTGCGGACCATCGGCTCCTGGCCGACCATCAGGTCCGTGAAATCCTTGGGGCGGTATTTGCGTGCCAGCACCCGGTATCCGGTGCCCGTCGAG
>Ga0102590_1004948_pt1 | contig 10700 bp, 10 predicted proteins | sample AraplaMF_Col_mMF_FD_76859 | JGI IMG/M metagenome (GOLD analysis project Ga0102590, IMG submission 76859) | Arabidopsis root microbial communities from the University of North Carolina, USA - plate scrape MF_Col_mMF | ecosystem: Host-associated > Plants > Roots > Endosphere | place: USA...
GCTTCTATTTCAGGGGGTAATGGCGGAGAGGGTGGGATTCGAACCCACGGTGCCCTTCCAGGCACGCCGCATTTCGAGTGCGGTACATTCGACCACTCTGCCACCTCTCCAGGGGGTCTTCCAGGCCCGCCCGGAGGCGTGCCTTGAGTGAGGGCGGGATACCTAGCGGCGTCGCCGGAAGAGTGCAAGAGCCTGTGACAAGCTTTTGTGTCGCGGGGGGCGGTTTCCGCGCGGAAGCCCAGCCGAACCTAGGCTTTCGGATACAGAACCATCTGGGTGCAGCGGAAAAGCGCGATGGTCTTGCCGGTCTCCTCGGCGGTGACGACGGCGTCCCAGACCTGGGTGTTGCGGCCGCCGTGGACCAGGGTGGCCTCCACCGCCGCGCCGCCGCCCTCGCGCACCGTGCCCAGGAAGTTGGACTTCAGCTCGATGGTGGTGAAGCTGACGGCGCCCGGCGGCAGCGAGACCACGCAGCCGTAGCCGCAGGCGCTGTCGGCCAGGGCGATGACGCTGGCGGCGTGCAGGAAGCCGTTGGGAGCCATGTGGCGCTGGGTCACGGTCATGCGGCCGCGCACGCGGCCGGTCGTGGCCTCCAGCCATTCCAGCCCGAGCAGGTCGGGCAGGTGGCCCTGCTGGCCGGCCGTCAGGGCGGCGCTGCGGTCGCCCTCGCCGGCGGTGCGGGCGGCGTCGAGCGGCGACTGGGCGGCGGTCTTGTCTTCGGCCATGGCGGGCGTTCCTGGTTCTTCGCGTGCGAAGCATCTAGGCGTGCGGACCCGGACAAGGCAAGTGCGTTTTTAAATGGAACTGACGTCGACCGGCGGGAAGCGCTTGCCGTCCTCGCCCTCGGGCGGCAGGCGGAAGGCGCGGATTCCGACCTGCAGGGCCGGGGCGGCCAGCGGGCCGGGGGCGGCCGCGACGGCGGCGCGGCGGGCGAGGAAGGCCTCGGCGGGCACGGCGTCGCCGGCGTCGACGTTGCGGGCCTTCTGCTCGGCGACCGTGGTGCTCCAGGCGTCGATGACCTCGCCGGTCTGGCCGACCAGCAGGCGGGTCTCGGGCGGCAGGCCCAGAAGCTGACGGGCGGCGGCGTGCTGGCCGGCGGGGTCGGCGCCGGGGGCGGCGCTGTCGTCCAGGCCCTGGTCGGGCGGCAGGATGGCCGAGCCGGTGAACACGACGTCGCCGATCTGATAGGCGGTGGCGCCGGGCAGGCGGCCGGGCAGGGCGATGGCGGTGATCTCGATCCCGCCCATCGGCAGGGCCTCGCCGTCCTGGGCCAGCTTGTCGAAGTCCCAGCCTTCCAGGTCGACGCCGTCGTCGCCCAGCACGGGGACCAGGCGCCTGAGGCTGTCCAGCACCGGGGCGCCGATGCAGATCGAGGCGCCGGTCTCGTATTTCAGGTGGCCGGCCGCCGACAGGTGGTCGGTGTGCAGGCCGGTCTCGAGGATCCAGGTCGGGCCCAGGTCCTTGGCGCGGACGTCGGCGATGATCGCGTCGATGAAGCGGGTGTCGACGGCCTGGGTCCGCGGGTCGTAGTCGAGCACGGGGTCGACGAAGGCGCAGAGCAAGGTGGCCGGATCGGCGATCAGATAGGTCACCCGCCCGGTCGCGGGGTGATGGAAAGCGGTGATTTCCGGCTGCATAGATCGGTCCGATGACGCCCTGAGGCGCGCACCTTGACCGCAACCCCTTAAGTATCGGCGAACAAAACCGGCGGATCGCGCCCCGAGGCGATTCGTCTCAGGCGGGGATCTAGGGACGGGCGGCCGCGTCGCAGCTCTTGTCGCCGCGCATCTCGGTCACCCAGACCGGCTCGACATAGCGCTCGCCGTCGCGGAAGCCGGGGGCGCAGCCCTCGGGCGTGTCGGAGCGGCTGCGTCCGCCGCCGCCGCGCATGTCCAGCGACAGGGCCAGGGACTGCGAGCTGCCGCCGCGCGGACCCCAGCCGTAGGGGCTGCCGTACCCGCCGCCGTACCCGCCGCCGTATCCGCCGTAATAGCCGTAGCCGCCGTGCTTGCCGTAGTCGGTCTTGCCGACCGTGACGCCCAGGGTGCCGGTCTCGCCGATCGGGATCAGGCTGGAGACATAGCCGCTGCGATAGCCGCCGGTGCCGACGCTGACGCCGACCTCGCCGTGGACCTGGCGCTTGCCGTCCTTGTCCAGCGGGTAGCCGTTGACGTCGAGTTCGGCGCGCGGGGTGTAGCCGAAGGCCGAGCCTTCGACGGGCGGCGCGTCGGCGACCCAGGCCGAGATCTGGTCCTGGGTGGTGACCGGCTTGGCGGCGCGTTCGGCCTCGGCGCGGGCCCGGGCGTCGGCCTTGGCCTGCTCCAGCTCGGCCTCGGTCGGCGGACGGGTGGCGCGCGAGGCGGCGGTGGTCACGACCTCGTCGTCGGCCGAACGGGCGAACGCGGCTGCGGGCAGGGCCAGCGGCAGGGCGAGCAGGGCGGCGAGGACGATGCGGGACGCGAACATGGACGAAACCTCCGACCCCGCCACAGTGGGCGCGATCTGTAACCGAATTAGGGCCTGAATGTATCAGGCGCGCAAGCCGTACCTGGCGACGCGCTCAGAGCGCTTCAAGGGCCGCTTCCAGCGCCGCCATGTCCGGCGGAAGGGGGGTCTCGAACCGCAGGGTTTCGCCCGTGATCGGATGGACGAAGCCCAGCACGGCCGCGTGCAGGGCCTGGCGGGCGAAGCCGAGCTCGACGATCGCCGCCTTGACCGGGGCGGCGGGGGCGCCGGCGCCGTAGACCGGGTCGCCCAGGCACGGCGAACCCTTGCTGGCCATGTGGACGCGGATCTGGTGGGTGCGGCCGGTCTCCAGCCGGCAGGCGACGCGCGCGGCCACCGGCTTGTCCGGCGCGCCGAAGGTCTTCTCGACGCGATAGTGGGTGATCGCCTCGCGGCCGCCGGTCTTCAGCACCGCCATCTTCTTGCGGTCGTGCGGCGAGCGGCCCAGGCGCGTTTCGATCGTGCCGACGGCCGGATGCGGCGCGCCCCGGGTCAGGGCCACGTACATGCGGTCGATGTCGTGGGTCGCGAACAGGGCCGACAGCCCCTGGTGGGCGGCGTCGGTCTTGGCCGCCACCATCACGCCCGAGGTCTCCTTGTCCAGGCGATGGACGATGCCGGGCCGGGCGACGCCGCCGATCCCCGACAGGCTGGCCCCGCAGTGGAACAGCAGGGCGTTGACCAGGGTGCCGGTCTCGCAGCCCGGCGCCGGGTGGGCGGCCATGCCTGGCGGCTTGTCGATGACGATCAGGTGGGCGTCCTCGTAGAGCACGGCCAGCGGGATGTCCTCCGGCTCGGGCTCGGCCGCGACCGGCGGCGGGACCAGCACCAGATAGGTCCCGGCCGGGGCCTTGGCCTTGCCGTCGGTCATCGGGCGGGGCGCCCCGCCTTCGACGACCAGCGACACCTGGCCGGCGGCGATCAGGGCCTGCAGACGGGCCCGCGACAGGTCCGGCGCGGCGGTCGCCAGGGCCTTGTCCAGGCGTTGGCCGGCGAGCGCGGGCTCCAGCGCGATCCGCACCACCTCGCCGCCGGCGCCCGCGTCTTGGGCGTCCAGGTCGTCGATCTCGTCGTCGGCGAGCGTCTCGGTCGGATCGGTCGGGGGGATCAAGGCCTCTTCACGGCTCCGTCATGACTGTGTCGTAGCGCCGACATCGCCCGCGCCTAACGGCTCAGGTTCAAGCCTTGCGTTCGAAGGGGATAGTCGATGCGCGCGTTCCGTACCACCTTGCTCATGACGGCCGTCAGCGGCCTGGCCCTGATCGCGGGCGTCGCCCACGCCGCCGAGCCTGACGCCCCGGCTTCCGAGCAGGTCGAGGAACTGGTCGTCACCGCCCAGAAGCGCGAGCAGAAGGTGCTGGACGTGCCGATCGCCCTGACGGCCTATTCGGGCGCCACGCTCGAGACCCTGGGCGTGCAGGAGTTCGACAAGCTGTCGTCCTTCGTCCCCGGCTTCCAGGTCCAGAACCAGTCGCCCAACAACCCCGGCTTCGTGATGCGCGGCATCACCTCCGACAGCGGCGACGCCACCGTCGAGCCGCGGGTGTCGGTCTTCCAGGACGGCGTGTCGATCTCCAAGTCGCGCGGCTCGTACGTCGAGCTGTTCGACGTCCAGCGCATCGAGGTGGCCAAGGGCCCGCAATCGACCCTGTTCGGCCGCGGCGCCCTGATCGGGGCGGTCAACATCATCCAGAACAAGGCCGACCCGCAGGCCCTGGACTGGCGCGTGGGCGCCGAGCTGGGCGACCACGGCTACGGCCTGTTCGAGGGTATGGCCAACGTGCCGCTCAGCGACACCTTCGCGGTGCGCTTCGCCGGCCGTTACAAAGAGCGCGACGGCGCGGTCGAGAACCTGCTGGGCGGCAAGAACCTGGGCTCGACCGACACGGGCGCGGCCCGCCTGGCGTTCCGCTGGACCCCGAACGACAAGCTCGACGCCAACCTGCTGCTGAACTACGAGGCCGACCATCCGACCGGCACCTCGTTCAAGTCGGGCACGTTCAACCCCACCGACCCGACCACGGGCCAGGCCCTGGGCGATCGCGATCCCAACTCCGGCGCGGCCCTGTCGGCCGGTTCCGGCTTCAACGGCGGCGCCCAGCTGGGCCTCAAGCGCTTCGTCCAGGGCGCCACGGCCCTGGTGGACTACAAGTTCAGCGACGCCCTGAAGCTGTCGTCGATCACCGCCGCCCGCCACTTCCAGAGTAACGAGACCTTCGATCCGGACGGCTTCTCGCTGCCGATGCTGACCTTCGCCGAGGACGCCCGCGGCACGCAGTACAGCCAGGAGTTCCGCCTGAACTACGACAACGGCGGCCGCTTCAGCGGCTTCGGCGGCGTCAGCTATTTCAACGAGGACGCCCAGACCTCGGTGCCCTCGCAGATCGACGAGCGCTACGCCCTGGCCCTGATCACCGGCCAGCTGACCAAGCCCAACCCGCAGCCGACCGCGGTGCTGACCAACAACACCTTCCTGGCGGCCCTGGTCACCGGCCTGTCGGGCGGCGCGATCACCGGCGCGGCCGCCCAGGGCATCGCCGCCAACCTGCACGCCCACCGCGAGAGCTACACCAACTACGGCAAGACCGAGTCGTTCGACGTCTACGGCGACGGCACCTGGCGCCTGAACGACCGGTTCGAACTGTCGGCGGGTCTGCGCTACACCCACGACGACAAGTCCAGCGCCTTCGCGTCCAGCGTCCAGGACCGCTCGATCCTGGGCGCCCTGATCGCCCTGCCGTCGATCCTGCCGACCCTGACGCCCACCGGCCGCCTGGCCTTCATCCAGGCCCTGGCCACGCCGGGCGCGGCCAGCATCCCGACCTCGGCCGCCTATCCCATCCCGATGTTCGGCATCGTCTCGCAGCCGACCAGCAACAACGGCGACATCTATTCGCAGGACTTCTCCGACGAGGGCCTGACCTGGCGCCTGGTGGGCCGCTACAAGCCCGACGCCAACACCAGCCTCTACGCTTCCTACGCCCGCGGCCGCCGTCCCGAGGTGCTGTCGGTCGGCCAGCCCAGCGCCCCCATGGGCGCGGCGCGGTTCACCCCGGTCGAGGCCGAGACGGTCGATTCCTACGAGGTCGGGGCCAAGACCCGCACCCTGGGCGGCCGCCTGAGCCTGGACGGCGCGGTCTACGCCTACGACTACGACAACTTCCAGACCACGATCATCGTCGCCAACAAGCCGACCACCACCAACGCCGGCAAGGCCAAGGCCTACGGCTTCGAGGGCCAGGCCACCTGGCAGGCGGCCTCGTTCGCCGAGATCTTCGCCACCTACGCCTACAGCCACGGCCGCTTCGACACCGGCCTCTACGACGGCAACCGCTTCCGCCTGTCGCCGGACCACAAGGCCTCGCTGGGCGCGACCTTCTCGGCCGACCTCCTGAACGGCCGGTTCAGCTTCACGCCGATCTACGCCTGGCAGTCCAAGACCTTCTTCTCGGACGACAACGACATCGCCGCCCTGCAGGTCAACAACCTGCTGCCCGACACGGCGGTGGACGAGTTCCAGAAGGCCTACGGCCTGCTGGACCTGCGCGTGCAGTACCAGCCCTCGTTCGCCAGCTGGACGGTGGGCGCCTTCGTCACCAACGCCACCGACGAGAAGTACATCAAGGACGCCGGCAACACGGGCGACAACTTCGGCATCCCGACCTTCATCGCCGGCAACCCGCGCTACTACGGCGTGACGTTCTCGCTGCGGCGGTAACCCTGAACACCGTCATCCCGGGCCTTGTGCCCGGGACCCCTCTATCCGCCGCAAGTGCGGAGGGGTGGCGCGCCAGCGCGCCAAGGCGCTTCACGTGCGAACTGAACCAGGGGTCCCGGGCACAAGGCCCGGGATGACGGTTGAAAGGGGGAGCTATTTGCCCTCCGCCTCTTCCTCGCGGCCGGCGATCGAGCCGTCCTTGAACAGATATTCCCGCAGCTGCTCGTCGGTCTCCGGATCGCTGCGGCGCAACCATTCCAGCACCATGGCCGCGTGCTCCAGCTCCTCGCGGGCGTTGTGCAGCAGGATCTTGCGCAACTCCTCGTCGTCGCAGTCGTCGGCCCGCTGACGATACCAGTCCACCGCCTCCAGTTCCTCGATCAGCGAGGTGATGGCGTAGTGCTGGTTGAGCGTCTTGCCGCGCAGCTTTTCGCGCGGGACGTGGAGGCCTTCGCTGGACATGCACCGTCATCCTACTGTTGTCTCCAGGGGCTAACGCACGAGAAGTCCAAGCGGCGCCGTGAACCTTCGGGGAGTTGAGCATGACCATCGACAGACGCCGGGCCCTGGCCCTCTTCGGCCTGGGCGGCGCGGGCGCGGCGGGCGAGGCGATGGCGGCGACGCCGCGCGCCCTGTTCGCGGGGCGGGCCGAGTTCCTGCACGGCGCGGCCTCGGGCGATCCGCTGGAGGACCGGGTGGTGCTGTGGACCCGGATCACGGCCGAGGCGACGACCGCCCCGATCGCCGTGCGCTGGGAGGTGTCGACCGATCCCCGCTTCAAGACGCTGGTCCGCCAGGGCGACGCCCGGGCGACGGCGTCCCGCGACTACACGGTCAAGGTCGACGTCACGGGCCTCAAGCCCGCGACCGACTATTTCTACCGCTTCCAGTACCTGCGGAGCGGCAAGCCCTTCGGCAAGCCGGTGGGCGGCCGGACCCGCACCCTGCCCAAGGGCGCGGTCAAGGACGTGGTCCTGGCCGTGGTCTCGTGCGCGCTCTATCCGAACGGCTATTTCAACGCCTACGACGCCATCGCCAAGCTGCCGCGCGTCGACGCCGTGCTGCACCTGGGTGACTACATATACGAGTACGGCGCCGCGCCGGACGACTACGGCATGGCCTCGCCCACCGCCAAGACCCGCGTGCCCGACCCGCCGCGCGAGCTGCTGAGCCTGGCCGACTACCGCCGCCGCCACGCCCTCTACAAGACCGACCCCGCCCTGCAGGCCGCCCACGCCCGCGCGCCCTGGATCGTGGTCTGGGACGACCACGAGACCGCCGACAACAGCTGGATCGGTGGGGCCGAGAACCACCAGCCGGCCACCGAGGGCGACTGGGTCAAGCGCAAGACCGCCGGCATCAAGGCCTATTACGAGTGGATGCCGATCCGCGAGCCGGCGGCCGGGACCCTGCCGGAGGCCGCCTGGCGCCGGTTCCAGTTCGGCGACGTCGCCACCCTGCTGATGACCGAGACCCGGCTGACGGCCCGCAGCCACCAGCTGGACTACGGCCGCGACCTGCCGGTCGTGGACGGCAAGCCCGACTTCGCCGCCTTCGCCGCCAAGCTCAAGGACCCGGACCGTCGGATGATGGGCCAGGGCCAGGAGCAGTGGCTGGCCCGCGAGGTCGACGCCTCGATGCAGGCCGGCACGGCGTGGCAGGTGCTGGGCAACCAGGTGGTCATGGCCCGGGTGGTCCCGCCCGACCTGAAGGCGGCCATGGGCGACCAGGCCTACGCCGCCCTGCTGGCCAAGCTGCCGGCCTATGTCGCCAAGCCGGTCGAGGAGAGCCGGGTCCTGGCGCAGGCGGGCGCGCCCGGCAACCTGGACGCCTGGGACGGCTATCCGGCCGACCGCTCGCGGGTCTACGACATCTTCAAGGCCAGCCAGGCCCGGCCGATCGTGCTGGCCGGCGACAGCCACGCCTTCTGGGCCAACGAGCTGTGGGACGACGCGGGGACCAACCGCGTGGCGGCCGAGTTCGGCGTCACCTCGGTGACCTCGCCCGGCTACGCCGACTACCTGCCCGGCGCGCCGCTCGGCGAGGCCTATGTGGCGGCCAACAAGGAGGTGAAGTTCACCGACCAGGGCGCCAAGGGCTTCCTGCTGCTGACCCTCGAACACGGCCGGGCGACGGGCGAGCTGATCGCCGTGTCGACGATCCTGGACCCCAGGTACCAGACCCGGGTGCTCAAGCGCTTCGTGGTCACGCCGGGCGACAAGGGCGGGGTGAAGGCGCTGGCGGAGGGGTAAAGGCCCGTATTTTCCGCTCATCCCGGCGAATGCCGGGACCCAGATGGAATGGCTTTGGGGCTGACCCGGCATTCGCCGGGATGAGCGGGGTTCTAGTTACCGCCGCTCCAGGGCGATCCGCACGCCGAAGGCCACGAACACCCCGCCGGTCACGCGGTCCAGCCACCGGACCACGCCGGGCCGGCGCAGCGCCCTGGCGATCGGGGCGGTGGCCAAGATCAGGCCGCCGGCCCAGGCCAGGCCCATGACCACGTGGATGGCGGCCAGCAGCAGGCCGAAGGCGGCGGGGTTGGCGCCGGTCGGGATGAACTGGGGCAGGAACGACACGTAGAACACCCCGACCTTGGGGTTCAGCAGGTTGTTCCACAGGCCCTTGGCCAGGGCCGCGCCCAGGCCGCCCGACGGCGGCGCCTCGCCCGCCCCGGCGTCGAAGCGCTCGCGCGGCTTGCGCAGCAGGTTGACGCCCAGCCAGACCAGATAGGCCGCGCCCGCCCATTTCAGGATCGTGTAGGCGGCGTGCGAGGCCACCAGCAGCGCCCCGGCCCCGAACGCCGCGGCCGCGCCCCAGACCAGGCAGCCCAGGCCGATCCCCACCGACACGGCGGCCGCGCGGCGCCAGCCCTCGGCGGCGGCCGTGCGCAGGATCAGGGCGGTGTCCAGCCCGGGCGTGATGGTCAGCAGGCCGGCGGCGATCCCGAAGGCGATCAGGGCCTGGAAGGGGGTCATCTCGAACGCTCCATGGGCGGCGATCTCCACAAGGTCTGCAAACGGGCTCGCCATGGTCTGGACGTCGATGGCGGACGCTGGCGCGATGAGAAGAGCCCTAAGCCTCGCGCTCGACCAGAGCCCCGTCCTCCCAGACGCGGTAGAAGCACGAGCGGAAGCCCACGTGGCAGGCGCCCCCGTCCCCTTGCGGTCGGACCTTGATCAGCACCGCGTCCTGGTCGCAGTCGATCCGCAGCTCGGTGACGATCTGCAGCTGGCCGCTGGTCTCGCCCTTCTTCCAGAGGCTGCCCCGCGAGCGGCTGAAATAGTGGGCGATCCCGGTGTCGAGGGTCAGCTTCAGGGCCTCGTCGTTCATCCAGGCGAACATCAGGATCTCGCCGGTGTCGGCGTGCTGGGCGATGGCCGCGACCAGGCCGTTGGCGTCGAAACGCGGCGTGACGGCGGTCCCGCGCTCGAGCGCGGTCTTGTCGGCGGCGGCGGGGAAGAGCGAGGAGGTCATGCGGTCACATATGGCGCCCCTTCGCCGGGCGTCAAAGACTGGATCAAGGCGCGGGTCGCGGCGCTGGACGCCTGGGCGCGCCCTTGGGCCGAGCGCTCGCGGCTTCGCGGCTGGGCCTACGAGTTCCTGCTGTTCGGCCTGAAGCAGGCCTGGGCCTGCCTGTTCGGCGGGCTGATGCTGGCCCTGATCGTCGGCACGCATCTGATCTGGCCGCCCGGCGCGCCGCTGGCGCGCTACGACTTCCTGGTGCTCGCCTCGGTCGCCATCCAGGTCGCCCTGCTGGCCCTGAAGCTGGAACGTTGGGACGAGGCCGTGGTGATCCTGGTCTTCCACGTCGTCGGCACGGTGATGGAGGTGTTCAAGACCGCCCACGGCTCGTGGATCTATCCCGAGGCCGGCGTCCTGAAGATCGCCGGCGTGCCCCTGTTCAGCGGCTTCATGTACGCCTGCATCGGCAGCTACATCGCCCGGATCTGGCGGCTGATGGACTTCCGGTTCGTGCACTATCCGCCGATCTGGACCACCTGGGCGCTGGCGATCCTGGCCTATCTGAACTTCTTCACCCACCACTACGGGCCCGACATCCGGACGGGCCTGTTCGTCGCCTCGGCGGTGCTGTTCGGGCGGACCTGGGTGGTGTTCACCGTCGATCGGACGCCGCGCCGCATGCCGCTGCTGGTCGGCTTCGGGCTGGTGGCGCTGTTCATCTGGTTCGCCGAGAACCTGGGCACCCTGGCCGGCGCCTGGGCCTATCCCAGCCAGCGCCACGGCTGGTCGATGGTCCCGGTCGCCAAGCTGGGGGCCTGGTACCTGCTGATGCTGCTCAGCTACGTGCTGGTGACGGTGGTGCACATTCCCAGGTCCTCCCCCTGTGGGGGAGGCGGCGCGAAGCGCCGGTGGGGGGACTGATGCGGCGGCGGCCCATTCCTCCCCCCTCCGTCGGCTGCGCCGACACCTCCCCCACAGGGGGAGGATCTCTACTTCCAGATCGGCTCGCCGT
>Ga0102590_1004953_pt1 | contig 10693 bp, 10 predicted proteins | sample AraplaMF_Col_mMF_FD_76859 | JGI IMG/M metagenome (GOLD analysis project Ga0102590, IMG submission 76859) | Arabidopsis root microbial communities from the University of North Carolina, USA - plate scrape MF_Col_mMF | ecosystem: Host-associated > Plants > Roots > Endosphere | place: USA...
CGCGTTCGTCAAAAGGCCTCGAGCTCACGAGCCATGGGCAGATCATGCTGGCTTATGCCCGCGAAATGGTCGCCCTCAGCGACGAGGTCGAGAAAAGGCTGACAGGCAAGATGATCGAGGACCGCATTCGCCTCGGCGTCGTTGAGGACTTCGCAGCCGGCCACCTGATCGACATTCTTAGTGACTTCAGGGCGCAGAACCCGAAGGTCGATATCGACATCATTGTCGAGCCGAATCGCCGCCTCGCCAGCCTGTTTGAAGACGGGAAGCTGGATCTCGTGGTTTGCGACATCACCTGCCTCGCGCGAAAACCGACCCTGATCTGGACCGAATATTTGATGTGGACGGTCAGATCCGACTTTGTGGCGGATGCGGAAAAGCCGCTTCCCATCATTATGTTCGAGGAGGAGTGTCCCTGGACGCTGCCGACGCTTGCCGCTCTGTCCCAGCGGAACGTCAAGTGGAAGACGGCGTGCGTCGCATCGACTCTGGTGGCCATGGCGACCGCGGTTCGCGTTGGTATCGGTATCGCGCCAATGATGCTCAACACGAAACCCGAGGGCTGCCGGACGCTTGACAGATCGGCGGACCTGCCCGGTCCGGTGCGCATTGAAATCGGTCTGTATGCTCAATCCGAGACGGCCGAAGGCGCGCGCTATCTTGTAGACTTCATTTCGCGGCATACGGCCATATTGTCGAGCTAGAGCCTTTCTTGGTCAGCTTGCAGCATTCTGACCGGGAAAGGCTTTGGGAGCGTTCAGCTTCCATTATATCGGGTCAATTTAATTCCCCCTACCGAAGTGGCGAGCGAAGCCCCACAGTGATCGAATGAAGGGTCGACGACCCAATCTCAAGCATTCATGGAAGTCTGCGAATACGATGATGGGGCAAGCCAAAGTTGACGAAACTCTTCTCGCAGATGCCGCCTATCTGCCCGGCCAGATCGCAAACCTCACGAGGGGAGCGAGCGTGACGGCGCAAACCAACGAAATACTGGAGCGCATCAATGACATGCTGCTGCGCGAAGGTACCGACAAGTCAGAGATCATTCTCGTCAACATTTGGCTCAGGGACCTTGCCTCATTCGAGGAAATGAACAGAGCCTGGGATGCTTGGATGCCTGATAGCGGAACGCCACGGCGGGCAACGTTTGAGGACAAGAATCTCCCGCCGATGTGCGCCATCCGTATTGACGTAGCCGCGTCGCGAAAGAGTGAGGCCGGGCAAATTTGAACCGCCTGTATTCGTCATCTTCACACTCTTGTCAGCAAAGCCGGACCCGGAAGTGCTTGAAGCAGGACGGTCTACATTTCGTCGAAGAGGGCTATGTCTTGCTAGAGCGGTACAGCTTTTAACGGAAGCGCAGGACCGCTCTGGCTTTTGTTTTTACGCAATTCCGGACGGAAAACCGCTTCGCACTTTTCCTGGAATTGCTCTAGGAGCAAAGGTGGCGGATGCTTTGCGACCTTTTGTGATCAAGGGATGATGTAACCGGTAAGGTAGACGAAGAGCGGCCTCGGAATTTGCTACAGAATTCCGCACTTTCGGCATCATGCTCTAAGGCCGGATGACGCAGACATTGGCCTCGTAGGCGCAGGGATCGTCTTGAACGGCGATATCGATGACCTTTGCCTTCGGTGCCAGTTGCTCAGATCGTGCGGGGGGATAAAAGCCATAGCCGTCGCCGCCGACATAGGTTCCGCCATCGGCCTGATAGACATAGGAAGAGCCGGCATAAGTGTCGCCACCACCACCCTGCGCCTGGGGTACGACGACGATGAGATTGTTGCGGGCGACGCGATTGGTCGCCGGCGATGAAAACTGTTTCAGGAACGGCATTCGTTCTTTGCGGTTCCGGTATCGATAGGCGTTGTCGAAACGGATGCCACGATCGCGCCAGCCGATACGTTCGCCGAGGAGTAATCCGCCGTGGAAAGCGTGACGATGGCCGGGAAAACGATGATCGTTGCGGCGGTCGCCGGCTTCGGCGGGGAGTGCAGCAAGCGCGGATAGGGCAAGCAGGGCGACTGCGGACAGACTGCGAAACATGGGTGGCCGGCCTCCGGAATTCCGATCCCTAACAAATCGTTAACGCCAGATTGCGCCAAAAGCCGACGCTTGTCCATTCAGGTCGGACAACCGGCACAAAATTTGAGCGGAAAAGACCAGTTTCTTTAGCCCGCGAACTTCCCGGTAACGCGAATCGATTAAATTAAAAGCAGACAGCGATTGTGCTTGTCGTCGGCGTTCCCGGTGATTAAACGTCGCAATTGATGCAACGCACACAGAGAATTTTGTCATTCGTGTGGTTGACTGAGCATGCTCCGAAATCCGGGAGCGCAGAGAAGCCGCCGCGAGGTTCTGATGGCGAACGTGACAAATAACCGGCCCCTATCGCCGCATCTGCAAATCTACAAGCCTATTCCCACCATGGTCATGTCCATCGTTCACCGCATTACCGGTGGCGCGCTCTATGTCGGCACGGTGCTCGTCGCCTGGTGGCTGATCGCGGCGGCAAGCGGCCAGGGCTCCTATGACTGGGCCAATTGGGTGCTCGGTAGCCTTCTCGGCAAGCTCGTGCTTCTCGGCTATACATGGGCGCTGCTGCACCACATGCTCGGCGGCTTCCGCCACTTCATGTGGGATCTCGGCTATGGCTTCGGGAAAGAGTTCTCGACCAAGCTCGCCATCGCCAACATCATCGGGTCGCTCTGTCTGACCGTGCTGGTCTGGGTGATCGGCTTCCTCATTCGCTTCTGAAGGTCCTCTCATGGATATGCGCACCCCCCTCGGCAAGGTTCGCGGGCTCGGCTCCGCCAAGGAAGGCACGGACCATTTCTGGCGTCAGCGGCTGACAGCCGTCGCCAATGTTCCGCTCATCCTGTTCTTCGTCATCTTCATGCTCGCCTATGCCGGCGCGCCGTATGCGGATGTGGTTCGCGCCTTGTCGAACCCTTTCGTCGCGGTCGTCATGGGGCTGATGGTGATCTCGGGCGTCATTCATATGAAGCTCGGCATGCAGGTCATCATCGAGGATTACGTGCATGGCGAGTTCGGCAAGATCGTTCTCCTGATGCTGAACACGTTTTTTGCGATTCTGATCGCCGGCCTCTGTCTCTTCGCCATTCTGAAAATCGCATTCGTAGGATAAGCTGACATGGCACCGACTTCACCCGCCCAGAATGGCAAAGCCTACAAGTATGTCGATCACTCCTACGATGTGATCGTCGTCGGCGCCGGCGGCGCCGGGCTGCGCGCCACGCTCGGCATGGCCGAGCAGGGTTTCCGCACGGCCTGCATCACCAAGGTGTTTCCGACCCGCTCGCATACGGTCGCGGCCCAGGGCGGCATCGCCGCCTCGCTGCGCAACATGACGCCGGATAGCTGGCAGTGGCACCTCTACGATACCGTCAAGGGTTCCGACTGGCTCGGCGACGTCGACGCCATGCAGTATCTCACCATGGAAGCGCCGAAGGCGGTCTATGAGCTCGAGCATTATGGCGTGCCGTTCTCGCGCAACGAGGAAGGCAAGATCTATCAGCGCCCGTTCGGCGGCCACATGCAGAATTACGGTGAAGGCCCGCCGGTACAACGCACCTGCGCCGTTGCCGACCGCACCGGCCACGCCATCCTGCATACGCTCTACGGCCAGTCGCTGCGGAACAATGCTGAATTCTTCATCGAGTACTTCGCGCTCGACCTGATCATGTCGGAAGACGGCAGCCGTTGCACCGGCGTCGTCGCCTGGTGCCTCGATGACGGCACCATCCATCGCTTCGCCGCCAAGATGGTGGTGCTGGCGACCGGCGGCTACGGCCGCGCCTATTTCTCGGCAACGTCGGCCCATACCTGCACCGGTGACGGCGGCGGCATGGTGGCGCGTGCCGGCCTGCCGCTGCAGGACATGGAATTCGTCCAGTTTCACCCGACCGGCATCTACGGTTCGGGCTGTCTGATCACCGAAGGCGCGCGCGGCGAAGGCGGTTACCTGGTCAACTCTGAGGGCGAGCGCTTCATGGAGCGTTACGCGCCTTCGGCCAAGGACCTTGCCTCGCGCGACGTCGTTTCGCGCTGCATGACACTGGAGATCCGTGAAGGCCGCGGTGTCGGCAAGAACAAGGACCACATCTTCCTGCATCTCGACCACCTAGATCCGGCCGTTCTGCATGAGCGCCTGCCGGGGATTTCCGAGAGCGCCAAGATCTTCGCGGGCGTCGACGTCACGCGCGAGCCAATCCCGGTTCTGCCGACCGTTCACTATAATATGGGCGGCATACCCACGAATTATTGGGGCGAAGTGCTGAACGCCGACAGTGCCAATCCGGAACGGATCATCCCCGGCCTGATGGCTGTGGGTGAAGCCGGCTGTGCCTCGGTGCACGGCGCCAACCGTCTCGGCTCCAACTCGCTGATCGACCTGGTGGTCTTCGGCCGCGCCGCTGCGATCCGTGCCGGCGAGGTCATCGACCGCGCAGCGCCGATCCCGCATCTCAACGTCGCAGCCTGCGACAAGATCATGGACCGCTTCGACGGTCTGCGTCATGCCAGCGGCGGCACGCCGACGGCGGAACTGCGCGAGAAGATGCAGCGCGCCATGCAGGAAGACGCTGCCGTCTTCCGCACGCAGGAATCGCTGGAATCCGGTTGCCAGCGCATCTCGGCAATCTGGGGCGAGATGAAGGACATCAAGGTCACCGATCGCTCGATGATCTGGAACTCGGATCTGGTCGAGACGTTGGAGTTGCAGAACCTGATGGCTAACGCCATCACGACGATCTATGGCGCCGAGGCCCGCAAGGAGAGCCGCGGTTCGCATGCTCGCGAAGACTATACCGAGGGTGCATTCGCGGGCCGCGACGACGTCAACTGGCGCAAGCACACACTCGCCTGGGTGAACGAAGCAGGCGACGTGAAACTCGACTACCGGCCGGTCCACACCGAGCTGATCGCCGAAGGCATCGATCCGCACAAGATCGAGCCGAAGGCTCGCGTGTACTGATCTCAAGAGGAACCGGACATGGTTGAACTCGCTCTCCCCAAGAATTCTCAGATGCGCGAAGGCAAGGTCTGGCCGAAGCCGGCGGGTGCCAAGAACACCCGCGAATTCCGCGTCTACCGCTGGAGCCCGGATGACGGTCAGAACCCGTCGATCGACACCTTCTACATCGATGTCGACGATTGCGGGCCGATGGTGCTCGACGGTCTTCTCTACATCAAGAACAAGATCGACCCGACGCTGACGCTGCGCCGCTCCTGTCGCGAGGGCATCTGCGGCTCCTGCGCGATGAATATCGACGGCACGAATACGCTCGCCTGCACCAAGGGCCTCGACGATATCAAGGGCGCGGTGAAGATCTATCCGCTGCCGCATCTGCCCGTCGTCAAGGATCTGGTTCCGGACCTCACCAACTTCTATGCCCAGCATCGTTCGATCGAGCCATGGCTGAAGACGGTGTCGCCGGCGCCGGCCAAGGAATGGAAGCAGAGCCATGAGGACCGGCAGAAGCTGGACGGCCTCTATGAATGCATCCTCTGCGCCTGCTGCTCGACCTCCTGTCCGAGCTACTGGTGGAACGGCGACCGCTATCTCGGTCCGGCCGTTCTGCTGCAGGCCTATCGCTGGCTGATCGATTCCAGAGACGAGGCGACCGGCGAGCGCCTCGACAATCTCGAGGATCCGTTCCGCCTCTATCGCTGCCACACGATCATGAACTGTGCGCAGACCTGCCCGAAGGGCCTCAACCCGGCCAAGGCGATCGCCGAAATCAAGAAGATGATGGTCGAGCGCCGGGTTTGATCAGCGTGCATGCCGATGGCGGAATCGACGGCTTCGATCCCGAAGCCGTCATCTATATCAGGTCGGCTCGGTGCAATCCTTCTGCAGGATGCACCGGAGCGCTATTCCGAGACATTGCGCGAGTTCGACAGGGATCCTGACAGAGATGAACGCGCGCAACACCTTGCTGACAAATTCTATGTGCAGGAAGTTTTGCAGCGGGACAGTTGAACTGTATCGTTTTTCGGTTAGTTGTTGTCACGGGCAATTTATGCAGCACGACTTGATTAACCAAATCGAATTACGATAATCGGACTTGTCTCACGCCCGTTTCTCTACGGCGATAGCCGAATTCAGGAGTATGATGATGCAGTTGCGATATGCGATGACAGGTCTGGTGGTGGTTCTGTCGCTAGCCGGTTGTCAGCGTACGGCATATGATTACAGCTCCAACGCCAGTGCCGGCCCGGCGCCGTTGACGGCGCAGCCGGTTCCCTCGGTGCAGGGTGGGCAGCTTCCACCGCCGACCGGCAGCTCGCAGTTTCCGGCCGCGCCGACGACGACGGCGCCGATGCCGGGCGCTCAGCCTGGCGCAATGGCCGCGAATGCGCTCGATATCACCAAGGAATCGATGGTCGGAAGCTGGCGTGTCAACGGCAGTTGCGACATGTTCCTGACGCTCACCAATCTCGGCAGCGGTTCGCGCGGCGGAACGCGTGGCTGCGTCGGCGAGCTGACGGCGATGGGCTCCTGGGAGGTTGCCGGCAAGCAGGTGCTGCTCAAGGACCGCTCGGGCAACCAGCTCGGCAGCGTCTACAAGACGGCCGACAACCGCTTTGAGGGACAGACGAGCACGGGCCAGTCGATCAGCCTCAGCCGCTAAATGTTCCAGCAGGTCTCCTGCGATGACTGACAGGCGGATATGCCCTCATGCAACCAATGCCCGATTATGCGCTCAGCGTCTGCGAACAGCTTAAAGCGCTGACCGCATCGGGCGCGCTTCAGGTCGATTCGGCTCAGTTGGACGTGGCAAAGAGCCTCGACCGGGTGCTTGCCGGGCTGAAGCAGCGGCGGCCAGCGGCAAAATCGAGCGCGCTTGGCTGGCTGTTTGCCGCCAAGAAGAAGTCTGCCGACGGCATCAAGGGGCTTTACATCCACGGCAGCGTCGGGCGCGGCAAGACCATGCTGATGGACATGTTCTTCGCAATGGCGCCGTGCAGGAAGAAACGGCGGGCGCATTTCCACGAATTCATGGCGGATGTGCACAACCGCATCGCGGCACATCGGCTGAAGCTCAAGAACGGCGAGACGAAGCAGGCCGATCCGATGCCGCCGGTCGCCGCGGCGCTCTACGCGGAGGCAGAACTGCTCTGCTTCGACGAGTTCACGGTCACCGACATCGCCGATGCGATGATCCTGTCGCGGCTGTTCTCCGAGCTTTTCGCGCGCGGATGCGTGCTGGTCGCGACCTCGAACGTCGAGCCCGACAATCTCTACACGGATGGTCTCAATCGCGGCCTCTTCCTGCCCTTCGTCGCCTTGCTCAAGCAGCATGTCGATGTCGTCACCCTGGATTCGCCGACCGACTACCGGATGGAGAAGCTGAGCAGTCAGCCGGTCTATCTGGTGCCGATCAACGAGCATAACGACATGGCGATGGACGCGTCCTGGACACAGGCGCTGCATGGGCGCAAGGCGCAGCCGCTGGATATTCCGATGAAGGGGCGTCACATCCGTGTGCCGCTCGCCGTCGACCGCATGGCGCGGTTCTCTTTCGCCGATCTTTGCGACAAACCGCTCGGGGCGGTCGACTTCCTGGCCATCGCCGAACGTTTCGATACGGTCTTCCTCGATCACATTCCGTTGCTCGGGCCGGAAAAGCGGAACCAGATCAAACGGTTCATCATTCTGGTCGATACGTTCTACGATCATGCCGTGCGGCTTTACATTTCCGCGGCGGCCATGCCGGAGGAACTGCTATTGCAGCGCCGGGGCACCGAGGGCTTCGAATTCGACCGCACGGCATCGCGCCTGTTTGAGATGCGCAGTGCGGAATATCTTGCGCTGCACCATGAGAAACGCGCCGCAGAGTAACAATTCGGTGACAGAATGTCTTACGTTTACGTAAGAGTTTTTGTATCTAAACGATTGAAAACGCTGCATCAAAAATAATGAATTGCCATTTTTTGGCTTTGGGTCTATGCGATTGCGTCATTGGGCGGTGCCTTGCGCGTCCGTTCGACGAATTTGATCGCAAAGGAAACAGCGAAAATGGCGCGTAACAAGATCGCACTCATTGGTTCTGGCATGATTGGTGGCACGCTGGCGCACCTCGCCGGCCTGAAGGAACTGGGCGACATCGTTCTCTTCGACATCGCGGACGGCATTCCCCAGGGCAAAGGTCTCGATATCTCCCAGTCGTCGCCCGTCGAAGGCTTCGACGTCAATCTGACCGGTGCCAGCGACTATTCCGCGATCGAAGGCGCTGACGTGTGCATCGTCACCGCAGGCGTCGCCCGCAAGCCCGGCATGAGCCGCGACGATCTTCTCGGCATCAACCTCAAGGTCATGGAGCAGGTTGGCGCCGGCATCAAGAAGTATGCGCCGAACGCCTTCGTGATCTGCATCACCAATCCGCTCGACGCCATGGTCTGGGCGCTGCAGAAGTTTTCCGGCCTTCCGGCCAACAAGGTCGTCGGCATGGCCGGCGTTCTTGACTCCTCGCGCTTCCGCCTCTTCCTCGCCAAGGAATTCAACGTGTCCGTCCAGGACGTCACGGCCTTCGTTCTCGGCGGCCACGGCGACACGATGGTACCGCTCGCCCGCTACTCGACGGTCGGCGGCATTCCGCTCACCGACCTCGTCACCATGGGCTGGGTCACCAAGGAGCGCCTCGAAGAGATCATCCAGCGCACCCGTGACGGCGGCGCCGAAATCGTCGGCCTGTTGAAGACCGGCTCGGCCTATTACGCGCCGGCTGCCTCGGCGATCGAGATGGCCGAATCCTACCTCAAGGACAAGAAGCGTGTTCTGCCCTGCGCTGCCCACCTCACCGGTCAGTACGGCGTCAAGGACATGTATGTCGGCGTTCCCACCGTCATCGGCGCCGGCGGCGTTGAGCGCATCATCGAGATCGATCTCAACAAGACCGAGAAGGAAGCCTTCGACAAGTCCGTCGGCGCCGTCGCCGGTCTCTGCGAAGCCTGCATCAACATCGCGCCGGCCCTCAAGTAGTCGACGGGCTGAAGTAATCGAAACAGGGATACACCCATGAACATTCATGAATATCAGGCCAAGGCTCTGCTGAAGGGCTATGGCGCGCCGGTTGCCGAAGGTGTGGCTATTCTCAAGGTTGAAGAAGCCGAGGCCGCCGCCAAGTCGCTTCCCGGTCCGCTTTACGTGGTCAAGAGCCAGATCCATGCCGGCGGCCGCGGCAAGGGCAAGTTCAAGGAGCTCGGGCCTGATGCCAAGGGCGGCGTTCGCCTCGCCAAGTCGATCGAGGAAGTCGTTTCCCACGCCAAGGAAATGCTCGGAAACACGCTGGTGACCGCCCAGACCGGCGAAGCCGGCAAGCAGGTCAACCGCCTTTACATCGAAGACGGCGCCGACATCGCCCGCGAACTCTATTGCTCGATCCTTGTCGACCGCTCGGTTGGCCGCGTTGCCTTCGTCGTATCGACCGAAGGCGGTATGGACATCGAGGCCGTCGCCCACGACACGCCGGAGAAGATCCAGACGATCGCCATCGATCCGGAAGCCGGCGTGACGGCTGCCGACGTTGCTGCGATCTCCAAGGCTCTGCAGCTCGACGGCGCTGCCGCCGAGGATGCCAAGTCGCTTTTCCCGGCGCTTTACAAGGCCTTTGGCGAAAAGGACATGGCTCTCCTGGAAGTCAATCCGCTGATCGTCATGAAGGATGGTCACCTGCGCGTCCTGGATGCCAAGATGTCTTTCGATGGCAACGCGCTTTTCCGTCACGACGACGTCAAGACGCTGCGCGACGAGACCGAAGAAGACGCCAAGGAAATCGAGGCCTCGAAGTGGGATCTCGCCTATGTTGCGCTCGACGGCAATATCGGCTGCATGGTCAACGGTGCTGGTCTTGCCATGGCGACGATGGACATCATCAAGCTCTACGGCAAGGAGCCGGCCAACTTCTGCGACGTCGGCGGCGGCGCCGGCAAGGAGAAGGTTGCTGCGGCTTTCAAGATCATTACCGCAGACCCCAAGGTCGAAGGCATTCTCGTCAACATCTTCGGCGGCATCATGAAGTGCGATGTCATTGCCGAGGGCGTGATTGCCGCGGTCAAGGAAGTCGGCCTCAAGGTTCCGCTCGTCGTGCGCCTTGAAGGCACCAATGTCGAGCTCGGCAAGAAGATCCTGAACGAGTCGGGTCTGGCGATCACGGCGGCCGACGACTTGGACGATGCTGCCAAGAAGATCGTCGCGGCGATCAACGGCTGAGAACGATCATGGCCTTCCAGTCCACGCCCTCCGCTGCTCATTTCCGCCTCAACGCCTTCGCCGGCGTGTGGGAAGGGGACGAGCGTGTCGCGGCGTCGGCGTGGACGAGTGAAGGCAAGGCCAGTGCTGAGTTTTCCGGCGAGGTATTGTTCGGCGGTTTCTTCCTCGAGCAGCGCTATCGCCAGACGCGCGATGGTGCTGTTTCGTTCGAGGCGCGAAATGTTTTCGGCTTCGATGCTTCGGACCAGACCTACAAACTCTACCAGTTCGACACCGCAGGTTTTGCGCCGCCCGTACCGGCGTCCGGCGAGTGGAACGGCAGTGAACTTGTGCTGATGAAGACTTCGCCGCGCGGCAGCCAGCGCACCGTATTCACGTTTGAAAATGAAGACTGCTACCGGATGGGCGTCAGCTTTTCGCCTGCAGGCAGCGATACTTGGCAGGAGGTCGTCA
>Ga0102590_1004955_pt1 | contig 10692 bp, 7 predicted proteins | sample AraplaMF_Col_mMF_FD_76859 | JGI IMG/M metagenome (GOLD analysis project Ga0102590, IMG submission 76859) | Arabidopsis root microbial communities from the University of North Carolina, USA - plate scrape MF_Col_mMF | ecosystem: Host-associated > Plants > Roots > Endosphere | place: USA...
CCGCGGATCGGTGGAGGGCACGATCAAGACCCGCACCGAGATGATGAGTGCCCTGCGCTATCTGCGGCGCGCACGCCAGTGACCAACGACGGATTGGAATGTTGCATCAATGCCCCTATGCTGATTTTCCCAAGCCCACACGGGCCCGCTGCTGGATGCCCTCGTTCCTTGCGATCCGTCCTCTCGCCGCGTAAGAGACTCCCCGCATGCTCGTAAGCGTCTATATCCCGACGCGAAACCGCCGCGTCCTGATCGAGCGTGCCGTGCGATCGGTGCTCGCCCAAGATCACGCCGAGCTCGAGCTGTTCGTCGTCAACGACGCATCGACCGACGACACGCAGGCCTTCCTGACCGAGCTCGCCCGCAGCGATCCGCGCCTGATCGTGTTTGAAAACGCCGAGCCGCGCGGCGCTCCGGTCGCCCGCAATCGGGCGATCTCCGCGGCCAAGGGGCAATTCATCACCGGCCTCGACGACGACGACTACTTCGAGCCCACCCGCCTCCGCCGTTTCCTGGAGCGGTGGGCGGAGCTCGAGGCCGAGGGCAAACGGCCGTCGTGCCTCTATTCCCAGTCCATCTGCATGCGCGACGGCCGGCAGATGTGGGTGTCGCAAAAGCCCAGCACCGTCGTCTACCAAGACCTGTTCACGCGGAACGTCATCGAGAACCAGGTCTTTGCCCCCCGCGAGCACTTCGTCGGCGTCGGCATGTTCGACGAGCAACTCCCCGCCTGGCAGGACATCGACCTCTTCATCCGCATGCTGCGGAAGTATGGAACCGCCTATCTCGCGCCCCACCCCACCTACTTCTACGACGATGACGAGCGGACCGATCGGATCTCAGCCAAGGGCGAAAGGATTCGCCGGGCGAAGGTGCGGATCGCCGCCAAGCACGAGGACCTCGATCCGCGGCTGCTCCTGGCGCTGCATATGCAGATGTTTTCCGGGTTCTACGACATCCCGCCGACCCTGGCCGACGTCAGAATCCTGCTGGCCAACAAGCCGTCGTTCAAGCATTGGAAGCGCCTGGCGCGGCGGATGATCGGAAGCCAATTGGGGCGTAGACGCTTCTCCTAAGCGACCGCCCCGCAGCATCATCCCTCGAGCGCGGCTTGCGCCCACCAGGCGAGCAGGTCCTTGCGCAGCCGGCGGTCCCGGGCGAACAGCCGGAAATGCTCGATCTGGCGCTGCGAGCGGCCGAGATCGAGCCGGATGCGGCGCTGGAGCGACTGCATCGCGCTGGCCGGAAACTCCTTCGGCTTGATCTTCTTGATGGTGCTCCGCTGCACCTTCTCGAACAGCGGATGCGGGCCCAGGGTGTAGGGCGGCAGGCCGTGGTTCCAGTAGCGGTCGATCTCCCAATCGACCGGCCGCGAGATGCGCTCGACGGATTTCAGAAAGCGGCGCGCGCCCTCCTGGGAGATGACATAGCCCTGGGTCCCGAGCGGGCCCGAGCGATAGCGGATGATGTAGTGCTGCCCGAAGATCGCAATCGTTCGATGCTTGAACGGGAACTTCGCATAGAGGCGGAGATAGTCGAGCCCGCAGGCGTCCAGCAAGCCCGGCAGCCGGTCGTACCAGAAGCCGGGATCGAGCTGGACGTCGTCCTCGATGACGATGCGATAGCGCGCCTTCGGCTGTTCGACGAACTCGGTGAGGCAGGCATAGTGGCTGGCGAAGCAGCCGATCTCACCGGGCGTCAGCGGTCCGCGCCAATCGAGCGCGGCCTCGGCTTCCGAATAGGGGATCGGCGGGTTCTCGCTGGTGCGGGCATCGAACAAGGTCCAGGGCAGCTGGAAGGATTCCATCTGCGCCACCATGTTGCGGCGGCGCGCCTCCTGGGAGCGGAGGCTGATGATGCTGAATTCGATGTCCTGCATTCACTCTCCTTGTTGCGCCGCGTCTCACGTCCGCGCCAGCGCCGGCATGGGCACGTTGCCAAGCCGCGGCCGCAGAAAGGTGTCCATGCTTTCCGCGCCGAACGCAAGCGTTCAGCCGAGACGGTGCCATGACTGCGCAAGATAGCCGACGCCACAAAGCAAGATCCCCCGGTCTTACGACCGGGGGATTTGAAGTCCGAAACCGTCTGGTGCTGCGGTGCTCAGGCCGCGGCGGAACCGCGCCGACGCAGGCCCGCGAAGCCCGCCATGCCACCGATCGCGGTCACGAAGAGCAGCAGCGCGCCGGGGATCGGCGTCGTCGTTGCGGCCAAAGTGACCTGGAAGATGCCACCGGCCGGTCCGTCCGCGGTCCCTACGACATTTATGAGGTAGTCGCCTGCGGCGAGGATACCGGCAAAGGAGAAGGGACCACCCAGCGCGCCGGCCAGACTGAGATCCGACGACGTCGCCAGGAGATTGGAAATATGGAAATCCGCTGTGACGAAGTTCGCCAGGACCAGCGCGACGTTCGACTCCGCGGTCAGCGAAAACGTGACATCGTAGGAAACCGGACCAGGCGCAGAGCCACCGATGTTGTTGACGACACTTCCGGTGACATCACCGAGGCCGAGTGTCGTGGCTTGTGCCGAAACCTGCATGCTGGCGATCGCCAGCATGGCACCCACCAAAAGCATCAGGAAGCGCTTCACGAGATCCTCCATAGACCAGGCAGCGCGGGGCTGCCCTTCGAAAGCCTTAACCAAAAATTTACCAGACTGAAATTTACCAGAGCCGAACGCTCGGCAACAAGAAAAGTTCCATTATCGCCGAAAGGCCGGCGTCAAAAAATCGATAATGGTCAATAAGTTAGGATTCTACTCGTGAATCCAATGGATTGGAGAGTTACGCGGTGGCCGGAACCGACCGGCGACGCTGCCAGGCAACGCCGCCCATCCCCAACAGCGCGCTCATGAACATCAGGAGCGCCGGCGGGATCGGGGTCGTCGCAACGGCCAGCTTGATGCCGCCGTAGACATCGCCGCACTCCCACCACGGCTCCTTGAGACCGAAGCCCACGCGCAGCAGGTACTGGGTGCCGGCCAGCAGGGCCGCGGAGATCGAGGCGGTCGGCGGGTCGAGATCCTGTTTCACCAGGGTGCAAAGCGCGCCGCCGGGGCCGCAGCCCAGAGTCGGATTGCCGTTGCCGCTATACGTATAGAGCGAAAGGCTCAGCCATTTGAGCGCCTGGGCGTTGGAATCCGTCTGGTGGAGATCTTTCACCGTCGCGTTGAGATACGCCTTCTCGGCCACCGTGAACGCTATGTAGGTGTAGGCTTGGCCATAATCGCCGCCGTTGCCGAGCTTGAGCTTCTCATTGAGTTGGAAGCTGCTGTTGCCCGGAAAACTGATGTTGCCGGTGACGGACTTCGTCAGAGTGACGTTCGCCGTGCTGCCGCTGGTGTTGTAGCCGATGGTGACCGCCTTGGCCGGCATCGCCCCCAGGACCACGGCCACCAAGAACAGCGCAGACGTCAACAGACGGTTCATTGATCCCTCTAAACCTTACCCAACGAGCCCCAGGCGAATCAGCGCGGCGCGCAGATTCGAAAGATATTCCTCGAATTTCACCCGAATGTTCAGAGTATTTTAGGTATTCCGCAAGTGCGATACATAGTTAACGACTTTCGCCCCGGGGGATTCGGTTTCCGCCGCGACCCCGCGGCGTCCCATTCTCCAAAATCCCGAGAATTGCGCCGTTTTCTCTCATCGCCACGGCGCGGTCGCAACTATTTGTGCAACTGCGAAGTAGAGATTCTTGTCAAATTTTAGGCAAGCGGCATACGATGGTGTGTCCGCGCCGATCGATCCGGATTGGCGCGGTTCAAACGGCCTTATAAGATCAGGGAGTTGCACGGTTCCGCATGCGGGAATCCGCTTATCAATGGGGCGCGGCTCCGCTAATGTGGGAACGATTTCGCGGTTGCAGCATAGAGAGCAGGCTGGTCGCGCAGGAACCCGAATGGCCGAGGACAACCCGGCCGGATGGAACTGTCCCGGCGCGCGCGAGTAACATTCGGGACCCGGACCCGGCTCTGATGGCTGTTATTGTGGGGACACGCTGATGGAACATATCGAAAAAGCCTTGGCCCGCGCCCGGGAGATGCGGTCGGGTCATCGCAGTTCCAGCGCAACGAACGATTCCGCGTCCGCGCGGCGGCCGAACACGCAGGCCTCGGTGCACGGCGTCATGCCGGACTACACCGAGACCACGGTGCTGCCGAGCAATGCCCGCAAGACATCGGAGGAGCGCTTGGTGGCCGACGATCTGCGCAACCCGATTGCCGACGTCTATCGCGTGCTGCGCGCCCAGGTGCTGCAGCGCATGAAGAAGCTCGACATCAGCACCATTGCCGTCACCAGTGCCAGTCATGGCGACGGCGCGACCACGACCGCCGCCAATCTGGCGATGTCGATCGCGCTCGACGTCAATCAGACCGTGCTGCTGGTCGACCTCAATCTGCGCGAGCCGAGCATCCACCGGAAATTCGGCCTCTCGCCGACCAAAGGCATCGAGAACTACCTGCACGGCGAATGCGACATCAAGGATTGCCTGGTCAATCCGGGCATGCGCCGGCTGGTCGTGCTTCCCTGCTGCGTCTCGAAAGGCGAATCGGCGGAACTGATCAGCTCGCCGCGGATGGCGGCGCTGGTGCGCGAGCTGCGCAACCGCTATCACGACCGCATCATCATCTTCGACACCCCGCCGCTGCTTGAATCCGGCGAGACGCTGGGCTTCCTGCCCAATGTCGAGGGCGTGCTGTTCGTGGCGCGCAGCGGGCATACCACCAAGACCGAGCTCGATCGGGCGGCGGACCTGCTGCGTAACTATCAAGTGATCGGGACCTTGCTGAACGGATCGCGTTGACGTCCGGGGGCTGCGGATCGGCCCCTGCAGTTCCGACCGGGCCGCCGATCCGACCGTGTAGGCGTTTGATGGAAGAGAGATGTACGAAGCCTTCTTCAATCTGAAGAACAAGCCGTTCAGCCTGCTGCCGGATCCGGACTTCCTGTTCTTGAGCAGCCGTCACGCGATCGGCCTCAGCCTGCTCGAATACAGCCTGACCGGCCAGGCGGGCTTCTGCGTCATCACCGGCGAGATCGGGTCCGGCAAGACCACGCTGGTGCGCGCCTTCCTCGGACGGGTCGGCCGCGACTTCACCGTCGGCCTGATCTCGAACACCCATCACGCCCTGAAGGACATCGCCGCTTGGGCCATGACCTCGTTCGGCCAGAAGCCGACCGGCGTTCATCCCGCCGAGACCTATCAGGAACTGATGGAGTACCTGATCGCCGAATACGGCGCGGGCCGGCAGTGCATCCTGGTCGTCGATGAGGCGCAGAACCTCACGATCGAGGTGCTGGAGGAGCTGCGGCTGTTGTCCAATATCAACTCCGGCAAGGACCTGCTGCTGCAGGTCGTGCTGGTCGGACAGCCCGAGCTGCTCGACAAGCTGAAGCGGCCGGAGCTCTCGCAGTTCGCCCAGCGCATCGCGGTCTCGCATCACCTGACGCCGCTGCCCTATGCCGAAACGCGCCGCTATATCGAGCACCGGGTCAAGGTCGCGGGCTCCGACCGTCCGCTGTTCACCGAGATGGCGATGGGCGCCATCCAGTATTTCTCCGGCGGCATTCCGCGCCTGATCAACTCGATCTGCGACATGTCGCTGGTCTACGGTTTCGCCGACGAGAAACCGGTGATCGGCGAGGATCTGGTCTTTCGGGTGGTGTCCGACCGTCAGCTGAGCGGCATCGCGCCGTTCGCGCAGTCGGTGCCGGTGGACGATCCGACGGTCCGGGCCGAGATCATGAAACTTGCAAAGCTCGGCGCGGCCGGCGGCGATTCCGCGGCGGCGGCCGAGCCCATGGAGCACCGCGCGGCGCCGGCGGAGTCGCTGCCGTCGCGCGAGACTGCCGACGTCCGCGCCGGCATTCCCGAAGCCAGAATTCCCGAACCGGCCGCGCCGGTGCCCGAGCGGATCCATTCCGAGCGGGCGAATTCCGAGCGGATCGATGCCGAGCGGGTGAATTTCGAGCGGGCCAATCCTGCGCCGGTCAATTCGGTGCCGGTCAATCCCGAGCCCGTGCCCGTGGCGCGGCCGAAGCGGCCGGCCGGCAAAGCCACGCCGATCGTCGCGCACCAACTGCCGGTTCAGGACGCCGCCATTCAGCAGGTGCTGCTGAAAGAAACACCTGTGCGCGAAACGCACATCCAGGAGACACCGACACGCGAGGTCGCCCCGCGCGAAGTGCCGCTGCACGACGTCTCGGTCAAGCCGGCGCCGCGTCGGGAAGCCTCTCGCGGCAATCCCTACTTCTTCCGCGAAGTCGAAGATGACGAAGAGTTGCTGCTCACCGCCGAGATGAATGATTCTTTGTCCAACGCACACAACCATGTCCCGGGGCATGTCCCGGTGGCGCGCGGGAAGTCGTCGGCGTCCTCACAAGATCGCGATGAGCCTTATCTCGAAGCACCACGCATGTCGGCGCCGACTTCCCCCAACCATGTGCATGCTCCGAATCAACCGCATGCCGTGGAAGAAAGCCTAAAATCCGTCGTTGATCCCATGCCGTGGCCATCGATAAACGATCGGCGACTGACCGCTCCGATTTCAACGAAGGAACATGGAACCGGAACACCGCGCCGGCGTTCCTGGTGGCGTCGGAGTATCGGGCACAACTCTTGAAACTCGGTGGATGAGCTCGCGACAGGAATGTGAACAGCATTCCCGACCTGCGCACTGAACTGAACATAGTAAATTTCGCTTCCTCCAAAGAACTGCGGACGGTCAGGGGTCTAAGAGAAGTTCCAGGGGAGCACTGACCAACGGGAGCCGTCTCGATGGAACTCAACAACACCGCCGTTCATGCTGGCGATTTCGGCAGAACGACGGCAGGCAGCCGAGTTCGCGGTTTCTCACCGCAGAATGTCCGGCTACTCGGCGTCGCCATCGATTTCTCTCTCTTCGTGATTGCGATCGTCGCCGTGGCGCTGTGGATGGGCCAGGAGCCGAGCGATCTCTATCGCGTCGCCCAGATCTTCATCGGTGCGCTGCTGATGGCGATGTTCGCGGCCGGCTCCATGCTGGCCCGGCTGCACGAGCCGCGCGTTCTCGCCCGCATGCCGGTTTCGACGCATTTCCTGAAGGCGGTTGCCTGCTTCGCGGCACCGCCGGCGATCACGATGCTGGTCTGCGCGCCGTTCGTCGGGCACGGCGATGCGAATGTGGACCGGCTTGCCACCTGGCTCGGATACGCGGCGGTCACCGCCGCCGGCTTCGCGATCGTCTCGCGGACGCTGCTGTTCGGCGGCCTCGCCGGCGCCAGCAAGCGGCTGGTGGCGGCGCAACGCGTCGCCGTGGTCGGTTCCGGCGAAACCGCCGGCCGGCTGATCCGCTGGCTCGACGTGACCGAGCCGCGCCTGGTCGAGGTGGTGGGGATTTTCGACGACCGCAGCCGCGATCGGATCGAGGACAGCACGCTCGCCGCCCTGGTCCGCGGCAATACCGCCGACCTGATCGAACTCTACAAGAGCGCGCCCTTCGACAAGATCGTGATCGCCCTGCCGCATTCGGCGGAGGACCGCCTCCTGCACCTGCTGCGCAAGCTCCGCCAGCTGCCGGTCGATATCGCGCTGGCGCCGGACTTGATCGGTTTCCGTTCGGCCGACCAGGGACAGTCCGAGATCGCGGGGCTGCGTCTCTATAAGCTGACGGATCGTCCGATCCGCGGCTCGCAGCGCCTGGTGAAGGGCGGCATCGACCGGCTGCTCTCGGCTCTGGCCCTGCTGTTCCTGTCACCGCTGCTGCTGATGGTGGTGCTGGCGATCCGGCTCGACAGCCGCGGTCCGATCCTGTTCCGCCAGCCGCGCCAGGGGCTCGGCGACAGCCTGTTCCAGGTCTACAAATTCCGCACCATGCATGCCGATCTCGGCGACGCGGTCGGGCGTCAGCAGACGCAGCGCGACGATCCGCGCATCACCCGCATCGGTGCCTGGCTGCGCCGCACCAGCATCGACGAGCTGCCGCAGCTCCTCAACGTGCTGCGCGGCGAGATGTCCCTGGTCGGCCCTCGCCCCCACACGCCGCATATGCTGATCGGCGACAAGCAGATCTTCGACCTGGTCGACGAATACAGCTTTCGGCATCGGGTGAAGCCGGGGATCACCGGTCTCGCGCAGGTGAACGGCTATCGCGGCGCGATCGACACGCCCGAGCATCTGCGGGCGCGCATCGACTACGATCTCTATTACATCGACCATTGGTCGTTGTGGCTGGACATCAAGATCATGTTCCGGACGGCGGCCATCTGCTTCACCGGCGTCAACGCGTACTAGGAACATCGGCCGAGCGGCGCGGTGCCTTCGGGTCCCGCCCGAGATCTGCTCCTTATGGAAGCAATCGGGCCGCAGATCGGCGTACCGGAAAGTGCACGACAAGGCCGCGTGCACTCCATCACCATCGTGTGATTCGACCGGTATTTTACCCTCGAATTAGAGTCGAATCGATGGGATGTTGCGGCCTCAGCGCGTGGGTTGGGTGCGCGCGGTTTGCGGGAGCTCATGACGATGCGGATCCTGTTCCGCTGTGCCGGCGCGCTGGCCATCGCCGCACTGCTTTGGTTGGGTGGATGCGATTCGCCGAAGGACCTCGAGGCGAAGTACCTCGCGAACGGCAAGGCGCTCTATGAGAGCGGCGACTTCGCCAAGGCGGCGGTCGAGTTCAAGAACGCCCTGCAGATCCAGCCCGCATCGCTTGAATCCCAGTTCTACCTGGGGCTGATCGCCGAGAAGCAGGAGAAGTTCGACGTCGCCTCGGCCGCCTTCCAGAAGGTCGCCGACGCCGACCCGAAGCATTTCGAAGCCAACCGCAAGGCCGGGCAATATTCGCTGATGGCGGGCAACGCCGACGGGGCGAAGCGCTATGCCAAGCAGCTCGTCACCATGGCGCCGGACAAGCCGGACGGCCACACGCTGATGGCCGCGGCCTTCCTGCTGCAGGGAAAGCTGCCCGACGCCGAGAAGGAAGCGCAGGCCGCGCTCAAGCTCGATCCCAACAATGTCGACGCCCTGGTCGTGCTGGCCGGCCGGCAGGCGCGGGACAGCAAGTACGAGGATGCGCGGGCGACCATCGAACGCGGCCTCGCGACCCAGCCGAAGAACATCGACCTGCTGCTGGTCAAGCTGAAGATCCTGTTCGATCAGAAGCGGACCCCCGATGTCATCGCCGTGCTGCGGCAGATGCACGAGATCAATCCCAAGAATGCGACCTACGTCATCGACCTCGCCAACCAGCTCGCCTTGTCCGGGCAGCTGACCGAGGCGGAGACGGTGTTCCGCCAGTCGCTGGAAGGCGGCAACGACACCGATGCGCTGATCTCCGCCTATGCCGTCTTCCTGGTCCAGAAGCGCAGCCTCGACGAGGCAATCAAGCAGATCCGCACCCTCGCCGAGCAGACCAAGCTGGCCCCGAAATACGTGCTCCTGTTGGAGCAGCTCTATATCCAGGCGAAGCAGTTCGACGAGGCCGGCGCCCTGATGCAGGAGCTGCAGCAGAACGCGGTCAACGCCAACGACCGGCTGCGCGCCCAAGTCGAGATCGCGCGCCTGGCCGCGCTGCAGGGCAAAACCGACGACGCCATGCAGCAGGTCGCGGCGATCCTGACCGAGGATCCCGAGAACGAGCCGGCCCTGCTGCTACGCGCCGGTCTCCAGCTCAACGCCAGCAAGTTCGACGCGGCGATCGCCGATGCGAAGTCGGTGCTGCACAAGGATCTCAACTCGGTGCCCGCGCTGCTGCTGCTGTCGAAGGGCTACGAGGCGACCGGCGACGTCGTGCTGGCGATCGACGCCTTGCGCAGCGTCGTGCGGCTCGCCCCCAACGACGTCGAGACGCGGCTGCGCCTGGCCAGCCTGCTCGCGGCCAAGGCGCCCGACGACGCGCTGCAGAACCTCGACGTGGCGATCGCGCTGCGCCCCGATGCGGCGGAGCTCCAGGTGCAGAAGGCGGAATTCCTGATCCGGACCGGCGCGCCGGACAAGGCGGAAACGATCGCCCGCAAGCTGCTCGAGACCCCGGCCACCGAGGCGGTCGGCCACCGGATCATCGCCGAATCCGCCCTGGCGCGCAGCGACTACGCGACCACCATCGCGGAGCTGAAGCTCGCCGAAGCCGGCGGCCAGCCGTTCGAGCTGACCGGGCCGCTGCTGGTGACCGCCTATGTGCGGTCCGGCAAGGCCGACCTTGCCAACACGCTGCTGACCGAGCGCATCGCCAAGGATGCCGGCGACGCCAAGTCACTGGTCATGCTGGCCGGCCTGCGCGCCAACGCCGGCAAGAACGACGAAGCGGAAAAGCTGCTGCGGCAGGCGATCGCCGCCAAGCCGGAGGCGACCGAGCCCTACGTCACCCTAGTCCAGCTGCTCGCCCGGCAACGCAAGGACGCCGAGGTTGTGAAAGCCTCGGAGCTGGCGCTGCAGAAATTCCCCAATGACCGGGGCATGGCCCTGGTCGCCGCGGTCGCCTACGACACCTCGGGCGACTTCGACGCGGCCAAGGCCGGCTACGAAAAGATCCTGGCGAAATGGCCGGACGATGCGGTCGCCGCCAACAACCTCGCGGCACTGATCGCCGATGTCTGGCCGAACGATGGGCCGCTGCTCGACCGGGCGCGGCAGTTGACGGAGCGGTTCCGCAGCTCCGACAACGCGGTCCTGCTCGACACGCTGGGTTGGGTGCTGGTGCGCCAGGGCAATT
>Ga0102590_1004958_pt1 | contig 10687 bp, 10 predicted proteins | sample AraplaMF_Col_mMF_FD_76859 | JGI IMG/M metagenome (GOLD analysis project Ga0102590, IMG submission 76859) | Arabidopsis root microbial communities from the University of North Carolina, USA - plate scrape MF_Col_mMF | ecosystem: Host-associated > Plants > Roots > Endosphere | place: USA...
ATCCGGTCGGCGTCTCGTCGCGTCTGGGCATCGGTCGCTCCCGGTTTCCGGCCGTCTTGTCCGGGCGATCGGTTCGGCCGATCGTCCCGCGACCGTTATCAGGCGATCATCATACACCATTCCGCCGCCACGTCCGTCCGCCCTTCGGACACCGGCACGCCCCTGTCACACCCGGCCGAGCCGCTCGGCACCGCCGCCGAGGGCCGGACCGGCGGTCGGATCGACGCTGTCCCGCCGATCCGCGATCAGGGTGTGGGTGGTGAGCACCAGCCCGGCGACGGAAGCCGCGTTCCTGACCGCGCTGCAGCTGACGCGCACCGGGTCGACGATGCCGGCCTCGAACAAATCGACGAAGGCGCCGTTGCGGGCATCGTACCCCACGCCGTTGGTCCCGCGCGCCACCTGGGCCGTGACCGCCTCGCCGTTCACGCCGCTGTTGCCGGCGATGTGGAACAGCGGCTTGGCCAAAGCGCGCTGCAGCAGCCGGACCCCTTCGCGGACGCCGCCATCGGTGCGGGACGCGAGGTCGTCCAGCGCCGGCGCCGCCCGCAGCAGCGCCGTGCCGCCGCCGGGGACGATGCCCTCGGCGATCGCCGCCCGGGTGGCGTTCACGGCATCCTCCACCAGCTGCAGGCGGCGCTTCTGCTCGACCGGCGTGGCACCGCCGACCAGGATCACCGCCGTGCCGCCGGATAGCTTCGCCAGCCGCTCGCGGAACTTGTCGCGCTCGACATTCTCCGGCGCCGCCTCCCACTGCCGGGTCACCTGCTGGCGGCGCGCCGCGATCATCCCCGGATCGCCGCCGCCGCCGCTGACCACGGTCTGGCCGGCGGAGATCCTGACCTGGCGCGCGCTGCCGAGGTCGCGCAGCTCGGCCCGGTCGATCCGCCCGCCGAGGTCGCGGGCGATGACCCGCCCGCCGGTGACGATGGCCAGGTCCTCCAGCATCGCCTTGCGCCAATGGCCGTACTCCGGCGGGTGGATGGCGGCGACGACCGGCCCGCCCCTGTCGCGCGCGGCCAGCAGGGCGACCACGCAGGGCGGCGCGACCTCCTCCGCGATGATCAGCAGCGGGCGGTTGCTGCCGGCGACGAGATCCAGCAGGCCCGCCACCTCCTCCGCCGTCTGCAGCTTCTGGTCGGTCAGCAGGATGTGCGGCTGGTCCAGCACCACCTGCATCTTCTCGACATCGGTGACCATGTGGTGGGACAGGTAGCCGCGATCGAAGGCCATGCCCTCGAGCACGTCCAGCTGGGTCTCGACCGTGCTGCCGTAGTCGACGGTGACGATGCCGTCCGGACCGACCCGCTCCAGCGCCTCGGCCACCAGCCCCCCGGTCACCGGGTCGTTCGCCGCGATCACGGCGACGGAGCGGATCTGGTCCTGGCCGTCCAGCGGCCTGGCGGCGTGCCGCAGTGCCTCCACGACCCGGCCGACCGCCAGGTCCAGCCCCTGCACCAGCTCGACCGGGTTCGCGCCCGCCGCCAGCCGGTCCAGCCCGTCCTGGACCAGCGCGTCGGCCAGGACGGTGGCGGTGGTGGTGCCGTCGCCCGCGACCTCGTTGGTCTGCTTCGACACCTCGCGGACGACCTGCGCCCCCATATTCTCGAACGGATCCTCCAGCTCGATCTCGGCGGCGATGCTGACGCCGTCGCGGGAGACGATCGGGGTGCCGATCGGCCGGTCGATGATCGCATTCATGCCGCGCGGGCCCAGCGTGCCGCGCACCGCCCGCGCCAGCTTGGCGACGCCGCGGCCGAGGGCCTGCCGGGCCTCGTCATCATGCAACATGATCTTGGGCATTCTCTCCCCTTTCCGAGGCTGGATGTGGCAGGCAGATGTCGCGCCGGGCCCGGCGGATGAAATCGGCCAGGGTCGGCTCCCCGTCGAGCGCCGGCGCCTCCTCATCGAAGCGTGCGGCCAGCAGGCCCCGGCACAGCGCACCGTTGAACTCGGTGTTGATCCAGACCCGCCGCAGCCCGGCGAGATGGTCCGGCCAGGCCTCGGCCGTGACCGCGACCCCTTCGGTGTCGACGAAGGCGGACCCGCTTGCGCCGAAGAGGGCATCGCGCAGGGCCAGGTAGCGGTCGACCAGCCGCCGGCCCGGCGCATCGGCCGGAAGGCCGCGGAGGCCGCCGGCGTCCAGCGCGCGGAGGGCCGCCGGATCCCGGCGCCCCGCCTCCAGCAGGTGGCGCAGCAGCGCCTCCTGCCGGCGCTGGAAGGCCTTCAGGATGAAGGTCCGGCGCAGCGCCTCCAGGTCGTCATCCGCCTCGTCGCCGAAGGCGTCGCGGAAGGCCAGGCCGCGGGCCATGCCGTGGTTGATCGCCTCGGCATACATGTGCTCGCCCAGCTCGACCGTCGCCGCCGTCACCCAGGGCAGCGACAGCGCGGCGCGGCGCATGTCGTCCGCCATCAGGAAGGCGAAGTTGGCGGCGCACCAGTAGGTCGGCAGCCGGAAGCGGATATGGACGCCGCCATCCCCCGCGACCTCGACACCGGTGACGAAGCCGAGCTCGGTCACCGGCTCGTCGAGCTCGGGATCCGTCACCGAGTCCAGCCGGGCCCAGACCTCCAGGACCCGGGGCGTGTCGGGGCCCGCAGCCATGGCGGTCACTCCGCCGCGACCGGACGGCGGGCATCGGCCAGCACCGCCTTCTGCGCCTCGACATCGATGCCGTAGAGCCGGGCCGCGTTGAGGCCGAGGATCTTCTTCTTGGCCTGGAGGGTCAGCTTCGCCCCGGTCTCCTGGGTCAGGTCCTCCGGAATCTCGAAGGCCATGAAGTCCTCGACCAGCCAGTCCGGCGTCCAGATGCCGTAGTCGCTGCCATAGAGCAGCTTGTCCTCGCCCAGCCACATCAGCAGCTGCGAGATGACATGGGCGAAGTAGCGCGGCTGGTTGCGGATGAAGGGCAGCGCCACCGCCAGGCCGCCATAGACATTGGTCTCCTGCGTGGCGATCCAGCAGAAATCGTCCAGCCGCGGCAGGCCGCAATGCTCGACGATGAAGTTGAGATTCGGGAAGCTGGTCGCCGCGTCGTCGATGTCGGCGACGTCGAAGGCGTCGCGGTTCAGCGGCAGGATGGTCGGCCCCTTGTGGACATGGATGTTCCGGATGCCGAGCGCCTCCGCCTTCGCCAGGAATGTCTGGGCGCCGGCGTCGGACAGCTTGTAGCCCTTGCTGTCGCCCTTCCATTCGGCGGTGTAGAGCTTGACGCCCTTGATCCCGTGGGTCTCGACGTCCTGCTCCAGCTGGGCCAGCCCCGCCTCGCCGTCGCGCGGGTCGAAGGCGCCGTTCAGGATGAACCGGTCGGGGTACTTCGCCTTCAGGACGGCGTTCTGCTCCAGCGTGTTGAAGCCGTTGACGTAGAAGTCCTTCAGATAGGTCGGCTGGAAGATCGCCATGTCGTCATAGCCGCGGACGAACAGGTCGTCATGCATCGTCTCGGCGCCGTAATGGTAGAACTTCTCCCGCGCCCACTGCTTGTCCTTGGGCTGCAGGAAGCTGTGATAGCCGTAGAAGCAGTCGATGAACTGCTGGCCGTGGACATTCCTCCAATTCTCCGGCCGCCCGTCCCAGAGATGGACATGGCCGTCGATGATGAAGATCTCGTCGCCGTCCTTGGTGCGATACATGGCTGGCTCCCTGTGGCTGGTTCGCGGCGGCGCCGTTGCGGCCGGCGCCGCCGTCCTCTGGCGAAATGCGGACGGGCCGGCGCCTCACTCGAAGGCCAAGGCGTCATCCATGTTGCCGAACAGCACGACGGTGTCGTCGTCGACCATCACCATCCGCCCGTAATGGGTGGAGGTGGAGATCTCGAACAGATGCGGGGTCATCGGGCGGCCCAGCGCCTCGCTGATCTCGCCCATCCTGAACTCGATCTTGCCCTCGCCGTCGATGCGGATCATCGCCGGCAGATAGGTGACGGTGATGCCCGGCTTCTCGCCCATCACATCGGCGATGACGCGGGCCTCGACGCTGTCGTTCATGGTCACGCCGCACTGGTGCGAGATCGTGGTCTCGAACTGCATGTCCTTCATGGACTTGAAGATGTTCGCGGTCGCATGGGTCATGGCTGGTCTCCTTTGGCCGACGCCTGGGTCGGCGGCTGATGGGGCGTCGGGGACGCTTTAGGCCGACAGCAGCGCCGGCGCGTCGAGGCCGATCTCGGTGACGATCGTCTTCGCCCGGTTGCGAGCGTGGTCGAAGGCGTCGGCGAACTGCGCCGCCTTCACCCGCGGCTGCGACCACAGCGGCTGCAGCTGCCGGGCCGCGGCGACGGCCAGCGCGCCGTGCCGGTCGAACCATTCGGTGAACAGCCGGCGGTTGTGGTCGCCATGGGCCGGGTCGTTCGCCAGCAGGTGGAACAGCTCGACCGCATTGGCCAGGTTGCGCTCATAGTCGCCCTCCGCCGCGGAGACGACGGCCGGCGTGCCGAAATCGTTCTGGGCGGCGGCCAGCTGCATGATGAAGCCGCTGCGGAACAGCTCGGCCACCAGCGGCTCGAACACGATGTTCACCGCGAAGTACTTCTCGAGATAGTCGGTGGCGCCGCCGATCGTCTCGACCGCCCGGCGGGTGTCCTGCCAGATCGGGTCCTCCAGCCAGTGGGTCTTGCCGGCGCTGGCGTCGAAGCTGTCGAGGTCGAGCCCGATCTCGCTGAGATACAGCGTCAGGTCCTGGGCGAAGCGCAGCTTGTAGGAGGCGTCCGTCAGGATCGCGTTGTTGATCATCTGAGTGTAGCCGTAGCGCTGGGCGTGCATCGTCGACGTGCCCAGGCCGAATTCGGCATGCTTGTAGGCGCCGAGATGGTCCTGGAGGATCTTGACCCAGGCCGGATCGATGCGCCGGGGCGCCCCCGACCGCCGGGCATTGTCGATCACGTTGGAGATCATGCCGACGATGGTGGATTGGCGCTGGTAATGCGTGCGCTCCCACTCCTGGTCCACCGACCGGTATTTGTGCCAGTCGCTGCTCTTCGCCGCGGTCCAGGTCTCCGAATAGGTGGGCGTGCCGTCGGGGAAGGAGATGATCCAGTCCTGCAGCAGGTACCGCTTGGGGTCGGGCTGGACGTCGACGGTGACGTCCTCATAGTGGGTCGCCTTCCGCCCCTGGGGCTCGAAATAGTTGTATTTCCGGCTGTCGGAGCCGGCGAAGGTCGCCGCGCCGGCCGCGCCCGACTTCACGGATGCTGCGGCCTGTTCGAGGTTGGTCATCGGTATCCTCCCTTCTGGCGTTGTCTGATCAGGGGGCCAGGCCGCGGGTCAGCGGACGGCTGGCGTGAACTTGTCGAAGTAGATCCGCTCGGGCTCGACCCCGGCCATCTGCAGCACCGGCAGCACGGCATCGATCATCGGCGGCGGGCCGCAGGTATAGGCGTCGATCTCGCCCGGCAGCGCCTCGGCCCGCAGCGTTCGGGCCACGACCTCGTGGACGAAGCCGGTCTCGCCCGGCCACTCGTCCCCGGGCTCGGCATGCGACAGCGCCGGGATGAAGCGGAAATCCGGGATCCGGCGCTCGAACTCGGCGAATTCGGCCAAGTGGAACAGGTCGCGCCGGGTTCGGGCGCCGTAGAAGAACCGGACCGGCCGCTCCTCGCCGCTCTCGGCATGGTCGTTGAGGATCGACCACAGCGGCGACATGCCGGACCCGCCGCCGATCAGGACCATCGGGCCCGGCCGCTCCTCCCGCCGGAAGCAGGTGCCGTAGGGGCCCTTGGCAACGAGCCGATCGCCGGGCCTGAGCCCGCCATCCAGCAGCGACGAGAACGCCCCGTCCGGGTATTTCTTGATGATGAAGCCCAGCCGGTCCTGGCGGCTCGGCGGGTTGGCCATAGAGAAGGACCGGGTGATGCCCCGGTCCGGCACGGTCAGGTCGACGAACTGGCCGGCCCAGAAGCGCAGCGGCTTGTCGAGCTCGACCTCGAGCAGCCTGATGTCGTGGGTCAGCGGCGTGATGCCGGTCACCACCGCCTCGTAATCCTTCACCGCGATCGAGCGGCTGAGCAGGTCCTCGTCATAGTTCAGCAGCTCGACCGTCAGGTCGCTATAGGCCACCGTCCGGCACAGCAGGATGTGATCGGTGTCGCGTTCGTAGTCCGGGAGCGCGAAGGTCGAGTATTTCAGCAGCTCGGCATCGCCCTCGATCAGCCGGGACTTGCAGCTGCTGCACTGGCCTTCCTTGCAGCCATGCATCACCGCGATGCCCTGGCGGAACGCCGCCTCCAGCACCGTCTCACCCTCGGCGACGTCCATCTCGATGCCGACCGGCTCGAACCGGACGGTGTGCACTCTTGTCTCCACCATCGATGCCGTCCTCTGTCGTCGGGCTGGCCGCCGGTCGATGCCCGGCGGATGGGACGGGAGGCGGAGGCCGCTGCCAGCCCCCGCCCCCATGCCGGTCAATGGAAGGGCTTGATCCTGAAGCCCGCCCGGTAGTCGGCGACGTGCTTCTCGCGCTGATCCGGCGTCATGCCGCGCAGCAGCACCAGCGGGCTCTGGATCGTGTGGCCACGGACATGGTCGAGCGTCCACATGTCCTTGTCGTCGAAGCGGAGATGCGGCTGCTGGATCAGGGTCTTGCCGTCGGGGCGGAGGAAGCCGAGGTCCTTGATGGCGTCGGCCAGGTCCCAGCCGTGGTAGCACTCCTCCCACTCGCGGCGGCCGCTGAACCGGCCCATGGCGGGAGTCGGGCGGCCCTCATATTCCGCGGCGAAGGCGACCTTGTGGGTCCAGCGGCACTGCTCGCAGCAATAGGTGTAGAGCTTGCCGTCGACCTCATCGACCACGAGGTCCTCGCGGATCAGGCACGGCACCATGCAGCTCCAGCAGCGATGCGGGTAGACATAGCCGTTCTCCTGGTCGAACAGCATGTTGGTCTGGCCCGGCCGGCTCTTGCGCTCGTACCACTTCCAGTAGTCGCCGAACTCGGCATACCAGCCAGGGTACTTCTTCTCGAACCATTCGAAGTCGCGCTCGGTCTGCGCCTCGATGCGCCAGAAATTGACCGGCCAGCCGACCGAGAAGAACTGCGCCACTTTGTGCACGTAGTTCTTCTTGACGAGACGGTCCCAGGCGGCGCCGACATCGTCGTGGTGGATCTTGATGCCGTACTTCTCCAGCGGCAGCATGTAGGTGCGGTAGTAATCCTCGTAGATCCAGCGGTGCCAGAGCTCGGCGTAGGATTCCTTGTTCCTGTCGCGGTTGGTCGTGCCGTATTCGATGAAGGTGCCGATCGCGGCGTCGACGATCGCGTGGTTCTGCCAGAAGGCGTATTTGATGTCGCGTTCCAGCAGTTGGTGGTTGTCCGGGTCGTTGATCACCGACATCAGCAGCGAATGGCCGTTGCCGATGTGCCGGCTCTCATCTGACTGGACCGACAGGAAGACGGTGGGCAGCGCGTAGTCGCCGTTGCGCGCCGCCTCGGACGGCATGGCCACGAACAGCGTGTTGGTGAAGGCGGTCTCGGCCACGACCTGGAGGTAGACATTCGCCGCCGTCACGGCGTCGCCGGTCAGGAAGCCCTCGGCGAATTGCCGGCCGATGGTGGTGGCGTAGCACTTGCCGAACGCCGCCTCGGTGATGTCGAACCCGGCCGGGTCGATGTAGTTCTCCATGTACCATTTCTTGAGGTTCATCTGGATGGTCGAGTGCCGGAACTCGTCCACCATCTGCATGGTGAAGCCGGTGCGCAGCTCCTCGCCCGGCGCCAGGCGGCCGAGCATCGCCATCGACCGCGCCGCGGAGATCTCCGGGAACGGAATGATGGCCAGGAAGAGCTTCATCCACTCGACCCAGCGTGGCTCGACATTGCGGAACATGTCGCCGCGCAGCGCCGCGTCCAGCGCGCCGTAGACGCGGTTGTCCTTCTCCTCCTGCATCGGGAAGTAGGAGCGCAGCACCTGCTTCATCGGGTCCCGCGGCACCTTCGCGATCTTGTAGTCGGTCGGGAAGGTCATCGCCTCCTGGACATAGCTCGGCGTCCAGCCGAGATCGGCGATGCGGCGCGCCGCGTCGGCGACACCGATCCCGCGCTGGGCCGTGATCTTGTTCAGCGTCAAACCGTCAGGCATGGAAGTCTCCTCTGGGATGGGGGGGTTGAAGGTCTGCTCTGCGGTGCTGATGGGTCCCGGCGGCTCATGCGGCCGTCGTCGCGAGGGGGGATGCGGAGGCTATGGCGCGTGCTGCCGGGGTCTCCGGGACGCGGCGGGCGGGGTTCGCCTGCGGGGATGGCGTCATGGCTGCGTTCCTCCTGCCAATCTGTTCTTGCGCACGGGGATGCCCCGGCGCCGCGACTGGTCCTCTCCAAGTCTTCGCAAGTTGCGTGCCAGATTTCCTGAATTGAGGGATTCGGCCGCTTCTGAACATTTGCCTTACGATTGAGGACCGGATGCTGCGCCGCGTCATGTTCTGTTCTGGGACAGTGCGGGCCGCCGGCTGTTCCACAACGATCCAGGACTTTGGATCGAGCCGGCACACGCCCGGCGGCGGTCACGCCTTCTCTCCGCCGGCATCGGGATCGGCGTCGGGCATCCGGCCGACCGGCTTGCCCTCGGCGATGAAGCGCGCGGTGATGATCAGCGCTCCCATCGCGAAATCCGGCCCGTAGGCCGCGACCATGGCGTCGGCCAGGGCGCCGACGCGCTCGAAGAACTCACTCTTGGACGGGTGGTCACGATCGGTCGTCATGGGACGCGCGTGGCGGTCATCCTGCCCTCCCTGGCCTGGTGATGGACGGATCGCCGCTAGGGGATCAGCACGGCGCGGCCCTTGACCTGGCCGTGATGCAGGTCCTTGAGCGCCTGGTTGGCCTCGCTCAGCCGGTACTCCCGGGTGGCGAGGTGGACGAGGCCGCGATCGGCCAGCGCCATCAGCTCGACCAGTTCGGGATAGGTCCCGACCAGGTTGCCGACGATGGTCTTCTCGGTGGTGATCATGTCGATCGTCGGCAGGTCGATCTTCCCGCCATAGCCGACGATGTAGTAGGTGCCGGCGTTCCGGGTCATCGCCAGGCCCTTGGCGATGGCGTCGCCCTCGCCGACGAAATCGATCACCGCCTCGGCGCCATGCCCGCCGGTCAGCGCCATGACGCTCTCGACCTCAGTGCCGTCGGCCTTGACCAGGTGGTGCGCGCCGCATTCCTGGGCCAGCTTGAGTGCGGTGTCGGAGCGGTCGATGATGATGATCTCGGCCGCGCACAGCGCCCGTAGCACCTGGATGCCGATATGGCCCAGCCCGCCGGCGCCGATTACCACCGCGAACTCGCCCGGCAGCAGGTGGCGCGAGGCCTTCTTGGCGGCGCGATAGGCGGTCAACCCGGCATCGGTGTAGGGGGCGACGTCCTTGGGCGCCAGGGTCTTCGGCAGCTTGATCAGCGACCGCTCGCCGGTCAGCAGCAGCTCGGCATAGCCGCCATCGGCGTTGATGCCGGGGAAGCGGCTGTCGATGGCGTGCATGTCGTCGCCGCGCCGGCAGGCCAGGCAATGGCCGCTGGTCACCAGCGGATGGCAGATCACCGGGTCGCCGACCTTGACGCTCTCGACGCCGCGGCCCACCGCCGCGACCCAGCCGGCATTCTCGTGCCCCATGATGTAGGGCAGCCTGACGTCGACCTTGCTGCGCCAGATGCCTTCGACCACGTGCAGGTCGGTGCGGCAGACGCCGGCGCCGCCGATGCGCACGATGATGTCGGTCGGCCGCTCGATCTTCGGGTCCGGGACATCCTCGTAGCGCACGAATTCGTCCCGGGTCAGGGACTCGTCATACTGGTGCAGAACCGCGGCCTTCATGCGTCGCCTCCCGTCATCCGATGTCAAGGGATGGTGGGGCCGGGGTTGCAACCGCCGTGCCAGACGCGAAGTCCGCGGAAATCCTGGGGTTCCGGCGGCGGTGCCGGGGCGGGCTGTGCCGTTGCTCCACAACGGGACGGAACAGCGCTGTTCCGTTTCGGAACAGTCCGGCCGCCCGGAGCCATGAGGGTTGGAGCGCACGCCCCCGCGGCGTAGCCTGACGGAAATGGATGTCCGGCCCGCCGGATAGGACAGGCCGGCCCGATGAGCCGGCCGGGGAGGAACGCCATGCTGCCGGCAATGGCCGAGGAGCGGCTGGGCCAGGCCCGCACCCTGCTGGAGCGCCGGGGCATCGTCGCCGCCGACCTGCTGGCGCCGCAGATCCATGACAGCTGGCGGCGCTGCCTGGCCGCCGGGCTGGACCCCGAGCGCCCGCCGCCGCTGGCGGTGGTCGACGAGGCCACCCTGCGCGAGGCCCGCGACCGGGCGGACCTGGCGCTGCGCCTGGTCCGGGCGGAGATGCGGAACCTCTATCACCAGATCGCCGGCACGAACTTCATGATCGCCTTCGCCGCGCCGGACGCGCTGCTGCTGGATACGATCGCCGATTCCAGCTTCAGCGCCACCGCCCGCGCCACCAGCATCCGGCCGGGGTCGCGCTGGGGCGAGGCCTGGTGCGGCACCAACGCGCTCGGCACCACGGCGCAGCAGGCGCAGCCGGTCACCGTCCATGGCGGCGAGCATTTCTTCAGCCGCTACGGCACCCTGACCTGCACGGCCGTGCCGGTGTTCGGCCCCGACGCCGGCCTGGTCGGCGTGCTCGACGCGTCCTCCGACTGCCGGTCGCGCCAGCAGCACACGAGGGCGCTGGTCGGCATGGCGGCAACCCAGATCGAGAACGG
>Ga0102590_1004960_pt1 | contig 10685 bp, 11 predicted proteins | sample AraplaMF_Col_mMF_FD_76859 | JGI IMG/M metagenome (GOLD analysis project Ga0102590, IMG submission 76859) | Arabidopsis root microbial communities from the University of North Carolina, USA - plate scrape MF_Col_mMF | ecosystem: Host-associated > Plants > Roots > Endosphere | place: USA...
CGTATCGACTCACTCGTCGAGCAGCTCTACGACATCAACAAGCGCCTCGTCTCGCATGAGGGCCGCCTGATGCGCCTCGCCGACAGCCACGGCGTCGCGCGCGAGGACTTCCTGCGCAACTACACCGGCTCGGAGCTCGATCCGCGCTGGCTCAATCGTGTGTCGAAGCTCTCGGCCAAGGGCTGGAAGAATTTCGTCCATCACGAGAAGGACCGCATCAAGGACCTCCGTCACGAGGTGCATCAGCTCGCGGCGCTCACGGGTCTCGAGATCGTCGAGTTCCGCAAGATCGTGCACTCCGTGCAGAAGGGCGAGCGCGAGGCACGCCAGGCCAAGAAGGAGATGGTGGAAGCCAACCTTCGTCTGGTGATCTCGATCGCCAAGAAATACACCAACCGCGGCTTGCAATTCCTCGACCTGATCCAGGAAGGCAATATCGGCCTGATGAAGGCGGTCGATAAGTTCGAATACCGCCGCGGCTACAAGTTCTCCACCTACGCCACATGGTGGATCCGGCAGGCGATCACGCGCAGCATTGCGGACCAGGCCCGCACCATCCGCATCCCCGTGCACATGATCGAGACGATCAACAAGATCGTGCGCACGTCGAGGCAAATGCTCAACGAGATCGGCCGCGAGCCGACCCCGGAAGAGCTCGCCGAGAAGCTCGGCATGCCCCTGGAGAAGGTCCGCAAGGTCCTCAAGATCGCCAAGGAGCCCTTGTCGCTTGAAACCCCCGTCGGCGACGAAGAGGATTCACACCTCGGCGATTTCATCGAGGACAAGAACGCGATCCTGCCCATCGACGCCGCGATCCAGTCCAACCTTCGCGAGACCACCACGCGCGTGCTGGCTTCGCTCACCCCGCGCGAAGAGCGCGTCCTGCGCATGCGCTTCGGCATCGGCATGAACCCCGACCACACGCTGGAAGAAGTCGGCCAGCAGTTCTCGGTGACGAGAGAGCGTATCCGCCAGATCGAAGCGAAGGCGCTGCGGAAGCTGAAGCATCCGAGCAGGTCACGGAAGTTGCGGAGCTTCCTGGATAATTGATCCGAGCGTCGTGCTCGGGCTCGACCCGGCATCCATCCAAATGAAAACGGCGGGCGGTGGCCCGCCGTTTTCATTTAGACCTAAATTGCAGTCGCAAGTTCGCGTCGGCGTAGGTGCCGCGTCGCCGGGTTCCAGAGGGATTGACGGGTTTGAATTCGCCGTCAGCTTCCAATGTTTGAAGCACTTTCTTGTAATGAGTTTCTCGAAAAGGTGTTTCTCGAACAACGTAGCGTTCGATTTCATCTATAGATGCCTCAAGGCCACGGAAGTGATCCAAAATTAGGTCCTTGAGGAGACCTCGATCTGGTTCAGCTGCAAAAAGGACAGACTGATTTGGGTCTGTTGCGTCGGAAAACGTATATGTGCCGCTTTCGTCCACGCGCCACATAGCTTCCTTTATCTTCTTCAAACCGAGTTCGCTGTTCGTGCCAAAAAATAGGAAATAATCCAAAGTGTTCCGTTCGTTGCGCATCGCAAAGGAGCGAACGAACCTGGCTCCGCCTGCTTTGATCAGTTGCTCTTGATACAGATCATGAAGAAATTTGACCCTTTCCCTGGGTGATTTGATTTCAATTCCCTTTCGCCAATCCGGACAGCCAAATAGTTCATCAAAATTCTCGGGCTGATGTTCTTGCGAAAGGAAACGATTGATCTCCTCGAACATGAAGTTAATCAATACCTCGCAGCTTTGCGTATTCAAAACCCTTGTTACGTAGGCAAACGGTATCTTGAATCCAAAGGGATCGATGAAAACAAATGTTGGAGGCCGCGCGCGGCCAGCCTTAGGCGAATAGATATTCCAAACTTCAGGAAACGCTTCCTGAAAGGTGCGCTCGCCATGAACTTTGAAAGAGACGTTTGTCGGAAGAGCCAGTTGCGCAATTTCAGTTAATAGATGTGCGGCGCGTTTGTTGTCGAGTTCGATGAAGTGAAAATCTACCTTCGCTCTGATCGGCCGTGGTTGATTAATCACAGCCTTGATAGCAATGATGGGAGATCCCTCCTCACCTTTTGAATAGCGGCCGGGTCCAGCAAAGCCATCAATGATTACGAGGTGTGGGAAGTTTCCCTGACTAAGAATCGGCGCCCACGCTTGCAGATATCTGCCCAGAATTTCGTGCTTTGCAGCAGTGTGTGGCTCCAGTTCCCAAATAGTCGTTCTTGGCTGCATGGCCGCCCAACAATGTTCTCGTCAAACCTCAAATCACTCTTAGATCATTATTTGCTGATGATGCAACTAAAGGTTTAGGGTGATTTACAATCGGATAGTCGTTCCATTCGCGACCGCGAAGCAGGCGGCCACCAGATTTTGGCCGCGTGCCTCCCCACTGCTTGAAGAAGAATGCAACCTTGGCAATTCGACACTGATCTCGAATCTCGATTGCCCATTCCTCGGCCATCGGACGCGCGCGCGGACCGCTCTCGCCTCCTACGATTGCCCAATCAATACCTTCGAGATCGAGTTTCCCGACAGAGCCGAGCAATGGTTCGAACGAAACGAATTTTATCGATGCTCGCGCAGCACGGAGATGCTTGAGCCGAACAGCGTTCTGTGCGTCCTCGATCGATACGCCTAGCCAAATGTGGGGAGGCGCTTTGCCGGCAGCGTACCGGTCAAGAAGATATCGTGTCATGAGCGAACTGCGTTTCGTCAGTACCTGAAATGTATGCCAATTGGCTGTCTCCATCGTCTTGAAGATAGAGTCGATGAACGACTTCGGTATCTCCTTGTGAAAGAGATCGCTCATGGAGTTGACGAAGATGCGTCGCGGCTGGCGCCAAGTGAGCGGTTGCTCTAGTCGTTCCGGACGCAGTTTGAGATCAAACCCGGATTCGAATGGGTGACCGTGCACGTCCCTAAATCGCTCCGAAAAGCGTTCCGCGTAGCAGAGGTCGCAGCCACGTGTAATCTTTGTGCATCCGGTGACCGGATTCCACGTGGCATCGGTCCACTCAATCTGTGTCGAGGCAGCCATATCCCACCTTAGAACAAACGGAGAACATAGTCAAACCTATAAAGACGTATAAGAAATCAGCACTACCTTGAGTTAACCTAGCCTCCGCGCAACCCGAATTCGCTCGCTCCAAGATTCCAGAGTTCTGCTTCGCCTTACCCAGTCATGTCGAGTCCTAGCCTCACCGTCTACTACAACACCCGCTGCCCCGTCTGCGACGCCGGCATCGACTGGCAACGCAACAAGCTGCTGGCGCTGGTGCGCAGCGGTGCCGTCGAATTCAAGGACATCAACGAGCAGCCGGATGCGCTGGCGCGGTTTGGCGCCTCGCTCGACGATATCAGGCGCCGCCTGCATGCGACCGATGAGGCCGGCCGGCTCATCGTCGGTGCGGATGTCGCGATTGCGCTGTGGAGGCTTACGCCGGGTGAGGGGTGGCTTGCGGCTCTGTTGGGCAATCGCGCGGCGCTGCCGGTCACGCGGTTCGTCTACGACCGGTTTGCCGATCTGCTGTTTGCCTGGAACAGATGGTGCGGGCGCTGGTGAGCGCGCGCCTGGAGCCACTGTGGCTTTAGATTGAGTCGGTGGGCCAGCCGCGGACTCTGACACCTCTCCCCAGCGGGGAGAGGTCGATTTGCTCCTGGCGATGCGGAGCATCGTCCAGAGCAAATCGGGTGAGGGGGGCAGCACGCGGTGAGACCGTAAACCCTCACCCGGCGCGCGGGACGATGCTTCGCATCGCCCGGGACGCGCCGACCTCTCCCAAGGGAGAGGTGATTCCCGATGCCGCACCAGTTCAGCGCATCTCGTCGAGCTCTTAGTCGCGCCTACTTCTTCTTCGCCCCCACCCGCTCGATCCGCTCGATCTCCAGCGCCGGCTTCCCGCTCTTTTCCGCGATTTCGCGGTCCTGCTCCCTGATGAAGTTGCGCGCGGGTTCGTCGCCGTCGAGGCCGCCGAGCAGCTCGGTGGGGACGCGGCGGTTGGAGCGTTGGGAGCCGTCTTCGTAAACGACGTTGAAAAAGGCGAATTCGCCCTTCGGATTGGTACCGGGTTTTTTGGCCATGGCGGCTTGTCGTCGATCAGGGCGCCGCAGTCAAATGACTTCGCGGCTCCCAGACATCGGCGTTTCGGCCGAGCTGGGCGCGGAACTGTCTGATGGCGCTTGTTTCGTGGGAACGGCTTGGGCGCAGCGCGAAGCCGCCGGTGGCCAGACCAATAAGCGGCGGGCTGGGGGAGCCCGCCGCTTATCTTGGTCTTCAGCGTTGCCCGGGGCTGGCGGGGCAACAACCTGAGATAGAAGGCTATCGCTAGCGTCTCGCCAAGGCAAGATGAATCGGCATGGTCTCGATGTCGCAGCCGTCGCCTCAGATATGCAACTGACCTGCGCGGGGGTTCCCGCACGTTCGAAAAACAAATGCTTGGACTTCCGAAATACTTTGTTCATCGTGCGCGGGCGCATGCAGGGGAATGCTGATCGATCCGGCATTTTGTAGGCGTTGCATGCACGAAGTCTGACAACGCGCGCCAGGAAACCGCCATCGTGCGTTGCACACATCACATTGGCTGCGTGCGGCGCGAGACTTTCTCGGCGGCCAACCTCAATCGACGGCCGCCACCGCTGTTGCCATCCTCCTGCTTGCGACCCTGAGCCATGATCGCGCTGCCCATCGCGGCGGAGCCGAAGGTGATGACGAAGGATGCCAGCAGCAACGCAAGGCCGATGCTAGGGGCGCGATCGGCGAAGATCAGTTCGCGCAGGTGGCCGGGGTTGAGCCAGAGCAGTCCGCCGACGAGCACCGTGGCAGCACAGGCGCCGCTCGCGAGGTTGATGACGAGCAGGCGGAAAAGCGGGATGCGCAGCAGGCGGAAGGAGCGCGGCCTGGCCCGTCGTCTGGTGTTCGGCACAACACTTTCTCCGCCAACGTAGCTCTCGTCTGTCGGGTTTGCGGGTCGCCCGCCTTACGCCGCCGGCGCGATCCGGTCGTCCGCCCCGGGCTGCTGCGCCTGCTGGCGTTCCATCATGCCCTGCCAGAGCGTCGCGATGCTGGCCTGCGTCTGCGGCGCGATCAGACAGTGGCCCTCATTGTCGTAGCCGCAGAACCGCGCGGTGGGATCTTTCCTGACCACGGTCAGCGCCTGGTTGATCATCTCCAGACAGGTCATGACTTGCCCGATCTCCTGCAGCCGCGTGTGATGCAGGATATCCATCAGGCGGAACGTCATCACCGCGGGCTCGCCGTAGGTGATGCCGGGCCGGCCGAACTCTAAGAGAACGTTCACCGCCGGGAACGTGCCGCGGATGTGCTCGAGCACGCCGGCCACATCATCCACGCTGCAGGCGACGAGATGGGCGGTTTGGCTAGGTGCGGCGACAGGCGGGCGCGGCGCAAGGCCGAGCGAACTGATCACCTCCTGCTCGATCCATTGCCGCACGGGCGCGGGCGCGTTGCGGATCTGCTCAGTGGTGAAGGTAATTCCGGTCATGGGCTGGTCTCCTGCGCGGGCGCTCCTGTTGATCCCAGTCTATGAACGAGGCCGTGAGCCACGTTGATGCGGATCAAACCTGCCGCCTTGACGCTGGCCACTTTCAAAGGGCGCGTCGCGGGCGGGGGCCAACGCCCGGACTTTGCGATGCTGGCACCATACGCCTGTTTTGCCGCCGCACCGAGCTGTTCCAGGGCGAACTGCTCGCCGCGCTCAAGATCGTGCAGCGCGGCGACCTGCCGCTGCGCGACCTGATCGGCGCCTATGCCGGCGAGATCGGCCAGACCCAGTTCCTGCCGTCGTCCTACATCAAATACGGCGTCGATTTCGACGGCGACGGCCATGTCGACCTCCGCCACAGCGTCCCCGATGTGCTCGCCTCGACCGCGAACCTCTTGCACTCGAACGGCTTCAAGATGGGCCAGCCCTATGGCGAAGGCTCGGCCAATTTCGAAGCGATGCGCGAGTGGAACAGGGCCGTGATCTACCGCAGGACGATCGGGTACTTTGCGGACCGGCTGGTGGGGCAGTAACCACATCCACCCTACGAGAGCGGAGCGTGAGGCGACGTTTTCGCCTCACGTCCCCTTCGCCATCTTCTCGATCCGCCGCTGCAACGGCGCCCAATACGTCCCCGGGCGGAAGAACGCGATGCACGCTGATCTTGCGTTGCGCTCCCATCTCGATGGCAAGCGTTTTCAAGCCGGCCTCGTCACGATCGGCGAGCGCGAGGTCGCAGCCGCGTTGCGCAAGCTCGATTGCGAGCGCGCGACCGATGCCGCTCGCCGCTCCCGTGATAGCGGCCGCGCCGCGAATCGCCGTCATGAGATCTCCCGTCAAGCTCCGAACGGGGAACAACAATTTACATTTTTTCAGATTGGAACAGAACCGTCCTCCGGTTCCCGTTTTAACATGGATTACTTGGGCAAGGCCAAGCATTGGGAGCCACCAATGAGACAATCAGAGCCATTCACGGCAACGGCACTCATCGTTGAGGACGACCTCATGCAGCGGGAGATGCTGTGCCTTCTCCTGGAGGAAAGTGGCTATCAAGTTATCCAGTGTGAGAGCGCCGAGGCGGCCGAGCTTGTGCTGGAGAAAAGTGCCGGCGCACTCTGCCTGATGCTGACCGACGTCCAACTCGCCGGCCGCATGAACGGTGTCGAGCTCGCGCACGTCGCCAAGGACCGCAATCCGAAGCTCGACGTGGTCGTGACCTCCGGCCGCCCCTTGATGCAGCCCTTGCCCGCCGGTGCGAAGTTCTGGGCCAAGCCATGGGCGCCGCTCGACGTATTGCGTGAAGCCGAAATCGCCCAGCTGAACTGAGGCGCGCACGCGCTGCGCTGACCGTGTCGTGACTTCTCCGACCGCGTCAGGGGTGGTACGAACAGGACATGTCCTGGTCCTTCCTGCTCACCTCGCTCATCGTCGTGGCTTCACCGGGTACCGGTGTTCTCTATACGCTGGCTGCCGCACTGACGCGGGGCTCGCGCGCCAGTGTCGCGGCGGCCTTCGGCTGTACGCTGGGGATCGTGCCGCACATGTGTGCTGCGATGCTCGGCCTCGCCGCCGTGCTCCATACCAGCGCGCTCGCCTTCGCCGCGCTGAAATGGTGCGGCGTGGCCTATCTGCTCTACATGTCCTGGCAGGCGCTACGCGAGAGCGGGGCGCTCGCGGTCGAGGCTGATATCAAGGAGCGCTCCAGCGCCCGGGTCATCGTCACTGGCTTCCTGATCAACATCCTCAACCCGAAGCTCTCGATCTTCTTTCTCGCTTTCCTGCCGCAATTCATCGCGGCGGACGAGACGCATGTGCTGGCGCGGATGCTTGAATTGAGCGGCGCCTTCATGGCGATGACCTTTGCGGTGTTCGTCGTCTACGGCCTCTGCGCGGCGTCCGTGCGCGAGCGCGTGATCTCCCGCCCCGGTGTGATGGCCTGGCTGCGCCGCTCCTTCGCTGCCGGCTTTGCCCTGTTAGGGGCCAAGCTCGCCTTTGCCGAGCGATAGCCTATGAAAAGATAGCCAACAAAAAAGCGGGCCTTTCGCCCGCCACCTTCAACCCCGTTCGACCCGACGCCCGGGCGGAGCGTGCTCCACCCGGGCAAAGAAAAAGAAGCCGCGTTACTTCTTCTTCGCCTTCTTGGCCTTTTTCGCCTTCTTCTTCGTCGCCTTCTTCGCTTTCTTAGCCATAGGATCCTCTTAAGGGTTAATGGTGAAACGCGACACGAGGAACGCTCGGCGGAGGGCCAGCCTCGCAACATCCTCGATGACAAACTCAGCAGATTCGCGCCTCGCTGCCCTGCGTCGTCACATCTGTGTCATCCCGTTATCCACAGCTCAGATGCATTTTCAGGTGATTTTGGCCTGCGAATCCGCTTCGCCATGCGCATGCATCGACGCCCGCGACGTGCCTAACGATCTGATAATCGAGATGCCCGCATTCATGAATCCAAAACCAAGGGCGCGTTTTCGACGGTCGCAGTGAGGTTCCGTTAAGTGCAACTCGCGCATGATCACCGCAAGAACACGGGGGCGGTGATGGACGGACGGTGGCCGATCGAAGGGGGCGGGACGTGGCATGTCCCGATGTCGTCATGCTGAGCGTGCCGACACTCTGGACCGTGTTCATCATCAATTTCCTCGCGCTAGGCCTGATCTGGGCCTACGTGGCGCGCTCCTATCCCAAATTCGCGGCGGCGCGGTTCTGGATGGCATCGGCGTTCGTCGGCGCCGGCGGCGCGATGACCGCGCTGGTCCGCCTGCTCATCGATTCCCCCGTGCCGACCGCGGCCGGCGCTGTCGGCATCATCACGGGGTGCTGCCTTGCAGCCATGGGTATCCAGCGCTTCTACGACCAGCCGGTGACGTGGCGTCTCATGATCGCAACGACCGCGTTGAGCTTCGCCGGCATTCTGGTGTTTCTGTTCGTCTTCGATCACATGCTGCTGCGCATGGCGAGCTACACGCTCGGGCAGGCCGTGCCGCTGGTGGTGGCGCTGCCCCTGTTGCTGTCGCCGCCCGAAGGCCGTGCCAGTCCGGGCGCGCGGCTGTCAGGCACGGTCATCATCGCCATTATCGCCATGTTCGTGACGCGCACGGCGGGCAATCTGTTCGGCTACGACTTCTCGGCGCGAGGCGGCGGTCAGGTCCATGGCTTCCTGGTGCTCGGTCTGCTGTTCTTGTCGATGACCCTCAATTTCGGCTTCCTGCTGATGGCGATGGATCGGCTGCGCAACGAGGTTGCAGACCTCGCGCTGCTCGACGATCTCACCGGCGTCGCCAATCGCCGCCATCTGTTGCAGCGGCTGTCGGAGGAATGCGCCCGTTCGGAGCGCAGCAATGAGCCGTTCTCGCTGCTGGTGATCGACCTCGACGGCTTCAAGACCATCAACGACACCCATGGCCACGCCGCGGGCGATGCCTGCCTTCAGCACTTCACCTTGATGGCACAGACGCGCTTGCGGCCGGGCGACATGCTCGCGCGTACCGGCGGCGACGAGTTCTGCGTCGTGCTGCCATCCTCATCCATGCGCGAGGGCGCGCTGATCGCCCGCCGCATTCTCGAGGTATGCCGCCAGGACGCCGCCACCTGCTCCGGCAACGACATCCCGATCGCGATCTCGATCGGTGTTGCGGAATGGGATCGCGGCATCGGTCAATTCCCCGACAGGCTGATCGCCCATGCCGACCACGCCCTTTATGCCGCCAAGAAGAACGGCAAGAACGATTTTGCCGTCTACGATCCGGCCCCTCCGCTGTTGCCCGAGCCGGTCGAAGCCGCGCGCAAATTCGCATAGATCTGCTAGGTTCGGATCCGCCCTTGGATCCCCCGTGATGATATTTCGCCTTGTCGTGGCTGTTCTGGCCGCTGTTCTGATCGCTCCCGCCGCCGCCAACGATGACGGGCTTGCAAGGCTCGCACGCAGCCGCGGCACGCCCGACATTCCCGGGCTGAAGGTGGTCTGGCTCGCGCCGTGGGGCGATCTCGCCAACGCCCATCCCTGGCGCAACATCATCGTGCACCAGACCGAAGGGCCGGCGGGCTCGGCGCGCGGCGGCGCCGAGGCGCAATCGAAGAATCCCACCCGGCGCGGCGTGATGGTCTGGGTCGAGACCGATGGCACGGTCTACTGGTCGGTCCCAGACGATCTGGTGCCGACCCACACCGACGGCGCCAATCGCAACGACAACAAATACATCGACAACAGCGCGACGTATCATCAGGTCGTGCGCGACAATTCGATCGGCGTCGAGTTCGCCGGCAACTATCCCGATGTCACGATCGGTCCGACCGCGGCGCAGGTCGCGGCCTGGAAGATCCTGGTCCAGGTGCTGCGCGCGCGTTACGGCATTCCGCTCGACCACGTCTATGCCCACAACTGGATCGACTTCAAGGACGCCCGCTATTGCGAAGGCTGCTGGCTCGCGACGCTGGCGCGCACGTGGGGGAAGTGAGGGCGCGTGCAGACGAGCCGGCGACCGGAGGCCGAGACCTCGTCGCTCTAGTCCAGCCGGCGTTGCTCGCGGACATGCTCCAGTTTCATGCAACAAAAAAGCCGGCGTTGCCGCCGGCTTTTGGTCTCGTCTCGATCCGCCAATGTGGCGCGGAAAGCCTTCGCTTAGTGCGCGGCTTCCAGCGCAGCCTGTTCCTGCCTTGCGATCGTGCCCTTGACCGCGGACTGCACCTTCTCGAAGGCGCGGACCTCGATCTGGCGGACGCGCTCGCGCGACACGCCGAACTCGGCGGCAAGGTCTTCCAGCGTCATCGGCTCATCGGCAAGGCGACGGGCCTCGAAGATGCGGCGTTCACGCGGGTTGAGCACGCCCATGGCGCCGTTCAGCGCGTCACGGCGGTGGTCATACTCCTCGTGCTCCGCCATCATGGCTTCCTGGTTGGGCGTATTGTCGACCAGCCAGTCTTGCCATTCGCCGGCTTCGCCGTCGTCGCGGATCGGCGCGTTGAGCGACGCATCGCCACCGAGGCGGCGGTTCATGTCGATCACGTCCTGATCCGTGACGCCGAGGCGCTTGGCAATGACCTTGACCTGGTCGGGGCGGAGATCGCCCTCTTCCAGCGCGTTGATCTTGCTCTTCGCCTTGCGCAGGTTGAAGAACAGCTTCTTCTGGTTCGCGGTGGTACCCATCTTCACGAGCGACCAGGAACGCAGGATGTACTCTTGAATCGACGCCTTGATC
>Ga0102590_1004961_pt1 | contig 10684 bp, 9 predicted proteins | sample AraplaMF_Col_mMF_FD_76859 | JGI IMG/M metagenome (GOLD analysis project Ga0102590, IMG submission 76859) | Arabidopsis root microbial communities from the University of North Carolina, USA - plate scrape MF_Col_mMF | ecosystem: Host-associated > Plants > Roots > Endosphere | place: USA...
ACCGCTGGGTCGAGGTGCTGGGCGCCATCGCCGTGGCCGGCCTGTCGATCTGGTTCGGCATCCGCCTGTCGCTGCTGTCGATCACCACCTTCGCCGAGGGCAAGCTGTCGCTGCGCCGGACCTGGGCCCTGACCGACCATCATTTCTGGCACCTGCTGGGCATGTACGCCCTGGCCTTCGTGATCACCTTCCTGGTCAGCGTGGCCCAGACCGTCGTGGCGGGCCTGATCCTCAGCCTGTCGGGCGGGGCGACCAACATCGTTATGCTGGCCCTGACCGGCCTGGCCAACCTGCTGCTGGCGCCGTTCTTCTTCACCGTGCAGATGGTCGTGCTGACAGCCGCCCCGGCCCGGGCCTATTACGACCTCCACGAAAGCGAGCTGGCCCCGGCGCCCCTCTAGGCGAGCGTCTAGGCGTTCGCGCTGGGCCGGGCCGACGCCCGGTCCCGCCAGGCCTTCAGCCGCCCGGCCTCCTCGGGGACCTCCAGGCCGATGAAGCCGGCGAAGTCGATCGTCGTCAGGGCCACGATGTCGGCGATCCCGTAGGCGTCGCCGGCGATCCATTCGCGGCCGTCGGCCAGTTCGCGGTCCAGCCAGGTCATGGCCCTGGCGGCGATGGGCTTGTTGGACTCGCCGAACTCGCGGTTCTGCACCAGCAGCGACGCCGTCAGCGGATGGGCGTGGCGCCAGTACATGCCGACCGGGACCATCAGCTGGAACTCGATGCGCCGGACCCACATGTCGGCGCGCGCTTGCGACAGGGCGCAGGTCCCGAACATCGGCGGCGCCGGGTGCAGGGCTTCCAGATAGCGGCAGATGGCGACGCTCTCGCTGATCGTCTGGCCGTCGTCCAGCTCCAGCACCGGCACCTGGCCCAGGCTGTTGCGCGCCTTGTGCTCGGGCGACTTGTGGCCGCCCTGGCGCATGCCGATGCGGATCTCCGGCAGGTCCAGCCCCTTCTCCGCCGCGAAGATGCGCACCCGGCGCGGATTGGGAGCCGGATTGGCTTCGCCGTAGAGCTTCATGATCGTCCTCCCGCCGGCCTGTCCCGACCGTGTCAAACGAACGTTAGAATTGGCGGGCGCGTTTGCACAGGGCGAACATCTCCGCTGCCCCTTCAAAAGGAGCGGGCCCAGGGGCTGTCGCACGGTCGCGAACCTTGATAGGCGTGGTCGGGATTTAACGGGGCATGGCGATGGATCAGTTTTCGGCCACGGACGCGGCTCTGGCCGGCTTTCGGGCGGCGAGCGAGAAACCCAAGACGGTGGCGATCTGGGCCGGGATCATGGCGATCCTCTCCTTCGTCGTCGCGGCCCTGGTGCTGTCGGCCTTCGGCGACAAGCTGACCGCCCTGACCGAGGCCTTGGAGGCCGATCCCGATCCGCAGACCACCATGGCGGCGATGAGCGGCCTGTGGCCCCTGTTCCTGGCCTCCATGGTCTATGTGCTGATCACCAATTCGGTGCTCGTGGCCGCGGTCAACCGCCTGGTCCTGCGCCCGCACGACAGCGCCGGGGCCTATCTGCGGCTGGGCGGCGCCGAGCTGCGTCAGGCGGCCGTGCAGGTGCTGCTCTATCTGGTGCTGTTCGGGGCCTATTTCATCGGCGTGCTGTGCCTGGCGATCCTGGCGGGCGTGGGCACGGCGATCGGCGGCCAGGGTCTGGGCGTGCTGCTGGCCCTGGTGTCGTTCGTGGCCTTGATCGCCGGCCTGATCCTGCTGTCGGTGCGCCTGTCGTTCGTCAGCACCCTGGCCTTCGACACCGGCCGCATCGATCTGAAGGCCTCGTGGGACATGACCAAGGGCCGCTTCTGGCCGCTGTTCGGGACCTATCTGATCGCCACGGTGCTGGCGGCGGTGGTCTATCTGCTGCTGTTCGTGATGATCGCCGCCGTCGGTTCGATCGCGGCCGTCGCCATGGGCGGCGGCCTGGCCTCGGTGGGCGACGCGCTCCAGAACGAGGCCAAGTCGCTGAAGGACCTGTTGTCGGTGAGCGGAGTCATCAGCTCCCTGCTTCAGGGCCTGATGTCGGTGCTGGTGTCGCTGATCGTCTTCGCCCCGGCCCCGACCATCTACGCCCAGCTCAAGGGCCGCGACCTGACCGACGCCTTCGGCTAGGCGCCGGGCGTGGGGGATTTCGCGTTCGGCCGGGCCGTCCTGGCGGGCTTCGACCTGCTACGTCGACGACCGCTGGCGACGCTCGGTCTTGCGGCGGTCGGCGCGGTGGCCACGTTCGCTGGGCGGGTGACGGCGGTGATCTCGAGCCACTACACAGTGGCCGCCTTCACGCAATCGGAGTCCCTGCTGGCCGCCAGTACGGCGACGACCTTGATCGCCGTACTGGTGTTCCTTCTGGTGATGGCGGTCATGGCGGCGGCTGTCGTCCGAGGCGGAAGGATCAGGGTCGGCGGCGACGAGGTCCGGCTGTTCCTCCTGTCGCTCGTGGTCTTCCTCGCCCTGGCCATCGTCCTCCTGGCGGTCGGCGTGGGCGGGGCCGTCACCGCGGTGGGCGGCTTGCGAGGGACTTCGGAGGACATCGTCATGTTCACCGCCCTGGCGCTCGGCGTGATCGTGGCGATCGTCCTGGCCAGCCGGTTGTCGCTGGCCGGCCCCTTGACCGTACAGGATGGGCGGTTGCGGTTCATGGCGTCCTGGCGGCTGACGCGGTCGCGGCGATGGAAGGTCTTGGGCGTCTTCCTCGTCACCCTGCTGATCGCCGGGCTTATCGGCGGCCTGGGCAGTTTCCTGCTCGCGACGGCGATCCCCGCGCTGGGTCTGGACAACGCGTTGACTTACGACCCGTCCCTGGCGGTCGCGCTGACGGGCCTGGTCCGGCCTGTGGTGCTAGGCCACCTCCTCTCGCAGGGACTGCTGGTGGGCTTGGCCGTGCTGATCCCGTTCGCGTCGGCGACCTACATCTGTCGGAGCCTGGTCGGCGATCCCGTCGCCGACCAGGTCGCCGTGTTCGACTAGGGCCCTCCGAATGACCGTGACCACGCTGAGCCGATTGGTGCTCGCGGGCGTTCCGTTGCTGCGGCGCGCGCCGCTCGCGGTGCTGGGCTGGGGCGTCTGCCTGTTGCCGCTCAGCGTGTTCAGCACCCTGCTGGACGCCGTGTACGACGGGTTGAAGGGCCCGTGGTCCTATGTCGGGGCGGAGCGGGGCGCCGGCTGGCTGCAGTTCGGCGTGCTGTTCTCGAACCTTCTGGTGATGTGCCTCGGCATGGCGATCCTGGCCGCCGCCGTTTTCCGGGCGGTCGCCGATCTGGAACGGACGGACGGTCGCTGGATGCGCCTGGGCGCCGACGAGCTCCGCCTCGGACTTGTCTGGTGCCTGATGTTCGTGGCCGTTTTCGCCGGCGTCTTCGTCCTCGTCGTCATCGTCGCCGCGGTCGCCCGTGACTCCGAGTTGGCGACGAAGACCAGTACGCTCGTGACCGTTCTGGTCCTGGCGGCGGTGTCGCTGGCGCGGTTCTCGTCAGCGCCCGCCATCACGCTCTTCGAGCGGCGGGTCGCGATCGCCGAGGCCTGGCGGATGACGCGCGGACGCTATCGGCTGGCCATCGTCTGCGCCCTGCTCTTTCTGGCGGCCTACGGCGGCGGCGAATGGTTGCTGTCGGCGCTGGGCGACGTGTTCAAGCAAGGCGGTGCCGACGCGAAGATCGGAGGCGATCCCTTTATTATCGAACTGGCGCGCTACGCCGCCGAACCCGAGCACCTGGTTCCGAACCTGGCGCGCGTGATGGTCGGAACCTTCGCGGGCGTCGTCGCCTACGCCCCGATGGCGGTTCTGTACCGCGACCTGACCGGCAGGAATCCCGCCGACCAGGCGGCGGTGTTCGACTAGGGGGAGCGGGTGAAGACACTTTCCTGGCCCGACGGCGTCCTGTCCGGCTTCCGGCTGGTCGCCCGACGGCCGCTGGCGGCGCTGTCCTGGGCGCTGGTGTTCATCGTGGGCGGGACCATCCTGGCCGGCTTCCAGGTCGCGGCCTGGCAAGGTTTCGCGGCGGGGCGGAGCCTTTCGGACGTCGCCGTGCCGTTGGGCTTCGGCGGCCTCGTTCTGGACGTCCTGACCACGACCGTGGCGAGCGCGGCGGTCCTTCGCGCGACGATCCGGCCCGACGACCGCCGCGCAGCCTGGCCGCGCCTTGGCGGCGGCGAACTCCGCCTTCTAGTCCTCGTGGCGCCGGTGACCGTGATGTCGATCGTGATCGCGGCGCCGATCGGGATCTTCCTGCTTGCAAGGGTCCTGGAGCCGGGGCCGCTCGCCACGAGCCTGGCCCTGCACCTGGCCGCCGTGATGCTGACCGCGGCGGGCGCCCGCCTGGCCCTGGCGGCGCCGGCGACCCTCGCCGACGGACGCCTGCGCCTGGCGCGCGCGTTGGGTCCGAGCCGGAAGCTTCATGTCCGGCTGGCGACGCTCTTCGTCGCGGCGCTGCTGTTGTCCATGGCGGTCGAATGGGCGGGATCGTGGGCGCGCGACGCGCTGGGCCTAGCCCAGCCGCCGGTGCTCCGGGCGTCGTCCCTGGCCGCCGCGCTGAACACGGCCTTCGGACCTGTCGCGATGGCGTCCAGGGTTTTCGGTGGCCTGGTCCATGCCCTGGCCTTCGCGGTGCAGGTCGGCCCGATCGGCTACGCCTTCCATCGCCTGACGGAAGGTCCAGCCGACCGGGCCGACGTTTTCTAGCTAGGCCCGCTTGCTCTTCTTCAGCTCGGCCACGCGCTCCAGCCGCCGTTCCTCGTGGCGGGCCAGGACGTCCTTCAAATATCGGCCGGTCCAGCTGGCCTCGACCTTGGCCACGTCCTGGGGCGAGCCCACGGCGACGATCTGACCGCCGCCGTCGCCGCCTTCCGGACCGAAGTCCAGCAGCCAGTCGGCGGTCTTCACGACGTCGAGGTTATGCTCGATGACGACCACGGTGTTGCCCTGGTCGACCAACTCGTGGAGGACCTCCAGCAGTTTCTTGGTGTCCTCGAAGTGCAGGCCGGTGGTCGGCTCGTCGAGGATGTACAGCGTGCGGCCGGTGGCGCGCTTGCTGAGCTCCTTGGACAGCTTCACCCGCTGCGCTTCACCCCCGGAGAGGGTGGTCGCCTGCTGGCCCACCTTGATGTAGCTGAGGCCTACGCGCTTGAGCGTCTCCATCTTGTCGCGGATCGGCGGCACCGCCTTGAAGAAGTCGGCGGCTTCCTCGACCGTCATGTCCAGCACGTCGGCGATGGTCTTGCCCTTGAACAGGATGTCCAGGGTCTCGCGGTTGTAGCGCTGGCCCTTGCAGACGTCGCAGGTGACGTAGACGTCGGGCAGGAAGTGCATCTCGATCTTGATCAGGCCGTCGCCCTGGCAGGCCTCGCAGCGGCCGCCCTTGACGTTGAAGCTGAAGCGGCCGGGACCGTAGCCGCGCGCCTTGGACTCCGGCAGCTGGGCGAACCAGTCGCGGATCGGGCCGAAGGCGCCGGTATAGGTGGCCGGGTTCGAGCGCGGGGTGCGGCCGATCGGCGACTGGTCGATGTCGATGACCTTGTCGAAGTTCTCCAGGCCCTCGATCCGCTCGTGCGAGGCCGGGGCGTCGCTGGCGTTGTTCAGGCGGCGCGCGGCGGCCTTGTACAGGGTCTCGATCGTGAAGGTCGACTTGCCGCCGCCCGACACGCCCGTGATGCAGGTGAAGGTGCCGACCGGGATCTCGCCCGTCACGTCCTTCAGATTGTTGCCCTTGGCGCCGACGACGCGGAGCATCTTCTTCTTGCTGATCGGGCGGCGCTGTTCGGGCACCTCGATCTCGCGCGCGCCGGTCAGGTACTGGCCGGTGATGCTCTTCGGATTGGCCATGATATCGGCCGGCTTGCCCTCGGCGACGATCTCGCCGCCGTGCACGCCCGCCGCCGGACCCATGTCGATCACATAGTCGGCGGTAAGGATGGCTTCCTCGTCGTGCTCGACCACCAGCACCGAGTTGCCCAGGTCGCGCAGGCCCTGCAGCGACTGCAGCAGGCGCGTGTTGTCGCGCTGGTGCAGGCCGATCGACGGCTCGTCCAGCACGTAGAGCACGCCGGTCAGGCCGCTGCCGATCTGGCTGGCCAGCCGGATGCGCTGGCTTTCGCCGCCCGACAGGGTGCCCGAGCCGCGCGACAGGTTCAGATAGTCCAGGCCCACGTCGACCAGGAACCGCAGGCGGTCGTTGATCTCCTTCAGGATCCGCCGGGCGATCTCCATCTGCTTGTCGGTCAGGTGGCCTTCCAGCGCCGTGAACCAGTCGCGGGCCGGGCGGATCGCCAGGTTCGAGACGGCGGCGATGTCCAGGCCGTGGATCTTCACGGCCAGGGCTTCGGGCTTCAGGCGCTTGCCGTGGCAGACCTCGCAGGGGGTGTCGGACTGGTAGCGGCCCAGCTCCTCGCGGACCCACGAGCTGTCGGTCTCGCGCCAGCGGCGCTCCAGGTTCGGCAGCACGCCCTCGAAGGGCTTGGCCACCTCGTATTTGCGGGCGTTGTCGTCGTAGACGAACTTGATCTTCTCGCCCTTGGAGCCCTGCAGCACGATCTGGCGGGCGCTTTCCGGCAGCTTGTGCCAGGGCTCGTCCATCGAGAAGCCGTAGTGGCGGGCCAGGGCCTGCAGGGTCTGGGTGTAGAGCGGCGAGGGCCCCTTGGCCCACGGGGCGACGGCGCCCTTGTGCAGGCTGCGGTCCTTGTCGGGGATCACCAGGTCGGCGTCGAAGGCCAGCTTGGCGCCCAGGCCGTCGCAGGCCGGGCAGGCGCCCGCCGGGTTGTTGAACGAGAACAGCCGCGGCTCGATCTCGGCGATCGTGAAGCCGCTGACCGGGCAGGCGAAGCGTTCCGAGAACAGCAGCCGACGCGGCTCCTTCTCACCTTCCTCGACGTTGGCCCATTCGGCCACGGCCAGGCCGTCGGCCAGGCGCAGGGCCTGCTCCATGGAGTCGGCCAGGCGCTGTTCCATGCCCGGCTTGGTGACGATGCGGTCCACGACCACGTCGATGTCGTGCTTGAACTTCTTGTCGAGGGCGGGGGCGTCCTCGATCGGATAGAACTCGCCGTCGATCTTCAGCCGCTGGAAGCCGGCCTTCTGCCACTCGGCGATCTCCTTCTTGTACTCGCCCTTGCGGTCGCGGACGACGGGAGCGAGCAGATAGAGGCGCGTGCCTTCGGGCAGGGCGGTGATCTTGTCGACCATCTGGCTGATGGTCTGGCTTTCGATCGGCAGGCCGGTGGCCGGCGAGTAGGGAACCCCGACCCGCGCCCACAGCAGGCGCATGTAGTCGTGGATCTCGGTGACCGTGCCAACCGTCGAGCGCGGGTTGCGCGAGGTGGTCTTCTGCTCGATCGAGATGGCCGGCGACAGGCCCTCGATCAGGTCCACGTCCGGCTTGCTCATCAGTTCCAGGAACTGGCGGGCGTAGGCCGACAGGCTCTCCACATAGCGGCGCTGGCCCTCGGCGTAGATGGTGTCGAACGCCAGCGAGCTCTTGCCCGACCCCGACAGGCCGGTCAGCACCACGAGCTCGCCCCGCGGGATGTCGACGCTGACGTCCTTGAGATTGTGCTCCCGCGCGCCGCGCACGCGGATGAAGTTCAGTTGTTCAGCCATGTTTTCCGGAACGCGTAGGGCCGTGGGAGGAGCCACGGCGAGACGGCTATATGTAGGGCTCAGACCGGCGATTAACACAAGAACAAGGTGCGAACAAATGTCGCGATGGCGACATGTGGCGGCAGACTGCTGACATCAGGTGTCAGCAGCACTCTTCGGTTGTCGCGCGGCGGGATCACCCTCAAGCTACGGCGGCGCCGCCGTCGAGCGGCTCTGCGCTGGCTGGGAGGGGCGGCCTTGTCCAATACGCTCGCGGTGACCGTGCTGCTGGCCTTCGTCGGCTATGTGGTGACGTATTTCAACAGCGTCCGCCTGGAGCAGAGAAAGGCCAAGCTGAAGTTCGTCAGCGACCAGCTGCAGTATCTGTACGGTCCGTTGTTCTCGCTCAACAGCGCGTCGATCGAGGCGTGGACCGCCTTTCGGTCTCGCTATCGGCCTGGAGGTCCCTTCTTCCGACAAGGCGATCCTCCCAGCGAGGAGGAACTCAAGCAGTGGCGGCTGTGGATGCAGGAGGTCTTCATGCCGCTCAATCTCCAGATGCGGCAGGCGATCATCGAAAACACGCATCTGGTGGAGGGCGACGGCATGCCCCAGTCGTTCCGCGATCTGCTGGCGCACGTCGAAGTCTACAAGATCACGATCAAGAAGTGGGAGGCCGGGGACTTCTCCGAGCACACCTCCTACCTCGACTTTCCCAGCGAATTCCGTCGGGAGGTGCAGGCTCAGTTCGCGATGCTGAAGAGCAGGCAGGCTGGACTGATCGGCGCCAGGAGCCGACGCGGCGCCCAGGCCTGAGCTCGGGCTGGCTCAGAGCCGCGCCGCCGCCAGGATCGGGCCGCCGTTCCTGGCCTGGACCAGCACCGCGGTCCGCAGGGCCGGATCGGCCGGCGGGGCCGTGGCGAAAGAGGTCGGCGGCCCGGTCCAGGCGCCCAGGCGGATCAGATCCACGACCACGTCGCGGTGGGGCAGGGTCTTGCCGTTGTTCTCGCCGCGCTGGATCGCAACCTGCCGCACGCGCGGGTCGTAGCGCACCAGCCAGACGTCGGCGCCGGCCTTGGGGGCCTGGCCGGCCCCGATCTCGACCCGGCCGCGCGACAGGGTCACCGGGGCGTCCATGGCCGGCCGGGCGCGGCGCAGGGCCAGGTCGACGTCGCGGGCGTTCGTGCCGATCAGGTCCTCGCGCCCCTCGACCACCATCTGCGGCGTGCCCAGCTGGGCGCCCAGGCCACGGGCATAGGCCTTCTGGCGGTCGGTGAAGGCCGGCTTGGCGAAACTATCTTTCCAACCCAGCTGGTCCCAGTAGGTGACGCCGAAGCTCAGGGCCAACACGTCGGGCCGGTCGGCGATGGCGTTGAGGTTGGCGTTGGCCGGCGGGCAGGACGAGCAGCCCTGGCTCTGGAACAGCTCCAGGACCACCGGCCGCTGGGCCGAGCCGCCCGCGCCGGCGGTCGTCCAGGCGCCCACGGCGGTCGCCAGGACGGCGCCGGCCGCCAGGCTGGCCCAGGCTGTCCCGCGCATCTTCGTTCCGGTCATGGCCGCGTCCTCTCTAGATCGTCGAGAGCCAGTTCGCGGCGGGACGGGCGAAGGTTACGGCGTTCACCAACAATAAACCGCCTTTGGAAGCGCAACCTTCAGCACCTCTGGCGTCTATGGCGGAGGGGGTGCGCGTCGGGCGCGCCGGGCGAGGACGACGGGCGTGGCCAAGGCGGCGGCGAAGAATGATGCGAAGGCGCCCGCCAAGGGCAAGGCGGGCAAGACCGCCAAGGTCGCCCGCCAGCGCTCCGAGATCGACGACGTCATCACCCTGGTGGTTTGCGTCGCCTGCACGATCTGGGCCTTCAAGATCATCGTCGACCTGGGCGCGCTGAGCTTCTAGCGCGGTCCAGCGTGGCGGCCTCCCTGCCGCCCATTACACCAGACAGTCGTCGCCCAGCCTTCGCCGGGCTACGTCCGGGAGGACGGGAAAGCCGCGGAAGGGTCCTATCCCGACGTCGCGGGCGCGGCGTCTTCCGACGGCCCGCCCAGCGCCGAGTCCAGCGCCGCCACCAGCCGCCGGGCGGCGATCGGCTTGGCCACGAAGCCGTCCATGCCGGCGGCCAGGTAGCGGTCGGTCTCGTGGACCAGGACGCTGGCGGTGACCGCCAGGATCGGGGTGCGGGCCCGGCCCTCGGCGGCCTCGCGCGAGCGGATGACCCGGCCAGCCTCCAGCCCGTCCATGCCCGGCATGTGGATGTCCATCAGGATGGCGTCCCAGGACCCGGCCTCCCACAGAGCCACCGCCTCGTGGCCGTCGCGCGCCACGTCGCTGGCGACGCCCAGGTGGCCCAGCATGGCCTGGAGGACGGTGCGGTTGATGGCGTTGTCGTCGACGACCAGCATTTTCAGCGCGCCGCCCATGGCCGGAGCGTCCCCGGCCGCTTCGGCGGGAGCCGGCTCGACGGGAGATCCCAGGGCCGGGCAGGGGGCCGCGAAGGTGAAGCGCGCCCCGCCACCCGCCGGACTCTCGAAGCCGATCTCGCCGCCCATCAGAGTCACCAGCTCGCGGCAGATGGCCAGGCCCAGCCCGCTGCCGCCCGTGCGGCGGGTGCTCGAACCGTCGACCTGGACGAACTTCTCGAAGATCTGGGCGCGGCGGGCCTCGGGCACGCCCATGCCGGTGTCGGTGACGGCGCAGGCCAGGGTCGCGGCGTCGCCGCCGATGCGCACGGCCACCTGGCCCGCGTCGGTGAACTTGATGGCGTTGGAGATCAGGTTGCTCAGCACCTGGCGCAGCCGGGCGGCGTCTCCGTCGCGCCAGCCGCCGGCGCCCGGCGTGACCTCGAGGGCGAAGCCCAGGCCCTTGTCGTGGGCCAGGCCGCCATAGAGCTGGCGCAGGGTGTCGGCCAGGGCGTCCAGGTCGAACGGGGCGCGGACGATCTCCATCTTGCCCGCCTCGATCCGCGAGATATCGAGCACGGCGTTGATCACGTCCAGCAGGGCGGAGCCGGAGTCGTGGATCACGCCCAGGCGCGCGCGCTGCCGGGCCGACAGCGGGTCGCGCGCCATGGCCTGGGCCATGCCCAGCACGCCGTTCAGGGGCGTGCGGATCTCGTG
>Ga0102590_1004963_pt1 | contig 10674 bp, 9 predicted proteins | sample AraplaMF_Col_mMF_FD_76859 | JGI IMG/M metagenome (GOLD analysis project Ga0102590, IMG submission 76859) | Arabidopsis root microbial communities from the University of North Carolina, USA - plate scrape MF_Col_mMF | ecosystem: Host-associated > Plants > Roots > Endosphere | place: USA...
ACGCCCATGTGGATGAGGGGCGGCTGCTGGCCCTGCGCGGACGGTACGAGGAGGCCCTGCCCCTGCTCGAGGAGGCGCTGTCCTTCGGCCGACCCCGGAGCGCGACGCTGGTGAACCAGCTCCGGCAGCTGCTGGCTCCGCACAGCGCTCAGGGATACGGCGACCTGGTTGCCGACGCGCGCTACCTGCCCGAGATTCTGCCGTTGGAGGCCATGGCCCCCGCACGCGGCGAATGGCGGCTGGGCGGTGACGACCACTGGCTCAGGATGATGACCGCCCGTGCAGTCGACCGGGGCACCGCCGAGGCCGTACTGAGCGCGATGCGGGTCGGCACCCACTCCTACGCGCCTCCGGGGCCATGGGGCCGGGCCGTCGCCGAGGCCCGGGAGTCGGCCCGCTGGGGGGCGACCGATGCCGCGTGGCGGGTGCTGCGCGACGCGCTTGCGGTGTGGGAGGCGCCCGGCCCCTTGCTGATCGCTCCGATCGGTCTGCTCGCCGATCCGGTCCTGGGTCCGCTGATCACTCCCGAGCGTGGGCGGGAAATCCTCGCGACACCGCGGGCCGGGGAGAAGGGACCCGCTCCTGAGCCGGCGCCCGATCTCGATCCGCCAGGCCTTGCCTGGCTGACGGAGCCTGCGGCGAACGGGCAGCGGTTCGACCGATACCGCTGTGTCTGGGTCGAGGGAGTCGACCCCGCTCGCCTGCCTGCCCTCATCGGCGAGGAAGGAGCCGAACTGAGCGCGCCCGCACATCGGCGCATGATGCCCTGGCGGGCTCCCAACCCGCACGAGCGGGAAGGCGTCGAACTGTGGGAGGACCGGGCCGTGGTCTCCGTCGGCCGGACCGCCGAAGCGTGGGCCTTCGCCTTCGACGGCAACTCCCAGCGCCGTCTCGACGAGAGGTTCCTGTCCCCCGCTCCGGCCGCCTCCTCGTCCGGACGTGCGGTGGTGGTGTGGCGTGACCCAGGACGCTCGTCCCCGCGCCAACACCCGCCCGCCTTCCACCTGTCGGTGGCCGAACAGGGTGAGGAGCTTTACGCGTTCACCGTGCGGGGTACGGAGATCCGGCGCTCCGGCGCGATACCCGAGGCCCTGGACCCCGCGCGGCTGTTCCGTCCCGAGGACAGTGAACCGGACGGTGAACTGCGTTTGCTTGAGGCCATGCACACCGAACTCGGGCTCTCGGTCCCCCGATTCGCGCTGACGCGAGGCAGGCTCAGCACCTTCACCACCCGGTCGTGGACCCGGGCGCCACGCGCGGGCGAGGGGTTCGTCTACGCAGGGTTCGTGCGGCATCGGCCCTGAACTCACCACTTGGCCGTAACGGCGACTCCGCAGGACAACCTGCGATCGGCATGGTCGAACCCGGCCTCGGCGATGTGGCCCATGACGGCAATGCGGAACTTCTACCACCCGGAGCCGGCCGCGGACTTGGATCGCAGTACGTGGACCCGCGCGGCGACCTTGTCAGACGGTCTTGACGAGGGTGCCGGCGCCATCGAGTGCGGCTACTTCGTCGGCGGGGGCCGTGGTGTCGGTGACGAGGGTGTGGAGGAGGGCGGAGGGGCCGACGTAGGCGTGGGCGGTGTGGCCGAGCTTGCTGCCGTCGGCGGCGGCGACGATGCGGCGTGCGGAGGTGATGATCGCCTTTTTTACTGTCGCGTCGTCGAGGTCGTAAGCGGTCAGGCCTTCGGCGGCGCTCAGGCCGCAGCAGCCGACGACCGCGGTGTCGAAGCGCAGTGCGGACAGGGAGGCGAGCGTGAGGGGGCCGGTGAGGGCGCCCTCGGCGGCACGAGGCTGTCCGCCCGGCACCAGCAGCGTGGTCGCGCTCGGAGGGTCGCTGAGTACGTGGATGGCCTGCAGCGACAGGGGCATCACGGTGACCTGCCGTCCACGCAGCAGGCGGGCCACTTCCAGGCAGGTGGTGCCGCTGTCGAGGAGGACGGTCTCGCCGTCGGCGATGAGTGAGGACACCTCGGACGCGATCCGGCGCTTGGCGTCGATGGACTCGTGGGCGCGCAGCGCGAAGGGGGGTTCCTCGCCCCTGAGCAGCAGGGTGCGCGCACCGCCGCGGACGCGTTCGAGGACGCCTTGCGCGGCCAGGGTGTCGAGGTCGCGCCTGATGGTCATCTCCGAGGCATCAGTCAGCCCGGCGAGCTCCGAAACCGTGGCACTGCCCGATTCCTTGATGGCCTGCACGATCAGCCGATGACGCTCCGCGTTGCTCATGCAGTGATTGAACACCACACAGAACGAACATTCAAGATGTTCGAAGATGGGTATTTCAAACATGCCTGATGTTCGTTATGGTCACCGGCATGGAACGTTCGCTACGAGCCGCCCGAGTGGCGACCTTCGTCTACTTCATCCTCAACGGCACCCTGGTGGGCATGTGGGTGGTGCAGATTCCCGCCGTCGAGGAACGCGTGGGCATCAGCCACGCCACGCTGGGAGGCCTTCTGGTACTGCTGGGCCTCGGTGCCTTCGTCGGTATGCAGGTGGCCGGCCGACTGGCCGACCGTTTCGGGACACGCGCCGTGGTCCCCGCCACCGGCGTGCTCTGCGCTGCGACTCTCGTACTGCCGGGCCTTGCCCGGGATCCCTGGACCCTGGCAGGCGCGCTGCTGGCCTTCGGCTTCGGCAACGGCTGTCTCGACGTGAGCATGAACGCCCACGCCGTACACGTGGAGAAGGCGTACGACCGGCCCGTCATGTCGGCCTTCCACGCCACGTTTTCCGTCGGTGGCGTCGTTGCCGCCCTCGTGGGAGCGGGCGCCGCGAGCACCGGCCTGAGTCCGGCCGCGACGCTCGGCGCCGTGGGAGCCGTGGGCGTCGTGACCGCGTTGGTCTCGGCACGCGGTCTCCTGCCCTCGGCGGCGGCATCCGCCACCGACACCGCGCAGATCGAGGGAGCACCGGCAGCGAAGCAGCGCACCGCGCCCGGGCGCATCTGGATGCTTGCCGCCCTGGCTTGGATGGTCATGCTGTGCGAGGGAGCCGCCAACGACTGGAGCGCCCTGCATCTGAAGAACATCCTCGACGCGCCTGCGAGTACAGCCGCCTTCGGTTACGGCACCTACGCGGCGACGATGACCACCGGCCGGCTGCTCGCCGACCGCTTCGCCGCACGGTTCGGGCCGATGGCCGTCCTTCGCTACGGCTCGGCCATGGCCGCGGCCGGTATCACGATCGTTGCCGTCTCCCCGTGGATATGGGCGGCGTTCGCCGGTTGGGCGCTGTTCGGCCTGGGACTGTCAGGCTGCGTGCCCCAGCTGTTCAGCGCGGCGGGGCATGCCGACCCCGCCGCTGCCGGCGCCAACGTCTCCCGCGTCGCCGGGCTCGGTTACCTCGGCATGCTCGCCGGCCCCGCGATCATCGGTTGGATGACCCATCTCGCGGCGCTGAACCACACGTTCCTGCTGCTGACCGTCCTGTGCGTGATCACCGCTGGGACCGCCGGAATCCTGCGCACGCGGCCCGATCGCACACACGAGAGGGTACGAACGGGCCACTGACTGCCTGTGCGGCACGGCCCCTGACACCGTGCCGCACAGGCATACCGTTCACCACCGTCGTGAACCGGTGAGAGTGGACCCACCGGCAACGAGTGGGTCGGGACGGGACCCGCAGGTGATCACCGCTGAGGAGACCTCACCGTCCCGGACCGCGTCTCAGCGTGGCTGCCGACCCGTCGGCGTCCCGCTTCCCGGGGCCTCGACCGCACCGGTCGCCGGGGTGTCCTCGCTCGGCACCACCAGCTCGCTTGGGGCGAGACCGGCCTCGCCGGACACGGCCGCCAATTCGGAACCGAGTGACTCGGGGGCCTCCACCCGGCGCCTTCGGTCGACCCGTTCGGTCAGCAATGAGGAGATGGCGGCGATGAGGCAAGCGACCACCGCGAACCAGAAGGCCACCACAAGGCCCCGGTGGAAGGGCGCGGAGATGAGGTGAGGGAAAAACTCCTTGCTGGTGAGGGTGGCGCCGCCGTCCGGAAGGCCGGCGAGGTGGCCGCCGAGCAACTGCTGGAACGGGTTGTAGCCGAGGAAGGCCGCGAAGAGCACCCCGATCGGCGGCAGATGGGAGATCTGCTGCGCCTGCCCCTCCGGCACGCCCTGCTGCACCAGCCCGTCGTGCATGGCCCCCGGCAGGGTGTGGGAGAGGCCCGCGATCATCAGGCTGAAGAAGATGCCGATGGAGAGCACCATCGCGGAGTTCTGGAAGGTCGCGGTCATTCCGGCACCCGCGCCCCGGGATTCGGCGGGCACCGAGTTCATGATCTCCGCTCGGTTGGGGGAGGCGAACAGACCCGACCCGAGGCCGTTGACGAGCAGGAGGAGGGCGAAGAGCCAGTAGTTGAAGTCGGTGGGCAGGGTCATCAGCGCCAGGAAGCTGCCCGCGGTGACGAGGGTGCCGACGACGGTGAAGATGCGGGCACCGAAACGGTCGGAGAGCCAGCCCGAGGCCGGCGCGGAGAACAGGAACCCGATGGTCAGCGGGATCATGTAGATGCCCGCCCACAGCGGTGTCCGTTCGAAGCTGTAGCCGTGCAGCGGCAGCCAGATGCCCTGCAGCCAGATGATCAGCATGAACTGCAGGCCGCCTCGACCGAGCGCGGTCAGCAGGCTGGCGATATTGCCCGCGGTGAAGGCGCGTAGCCGGAAGAGCGAGAGACGGAAGAGTGGATCGGCGACGACCGTCTCGATGCGCACGAAGACGGCGAGCACCACGGCGCCCCCGATCAGCGCGGTGAGCACCCACGGGTTTCCCCAGCCCATGGTGCTGGAGCCGTACGGCTGGATGCCGTACGTGATGCCGACGAGGATGGAGATGAGGCCGACGGCGAAGGTGACATTGCCCCACCAGTCCATCCGGGCCCGCTGCCGCACCCCGGTGTCGCGCAGCTTGAGGTACGCCCAGACGGTGCCGAAGACGCCGAAGGGCACCGACACCAGGAAGATCATCTTCCAGTCGATCGGGGCCAGTACGCCACCGAGGACCAACCCGAGGAACGAACCAGCGATCGCAGCCAAGGAGTTGATGCCCAGTGCGGTACCGCGCTGCTCGACCGGGAAGGCGTCGGTGAGGATGGCCGTGGAGTTGGCGAAGAGCAGCGCCCCTCCGATCCCCTGGACGATGCGCCAGCCGATCAGCCACAGAGCCCCGGCACTGCCGTGCAGCCAGGTAACGGAGAGCAGGATCGAGCACAGGGTGAAGACGGCGAAGCCCATGTTGTACATGCGCACCCGGCCGAACATGTCGCCCAGCCGGCCGAAGGTCACCACCAGCACCGCTGTGACCACCATGAAGCCCATGAGCATCCACAGCAGATAGCTGGTGTTGGAGGGGTCCAGCGGGTTGAGGTGGATGCCCCGGAAGATGTCCGGAAGGGCGATCAGCACGATGGACTGGTTGATCATCACCATCAGCACGCCGAGCGTGGTGTTCGACAGCGCGATCCACTTGTAGTGACTGCCCCGCTCGAGCGCCGGGGAGGCAGCTACAGGTGCCTGGTCAGGTAGGGACACGGCTTGTCCGTTCCTCCGAATCGTCCGCCGCTCGCGTACGGGGCGGTAACGAAGCGAATTAGGTAGTATACCTAAGCAACCATATCTTGTGTAGGTTACACCCATGTGTCCATGATCTGTCGGCGCGCAGCTGTGCGAGCTGCCTCTGATGCATCAACGGACCGCACGCAAGGGCCGGAGCAGCGATCCCCGCCGGCACCGAAGTCACCCTCACGCGGCACTGGCTCAACATCGAAACCGAAACGCTACGCCGGACCACCCACGTCAACATCCCGTGCACAGCGATCGGGTGACGCGCCGACATCACCAACCAACTCACAGCATTGGGCAAGACCCTGCCCGACGGGTCGTGGCCTGCGGACGCTGCGAACGAGTCGCGGTGATGAGCGTGCCACGAAAGGCGCAGTCCCGTTCTCGGCTTTGCCGTCTCTACGCCTTGTTCAGCTCTGCGGGCTCAATCCCGCCACGGCGAGCCGGAACAACCGGTCCGCCCGGCCGGCGGGGTCGGGGTAGGACTCCGTGGCCAGGACAATGCCGACGATCAACGTGATCAGGTCTGCCACAGTGACGCCTTTCGCCACCGCGCCATCCTCCACGGCGCGCCGCAGCAGAGGGTCTCCCGCTTCTTCCAGCGCCGCCGAGCAGACGTTCTCGTGCGCCGGGTCCGCCCTGTTGCCGTCATAGGACAGCGCGGCCGCCAGTCCCCGGGCGGAGACGCAGTAGGCGACGACGTCACTCAGCCATTCCAGCATCGCGTCGCGGCTGTCGCCGCTGCCGGCCAGGTCGCGGGCGCGATTACACAGGGCTTCGATCCGCTTCCGGGAGACCGCCTCCAGCAGTGCCTGGCGGGTGGGGAAGTGCCGGCGCACGGTCGCTGAGCCGACTCCCGCGGTGCGGGCGATCTGTTCCAGTGAGGCGCCGGCTCCATGGGCGGCGACCTCCTCCTCGGCCACGGCGAGGATGCGCGCGTAGTTGCGCCGGGCGTCAGCGCGCAACCCCTCGGGCATGGCGGTACCTCCAGGGATTGATAAGCGGCGGGGCCCGCCATATTCTAGCCGACACGAAAACGGCGGGCCCCGCCGTTTTCGTGTCGAGTATCCGAGGAGCACCATGTCCGCAGATTCCGCGCCTGTCCTGGTCACCGGCGCCACCGGCCGACAGGGTGGGGCCACCACCCGCGCGCTGCGGGCAGCGGGCGTTCCCGTCCGCGCCCTGGTCCGCGACCCCGGCACCAACCAGGCCAAGACCGGCTCCGCGCGGCCGGCTTCCCCCACTGGACGCTCCTCAAGCCGGGCTTCTTCATGGAGAACTTCCTCCCGTCCATGGCGTTCCTCTTCCCGCGCGGCATCAAGGGCGGCCTCGTCAGCGTCCTGAACCCCGGGACCCACCTGTCCCTGATCGCGGTGGATGACATCGGCAAGGCAGCGGCCGCCGCCATCGCCGCGCCGGAGCGATTCGACGGAATCGAGCTGGAACTGGCCGGCGACTACCTGTCGATGACGGACATCGCCGAGACGCTCTCTCGCGCCCTGGACATGCCACTGACCGCACCGAACATGACTGAGGAGGAGGCTCTCACCGTCGGAATGCCAGCCATGGGCGCTACCCACGAGTGGCTCAACGTGGCCGCCCAGCCGGGCCGCCCGCAGTACGCCAGGGACCTCGGAATCCCCCTCACCAGCTTCGAGGTATGGGCACAGAAGCACATGCGAGCCAAGGCCTGACCCACCATCTGCGGTTCCGGTGCCGACGTGGCCCTCAGCACCATCGGCGCGTATGACGGCCCTCAGTTGGTCGAGCACCCATGCAGGGGACTACCAACACTGCCTGATCGTCACCAGTGAGGACAACGATCTCCCTCTCGCGTCGGACGACGAGCCGGAGCCGCTGAACCTCATTGCGGACATCCTCGCACTCGAGGTCACCTGGGCGATCCGCCCTTCGAACGGCTAGGGTCAGCCCTCGAAGCCGCCCCCAGAAACCCTTGAGTGCGGGACGGTTCCCGGCGTGTTGATCGCACGCGCTGCCAGTGATTGACTCGGCCGATGAAGTTTCTGCTGACGGCGAGCGGTCTGCGCAACGAGACGCAGCGCATCGCGCTCCGGGACATGCTGGGAAAGCCGTTCACGTCGGCGAAGCTTGTCTGCATCCCCACCGCGTCCGTCGCCGAGCCAGGCGATCACGGATGGTTCGTGGAAGATCTCAGCCGCTTGCACAGCCTTGGCTGGCGGGAACTCGACCTCCTTGAACTCAACGGTCTGCCCCGGGGAATGGTCGTGGACCGGCTCTCGCGCGCAGACGTCATTTACGTCCATGGTGGCAACCCCTACCACCTCGCACGCAGCATCACCGGCAACGGCCTGGCCGACGCGTTCCTCGATGTGTTGCAGGACCGGGTCTACGTCGGCGTGAGCGCCGGATCGATGATCTTCAGCCAGCATCTCAGCGAACACTCGGCCGATGTCATCGGCGACACCGCAGACCTGCACGCGCTCGGCGCAACGACGGTGCGGCCGCCGTTCGGACTCTTCGACTGGTATCTCAAACCCCACCTGTACTCACCGCACTTCCCGGAGCGGAACGACGCCTGGGCCGATCGGATCGTCGAGCGGGCCGACTTCCCGGTCTACTTCATCGACGACGAGACGGCCGTCCGCGTCCACGACGACGAGGTCGATGTCGTAACCGAGGGCCGGTGGCGTTTCCATCGAGACTAAAAGACCTCGCGGGATGGTGGTCCGGCCCGCGATTCGACTGGCCCTGATGCCTGTGCACCGCGGTGCTGGTTTCTGGCCCGATATGTGGCCACGGCCAAGGCGGCTGGGATGCGGCACTGTGGTTCGGGGCACGGTCGTGGGTGGCGTTCGCCGCCTACCTGAAGGGTATCGACGTCGAGTACGTCGGCTGACGTGGCGAGGCCCCGTCCGTGGTGTGCAGGGGCGTCGACAGCCGAACGGCGCTTCCGCCCAGGGCTGACGGAGGCGCCGATGAGTCAATCCTGCTTGACTGGACTTAGCGGTAGTGCTCAGTCTGTCGGTGCCGGGAGGGATCGGTGACGTCGACGCTGTCGGCCTTGGCTGCGTCGGCGACGGCCTCGGCCGCGGCTTCAGCGGCCTGCGCTGCGTCGTTGGCGGCTTTCGAAGCCATGTCGTCCGAAGACTTCTCGCGGGTGGCCGGTGACAGGGGAAGCACCTCGCTGAAGGCGCGGGATACGCCCTGGAGTGCGGAGGTGACCTCGCTGGGGATCATCCAGAAGGTGCTGCCCGAGCCTTGCGCCAGTTGCGGCAGCATCTGAAGGTACTGGTAGGCGAGCAGCTTCGGATCGGGGTCGTTACGGTGCACGGCCTGGAACACCTCGTCGATGGCCCGGGACTGACCCTCGGCCTGGAGGATCGCAGCGCTACGATTGCCCTCCGCGCGAAGGACAGCAGCCTGTTTGTCGCCTTCAGCGGTGAGAATCTGCGACTGGCGTTGACCTTCGGCCCCGAGAATCGCGGCCCGCTTGTCCCGCTCGGCCCGCATCTGCTTCTGCATCGCGTCCTTGATGGACTGCGGGGGGTCGATGGCCTTGATCTCGACCCGGTTGACCCTGAGTCCCCACTTACCCGTGGCCTCGTCCAGCACGCCCCGGAGTTGGCTGTTGATGGCGTCGCGGGAAGTGAGGGTCTTTTCCAGGTCCATGGACCCCACGACGTTCCGCAAGGTGGTGACGGTCAACTGCTCGACTGCCTGGAGGAAATTGGCGATCTCGTAGAAGGCCGCTCGTGGGTCGGTGACCTGGAAATAAAGGACGGTGTCGATCTCGACGACCAGATTGTCCTCGGTGATGACCGGTTGCGGCTTGAAGGAGACGACTTGTTCCCGTAGGTCGATCACCGGATGAACGCGGTCAATGTAGGGGATGACGAGGTTGAGACCGGGTTTCAATGTCCGTTGGTAGCGGCCGAGTCGCTCGACGTTACGAGCGCGTGCCTGGGGCACGATACGGACTGCCCGCATCACGGTGAACACCGCGATGAGCGCGACGATCACGCCGGCGATGAGGAGCGCATCCATCGTTTCACTCCCGGGGGTAGACGAGTGCGGTGGTGCCGCTGATCTCGATGACGTCGACGGTCGTTCCGGGAGGAATCACCAGCGTCTCGTCGTAGGTGCGGGCTGTCCATTCCTCGCCGTCGATGCGGACCCTGCCGCCCAGGCCCGTCACCTCCGAAACGGCATAGGCAGTCCTGCCGACCAATGCGTCTATGCCGAACCGCTCCACTTGGGGGTGGAGCAGGTGTCGCAACGCAATGGGACGCAGGATCACCACACCGGCTACGGCGACGACGGTGAACACCAAGAATTGGAGAGGCAACGGCAGTCCGACCGCGGCGAATCCCGCGGTAACCAACGCGGCCGCACCCAGCATTCCGAGTGCAGCAGTGAGCGTGAAGATCTCCGCCATTGCCAGCGCAGCTGCAGTGATCAACCAGATCAGCCATGGATCCATTGCGTGCCTCTTTTGGCTGGTGCGGGTGCGCGAATAGGCGGACGGTCACCCGTTGGCCGCCGATGCGGGGCCACGGCCCGCCAGACGGGTGCGTGCCCGTACTCTCCCCGCCGGCGTGTGTGCCCAAGATCCAGGGTCTGGGTGAGTCGTGGGTTCCCCTGCTCAGGCTGCTCTTCGAAATCCTTCAGCTGCCTGTCATCGATATACGCCACAGTTCCTCCTCTCAATGATCAGCGAGCCGGAACGGCATCCTTGCTTCCACGATCTCCCGTGTTTCGCAGCGACCGCAATCGGGACCGGCACCCATTCTGGGATCCCATACGTAGGGACGTTTGAGCGAGACAGGCGCTGGCGGTGGGGTGAGCTCAGCTCGAGGTGCCGGTGCGCGCGACGATGCACGGCGGGGGCGGTGGACCCACCTGGCGGTATGAGACGGCGGGCTGGCCGTTCACGTCGAGCGACTGGCCCGCCGGTGTCCGTCAGGCCAGTTCGACGGGCAGGTCGCCGCCCTCGGCTTGGTGGATGCGGTTGATGGCGAGGCGCAAGACCCGCCCTCCTTCGGCGTAGTGTTCGCCGCCTCTTCATGGTCTCGATGGTGGCCACGGTCGCCTCGGCGTCCACCTCATCGCTCTCGGCGACCGCGAGGGTCACCACCCCC
>Ga0102590_1004972_pt1 | contig 10650 bp, 10 predicted proteins | sample AraplaMF_Col_mMF_FD_76859 | JGI IMG/M metagenome (GOLD analysis project Ga0102590, IMG submission 76859) | Arabidopsis root microbial communities from the University of North Carolina, USA - plate scrape MF_Col_mMF | ecosystem: Host-associated > Plants > Roots > Endosphere | place: USA...
TCGAGAAGGAGACCGGCTTCCAGATGGTGAACATGGACGTGCTGCGCATGACCCTGCGCAACCCGGACTTCACCACCTCGCGCCGCATCGCCGACGCCATCAACCAGCGCTTCCCCGGCTGCGCCCAGGCCCAGAACCCGACCATCGTCGCCGTGCGCGCCCCGGCCGGCATGGACATGATCAGCTTCGTCACCAACATCGAGAACCTGGAGGTCGAACCCGACTCCCCGGCCAAGGTGATCATCGACGAAGTGGCCGGCGTCATCGTCATGGGCGACGACGTCCGCATCAGCCAGGTGGCGATCGCCCAGGGCAACCTGACCATCTCGGTCCAGGAGAACCCCGCCGTCAGCCAGCCGGCCCCGTTCAGCCAGGGCCAGACCAAGGTCGTCCCGCAGTCGACCGTCAGCGTCAACGAGGAGACCGGCCGCAAGCTGCTGACCCTGGGCGGCGGCGCCTCGCTCAAGAGCCTGGTCGGCGGCCTCAACGCCCTGGGCGTCACGCCGCGCGACATGATCTCGATCCTGCAGGCCATCAAAGCCTCGGGCGCCCTGCAAGCCGACATCGAGGTGATGTGATGAGCCTTCTCGCCGCCGCCATCGCCGCCCCGACCGTGATCGACACGGTCGGCAAGACCGCCGCCTCGACCGCCGAGCTGCTCAAGCGCGGCAAGATCCGCGAGACGGCCCAGAAGTTCGAGGCCTCGTTCCTGTCGGTGATGATGCAGTCGATGACCGCCGGCATGAAGACGCCGGAGATCGGCGGCGGCGGGGCCGGCGAGGACATGTTCAAGTCCCTTCTGGCCGAGGAGATGGCCAAGCAGGTCTCCAAGGCCGGCGGCATCGGCGTGGCCGCGTCGGTGCAGAAGGAAATGCTGAAGATGCAAGGTCTGAAGGAGTAGCCCATGGCCCTCAACGCCACCGATTGCGACGATCGCGTCGAACAGCTGATCATCCTGACCGAGCGCCTGACCGATCTGATCGCCAGGCAGTCCGCCGCCTTCGAGGCCCGCCGCCCGCACGAGGCGGCGCGTTACGTCGACGAGGTGGCCAAGCTGGCCAATCTCTACCGCCACGAGTCGACCAAGGTGCGCGGCAACGTCGCCCTGGTGCAGGGCGCCTCGCCGCAGCGCCGCCAGCGCCTGGTGCGCGCCACCGAGGCCTTCGACGCCGTGCTCGCCCGCCAGGGCCGCGCCGTCACCGCCGCCAAGACCGTCACCGAGGGCCTGGTCCGCGCCATCGCCGAGGAGATCGCCGTCCAGCGCCCCACCGGCGCCGGCTACGGCCCCGGCGCCCAGGCCACCGCCTACAAGCAGAACGGCACCGCGATCACGCTGAACCAGCGGGCGTAGGGCTGGCGGGTCAGCATCACTTCGCCTAGCTTCGCCGCTGAACAGGGGCGAGCGACGATCGATGGTGCAGCTTAGCGTGCTCTTGGCGGCGACCGCATTGGCGGCCTCTCCTGCGCCTGACCAGGATCAGATCCGCGCCGCCATCTTCGATGACGTCCAACTCAACGCCCTGGTCGGCAACGGCAATACGCTTGTTTCCGGCGGCTGGGTCATGGGCTACCAGCACGAAGCCACCGCGCCCCAGATCCAGATCCGTGATCTCGACTGCACTGATGGCGCGACGGACGCACGCTGTGATTTTGTCCTGGCGCGTCTGTCGAAGCCGACCATCGACATCTGGACCGGAAAACCGGTTCCCTTGCTCGTCAAATGCAAGGCGCGTCTCGTCAAGGAGGCCGAAGGCGCCTGGTCCGTGGCCCATACCCCGTCACCGGCGTCCGGAGGCCATTCCAGGACGACAATGACCTGCCGTAAGGCCTAGGCCGTCGCCTCGGCCGCCTTCGCCGTCACCACCTTCTTCCGCCGCTTCGGGTTCCCCACCGGGTTGCCCCAGAACGTGACCACCGCCAGCGTGCCCAGCAGGGTCAGGGTCAGGCCCGACACCGTCATCACCAGGCGATACGGCAGGCCGCCGACCTTGGCCGCGTGCAGCGGGTAGTCGAGATTGGCGATGCGCGAGCCCAGCGGCAGGGTCTGGGCGTCGCGCGTGGCGACCATCTTGCCGGTGGCCGGGTCGAACCAGGCCATGGTGCGGCCGTTCGGCAGCCATTCGGCCTGCTGGCGCAGGCGGATCGCGATCAACCCGCCCGGCTTGGCCGGCAGGCCGATGGTGCGGACCTCGGCGCCGGGATAGCGGGCCTGGGCCGCCCCGATCACCGCCGTCCAGTCCAGGTCCTTGGCCAGCTTGCCGCCCTTGATCTTCGGCGGGGCCGAGGCGGCCTTCATCGTCGCCGCCGACGAGAACGGCGCCCGCAGCGTGTCGGAGAACCACTTCAGGTTCATCGCCGCCCCCGTGGTCAGGGACAGGATCAGCAGCGGCGCCACCAGCACGCCCAGGTCGCGGTGGTGATGGACGATGGCCGCCCGCTTCATCATCCGGGGCCACGGCCGGACGTGGAACATCCGCCGGGTCGGCCACCACAGCCAAAGGCCGGTGCCCACGAAGCCCAGCCCGGCCAGGCCCGCGATCCCGCCGACGATCTCGCCGGTGTCGCCGTTGAACAGGTGGTGGTGGAAGTCGAACAGCCAGACCTCCGGCCGCGTCCAGTTCGACGTCCAGCTCTGGACGATCGCGCCGTCCTGGTCGGCGTAGGCGGCGTGCTCGCCCTTGTAGCTCAGCTTGTGCAGGCCCAGGCGCGGCGTCGCCAGCACGATGGAGCGCGGGCGGTCCTTGGCGGCGAAAATCCGCGTCGCCGCCGCGCCCAGGGCGGCCGCGTCCTGGCGCTGGGCGTCGGCGGCGTGCGGCACGGTGGCGCGCAGGAAGGCGTCCTCGTGCAGCAGTAGCGACCCCGTCAGCCCCATCAGGGCCAGCAGCAGGCCGATCAGCCCGCCGGTCCAGCGGTGGATCTGTCGGACGACCTTCATCAGAAGCGGGCTTCCCAGCCCAGGGTGGCCGTCCGGCCGCGCCCGGCGAAATAGCGGTCGACCGCCGGCGCCGTGGTGTCGGAGTTGTACGAGATGTACTGCTCGTCGAACAGGTTCTGGATCCCCAGCGACAGCGCGCCGACCGGCAGTTCATAGCGCACGAAGGCGTCGGCCAGGGTGTAGCCGGTGAAGTCGTCCTTCACGAGGGCGTTCTGCATGTCGCGCTTGATGTAGTTCTGGATCTGGAAGCGCAGGCCCCACTTGTCGCCCTGGTAATCGGCGGCCAGGTTCAGGCGGTCGGGCGAGATGTTGGCGCCATCCAGGTCCTTGTCGACCTTGCCGTCGGCGTTGGTGTCGGTCCGGCCCTTCAGGTGGGCGTAGCCGGCCGAGACGACCAGCCCCTGGATCGGCGTGCGGGCCTTCAGATTGGCCTCCAGCCCCTCGATCTCGACCCGCTGGCGCTGGACGTCGAAGATGCCGCCGCTGTTCTTGATCAGCAGCTGGCCCAGCTTCGAGCTGGACCAGAAGTAGCTGAGGCTGGCGTCGAACGGCCCGCGCTTCAGCTCGGTCCCGATCTCGCGGTTGTTCGACACGATCGGTTCGATGTTCAGGTAGGTGTCGACGTCGACGCCGTCGATATTGATGCCGCGCAGGATCCGGCCGACGTCCGGCACGGTGTAGCCCTCGGCGTAGCTGGCGTAGACGCGCAGCCCCGTGACGGGCTCGACCACGACGCCGCCGTTGCCCAGGGTGGCTTTGAAGTCGGGATTGCCGCCGGCCACCTTGCGCGAACCGTAGAAGGCCAGGGTGGTGAAGTCGTCGACCTTCAGCTCGACGTTCTCGAAGCGCACGCCGCCGGCCAAGTGCACCTTGTCGCCCAGCAGGGACAGGTTGCCCTGCACGAACGGCGCGACGCTCTGGAACTTGGTCGGCGGCACCCAGGCGCGGCCGGTCTCGATCAGCACCTGCTCGGTGCGGTCGTTGATGGTGTCCAGGCCCACGGTGCCGGTCAGGCCCTTGATCCCCGGAACGGCCCGCTCGTAGCTGACCCGGGCGCCCAGCTTGCGCGAGCGGTTCGAGGACTGGTCGAACAGGGTGTTCAGCGGCGCGATGCGGACGTCCTGGAACGTGGCGTTGATGTCGCCGCCGAAGGTGTCGCGCGAGCGGTTGAAGAACAGCTGGGCGATCAGGTTGCCGCCCGCCAGGTCGCTGTTGACCAGCGAGGCCGACACCGTCTCGACGCGGTTGGCCGCCGGCTCGCCGGGCTGGACGCCGCGAAAGCTGGTGGTCGGCACATGGAACGTGCGGTCGCCGTTGGTGGCGGGCTTGGGATTGGTCGCCGAGATGGTGGTGGTGACGTAGTCGCCGTCGCCCTTCAGCTCGAAGCGGTTGGCCACCACGTCCAGGCGGGTGTTCTCGCCCAGCTGCCAGCCCAGGCGGGCGAAGAACGACAGGGCCTTGGAGTCCTGGACCTCGCCTTGGGTGCCGTCCATCCCCAGGCGGCGGCCGTCGCCGTCGTAGAAGGCGCCGCGCGCGTCGTAGGCAGCGCCGACGGTGGCGTCGAACGCCCCGCCGCGCCAGGCCACCAGGCCGGCCACCTTGCCGCCGACGCTGTCGCCCAGGTCGTCGCCGGCGCTGACCTGGGTCAGGACCTTGCCGGTGACGCCGTCGGCCTTGGGCGGGCCGACGGTCACCTGGTTGACCACGCCGCCGGTGGCGCCGATGCCCTGCAGGGCGTTGGAGCCGTAGATCACCTCCACCCGATCGATGAAGAACGGATCGATCGTGTAGCCGTCGCGCGAGCCGTCGCGGATCGGGGTCGACTGCGGGATGCCGTTGATGGCGTACAGCGGCGAGCGGCCGCGCAGGGTCTCGCCCGCCCCCGACAGCTTTTGGCGCGTCGGCGAGAACGACGGCGACAGGTTCGAGACCGCGTCGACCACCGAGCCGCTGATGGCGACCTGCTGGGTCAGGGTCTCGGAATCGATCACGTCCACCGTCAGCGGCAGGGCGCTGGCCGGCAGGATGGTGCGCGCGGCGGTGACCACCAGCTGGTCCACATCGGTGGGCTCGGCCTTGTCCTCGGCGTGGGCGGCGGTCGCGATCGCCAGGGCCGTCAGGCTGAGGCCGGTCAGGATCGAGGCGCGCCGCGCACGGCTGATGGAGATGGTCCGCATGATGATCGACGCCCCGGCAGTTCGAATGATGGCGCCGTATAGCTGCTGTTGAGAGTGATTAGCAACAAACCGTAACGTGTAGGTCACCGCGGCCTAAGGTCGATCCGCCGCTCCACGCCCACCGCCTCGAGGAAATCCTCGTCGTGGCTGGCGATCAGCAGGGCGCCGTCGTAGCCGGCCAGGGCGCTCTCCACCGCCTGGACCGAGTCGAGGTCCAGGTGGTTGGTCGGCTCATCCAGGATCAGCAGCTTGGGCGGGTCGGCCGACATCAGCACGCAGGCCAGGGCCGCGCGCAGGCGCTCGCCGCCGCTGAGCGTGGCGACGACCTGGTGGGCGGCGACGTTGCGGAACAAGAAGCGCGCCAGGGCGGCGTGGGCCTCGTTGGCGCCGGCGGCCGGGTTCAGGCGGCGGAAGTTCTCCAGGATGGTCTGGGTCTCGTCCAGCACGGCGGCGCGCTGGTCCAGCAGGGCCGCCGGAACGCCGCGCGTCACGGTCCCCGTCGTGGGCTCCAACCCGCCCGTCGCCACCTTGATCAGGGTGGACTTCCCCGCTCCGTTGCCCCCGACCAGGGCCACGCGTTCGGGACCGGCCAGGCGGAAGCTCAAGTCAGACAAGACCGGCGGTCCATCCGGATAGGCGAACCCCACCGCGTCGAAGTCCAGCACCGTCCGTCCGGCGGGCAGGCCGCAGGACGGCAGGTCGAAGGCCAGGCGGCGCAGGCGCTCGACCTTCGCGTCGGCCGCTTCGCGGGCCTGGGCGGCCTCCTGGGCGGCGCGGTCGGCCAGCCGTCCTTCGCGTGCGCCGCTATTCTCGGCCCGCTCGGCCTGGGCGCCCAGCAGGATCTTCGGCTCGCTGCCCTTGGCGGCGAACTTGCGCCCGGCGGCGTCGCGGCGCGCCTTGCGCTCGCGGGCGACCTGGGCCTCGCGCGCGGCCTGGCGGACCTGGCGCTCGGCCGCCTCCAGGTCGTGCTCGGCGGCGGCCGCGGCCTTCTCCTTGCGCTCGGCGTAGAGGTCGTAGCCGCCGCCGTAGTTTGCCGCGCCCAGGCTGGTCAGCTCGACAATGCGGTCCATGCCGCGCAGCAGGGCCCGGTCGTGGCTGACCACCACCGCCCCGCCCTTCCAGCGCCGCAGGACGTCGGCCAGCAGCAGGCGGGCCCCGGCGTCGAGATTGTTGGTCGGCTCGTCCAGCAGGATGACGTCGGGCGCGGCCAGCAGCAGACCGGCCAGGGCCAGGCGGGTCATCTGGCCGCCGCTGAGCTGGGCCGCCGGACGCGAGGCGTCCCAACGCGACAGCCCGACCTCGGCCAAGGCGGCGGCGATCCGGCCCGGTAGGGTCCAGTCGGCCTCGATGAGATCTTCTTCAGTCCCCTCCTCCGCCTCGATCCGGCACAGCCGGTCCCAGGCCGGGCCGACGCCCAGCAGGTCGGCGACGCGCGCCCCCGGCGGCGGGGCGTGCAGCTGCGGCAGCACGCCGACCACGCCGGCGCGGCTGATCGTTCCCGAGGTCGGGGCGCGGCTCCCGGCGATCAGCGACAACAGCGTGGACTTGCCCACGCCGTTGCGGCCCACGAGGCCGATGCGCTCGGCCCCGATCGCCAGGGTCAGATTGTCGAAGAGGACGCGGCCGTCAGGCGTGTCGGCGCGAACGGAATCCAGGGTGATGAAGGCGGGCATGGGAAACCACGGTCAGGTCAGTGGGAAGGGCGAAACGGTCGTCCATCGCAATGTCCATGGTGGCCTCCATCGGTGAGCCCGGGATTTCGAGCACGGACGATCTAAGCGATCAACCGGCGTTCGGCAAGTTTCGACTCGACCGCAAGGATCGGGTGTCGGCCCGGATCGGCCGCCGTCAGGATCGGGCTCTCATCACAGGAGCCCGTCATGCCGTTCACCGTTTCCAGCCTGCCCATCGAGCCGTTCGCGCCGCTGTTCGCCCTCGACGACGACGCCCTGGCCGAGCGCGGCATGCTGCGCGTCGTCGCCGACGCGCCGTTCGCCTTTCCCTGCCGCGTCACCCTGGACGACGCCGCGCCGGGCGAGACCCTGATCCTGCTGAACCACGAGCACCAGGCCGCCGACACGCCGTTCCGCTCGCGCTACGCCATCTATGTCCGCGAGGCGGCCCAGGCTCCCGCCACGACCAAGGACGCGCTGCCCCCGGCCCTGCGCCGCCGCCTGCTGTCCCTGCGCGGTTTTGACGCGGCCGGCATGCTGCTCGACGCCGACGTGGTCGAGGGCGCGACGGCCGCCCCGGTGATCGAGCGGATGCTGGAAAACCCCGCCGTGGCCTACCTGCACGCCCACTACGCCAAGCCCGGCTGCTACGCCGCCCGCATCGATCGCGCCGCCTAGCTATTGTCCGACAACGGTAGCGCTCTCAATCGCAACTTAACCTTGATCTCCTACGGTGTGCTCAAGCCAGGGGGCTGAAGAGGGCGCGCGGGGGCTCATGAAGTGGACGTTCGGCAAACCTGAACCCATACCGTCGAACGAGATCGTCAGCTCGTACGTGCCCATCCTGCGCGGCTATCTGGCGGCGGCCGCGGCCTATTACTGCGTGATCAGCCTGTCGCATCCCTTCTACGAGAAGGGTGCGGCCCTGGTCCTGCTGGAAGGGCTGGCGGTGGCCGCCGCCGCGACCGGGCTCTGGTTCTGGCGCCGGCTGAAGACCCATTCGCCGGACATGCCGGCGATGGAAACCGCCGCCCTGGCGATGAACACGCTCTTCATGGCCAATGTCGCGGCCTATCAGAGCATCCATTTCGAGCCGGCCAAGCTGGTCTATTTCGTGCTGATGGCCCTGGTGTTCGCCACCTCGGCCCCCACCCGGCGCGTGGCCTTCGTCAGCGTCGGCGCGGCGATCGTCGGCCTGGTCGTCATGGCCCGGAACGCCCCCGGCGACCTGGTCAGCCAGTACGGCTTCATCGGCGTGGCCGGCGCCTTCGCGGCGCTGGGCATGTCGACCCTGATGCGCGGGGCGGTGATGCGCGAGCTGCGCGCCCGCCTGGCGTCCGACGCCCTGAACCGCAAGCTGGAGGCCGAGCTCGACGAGAACCGCCGCCTGCGCACCGAGGCCCAGGACCTGATGGTGGTCGCCCAGACCGCCAGCCGCGTGAAGACCGAGTTCCTCGAGACCATGAGCCACGAGATCCGCACGCCGCTGAACGGCGTGCTGGGCATGGCCCAGGCCATGGACCGCGACACCCTCTCGGCCAAGCAGCGCGCGCGCCTGGCCACCATCCACCAGTCCGGCGCCACCCTGCTGGACGTGATCAACGCCGTGCTCGACATCTCGCGGATCGAGGCCGGCAAGATGGAGATCGTCCGGGCGCCGTTCGACCTGGACGCCCTGGCCGACACCCTGCGCCAGCTCTACGGCGGTCTGGCCCACGACAAGGGCCTGGACTTCGCCCTGGAGGTCGAGCCCGGGGCCGGCGGCTGGCGCGACGGCGACGCCGCCCGCCTGCGCCAGGTGCTCAGCAACCTGATCTCCAACGCCATCAAGTTCACCGACGCCGGCCAGGTGACCGTGCGGATCGGCGGCGACGCCCAGACCCTGACCTGCGCCGTGACCGACACCGGCGTGGGCGTGCCCGAGGCGCGCCGCGCCCAGATCTTCGAGAAGTTCGTCCAGGTCGACGGCTCCAGCACGCGCCGCACGGGCGGCAGCGGCCTGGGCCTGGCCATCTGCCGCGAGCTGATGACGCTGATGGGCGGCCAGGTCGGCTTCGAGAGCCCGGAGGCCGGCGGCGCCTGCTTCACCTTCGAGGCCCCCTGCCCCGCCCTGACGCCGGTGGGCCAGCCGACGAAGGTCGAGCCGGTCGCCGACGAGCCGGCGATGGGCGGCGCGCTGAAGATGCTGGTCGTCGACGACAACGCCACCAACCGCACCGTCCTGCAGGCCATGCTGGGCCATCTGGGCGTCGCCTGCGGCGTGGCCCGCGACGGCCACGAGGCGGTGGCGATGTGGGAGTCCGGTCCCTGGGACGCCATCCTGATGGACATCCACATGCCGGGCATGGACGGGCTGGAGGCGGGCCGCGTGATCCGCACCCGCGAGGCGGCCGAGGGCCGGACCCGCACGCCGATCCTGGCCGTCACCGCCAGCGTGCTGAGCCACGAGACCGAGCGCTACATGGCCGCCGGCATGGACGGCTTCGTGGCCAAGCCGATCGCCGCCCAACGCCTGGTCGAGGCCCTGGACGTGGCCCTGAGCGCCCCGCCCGCGGGCGGCGCGGCGGCGGCGCTGGGGTAGGCCTACCCCCTCGTCATCCCGGGCCTTGCGCAGGGATCCCTGGTTCAGCTCGCACGTGAGGCGCAATCGGTTCGCTGGCGAACCGCCTCAACTGCACTTGCGACCGACGGAGGGGTCCCGGGCGAAGGCCCTGGATGACGGCGCTACTTAAGATGCGGAAGAAAGCCGAGCTCAGAAGCTCAGCGCGCTCAGGTCGACGATGATCTTGAAGGCCCAGATGGCGCAGGCGACGCAGACGACCAGGGTGATGATGTCGTCGATCTCGGAACGCTGGCGCACGACCTTGGCGGCCTTGCCGCCCTTGCCCTTGGCCGGAGCCTCGGGGGCCGCCGGTTTCGCCTCTTCCTTCGCCGCCGCCTTGGCCAAGCTCGTCGTCCTTGAGGACGCGCAGGATGCGCGATCCGTCCGCGCCATAGACACCAGCGGTGCTGAAGGTTGCGCTTCCAAAGGCGGTTTATTGTTCGTGAACGCTGTAACCTCCGCCGGTCCCGCCGCGAACTGATCCTCGACGATCACATCCTCGACGGGCACAGGGACGCGCGCCATGACACGAACCACGATGCGGAAGACGGCCTGGGCCAGCCTGGCGGCCGGGACGGTCCTGGCGGTCGCCGTCGGGACCTGGTCGATGGCCGGGACCGGCGGCACGGCCCAGCGGCCGGTGGTGCTGGAGCTGTTCCAGAGCCAGGGTTGCTCGTCCTGCCCGCCGGCCAACACCAACCTCAACGCCCTGGCCGACCGGCCCGAGGTGCTGGCCCTGAGCTTCGGGGTCACCTACTGGGACCAATTGGGCTGGAGGGACACCTTCGCCAAGCCGGCCTTCACCGACCGGCAGAAGGCCTACGCCCGCGGCCTGGGCGCCCAGCTGGGCACGCCGCAGATGGTGGTCGAGGGCCGCGAGGACCTGATCGGCACGGACGCCCGCGACGTTGAACTGGCCCTGCGCCGCGCCCGCCCCGCCATGGACGCCACGGTCGCCGTGTCGCGCGGCCGGGTCGAGATCGGGGCCGGCCAAGCCCCCAAGGCCGGGGCCGACGTCTGGTTGGTGCGCTACGACCCGCGCGTCCAGCAGGTGGCCATCCAGCGCGGCGAGAACAACGGCAAGACCCTGCCCCACCGCGACGTGGTCCGCGAATTGACCCGGCTGGGCGGCTGGAACGGCGCTCCGGTGGCGTTCGCGACCACGCCGCCGGCCGATCCGGCCCTGCGCACGGCGGTGCTGGTCCAGGCGAAGAACGGCGGCCCGATCCTGGCGGCGGCGCGGCTTTGACGCGCTCTTGGGCG
>Ga0102590_1004975_pt1 | contig 10644 bp, 6 predicted proteins | sample AraplaMF_Col_mMF_FD_76859 | JGI IMG/M metagenome (GOLD analysis project Ga0102590, IMG submission 76859) | Arabidopsis root microbial communities from the University of North Carolina, USA - plate scrape MF_Col_mMF | ecosystem: Host-associated > Plants > Roots > Endosphere | place: USA...
CCATCGATGCTTTCGAGCGTGTGGTCCATCGACGTCAGGCGTCTGGCTTCGCCTCCCGACATCGGAAGCAGGTAAACCTGCGTTCCCGCCTTCCTGTCGCGCTGCGTGAGGAATGCGAGCGTGCGTCCGTCCGGCGACAGGCGGGGCGATCGCGCATTGCTTTGGTTGGACGTCAGTTGCCGCGGTGCGGTGCCGTTCCCGATGTCCACGCACCATGAGGTGGCGCGATAGCCATCGAGTTCGCGCGATGGACGCGATCGCGAGAACACGACGAGCGGATGCCGCGGCGAGCCCTGCAGCGCGGTCAGCGTCGAATGAAGGTAGAGATCATCGACATCGGGCGGTTTCATCTGCGCTCCCGTCGGGGCCGGCACGCGAAAGCGCCCGGCATGAAACCGGGCGCCGTTCGACTCGCATGTCGCATCGATCAGCGGCGGTTGCTGCCGCCCTGGTCGTCTTCGCGACGATTGCCGCCGCGTTCCTCGTCGCGCTGGCTGCCGCTACGACCGCTCTGCTCATCGCGCTGGCTGCCTTGGCCCTGCATGCCGCCCTGCCCGCCACGATCCTGGCCCTGGCCCTGCATGCCGCCGCCCTGGCGATCCTGGCCCTGACCCTGCTTCTGGCCGCCCTGGTTCTGGCCGCCCTGATTCTGGTTGTTGGTGCCCATTACTGCTTTCTCCGATGTGCAGGCGGATTGCCTGACGCAAGGGATATCGCAAGCGTCGTGCCATCCAATCGCAACGCGATGCGCGAATGCGGCAGCCGCGTCCGCTTCGTATTCAGTGTGCGCGAGCGCGAAATCCATTCGCGGTGGCATATCGCAGGTCCAACCGCAGTGAAGAGCGCGCTTGGAAAGAACACCGGAAGAATGTGCAACAAAGGGGAAACACGTGCGGACTCGGCTGCAGTCTTCGCCCAACGTGTTCGATGCATTGATCGTTCATATCCTCACGCGATGAGCATCATGTTGATTGCGCACGCGCGTGCGCAATGCCGCTCGTAGCCCGGGTAAGCGAAGCGCACCCGGGAGCTGTCACGCTCACCCGGGTGCGCTGCGCTTACCCGGGCTACGTAACCCAAGGTCAAGATGGGTTCCAGCGTTCGCTGGAATGACGAAATGGAGTCGATGACTAGACGCAGGATGGGTTTCGCGTCGCGAAACCCATCGACCCGCAGCGCATCCGCCGCTGCACTCGGTTGCTCTCGTAGCCCGGGTAAGCGAAGCGCACCCGGGGACTGTCACGCTCACCCGGGTGCGCTGCGCTTACCCGGGCTACGAAACCCAAGGTCAAGATGGGTTCCAGCGTTCGCTGGAATGACGAAATGGAGTGGATGACGAGACGCAGGATGGGTCTCGCGTTGCGAAACCCATCGACACGCAGCGCACGCGCCGCTGTACTCCGTTGCTCTCGTAGCCCGGGTAAGCGAAGCGCACCCGGGGGCTGTCACGCTCACCCGGGTGCGCTGCGCTTACCCGGGCTACGTAACCCAAGGTCAAGATGGGTTCCAGCGTGCGCTGGAATGACGAACTGGAGTGGATGACGAGACGTAGGATGGGTTTCGCGTCGCGAAACCCATCGACCCGCAGCGCATCCGCCGCTGTACTCAGGGACTGGCCGTTGCTCGCGTGGCCCGGCTCCGCCCACACCTTCATCCGACCTCCGGGCACCTTCTCCCGCGAGCGGGAGAAGGAAGCGCCTCGCAATCACCTCACCGCGCAGGGCAACACATGCTCGGCTTCATTCGAAGCCCCAAGCGCCACGCGCGAGACCGACATCTGGAACTTGCCCGCGCTGCGCAGCACCAGCACGGAGTCCAGCTTGCGCATGTCCGCGCCGGCCACGGCCATGCACTTGAGCGGAATGCCGAACGTCGTCCATTCGCCCCTCGGCAGCTTCGCCAGCGCATCGCGGGCCGGCAGGTCGACCGCCTTGCATCCAGCGCCGCAACTCACGCCAACCGTGACATCGCCTGCCGGCGTTTCTTCCACGCGCGCGGTGAGGACGATCATCACCTCGCCGTTGGTCTCCCGCATCAGCGTCATCGGCTTGTCGGTAAGCAGCGACGCGGTCGCCGTCTGCTTGCCCGACCACGCCAGACGACGCCCGTCTTCCTGCGCTTCGTGATCCACGCCGGTGACGACGAGGCTGTCGTCCGGCAACTTCGCCGGCAGCGAGGTCACGTCGACCTTCTGTCCGGCTGCGTCGCTCAGTTGCAGACGCAAACCATCGGCCAGCGTGCCGCGTGCGTAGAACGTGCCCACTTCGGTCCGGCCGGGCTTCACGCCGGATTCCTCCGGCAGCGGTGCGAGGTCGCCCTTGTCCGCATACGTCAGGCCGAAGCCGAACGCGAACTGCGGGTCGTAATCCTTCTGGCCGACGTTGTTGGCGACCTGCATCGCGTTGCGCGGCCAGCTGAAACTCAGCTTGCCCTTGAAGTCGTTCTGCACGCTGCCGTCGGCCTTGCGCAGCAGGACGTCGGCGACGCCGCCGCCTTCCGTGCCCGGCAGCCACGCGGCGACGAACGCATCGCTGGCGTTGATCTCGCGATTCACCCACAGCGGGCGACCACTGAGGAACACGGACACCACCGGAATGCCCGCCGCCTTCAGACGCTTGAGCAGTTCGAGATCCGAATCGTCGCCCGGGTGGTACATCAGGTTCGGAATATCGCCCTGGAATTCGGCATACGGATCCTCGCCGAACACCACGATCGCAACGTCGGGCTTCGCCTTGAAGCTGCCATCGACCGACAACGTCGCTTCGCCGCCGGCCGCCTTCGCCTGCCGCGCGATGCCTTCGAAGATCGTGTCGGCGTTCGGGAAGTCCGCACGCTTGGAACCCGTGCCCTGCCAGCTGAACGTCCAGCCGCCCACCTGCTTGGTCATCTCGTTGGCGCCGTTGCCGGCAACGAGGATGCGCTTGCGCGGATCCAGCGGCAGCACGCCGCCCTGGTTCTTCAGCAGCACCAGCGATTCGCGCACGGCCTGTCGCGCGACGGCGCGATGTTCCGGCGCGCCCAGCAGCTCGAACTTGCCGCCGACGTCGCGCTGCGAGGGCTTGCCCGCTTCGAACAGACCAAGGCGGAACTTCACGCGCAGGATGCGGCGCACCGCATCGTCGAGGCGTTCGGCAGGAATCGTGCCGGCCTTCGCCGCGGCGAGCGCGGTGTCGTAGAAGCCCTTCCAGCTGTCCGGCGCCATCGCCATGTCGAGGCCGGCGTTGATCGTCGCGGGGCAATCGCTGTTCGTGCAGCCGTCGACCTGGCCGTGACCGTTCCAGTCGCCGACGACGAAGCCGCCGAAGTTCATGCGGCCCTTCAACGCATCGGTGAGGAAGGCCTTGTTGCCATGCATCTTCACGCCGTTGACGCTGTTGAACGAGGCCATCACCGATTGCGCGCCGGCCGCGATCGCGGGCGGATACCCCGCGGCATGGATGCGCACGAGGTCGGCTTCGCTGAGCTTCGTATCGCCCTGGTCCTCGCCATTGGTGGTGCCGCCATCGCCGAGGAAATGCTTCACCGACGAGATCACATGACGGCCGTCGAGGAACTCCTTCGACCCGACCTTGCCCTGCAAACCTTCGACCATCGCACCGGCGAAACTGCCGACGACCTCGGGCGATTCGGAATAGCCTTCGTATGAACGGCCCCACCGATCGTCCTGCGGCACGGCCACCGTGGGCGCGAACGCCCACTCCATGCCGGTGGTGCGCGTTTCGATCGCGGTGACTTCGCCGATGCGGCGCAGCAGCTCCACATTGCGCGTCGCGCCCAGGCCGATGTTGTGCGGGAACACCGTCGCGCCCAGGACGTTGCTTTGCCCGTGCACGGCGTCGATGCCGAAGATGATCGGGATCGCCTTGCCGCCCTGCGAAGTGTCCGTCGACGCTTCGTAGAACGCATCGGCGAGCGCGAGCCACTGTGCCGGCGTCGCGTTGTACTGGCCGCCCGGCTCGGAGTTGCCGCCGGCGAGCACGGAGCCGAGGTGGTACTTGCGCACGTCGTCGGGCGTGAGGCTGCTGATGTCGCCCTGCACGATCTGCCCGACCTTCTCCTCGACCGTCATCGTCGCGAGCAGATCGTTCACGCGCTTCTCGAGCGCGGGGTCTTCTGGAAGCGGCCACTTCACTTCCGGCCACGGCGATGCGCCGGCCTGGGGCTGCGCTTCGGCCTTCGGCTTCTCGTCGCCCTTGCATGCGACGAGCGCCAGCGTCAGCGACGCTACGAGGACGGTCGTTCCGATACGTGCGAGGTTCCTTGCGTTCACCGCTTCGCTCCTGTCTTTGGGGGAGAGGAGAACACGAGGGGCGGGGATCTCCCGCTCCTCGTTCTCCTCAACTCTTTGCTGGCTTCAAGCCTGTTCCGCCTGCTTCTGCGGACGACCGCCCCACACCTCCGGCGCGGCCTTGCAGTAGCGGTCGATGAATTCCTGCTGCGTGGGGAACTTCGCCACGGCTTCGTCGATGGGCTTGCGGATCTGGTCGAGGAAGCGGCGCATCTGGTCGTCCGGCAGCGCGCGCGTGAGCGGATGGTGCTGCTGCGGTTCCAGTCCCTGCCCGAGCATCACGTGCGTCCAGGAATCCACGCGGAACAGCTCGTTCGCGCCCTGCCATGCATGCGCGCGATCGCGCCATGCGCGCAGGCGGATCGACAACGAATCGGGAATGTCCATCTCGCGGCACTGCTTCCACATCGCCTCGTCGCGCTGGTTGGCGTGGTAATGCAGGATGATGAAGTCGCGTACGTGTTCCATCTCGCGACGGCCGGTGTCGTTGTAGATCTCCACCAGCGAATCGGGAATGCCGTCGAACGGGAAGCTTTCGATCAGGCGGATGATCGAGGTCATCGACAGGTGCAGGCTGGTGGATTCCAGCGGCTCGATGAAACCGCTCGCCAGGCCCAGCGATACCACGTTCTTGTTCCACGCCTTCAAACGACGGCCGCTGCGGAACGGCACGCGCCACGGATCGCGGATGGGCGTCGCCGCCGCATCCTTCAACAAACGCGCGGTCGCTTCGTCGTCCGACATGTGTCGGCTTGAATAGACCCAACCCGTGCCGACGCGATGCTGCAGCGGGATATGCCAGCGCCAGCCCGCCTCGTGCGCGATGGCGCGCGTGTACGGCACCGGGCCGCCGGTGGATTCGGTCTGCACCGCCACGGCGCGGTCGCACGGCAGCCACTGGTGCCAGTCCTCGTAGCCGGACTTGAGCGTCTGTTCGATCAGCAGCCCGCGAAAGCCCGTGCAGTCGATGAACAGATCGCCTTCGATGACCTGGTCGTCTTCCAGTACCAACGCTTCGACGAAGCCCGATTCGGCGTTCTGCCGCACCTCGCGGATCTTGCCCTCGATGCGCTTGAGACCGAAGCCCTCCGAACGCTTGCGCAGGAAGCGCGCGTACAGGCCGGCATCGAGGTGGTAGGCGTAGTTGACCTGCGGATTGGCCGGCAGCGCGAAGCGGTCCTTCAGCGCGGCCTGCGTTTCGAGGCAGTAATCGCCGAGCTTGGAATCCATCCCGCGCTCAAGGCTCTCCAGCCAGAAGTGATGGAACGCGGCCACCAGCGTGCCCTGTCCGGTGATGCCGAAGGGGTGGATGTAACGCTCGCCGTGCTTGCGCCAGTTCTCGAAGGAGATCGCCAGCTTGAACGTGCCGGCCACTTCACGCAGGAACTCCTGCTCGTCGATCTGCAGGAATCGGTGGAAATTGCGGATCGGCGGTACCGTCGATTCGCCCACGCCGACGGTTCCGATCTGCTCGGACTCGATCAGGACCACGTCGAGCAGATCGCGGAACTGGTGCGTCAGCGCTGCCGCGGCCAGCCAGCCCGCGGTACCGCCGCCGGCGATCACGACCCTGCGGATCCTGCCTTTCTCCATCTGCATTTCCTCTTCTGGCATGACGATGAGCGCGGAAGCTCAGCGGTTGAGTTTGGCGATCAGCATCGCGCGCAACTGGCGCGCGAGCATGTCGTCGATGGGCGCAAGCGCGCCCTGCGCCTGCGGCGGCAGGTGTTCGCCGGCCTTTCCGGCCTGTCCGAACACGTAGTAGTCGAACACCTCGCGCCACGCCTGCTTCTCGCGCTCGGGGCGATCGCGCAGCGCCCAGATCGCGTGGTACAGCGCGTGCATCGGCGTGGGCAGGTACGCGGGCGCGCTGCTCCACCAGGTGTTCACCAGCACGTTGAATGCTTCCAGCGCCTGCACGTGGTGCCACCACAGACTTGGAATGAAGATCGCATCGCCCGGTTCGAGCACGGCGCTTTGTCCGGCTTCCAGTGCGTCGCGAAAGCGCGGGTACTTCGCGAAATCCGGCGCGTCGAAATCGACGACGCTGACCTGCTGGCCGCCCGGCGTGGGATCGAGCGGGCCCGGATACAGGTTGTGGATCTGCTCCGGCGGAAACAGCGTGAAACGGCGACGCCCGACGGCGCACACCGCGATGTTGTTCATCGCGTCGTAGTGGCATGACGCGGTGACGCGGTTGCCGATCCAGATGCTCGGCGGCGCGTCGATGCCCTGCGCGGCCAGGCCGAGATCATTGTCCGCGCGGAACGTCGGCAGGCGCGTGTCGATCAGCAGCGAGGCGACGTAGTACGTCGGCGGCGATGCATCGTCCGCATGCGAGGCGATTTCCTCCAGCACCTGCGAAAGACCACCGCGACGCACCTCGAAGTTGAGCTGCGTGAAATCGTCGTTGTAGAACGGGCGGCCGCGGATCTCGGCCGCACCCCAGGAATACGTCACCGGCTGGCCGTTGTCGTGGCGACGCAGGCAATCCATCGCCGCCTGCATCGAACGCGCGCCTTCGTTCACCAGTTCCCAGTCGCGCGCGACACCGCGCAGCACCACCGGTTCGCCCTGTGCGAGCAGTTCGTCGATCGGCAACGCATCGGCGCGCAGGTCGTGCAGCTCGTCGATCCGCCCCGCCACGCCGGCATGCGCATGCGCCATCGCGTCGCCGGCCAATGCGTTCACTGCACGGTCTCGCGCAGCCGCCGTTGCTTTTCGGCCATCAGCCGGCGCAGGTTCTGCAGCGACGCCAGCACGAGGTAGACGCCTTCCAGGTAGCCGGCGCGATGCAGCTCGTGCAGCTGTTGCGCGTCCAGCGCGGCCAGGCGGTCGCGGTCGATGTTGTGCAGCCCGGTCACGTTCGCGCGATGGGCTTCATCGAACTGGATTTCCAGCGACACCGGCTGGATCAGCTCGAGCGCGTCGAGGGCGGCGTACATCGCCTGCCCGGCATCGACGCCGTCGCGAATGCCGCGCAGCACGGTCGAGATATGGTCGAGGTAGACGCTGTTGCCGCCCTGGGGCAGGAACACGGCCTCGCCTTCATTGGTCGCGATGCGCGGGTGGTCCATGTCCACGTGCACCACCGGCTCGCGGCGCAGTTCGCCTTCGATGCGCTGTTCCTGGAAACCGATGAGGAACGGACCCTTCGCGATTGCGCCCGGCAGGTACGTCGCATTCCAGCGCTCGCCCTGCAGGAAAAGGTTTTCCCTGGCTTCGAAACCCAGCAGCGCGACCGCCTGCCACTGGCCGCTGCCTTGTTCCTTGCGCAGGAAGATGGGGTACTCGCGTTGCAACTCGGCGAACTCGGTCGGGAACGCCGCGACCATGCCGATGTCGTCGCCGAATTCGCGACCGAAGCGCGTGGCGACGCGCAGGTCCTTGTGCGTGATGTTGTTGAGCAGTTCGTATCGGGCCATGTCGGACGTGCAGTGGGCAGGCTTTCGCACGTTATGCGCCTGCCGTCAAACGGAAGCAAGGGTTTTGAATCGACAACGCTCGGACGCCGGAAACGAGAAGCGAGAAACGAGGGATCGGTGCCTGCCGACAAGCGCGCGTCACGGGAGGGAGAGCGTCTTCCGTGCCGCCGGCAGCGACCCTCGTTCCTCGCATGGGTGGGGTGCGGGAACATGCGTTCCCGCACCCTTTGTTTCCCCGTGGACGCCCCGTCAGGAGCGCCACCATCAGAAGCGCCAGCGAACGCCCAGCATGTAGCGCGGGCTCTGGTCGACCAGCTTGATCATCTGCTTCTCGGAGCGGCCGTGCCAACGCACGTCCTCGCCGGTCAGGTTGATGGCCTCGAAGCCGACCTGCCAGTGGTCGTTGAACGAGTAGTTCACGCTCAAGTCCCACTGCTCGTATTCCTCGACGTAGTACGGGTTGCGGTTGGAGCCGTTCTCGTTCGCGGCGATCAGGTACTCGTCGCGCCAGTTCCAGGCCAGTCGTGCCGACCAGCCGTACTTCTCGTACATGAACATCACGTTGGCCGTGTCGCTCAGGCCGAGCAGCGCGAACTGGTCGCGTTCGATCACGGTGTTGTCGAACGCGACGTCGCCGTCAACCAACGTGTAGTTGGCGAAGATGCCGAAGCCCGATTCACCGAAGAAGTACTGGCCGCCCATTTCCCAACCGTGGAGGTTGGCGTTGTTCTGGTTGACCGGACGCTGGACGTCGAACTCGTACAACGGGTCGTCGGCTTCGCCGACGAGGTCGTAGGTGTTCTCCATCTGCAACGACTGGGCGGAGGTGCCGTTGTACGCCGCCAGGCCGCCCGTTTCCGGGTTGCGCAGCATCGCCAGCGCGGCGAACAGCGCGGTGTCGTTGGCCGAGCACGCCTGTGCCAGGTCGGCACCCGCCGCCGTCGCCTGCGCGGTGCACTGCGGGCTGGTCAGGAAGTCCAGCGCCGCCTGTGCATCCGGACCGGACGTCGGGTCACGCAGGCCGTACAGGTTCTCGCGAACCACCGAGTTGCCGATGAAGTTCTTCACGTCCTTGTTCCAGAACGTGACGGACACGAAGCTCGCGTCGGCGAAGTACCACTCCACTGCCAGGTCGAGGTTGTCCGATTCCAGCGGATCCAGCGCGGGGTTCTGGGCATCGCCGTCCGCGCGTGCGGATGGATTGACCAGGATCGAACCGGTGGGCTGGTTCGGCGTGGGACCTGCGTAGAGGTTGCCGTACGGCGCACGCGCGATGGTCTTGCTGAACGACGCACGGCCCTTGATCTCATCGGTGAAATCGAGGCTGAAGTCCAGGTTCGGCAGCACGTAGTCGTAGCTGTGCGTTTCCTTGAAGGGCTGCGTGTCTTCGCCGCGCAGGATGCGGAAGTCGTTGTTCGCCTGCCACTGGATGTCAGTGGGGATGGCGACCTGCGAGGTCGAGGTGACGTAGGTCTTCTCGTAACGCACGCCGATGCGCGTGTGCGTCGGGAAACCGCCCAGCGTGCCGTCCATCTCGATCTGGCCGTACACCGAATCGGTGTCTTCCTCGACCTTGTTGTCGGCCGCCAGCTGATCGCTGCGACGCGTCTGCGCGCCGTAGAAATCGCCTGCCCACAACGCGCCGTCGGTGGCGTTGCCGCGCCACGCGCCCCGGGCGGCACCGTTGGTGTTCCAGTCGTTGAACATGCCGACGATGCTGACCGGCGTGAGCAGCTCCTGCAGGCCCGGTTCGTTGCCCGTGTTGGCCACGCCCCAGTCGCCCAGCGTCGAATACGCTTCGGTCGCCTGCATGCGCTTCATGGTGACGTTGGACGAATCCACGCCGAACAGGAAGCGGCCGTCGTCGAAGTTGTACTCGCCGTCGATGCGGCCCTGCTTGACCTCGGTTTCCTGGCGCTGGGAGTTGATGCGCAGCACCTGCGAACCGATCTGCTCAGGCGGGAAGTCCGGGTTGAGCGTGCCGTTGACGCCGGCCGCGGCCGAGGCCGGATCGGCGTACCAGGTACGCGCGCCGATCGGCAGGCCGGTGTTGAAGAACAACTCCTGCGCCCAGTTGCCGCCGCAGTACGGACCCACGGTGCAGTTGTTGGTGCCGGCGATGGAGAAGAACGTCGAACCGCCACCGGTGACCGGATCGTTCGGCAGGCTCTTGGACGTGGTGTTGTGCGCGTCGAAGGCGAGGCGGAAGCGGTCGGTGACGTCCCACTTCACGTTCAGGCCAAGCGAGTCGAGCTTGTATTCCTGCTCCTGTCGCTGCTGCTCGTAACCGAAGTCCTTGGTGCCGACGATGTCGCGCAGGTAGATGGGCGTCGCGACCTGCTCGTCGGTATCGAAGGTCAGGTGGCTGAAGCTGTTGGCGCGCTGCAGCCAGATGGTCTGTTCGCCGCGGTTCTCGGTGATCTCGTTGCTGGAATAGGTGTAGTCCAGCGTGAAGGTCAGCGCGTCGGTCGGGGCGAACTGCAGCACCGCCTGGCCGTTGAGGCGTTCGCGTTCGAAATCGGCGAAGGCATAGCGCAGGTCGTTCGGCATGCCGTACAGCTGGCCGATCGCCGGCGCGTTCACGACCACCGCGTCGGGACGCAGTGCCGGATCGGTGCCCGTCCAGCGCTGCATGTTCCAGGCGTTCTCGGTCGACTGCACCGAACCGCCGTGGCGCTTCTGGTAGCTCGCCGACAGGCCCACGCCCCAGGTCTTGTCCGGGTTGGCGTAGGAGAAGATGCCCGAGACTTCCGGCGTGATGTCGGTGTCGAACGGCTGCGATTCGTCGTATACGGCCTTCGCGCCGAGGTTGGCGACGACGTTGCCACCCTGGTGGTTGAACGGACGATCGGTCTGGATGTCGATCGTCGCGCCGATGCCGCCGCTGGGTACGGTCGCCTGGCCGGTCTTGTAGACCACCAGCGTGTCGAT